>OIYG01000467.1_pt1 | contig 39400 bp, 40 predicted proteins | sample 1587861 | NCBI WGS metagenome assembly OIYG01 (sample SAMN03283272) | human gut metagenome | biome: human-associated habitat; material: feces | host: Homo sapiens | place: Peru | collected 2012 | reverse complement strand
GCTTGACAGGCAATTCTTCGGGTGCTGAAGGAAACAACGGTTCTGCAAACACAATTTTTGTCAAATCAGGTTATCAGCCCGTGCTTTTTGACAGCAACGGCAAGGTGAAATCGGTATTGACAAAAAAAGACGGAACAGAAAATGTTTATACTGCAACACCTGAAAACGGTGACAAAATTGGTGTTTTTAAAGATAAAGACTTTGGAACAGGTAAGTCAATCGTTTTCTTTAAGAGTAATGAATGGAATGCTCCATGTGTGTACCTTTGGCAAGGTGAAGTTAATAACGGTGGCTTTACTGATACTAAGATGACAAAACTTTCTGATGGTATCTATTATTCTGTTTATCAGTCAAATACGTATAAGCAAGCTGTTTTTAATAATGGTAACAAGAATGAGAAAACAGGTGATTTGTCTTTAGTTGATTTCGGTGTGTATGTGCATAACAGTGACGGCAGTATCTCTAATGAATCATCTGCCGAGTATTTCAACTGTGTTGACTACAAGGAATCAAATAATATTTATGAATTTACCGCTGACTCAAATACTTGGAAAGAGGCTAATGTTAACAAGCCTACTCCAAATGTAACTATCAGCGGAAATGGTAAAGACGAAGTAAAGGTTATTGAAAAAGGCGATGGAAAAGATGTTAGCTACACATATTATTCAAATCAAAAAGTAGTTGCAAATGCTTCTAATGTAACGGGCTTTACTGCAAGCGAAGTAGAGTATTCAAATAATGTTTACAGCGTTACCTATACAAGCAATGAATACAACTTTATTTCATACGAATTTACAAGCGGTACAGTTAGTTTTGAAGAACTTGATGCTTTGACTGTAACAGGTGAATGGAAAGTATATGACGGTGACAAAGAAATTTCTGATGATACTGTTGTCAGAGACGGTAAAGAGAATGTTACTGCTAAATATACAGTAACTTCGGCTGAATATCAGGGCAACCAAATTTCAGAAAAAGATTTGACTAATTTGACTATTGCTTTGAGATTTAACGGTAACGATTATACTAACGGCAGTGTAATTGCGAAAGAAAATTTAAAGGCTAAAGATAATACATTATCAGGCACAGCTACATATAATGAACAGACTGTAAGTTTAGTTGAATATAAGTTCAATTGTGTTGAATCAAAGGGAGTTGATTTAACAACCAATTCTAAAGGCACAATAATTGTAGAAAAGAATGATGAATCTCATATCTATTCATCTCCTGCATCTCCTGATGAGGCAGTCTTAGAGATAAAAAAAGTTGATGAGGCTTGTGATTATGCTGTGTCGTCAAAAAATAAAGTCATTAAAGTGACACAGGATGAAGAAAATAAAAATATATTCACAATTAAAGGCATAAGCGGATTAGGTGAAGATACAGCCGAGCTGGAAGCTTCATATGTTGTATACGGAAAAACTATCACCCAATCTTACACACTACATTATAAAAATAAAATTGCTTTCACAGGTATGAAATATACCACGAAAGATGAGAGTGACGGTACATATAAAACATATCCGTTTGTAAAAGAAGGTACAACTGTAAGAGCACAGTTTAGTTTTAATGTTTCTGAACAGCAACTTATTGATAAGATTGAATGTGTTTTTGCTCCTGACGGTGTAGATAAGGATGCACTTACTAATACGAAGACTGATAAGGGCATATGGTATAAAGATATTACAAAACCCGGCACATATGAGTTCGTTATCTATGATAAGTGCGACAACACAAAAAAGATTACAATACAACCTTATGATTTAAAAATAGATGATAAAGCACCAACTGTTGAAAATATCTCTTTCAAGGCAGTTGAAACTAACGGTGATAAAGTTTTAAAATTTCTCACTTTTGGTATTTATTCCAAAAATGAAATAGAGGTTACAGTTAAAGTGAAGGATGAGGGACTGTATTCTTCGGGTATTTCAGAAATCGAACTCTATAACAGAAAAAATGAGATTAAATCCACCGCTGTTGATTATGCTAACGGTAATGCTACTTTTACACTTGAAAAAATAGATGATATTTATAATCTTGAGATAAAAGCCATTGATAATGTGGGTCATGATAGTGAAGTAGTTGGTGTTTCTGATATTTCTGTTTTTGAAGAAGTAGAGAAAGATCAGTATGTTCAGCATGAGGTTAGTAAGAATTCAGAAGGTAAGTTTGAAATTGTTTCAACAGGTAAAGCGGCATATGTAGAAGAACCGTCATTTACGCCTGATAAAACATCTGACAATAATGACAATAATGATTACTATTCGTGTAACGGTTGTTTTTCATTTGAGGTTAAGGATGATTTATCAGGTATAAAATCAGTAAAGGCATATCTTGACGGTAACGAGGTTCAGCTTGTTCGTACTGACGAAAAATCGAAAGAGACAGCTACATTTGATGAGGCATATTTTGATAGAGAAGCAGAAGGTATCAAAAGCACAGTAAAAAGTGCATCTTTCAAATATACCGCAACAGAACTTAAAGACGGACAGCACACATTTTATGTTTTGGTAGAGAATAACAGCGGTATTGTAACAAAATCTGCAGATAAAATAATTTTTATTGATAAAACTGTACCTAGAGTAACGAAATTTCGTTTTGAAGACGGTTTAAATGCCGACGACAAAATTCTTTCGTTCCTTACTTTTGGTATTTATCATAATGATAAAATAAAAGTTACAGTATCTGCGACTGATGATACGGTTAATGGTGTAGCTACAGGGGTTAAAGCTATTACTCTCTATAACGGTACTGAATCAATAGAAGGTAACTTAGAGAACGGAGAGGCTACATTTACTCTTAACTGTGATTCTCAATCATATAAGCTTTCTGCTACAGCGACAGATAATGTTGGCAATATCTCAAAGTATTGGACATTTAACGGTGTTGATGTTATCAGCTTTGAAAAAGGCAGAGACTTTGATGATCTTTCATCATATGATAAAGCCCCAACATGGGATAATTTTGAAGTAGTTGCTACAGATAAGAAACCTGAAGTAAAAATTAATGATATTACACCTCTTGAAAACACATATAAATATACCGATACAAATGATAACAATAAAATGTATTTTTCATCGGGTGCTAAGGTTAAATTTACAGTAACGGATGAGATTTCAGGTATCAAAAATGTTGAGGTTTATCTTGACGGTAAAGATAAATCAGGTACACCACTTGACGTAACAACGGAATCTAAAAATGATCCTGCAAGTTATGATCAGCTTAAAGATAAAACAAAATCAGATACATTTTATTTTAGCACGGGGAATCTTTCTGAAGGCGAACATACAATTTATATTTATGCACAGAACAACAGTGGTAATAATTTGAACGGTGGTTATGTTTCAAAGACATTTTATGTTGATAAAACTCCGTCAGAAATTACAGGATTTACCTTTAGTGATAATGAAAGTACCACGGATAAGTTGCTGTCATTCCTTACTTTTGGTATTTATCACAATGATTCTATTAATGTTAAGGTAACTGCATCAGACAACGCTTCGGGTGTTGGTTCTATTACGCTTTATGGAGATGGAGAGCCGAAGACTGTAAATATTAAGAATGGTGATAATTCAGCTGTATTTACATTAAAAAAATCAGCTACCGCATACAAAATTTATGCTAGCACAACTGATAATGTGGGTAATGCTAAGGGATACTATACATTCAAAACAGAAAATTATGGTAATGAATACAGAAAAGATAATGAAACATTTAATGATAAGAATTTAATTTATCGTGACGAAGAAGATGAGGTGAAAAATTACTTAACAGAAATTGTTTCTTCTAATCAGAAACCTGAAATTAAAGACTTTAAGCTATCTGCAACAAATGAACTTGATGCAGTAAATCTCAATGGAAACAATTGGTATTCAAGTGATGTGAAAACTAATTTCACGGTTGATGGTGGATTGTCAGGAATTAATTCTGTGAAATTGTTTGTTGATACATATGAGGAAAATGCGAAAATAACTGAATTCCCTCAGGATAATGATAATGGAGCAGATAAAGAAATTAGTATGGTTACAAGTAATGAGTCTGATTCCAATAATTCTACAGGCTCTTCTTCTGCAGTATTTGGTCATTTAAATGATAGTTATTTTACAGCACCAGCACGAAAAGGAAAAATTACTGAAGCTGAATTTATTTATCTAACGAATCAAAAAGGAGAACTGTCAGAGGGCAAACATACAATCACCATATTTGTAAGAAGTAATAACTATGAATTTAGTTATGTGCAAAAAACTTTCTATATTGACAGATCTACACCTAAAGTAACTAATTTTACATTCAGTCCTACAGTTACTAACAACAGTAATAATGAAACTGTTGGAAATAAAAATAGCTATGGCTACTATGTTAACCAGAAAACAAGGGTTACTGTAACTGCAGACGATGAAACGGATGTTAAACCCGTATCAGGTGTTAAAGAAATTTTCTACAAGGCTGTTGATTTTAACGGTAAGACAATACTGAACGAAAGCAAATCTGTAAACAGCAACAACTCAATTTCATTTGATGTAGAACCAAACTTTAAGGGTTATATCTATGCATATGCAGTTGATAATGTTTACAATGGCAGCGAAGATGCCAAATATAGTGGCAAAGTTGCTGATAAGCGTGAGTCCCACCCTGACGGATTAGTTGTTGAAAACGGTGAAATGCATGCCAAATCGTCGGGTATTACAGCAACACTTCCGAACAGCAGTTATTCAGCAAACGGTAATCCTCTTTACAGCGGTGACATTACAATTCCTGTAACTGTTACTGACTCTTACTCAGGTATTAAGCAGATTGAATATTCTGTTAAATCTAATTACGATACACAGAATAATCAGTCACAGACCGTTGATATAGCTAATTCAGTTAGCGGTTCGAGTGTTGGCGGTTGGTCTTTTGATAAGAAAGATAATAACCTTGTAACGCAGATGAGCAGAAACATTACTGTTAAAAACAACAGTAACGATATCGTTCTTACTGTTAAACTTACCGACAGAGCAGGCAATGAAACTAAAATTGAAAAGAAATTCAGCATTGACAAGACTAAGCCTGTTATTGATGTTAAGTATGACAACAACGAGCATACTACATACGGCGGAAATGATTATTACAAGGCTGACAGGACGGCTACCGTAACTGTTACAGAGCGTAACTTTGACGAGTCGCTTGTTGAGGCGGCAATTATGAGAAACGGCGGCAGATACACAACAATCGGAGGCTGGACTCACAACAACAATACCGCAGATCCCGACAAGTCAACTCATGTTGCTAAGATTGTTTACAACACAGACGGCGACTTTACATTTGACATTGCCGTTAAGGACAAGGCTATGAATTCTGCCGACAAGTTTACTCAGCAGAAGTTCACGGTTGACAAAACAGCTCCTGTAATTGACGTTTCATTTGACAATAACTCTGCAAAGAACGGCAACTACTACAAGGCTGACCGTACTGCTACTATCAAGATTACGGAACATAATTTCAACAGCGGAAGTCAGTATGTAAACATTCCCGTAACTGCAGAGGGAGCAACTGCTCCGTCAGTTGTAGGTTGGTCAGGTTCAGGCGATGACCACAATGCAACAGTTTCGTTCAACAAGGACGGCAAGTATTCATTTACTGTTGACTATACAGACCTTGCAGGTAACAAGGCTGTTCAGAAAAAGGTTGATTCGTTCTATATTGACAAAACCGCTCCCGAAGTTGAAATCACAGGTGTTGCAGATCATCAGGCTTATAACGGAACGGTTGCTCCTGTTGTAACATACAGGGACGATAACTTTACCGATGATCACGACTTCAAGTTTACAAAAATTAATATTGACAGCAAGGTTGACGATACTTCTAAGTTCGATTACGATACCGGCGGCAACGGCGTGACAGAATTTATTTATAAGTACAGAGATTTTGCCGAGGTTCTTGAAAACGACGGTATTTATAACTTCACAGTTGAGCTTAGCGATAAGGCAGGCAACAGCACATCAAAGAGCGTTACATTCTCTGTAAACAGATTCGGCTCAACATTTAGAACAACCGATGAACCAACGGAAAAGCTCATTAAGAACGGCTACACAAATGCAGAGCAGGATATCGTGGTTGAAGAAATCAATGTTTCTCCGCTTACAAAGCACAGTGTAACACTTGCAAAGAGCGGCGGAAATAGTACAGAACTTGTTGAAAATACCGATTACAAATTCACTTCAAGCAACAACGGCAATGAGTGGTGCAAGAGTGTTTATACCGTAAACAAGAAGAACTTCTCTGACGAGGCTGCATATACAGTTACAATTATGTCGGTTGATAAGGCTAAGAACACAAATAACAACCGTATGGCAGATTCTTCTCTCAGCACAGAACAGAAAAATAAGCGTGAATGTGCAATTTCATTTGTTGTTGATAAGACAAGCCCTCTCGTAAGCATTACGGGTATCAAGGATAATGAGCTTTACAAGGAAGCAAGCAAAAAGGTTAAAATTGTTTGTGAGGACGATAATCTTGATAAGAGCAAGCTGGTTGTAACTCTTGATAACAAAAAGCTTGCCGAGGGTGAGGATTACACGATTGTTGATGATAAGGACGGTTCTATTGCAGGTATGCTTACCGCAGAAATTGTTCTTAAAGCAGAAACAGGCGGTATTAAAGAAAATCTTAAGGTTACAATCGGCGACCTTGCAGGAAATACAGGTGAAAAGAGCGTTGATAACTTCATTCTTTCCGCTAATATATTCCAGAGATTCTTTGCAAATCCCGTACTGGTAATTTGTACTTTTGCAGGTCTTGCACTTGTTATTGCGGCAGTAATCTTCTTTGTTGCAAAGAAAAGAAAAAAGGCTGAATAAAGTCAGACAATATTTTTAATGATTCGGGCGTATCCTCTTTTCGGGATATGCCCGAAAAAGAAAGGTGGGTAAGATATGCTTTTCGGCGGTGATATCGTAAATGATACTTACAGTATTGTTGAAGAAATCGGCAGCGGCGGTATGGGAGTGGTGTATCTTGCCTATCACCTCAGACTGGAAAAATATGTTGTTATGAAAAAAATCAAGAACAGAAATCTTGATTCTTCCTTTCTGCGAAATGAAGTGGATATTCTCAAAAAACTTCATCATCCGTATCTTCCGCAGGTATATGACATCATCGAATACGAATGTGATTTTTATACTGTTATTGATTATATTGACGGCAAGGATCTTGAACATTTTATCAATGACGGTTATGTGTTTACGGAAAGTCAGTTAATCAAGTGGCTCCGACAGCTTTGTGAGGTGCTTGACTATTTGCATTGCAATAATCCTCCGATTATCCATACGGACATTAAACCCGCAAATATAATTGTGAGGGATAACGGCGACATTTGCTTAATTGACTTTGGCATTTCATTGAGTGCCGATGACGCTGTAAAGGGTTACAGCAAAAATTATTCATCACCAGAGCAGTATATGAATGTGATGAATATATTGAACGGAACTCCGGAATTCAACGCTCCGCTTGACGGACGGACAGACATTTACAGCCTTGGTGCTGCTTATTATCATCTTATGACAGGGTGTATTCCCGATATTGAGGACGAAACACTTCCGCCTCTTGAAGAATACGAACTTCCGTATTCTCAGCCGTTTGTTTCGATAATAAGCAAGGCTATGGAGTGGGACATAAAGAAACGCTATAAATCTGCGGCAAAAATGCTTTCGGCTGTTGACAATATCAAAAAACAGGATGAGCGTTATAAGAGATACATATTATTGCAGGTTTTGTCTTCGGTTGTTTCGGGAATTATGATAGTTTCCGGCGTGCTTATGTTTGTGTTCGGTAATTATGAAATTGCAGGTACCGAGCTTGCAGGGCAGTATGATTTGTTTGTTTCATATTGTGATAAAGGCGACACGGTTAATGCTGAACGGCTCGGAACGGATTTGCTGAATAATTCAAAATATCGCAGTGTTATGACCGATAAAACAACGGCTGAAATTCTCCGTTATATGGGCGACTGTTATTTTGATGAGGGCGATTTTGCCAATGCCATTGAAAATTATAAGTCGGCATATGAAATTGCTGACGATGACAATGCCGAAGTTTGCTTGAGAGATTACGCAATTGCCCTTGTAAAAGGTAAAAGATTTTCAGAGGCTCAGAGCGTTATTTCTATGGCAGAGGAAAAATTTCCGAATTCATCTGTCAATAAATTACTTCAGGCGGAAATTGAATATGAAAACGGCAATTTGGAAAATTCTTTAAATTATGCAAATGAATGTCTTAACACCGAACCGAACGGCGATAACGCATTTGCCGCATTTTTGCTCAAAGGCGATATTTATACGGACAAAAGTCAATACGGCGACGCTGTATCAAGCTATGAGAGCGCAAGGCGTATTGATGAGAATTTAAGTGTCTTGAGAAAACTCGGACAGGCATATCTCGGAATGGGTTCGCTTGGTTCGGGAATGGAAAACAGCGGTCTGCAAAAAGCAAAAGAATGTTATTCAACCATTCGTGACAGATATTATCTTTCCGCAGAGGACGGAATAAATTATTCACAGGCATACAGCCTTTCGGGAGATTTGTCGGGGGCAAGAGGCTTGCTTGATGACCTTGCAATAACTTATCCCGATGACTGTAGGGTATATATGCAGCTGGCAATTGTCAGCGATAAGCAAAATGATACTCAAAGCAGAGTGTATTGCGAAAAAGCGAGAGCTTTGTATAAGGAATCAAGCGACAGCGTTAAGCAAAATGTCGACGGTAACAGATTGAATGAAATTAAAAATTTGTACAGGCGATTTTTTGGAAGTGTGTGGTAAAAGGGGTGTTTGTATGCTGTTGGTTTTTGGCATTGCACTTGTTATTGCCGGCATAGTTCTGTTGGCAGTGACTCAGATTGTTCTTTGGAAAAAAATAAAAAAGTTTAATGAGGAATGGGAGGATGAGCAGAATGAAATGTCCTAATTGCAGGTGCATCGTTCCGAATAATGTGAGCAGATGCACATATTGCGGATATGACTTTATGTCGGGAAGTGCCAAAACCTTGACGATTGAAGAAGCATATAAATTTAAAACATACGATTATGATTACAACTGTGATAATTATGCAGATGAATTTTATGCATACGATGATTATTATAATTGTGAAAACTATAAAACAGAAAATGCGTCCGCGTACAGACGGGAAACTGATGATAACAGTCCGATTATGTTAATTTCTGCACTTATGCTCCTTGCGGCAACATTGTTGCTGTTGAGTGTTGTTGCAATTATTATTTGACGGCAGAGGGGAATTTGAGAATGAACAAGAAAACTATGCTTTTGATTATACCTGCAATAGCTTTGCTTGCCTGTTGTATTGCGGCAATATGCGTTATATGTATTCCGTCAAGCTACGAAGTTTATACGAAACAAATTCAAACGGCGGAGAAATATCTTGCAGACAAAGATTATGACGGCGCTATAAAATATTACGAAATGGCAAAGGCAACCGATGAAACTCAGGAAGAACCGTATCTTAAACTTGCAATGATTTATTATGAAAACAAAAATGATATGGAAAAGGCTGTTGCAATTCTTACCGAGGGCTATGAAAAGACAAAGTCTGAGCAGATTAAGAATGCACTTGCCGTTTATCAGGGTGCAGGTGAAAAGAACACCGATACATCGGGAAAAACAGACTACAACGGCAATCCAATAAATATTACCTTGCTGAATATGTTCGGGCAATATAATTACGAACAGTACAGTAAAAACTATACCGTTGTGTCGGATAATTACAGCGACGGTGTTTATACGGTAAGATACAACGGTATTGACGCAGAGTTTTCTTACAGCAACGATTCGACTAAGGTTATTGACGAGAAAGCCATGAAACCGTTTTCTTACTCATTCCCGACAGAAATTAAGGTGGATAAGATTTCGGATATTATTAATCTTCCGTCACAGGGAATGAAAATTGACGAGTTGAAAAAATCGGCAGGCATTACAAATGCCGTTGCAAAGTACGATAATACACTAAAGAAAAATATTATTACTTTCAGTTGCGAAAAATGTACGGTGTCTGTAGAAACGGACAAGAACGGTACAATAACGGCTAACACTTCTTATATTACCGTAAATCCCGAAACAGTTGCAGCAGTTGCTCGGAAATCCAAGGTTAGCGGTAAGGTTATCAGTGTTACAACAGCAGATATTGTAAGCAGTGCAGAAGTGGTTGTCAGAAAAGGTAAGGACTCAAAGGACGGTGAAGGTGCCGCCGAGGTGTCAATTGACAGCGGAAATTACAGCGTTGAACTTGAAACAGGTGATTATACATTTGAGGTTTCGGCATCGGGTTATAAAAAAGAATATTTCAATGTTTATGTAAGCGGAGCGGATCAGGAAAAAGATTTCAGTATTTCTCCGTCACTTGCAGAGGGTGAAATAAGAATTGTACTTGAATGGGGTGCAACACCAAGCGACCTTGATTCTCATCTTGAGGGTACAACTAAAAACGGTGACGAAGTCAGCATTTATTGGATGAATCCTGTTGCAACCTCCGGAGCAAAAACTATTGCGCAGCTTGACGTTGATGACAGGGACGGATACGGTCCTGAAACTATAACACTTTCCGAGCTTGACGGTACATACCAATACAGGGTTCACAGATTTTCTTCAAGCGGTTCGCTTGCCATGTCGGGTGCGGTTGTAAAGGTGTATTCCGGTTCGTCAGAACCGATAACAATTTCAGTTCCGTCCGATTGTGATGAATGGTGGGATGTGTTCACCATTGAAAACGGTGAAATCAAAAATATTAACGGAGCAACAAACTGATGATGGTATTAGTAATAGTGTTGACAGTTGCCTTGCTTATTTTGATTGCCGTGGTGATTGTAAAGCTTAATTCTCAAAAAAGCGAGAGAGATAAATACTATACCGCCGCAGGCAATATAATCAAGGAAGAATATCTTAACTACTGCCTTACAAACGATATGAATTCAGATAACAAGGCTGACGCTCCTAACGGTCAGAAAATTATGATATACATAAAAACTTTGAACCGTAAACAAAAGGCACAGTTTGTATTTGATCCCGAAAAAGGTGTAAATATCGGCAGAGATTCCGAGAAAAATAACATTTTTATCAATGAAGCATCGGTTTCCATGAACCATTGCAAAATTTTTTCCGATAATATGAAGGTGTATATATGCGACCTTAATTCATCTAACGGAACAATTCTTAAAAGAGGTCTGTTCGGAAATTATTTGCTTGAGGGCGGAAATTCATGTGAGCTTATGTCGGGTGATCGTGTCTGCATAGGCTCAAATGTATTTAAAATTACGCTGTTTTATTATGATATGGTGACTATGTAGCAACGGAGGTTTGTTATGATACTGATAATTTACCGCAGTCAGGTTTGCAGAGAAATTGTTCTCCCGAATGCAGATAATACGGATTATCGTATTTTCATTGACAGCAAGGAATTTAAACTGAAAAAAAGTTTTTATCTTTCTCTTGAAGTAATTGCTCATAAATGGTCAATAACAAACGAAAACGGCGAGTATAAAATTGTAAAAAATCAAAGTGAATTTGAAAAAACATCCCTCGACGGAGGAGATATTGTTTCTATTATCACTCCCGAAAAGGATTCTCTTCGTTGCATTGTCGTTGACGCCGAACCTGTGCTTGCCTCATTTGAAAAGTATTTTATCGGCAACGGGCTTGTTACGGTCGGCAGTGAGGCTGACAATACCGTGCAATGTTCATTTTTGAATTTGATTTCAAAACACCATTGCAACCTAAGATTTGACGGAACAAACACGGTTCTTGAAGACACAAGCTCAAACGGAACTTTTGTAAATCATATCAGGGTAGGCGGAAGAAAAGTCCTCGGTTTCGGAGAAATAATAGATGTTTTCGGTCTGAAAATAATTTGTTTCGGAGATATGATTGCGGTGGGCTCGCTGTTTTCAAAATTTTCGGTATCCGACAAAATTGAAAAATTCACCCTTCCGAAAGTTTCATATGATACTGCTCACGCTGTTTCAAATGTGGAAATGTTTAACCGTTCACCGAGAAATTTCAGAGAGATATGCAGCGAAACGGTTGTTATTGAACCGCCTACAGTTCCGCAGTTTTCAAAAAAGCGTTCTATGCTAAGCGTTATAGGCCCGTCATTTACCATGGCAATTCCTATGGTGCTTGGTTGCGGACTTACCGTGTTCAGCACTACGCTTAACGGTTCGGGTGCAAACGCATTTATGTTTACGGGTATCATCACTTCGGTCGGTTCTGCTCTTATGGGTGGCTTGTGGGCATATTATAATATTAAAGAAACAAAAAAGCGTGAAGCAGAGGACGAATCTGAAAGATTTAACATTTACGGTAATTACCTTATTGAAATTGCCGATTACATTAAGGAAAAATACAGACAAAATTTTGAGGCATTGAACACAATGTATCCGTCTGCGGATATATGCGCAGAGTATACAAGAAACAATCCGGAGCTGTGGTGCAGAAACTTTACCCATAGCGATTTTCTTTTTTGCCGACTCGGAACGGGTGACATTGATTTTCAGGTTGATATTCAAATTCCGAAAGAAAAATTTTCCGTTACATATGACGGTTTAAAGGATAAACCGGCAATGCTTTATGACAACTTTAAAAAGCTGAACAATGTTCCCGTGGGAATTGATTTGCAGTCAAAAAAATTGTGGGGTATTGCAGGCGGTGAAAATAAAACCGGAGCTTTTGAAATTGTTGACGACATAATTGCACAGATTGCGGCAAACATCAGCTATACGGATGTCAAAATTGCATTTTGTTTTGATGAAAAAGAATTTGAAGATAAAAACAGGTGGGATTATGTTCGTTGGCTGCCGCATGTATGGTCGGAAAATAAAAACACGAGATATTATGCGACAAACAGGCAGGAATGTGCCGATGTATTTTTTGAACTTGCAAATATAATGCGTGTTCGTTGTGAAAATGAGGATAAAGATATATATGTACAGCCGCATTACATTTTATTTGTATCTGATGTAAGCCTGCTCGACGGCGAACTTATTTCAAAATATGTATTTGACAGAGAAAATAACACGGGGCTTACGACTTTTCTTATAACGGATTACTGCCGTAATTTACCTAATGTGTGTGAAAATATAATTCAGAACGACAGTGAATTTTGCGGATTTTATAATGTTATGAGCCGCAATACAGAGGCTTGCTCCGTTCATTTTGATTCGGTGTCAAGCAAAAAAATGAATATGTTTGCAAAGACTCTGTCGGGAGTTGCCGTAAGAGAAATCAAGGGCGACAACAGCATTGCACAATCACTTGATTTCTTTGAAATGTACGGTGTGCAAAAGCTTGATGATTTTAACATTATTGAGCAATGGCAAAAAAACAGAACCTTCAACACGATGAAAGCTCTTGTGGGCAAAAAGGCAGGCGGAGCGGATTGTTATCTTGATATTCACGAAAAGTATCACGGACCTCACGGACTTATTGCAGGTACAACGGGTTCGGGTAAAAGTGAGCTTATTCAGATATTTATGCTTTCGCTCGCAATCAATTTCAGTCCCGATGATGTTGCCTTTTTTGTAATCGACTTCAAGGGCGGCGGCATGGCAAATCTTTTTGTTGATTTACCGCATATGGCAGGTCAGATTTCTAACCTTTCGGGTAATCAGGTTCGCAGAGCGATGATTTCAATTAAGAGCGAAAATCTTCGCCGTCAGAGAATTTTCGGCGAATACGGTGTGAATAACATAAACAACTACACGAGGTTGTATAAGAGCGGTGAAGCTCCCACACCGATTCCGCACCTTGTTATCATAATTGATGAATTTGCGGAGCTGAAAAAGGAAGAACCCGATTTTATGCGTGAGTTGATCAGTGTTGCACAGGTCGGAAGAAGTCTTGGAGTTCACCTTATTCTTGCAACGCAGAAACCGAGCGGTACGGTTGACGATAACATTTGGTCAAATGCAAAATTCAGACTTTGTCTGCGTGTTCAGGACCGACAGGACAGTAACGATATGCTGCACAAGCCGGATGCGGCTTATATTACACAGGCGGGCAGGTGTTACCTTCAGGTCGGCAATGATGAAATATATGAGCTGTTTCAATCCGGTTGGAGCGGTGCACCGTATGACGACAGCAACGAGGGCGGTAAGCAGGAAATTGCAACAATGATTACTCCTACAGGCAAAACCGCCATTGTCGGAAGTCATACAAAAATGAAACGCAAAGAGCAGGAAAAACTGAGGTGGTATCTGTTTCTTTACAGGTGTGCAAGGTCAATTTCAAAAAGTGACGAATTTTTAAAAGAGGCAGACAGCAATCAGGGCGATGTTATTAATTTGCTTGCGGATAAGATTATTGAAAACGCAAGGAAGAATAAGTTTAATATCGGAAACGGCAACTCGGATATTAATGCCGTAAAAAATTTTTTAAAGCTGATTCCGAAAGATGTTTCCGACGATACCGAGGCGGTAAAGAAAATTATTTTCTCGGCGTCGCTTAACAATATTAAATTGCCCGAGGTTAAGGAAAAAACTCAGCTTGAGGCTGTTGTTGAATACATTGCAAAAACCGCAAAAAGCAACGGATACAGCTTTAAAGCAAGACTGTGGATGCCGTTGCTGAAAGAAGAAATCATTCTTTCCGATATTACAAAAAGCAAGTTCAACGGTTGGAATGAAAGCGATTCGTGGTCGCTTAATGCAGTGACGGGTATTTATGACGATCCGGAAAATCAGGCACAATTGCCGTTGTCGGTTGATTTTGCAAACGGCGGTCATCTTGCCGTTTGCGGTTCTGTAGTTACGGGTAAGAGTACATTTTTACAGACATTGATTTATTCGCTTGCAGTAAAGTATTCTCCGAATGTTGTGAATTTTTACATTCTCGATTTCAGCAGCGGAATGTTGTCGTCATTTGAAAAATTACCGCATACGGGCGGTGTTTTGCGTGAAAATGATGTTGAAAAAATCGGCAAATTTTTCAGTATGATCAAGGGTATTATTGACGAAAGAAAGAAACTGTTTAACGGCGGTAACTATCGTCAGTATGTTAAAGTACACGGAATAGAAATCCCCTCTATTGTAATTGTGATTGACAACTTTGCAGGCTTTAAGGAAAAGACAGAGAATGCTTATGAGGATACTCTCATCCACCTTTCACGAGAGGGTGTAGGCTACGGTATCTTTCTTGCGTTATCATCGGCGGGATTCGGTATGGCTGAAATTCAAAACAGAATAGGCGATAATATTCGTACCGTTGTAAGTCTGGAAATGGGCGACAAGTTTAAGTATATGGATGTTATGAGGGCAACTCACATTGATGTTATTCCCGAATCGGGTATTAAAGGCAGAGGCATTGCATTTGTTGAGGGCAGATTGCTTGAATTTCAGACCGCTCTTGCGATTGACGCAGAGGATGACTACAAGAGAAACGCAAAAATTGAGGCAATGAGTCAGAAAATGCGTGATATGTGGGACGGAAATACGGCAAAACAGATACCGTTCATTCCGGAAAATCCCGTGCTTGACGATTTGAAAAATCTTGATGAATACAGCGTTGCCGTAAGCAATAAACGCTTGATACCGTTTGCATACAACTATGTTGACGCATCTGTTTACAGTATTGATTTGGCGGATACATATTGCTGTTCAATAAGCGGAAAGAGGAGAACCGGAAAAACCAACCTGCTTAAATTGCTTATGTACGCAGTAAGTCAAAAGAACGGCAAGGGTGTGGTGATTGAGAAAGAAAGCAATGAATTAAAACTGCTTTCTTCGGAACTCGGCTTTGAGTATATTGACAGCGATAAGGGAGTTTTCGATTACTTTAAGTCAATTACCGATGAGTTTGTTGCAAGAAATAAATATAAGCATACTCTTGAGGAGGACGGACTGTCAGATCTGCAAATATACGAAAAAATGAGCGTTAAAGAACCGATGTTTATTTTTATATCCGACATTACAAAGTTTATTGATTGCGTATATCACCCCGAGGGGAATATTACGAATATGAGCGGATATTTTGAAAATATCATCGAAAAAGGCAGTTTACATAACATATATTTCTTTGCGTGTATCAACACGGATAACCTTGCATCTGCCGCAGGAAGCAATCTGTACAGACTTTTTACAGGCTATAAAACGGGAGTTCACCTCGGCGGAAATGTTGCATCACAGAGGATATTCAATTTCCAGAATATACACTATTCGCAGATGTCAAAGTCATCAAAGAAAGGTCACGCTCTTACGCCCTCAAAGGATGATGATACAACTGCACTTAAAATTATCGTACCTCTTTTTGGGAGTAGAGAAGAATGATATCTTTTTTGGCTTATACCAAAAGTAAAAACGAATTGACCTTGCTGAAGCAGACTGTTACGGATATAAGCTCGGTACTCAGTGATGAGGACTTGAAAATGTATGGCTTTTCATCAAGAGATAAATTTGAAAAGTTTCTGGAAAACTGTCCCGTGCTGGATATTTCGTGCGTTGACATTTGCGGAAACGGCGGAATAGATTATGCAAAAAAGGTGAGAAGTACAAATAAGGATATGTCGATATTACTTATTGTTGATTTAAGCCTTTCGCCTGCAACATATATTATTCCGAGTATTATGGCGGCTTCTTTGCTGATAAGACCCTTTGACAGAGCTGCTGTTAAAAATGTTCTGGGTACGGTTTTAAAGGATTACTGCGAATATTTTGAACAAGAGGACGGCGGTAAAAGCTTTGTGGTTGAAACCCGTGAGGGCAAACAACTTGTGCCGTATTCGGGGATTGTTTATTTTGAATCACGGAATAAAAAGATTTTTCTCGGCACTGATAACGAAGAATACTCATTTTACGGTACGCTTGATAATCTTGAAGAAACGCTCGACGACAGGTTCATAAGATGTCACAGAAGTTTTATTGCGGCAAAGAAAAGAATAAGTAAAATTGTCCTCTCAAAAAATATTGTCGTGCTTGACAACGGTTGTGAAATTCCGCTTTCAAGGTCATACAAAGGCAAAGTCAAGGAGGCAATTCAAATATGAATAACGGCACTCAAAACTATGTTTTGACTAAAAAGCAACTTTATATTTTGCTTGTGGGTTGCGGCGGTGAATCGGTGAGAGGACTGAAAATTGACGGTGATGTTCCCGATAAGGCGGAAATCATCAAATCTATCGGTGAACTGTCGGACAGAGGATATGTTGTTTCGGACGGAAACAATTTTCATACCGTAGGTGATATCGACAAAATTATAAAGCTGATTATGTTTGCACCCGACTTTTATATTATCAAAGGCAGAAACAATGTTCCGGATTTGTGCTGTTACGGCGATAAAAAGCAATTTGCCGTGTGCGAAGTTATGGTAACCAAAGCAGACAGCATAAGGATTTCGGTTTGTGATTTTGAGAGCCTTTTTTCAAAACTTTTTGACGAAGGGTATTTTGAAAATTGCTTTGATGAATATTTTGTCGGTGATGATGAACTTAGGGAGTTTGAAGCTCGTTATCTTGAGAAAAGGGATATATCCCGTGAAAACAACGGCAGTTCAAGGCGAGTGTTTTCGATTGACAAAATAAGGTCTGACGGCACAGACAGATATATAGATATTGCAGAGTATTTTTTGTGTGACTATATACTTGATGTTGACGGCGAAAATGTGAAAAGGAAGCAGTTGTCAAACTCGGAAATGAAAAAAAGTATAAAAAATTTGTTGGAGGAAAGCGTATGATTGTTGCCGAAATTTATGTGCCGGTTCTTGATGCTTCATATGATTTTAAGCTTGATGAAAATGTGCCGACAGGCGTTGTGATTGAAGAAATTGCAAGCGTTATCTGTCAGAAAGAACAGTGCGAAATCGGAGGCGATAAAACGCAGTTTATGCTGTTTAAGGTTGAGAACAGACAGTCGCTTTCCGCAAATCTTACCCTGTATGAAAACGGTGTTACCACGGGTGATAGTTTGGTATTTGTGTAAAATATGTCTGTTTGTCCGAAAAATGTGTCGTTTGTCAGTTTTAAAACTTTTTCAGGCACAATTAAATATAATATAATCATCCGATGAACAAACGGATGAAATTAATAAAAATCAAATTCAATTTGGAGGAATTAGTTATGGCAGATTTTAAAGTTACAGCGTCCCAGCTTAACACACAGGCAGAGAGTCTTCAGGATCTCAACGGCAGATTCAAGTCGGCAATAGAACAGCTTGTGACATCCGAAACAAGTCTTAAATCCATGTGGGAGGGCGAAGCAAACGACGCTTTCCATGCCGCTTTTACAAGTGATAAGGCAAAAATGGACGAGTTCTACAACCTGATTATTACATATATTGAAAGACTCAATTCCATTGCGACACGCTATGAGCAGACAGAGAGAACAAACACAGAAATTGCAAGCAACAGAACATACTGATAACAACCAAAAATAAAGGAGTGCATTATTATGACAGGAACAATTAAGGTTTCACCCGATAAATTATTATCTACATCAGCCGAATTTTCTTCACAGGGCAATACAATCATCTCACTTACAGGCGAGATGATGAACATTGTAGCATCAATGAGCAGTGTATGGGAAGGCGAGGCTGCCTCATCTTATATGACAAAGTTCAAGAGCCTTGAGTCGGATATTCAGACTCTCAACAGAATGATTCAGGAACATGTAAACGACCTTGAGCAGATGGCAAACCTCTATTCAACCGCCGAACAGCAGAATGTTGATGACGCCGCTTCTCTTTCGTCAGGTGTTATTTCCTGATAAATAAATCACAGGTTTGTTTCGGGGCAGTAGCTTCTGCCCCGAAATGAAAGGATTGTTAATATGAAGATTGATTGCGACAGAGTTCTGATTCTTTCAGACCGATTGGCACAGCTTTCAAATGTCTGTTATGAAAAAGCCGAGGAAATTCATATTGAAAAATTGCGAATCGCCGAAAATTCTTTGATGGACGAAATTTTGAAAAATCTTGAAAATGACAGAAAACAGCTTGAAGAGCAGGCAGAAAAATTAAAGCGTTACGGCATTGCTTTAAAGAGAATTGTTGCACTTTATGCAAAAGGCGAGAGCAGTATATGCGATATTATGGAAAACGGAAGCGGTACACAGTATGTTTTTGCCTGTACTTTAGATACAGATATTTTGAATGATTTGTATAAAGCAAGGATTGACATACCGCAAATTTCATTGAAGGCAGAGTGATTGTATGGGCTTAAAAATCAATGTTGATATTAACAATCTTTCAACCGATTGCAATAAAATGACCGACCTGATAAGCGAGCTTAAAAATCTTACGCAAAAGATTACCGATGAAGTTGCTGAGTTTAACGGAATGTGGGACGGTATTGCAAAAGATGAATTTATGAAAAGTATGGCTTCCGATATTGCCGAAAGCGTTAATGTGACGGATAAGTTCGATTTTATTCGATATGCTATGCAGATGGCACTTACTACGTATGGGAATGACAACGAAGAGGCAGTTAATATTTTTCTTGCGGCGGATAAGTGACGGGAGATAAGTTATGAGCTTTAAAAATCTATCTTTGGGGAATTACACAGTAACGGTTTCAACTGACAGGATGTATCAAAAAGCATCGGAACTTGAAGCTCTGGTGGAAAAACTTGATTCTGCTCTTACACAGGCCGCCGAAATTGTTAAGAGAACCGATTCATATTGGGTTGGGGATGCCGCTGAGATTGTCAGAACAGAGGCAAGAGAGGGAGTAAAACTTGCCGAGAATAATCATAAAAACCTCACGAGAGAAATTGAAAATCTCAGACTTATAACGGAACAATATCATTCTGCGGAAAAGAAAAATTCAGAAGATTCTTCACAGCTTCCGTCATCAATTTTAACATAAGGAGGATTTTGCGTTGGATAAAATGATAAATTATGATTTTGATGCCGCAAAAACTGCGTCGGATAATTTAGAATCTGTATCTGACAGCATATCCCGTGAAATTGTTTCCGTTATTAGTTCCAAAATTGATGATATAAGCAATTATTGGAATGACGACGCGTCAATTCGTTTTATTAAAGGACTTGACGGAATAAACGAAGAAATTGACAGAATTCAGCAAAATTTGCTTTCACAGTCTGAAAAAATCAAAACAGCCTCAAGACATATGAAAATTGCCGAGGAAGAGGCTGAAAAAATTGCAAAAACGAGAGATACGGAGTGATTGTCGTGGAATGGATTATTTACACAATATTGGCGGTTGTAATTTTGGCGGCGGCAGTTGTTTGTGTCTGTGTTTTTGCCAAGACGAGAAGAGATTTTTCACGAAATGATGTTCATATAAACGGCGGTGCGGATATTCAGACCGGCAGAGTATCGAGAGATCAAAATTATTTTAAAGGAATAACAGGAAAGCTCGGCGGAACTGTTGTTGTGGAAGGCAGTTGTGCCAAAAGCAGAGGATTCTTTATTGAAATTATGAATATAAGTAACGGCGATAAGGTGGATTTCAATGTTAATAACGAGCTGATTATAGGCAGAATTTCAGGCGAAAATGTGTATGCTCTGCCGAATGATTTAATGGTTTCAAAGCAACATTGCAGACTTTTTGTTTCGGGTCGTGATTTGTACCTTGAAGACCTCGGCTCGGCAAATCATACATACTTAAACGGCACAATTATTACAGAACCAACCCGTATTCAAAGCGGTGACACCATCCGCCTTGGCAAAACAGAACTTGGAATTGTGTATTAAGGAGGAATTTATATGGCTGATTTAAACTATACCAGTGTAGAGGTTAGCACAGAAAAGCTAAGAAATGATATTAACGAAATGAATATCTGCCTTGAAAATAATAAACGTGCTATTGAGGATATATTTTTATCCGTTGAACATCTCAATACTATGTGGGAAGGTAATGCTAATGCCGCTTTTAATGAAAAATTCAAAGCGGATTACAATGAAATGAAATCCTATTTTTTAAGTGTTGAGCGTTTCATTAAAAAAGTATCAGAGGATTGTTCGTCATATGAAGAATGTGAGCGTTCCGTTAATGAATTTGTAGAAAGTTTGCAAGTTTAGGAGAAGAGAACAATGAATGAAAAAAGTTATAAAACATCATTTGGAAATGTGACGATAAAGGTTTCAACTGATTTAATGCAATCAACAGCTAATGAAATCTTAAAAAAAGCAGAGGATGTAAATAATCAATTTAATAATATGATTGAAATTGTTCAGAACACCTCTTTGTATTGGAAAGGTCAGACAGCAGATAATGAGCGTAAAAGCCTAAAAATGCAAAGTGATAATGTTGTTGATATTGTAAAGGAACTTAGAAGTTTTGTTGAAAAACTTCAACTCATGGGGCAAATTTATGAAAAATCAGAAGAAAGTTCAGTGAATTCAGCTAATCAGTTGCCAACAAATATAATTGCGTAAGGGGGAGAGATTGTGGCTAAAACAAGGACTCAACTTTATTATGACTATTTATCGGCTAAAAATAAAGCAAATGAACTTGATGAAATTGCAAATGAGATAATAAAATTGTCCAATGAACATCTATCAAATGAATTTATGTATATCTATCTTCATTGGACAGGTGAAGCTTCAAAATCTTTTCAAAATAAAGGAAAAATTTTAGGTCAACAGATAGAAAAACATGCTTTAGAGATAAGAAAATGTGCGTCAACAATTCGTACAGTTGCTGAAAGAGTGTATAAAACAGAAATGGAGGCGTTACGTATTGCACATGAAAGAAAATATTAATAATAGATAAGAAGGTGAAAAAATTGAGTGAGTTTTCAGTTCGTTGGATTGAATTAAAAAAGAGTTCTGATACAGTTAATAATTATTCAAAACAATTATATGGCTATAGTGAGAAAATAGAAAAAATAAAAAACAACCTTTCTCTTTCTTCTGCTGTATCATCAAAACTAAAGTCAAGTTTAAGTTCAGTTTCTGAAAAATTAAAACTCGATGCAAATAAAATTGAAAAGATGAGTAATGCTTTACAATATTCTGCCAGTAAATATGAGGAAACTGAGAGAAAATTATCTTCACAAGGAACCAGTTTTAATTGGAATAAAAAGCATAAAGCAACAAATATAGTGAATGAAAATGCTGTGTTTTTTAGCAAAAAAGACAATCCACTTAATCCAAGGTTTGTTAATTTATTAAAAAGCTATCCGGATTATGCATTTACATTACTTAAGGAATTCGGTGTTCCGGGTGCTGCAGCGGGATTGATTCAAAATGTTTATGGATTACTTACAGGAGCCGGGGATAAGACCGAGAATATGATTAAAGCCGAAAAATCTTCAATAGGTTTAGTAGGTGATATAATGGGGTCTTTTAGCGGAGATAAATTTAGTTGGTCAAAATTTTTTGGCGTTTCAAAAGATAATTCATTAGAGAAATTTATAAACGGTTTTAAAGTTGGCAACGGAAAAAGTGTTATTGAAAATGTAGGTGCAGTTGCTAAATGGGGCGGATATGCAGCTACTACGGCACTGTATGCCTATGAAAATTTTTATGGAGAGGATAGTGATAAAACAAGTTTACAAAGGAAAATCGAAAAAACAGTTACAGAATCTGCACTTGATATAGGAATAGGTATTGGTATTGGTGCTATTTGTGCTTCGGTAGGTGCACCCGCAATCGTCGGAGGACTTGTTTTTACTGCCGCAAAATGGGGAGCCGACTATCTTTGTAACAAATATCTACATAAAAGTGCATTTTCAGCAGCATCTGATGCTATACTTGATGCTAAAGATAGTATCGTAAATAATGTTAAAGAAGCAGGCAAAGCTCTTAATAAAGCTGTTGGTGATGGAGCAAAAGCTATAGGAGAAAAATTATCGGGTTGGTGGAATAGTGGCGGAAAAATATTTTCAGGTGCATGATAATGTACAGATTGATTTGTCATTGATTTTAATGTAAACTATATTAAAAGGAGTATTATTATGAACTTTAAAGAACTTTTACCAATTGGAAGTATTGTGCTTTTGCATAATGCAGAGAAGAAAATGATGATTTTCGGTATAGGTCAAACAGATTTGAATGATAACACTGATTATGATTATATTGGTGTGCCATATCCCGAGGGAAATATGGGTGAAGGTTCACAATTCTTGTTTAACCATAATGATATAGAGTCTGTTTTTTTCAGAGGATATGAAGATGAGGAAAGAGATAACTTCCTTGAAATGTTGAATTCATATTTTGAAGAAAATAAAGAGGATTAAGATAGGTGAAAAATATGATATGTAAGAAATGTGGTACGGAGAATTCCGATGACAGCGTGTTTTGTCAGGCTTGCGGAGAAAGGTTGACGGGATTTGTAAATAACAATACTTATGCAAAACCGCAAGGTGGGACAGAAAATTACTACGGTAATACATATGCTCAGCCTCAGGGCGGTTACGGTCAGCCAATGAGCGCTCCGCCGGCTGTTGAATATCAGAAATCGTATTTTGACGGAACAGGTTTTCAACTTATGGGTTGGAACATACTTTGTTCAATTATTATTTTTATAACATTCGGTTTTGGTGCGGCATGGGCGTCCTGTCTTAAACTGAGGTGGGAAACAAGTCACACGGTTGTGAACGGAAAAAGACTTTATTTTAACGGTACAGCCGCTCAGCTTTTTGGCAAAATGCTTTTAGGAGAATTAATTTGCGGATTTATTCTTGCTGTTCCCGTGATTATTGCCGTGTCAAATACAACATATTCATTTGAGAGAGCAGGTAATTTAATTACCGCCGCTGTTGTTGACGCTGTTATTTCGGTGTTTATAGTTCCGTTTTATTCTGTTTATATTAAACAATGGGTAATAAAACATACGACATTCGTTGATGACAGAGGTTCGGCAATGCCTACTGCACCGTATTATCAGAATCAGGTGCAATATCAAAATCAATCGCAGTATCAAAATCCGCAGACATACAACGGTGCGGCTAATGACAATGTTGCAACGGTAAATTTAAAACGCTGTCCGTTTTGTTACACGGATAATTCTAAGGACAGCGAATTTTGCCAGAATTGCGGAAGGAAGCTTGACTGACAATTATATTAATCGGTTTTACCTCACAAAAGTGGTAAATAATATTAAGCAAAGGGTTTGCATATACAGTTTTTCTGTATGTGCAAATCCTTTTTTTTATTATCTGATTCGGAAAAGACGGCTTTCTGAGGGGGATCAGGCGGATATCTTTGACTATTGATTTTTGGTTGTGAATAATTATTTTTAAAAATATTTTTGAAAATTGCATTAAAGTATGCAATTTTTTTGAATTTTGCAGGTATAAGTGAGGGGCATTGATAAAGCCTCTCGGAAAACGGAGGTGACGAGATATCAGAAAATTGACAGGCAGGGAAAAGAAATTTTGCAGTTTATTTCTCGGTTCGGGAAATTCCGAGCTTGCCGCTGAAAAGGCAGGCTACACGGGGGATTGTGAGCAGAAGGGGGAAGAGCTTATCTGCCGTCCCGAAATTTCAGCCGAGCTTGAACGGCTGTCACGGCTAAGAGAAAAATCCCTTGCCAACATGGCGGCTGCAGGGTATCAGCGGTTGGCTTTCGGGAGCATTTGCGATGCAATTTCTTTGCTTTACAAAAGTGATCCGAGCAAGGAGGATCTTGAAGGCATGGACCTGTTCCTTGTGTCGGAGATTAAAAGACCAAAGGACGGTTCAATGGAAATCAAGTTTTTTGACAGGCTAAAGGCACTTGAAAAACTCGGTGCCGGCGGTGAGCATGAAACAGGCGCAAAACAGCTTTTTGACGCAATTTCAAACAGCGCAAGGGCGGTGAATGACAGGGAAAATGGAAATTAAAGCTTTTTCTAAAAAACAGCTTACCGTGCTTTCGTGGTGGAACAGGGAGTCGGCTTTTCGTGACAGGGACGCAATCATCTGTGACGGTGCTGTGCGCAGCGGAAAGACATTTTGTATGTCGCTGTCGTTCATTTTGTGGAGCTTTTACGATTTTGCAAATTCGGACTTTGCACTTTGCGGAAAGACAATCCGTTCTTTAAGGCGAAATATGATTACGCCCGTGATTCCGATTTTGAAATCACTCGGTTTTAAGTGTGAAGAAAAGCTGTCGCAGAATATTTTGACCGTGAGCGTTAACGGAGTGATGAACAGGTTTTATCTTTTCGGAGGCAAGGACGAGTCATCCGCATCACTCATTCAGGGCATGACGCTTTCGGGTGTGCTTTTTGACGAGGTTGCGTTGATGCCGAGGTCGTTCGTTGAACAGGCATTGGCGAGATGTTCCGTGTCGGGTTCAAGATTTTGGTTTAACTGCAATCCCGAATTTCCTGAGCATTGGTTCTACCGTGAGTGGATTAAAAAGTGCGGTGACAAAAATGCGTTATATCTGCACTTTACAATGCAGGACAACCCGTCTTTGAAGCCCGAGGTTATCAAGAGGTATGAAAGTCTGTATTCGGGTGTGTTTTACGAGAGGTTCGTAAAAGGCAGATGGGTAGCCGTTTTCGGTGCGGTTTATCCGTTTATGGACAATGAAAGGATGTACTGCGATATTCCGTCAGATATTGAAAGCTGGGCGGTATCGTGCGATTACGGTACTGTAAATCCCGCATCATTCGGTTTGTGGGGCAGAAAAAACGGTGTGTGGTACAGGGTTGACGAATACTACTTCAACTCACGCACTCAGGGCTTTCAAAAGACCGACGAGGAGCATTATGACGGACTTGAAAAGCTGATTGACGGGCGGAAAATCGAATGTGTGATTGTCGATCCGTCTGCCGCAAGCTTTATTGAGGTTATAAGACGACACGGAAAATACACGGTTGTGTCGGCTGAAAACAATGTTATCAACGGCATAAGACAGACTTCGCAGGCTTTGAAGGACAGAAAAATCAGAATCTGCAAAAATTGCAGAGCCGCAAGACGGGAATTTTCGCTTTACCGTTGGGACGGTTCGGGGCGCAGTGACGCACCTGTTAAGGAAAACGACCATGCAATGGACGACATAAGATATTTTGTCGCCACGAAAATTTACGGCTGTGACGGATTCTTTGCCGTTGCAACCAAAAGACAGGAGGAAACAGCTTGAGGCTTGGCAGAAAAAATAAAAAGACCGAGAGCATAAAGACGGTGCAGACCGTTTTGAGAGAAACGAGAAATAATTCGCCGATTTTCTCACGATTTGCCGTTCAGACAAGAACGGAAAGGCAGTTGTACACAACTTTGCGTGAGTCTGTGCCGATTATTGATGCGGCACTCTGCAAAATTATCAGACTTATCGGCGGATTCAAAATTGTGACTTCATCGGCTGAAAGTCAGAAGATTACCGACAGCTTTGTTAAAAATGTCCGCACAAACGGTGAAATGACGGGACTTGAAAGTTTTGTACTTTGCTATCTTGATTCGCTTCTCACCTACGGACAGGCGGTCGGTGAGATTGTTCCAGATAGTGACGGTGAAGGAATTTGCGCCTTGTACAATGCAAGCCTTGACGATGTTGAAATCAGAGCGGATTCTTCTCCGCTGAAGCTTGCGGTTTACACACTCGGCAACGGTACAGCCGAAGAACCTAAGCATCCGGAAAGAATTTTTGCAACCCTGCTTAATCCAAAGCCGGGTACTGTGTGCGGTACTTCCATACTTAGCGGTCTGCCGTTTGTCAGCTCAATACTTTTGAGGATTTTTGAGTCGGTAAAAACAAACTGGGAGAGGGTTGGAGATATCCGTTTTGCGGTTACTCTCAATCCCGATTCAAACGGTTCGGCTGTGAGCAGAGAAAATGCACAGGCGGTTGCCGATGAGTGGAAAAAGGCGATGAGAAGCGACAGCGTGTGTGATTTTGTGTCAGTCGGCGATGTCAGCGTTAAGGTTATCGGTGCTGAAAGCGATATGCCCGACTGTGACATTCCCGTAAGGCATATTCTTGAGCAGATTATTGCAAAGCTTGGTATTCCGCCGTTTCTGCTCGGCATTTCGTGGTCGAGTACGGAGAGAATGAGCGAACAGCAGGCGGATATTCTCACAAGCGAGCTTGCCTACTACCGCACCGTGCTTGAACCGGTGATTACAAAAATTGTGTCGGCTCATCTTAAAATGTGCGGTTATAACGACAGCTTTAAGATTGAGTGGGACAAGATTAATCTTCAGGATGCGGTTGAGCTTTCTCAGGCAAGACTTAACAATGCAAATGCGATGAACATTGAAAGACAGATTGGAGCGGAGGTGCAGAATGAAGGATAACAAACTTATTAAAAGCGGTGTTTCGGGCATTGTTGACGGTGAAAATCAGACTGTCGGTGATGATGAACTCGAACTGATTAACCGCTTTACAAGGCGAAATCTTGAAAAAAGTGAGGTGTATGCGTTTTCGGTTGTGCTGTGTGACAACGATGTTGACCGTGACGGCGAACGCTTTACAACAGATTCGCTTTATGAGCTTGAAAAGCTTTTTGTCGGCAAGACAGGAATTATTGACCACAATCCGAGTGCCAAAAATCAGACTGCAAGAATTTTCAGCTGTAAGGTTGAGAAAATTGACGGTCAGAAAACGGCTTTGGGTGACGATTACTACAGGCTCAAGGCAAGGGCATATCTTCCCGTTTGTGAGAGCAACAGGGATATTATCCTTGCGATTGACAGCGGAATTATCAAGGAAGTAAGCGTTGGCTGTGCCGTTGACAGGGTTGTGTGCAATGTGTGCGGTGAGGACATTGCGATGTGTACTCACAAAAAGGGCGAGGTTTACGGCTCAAAGCTTTGTTGCGGTGAACTTGTGAACCCGTATGACGCATACGAATGGAGCTTTGTTGCCGTGCCGTCACAAAAGAGGGCAGGCATTACGAAAGGTCACAAAATTTTTGGAAAGGAAAATGATATGGAGAAAATTCTTAAAGCCATTGAAAACAAAAAGGCTTTTGCACTTGATGAGAGCGACAGCAGAAAGCTGTGCGAATATATTGACGGGCTTAAAAAGTCGGCTAAGGACGGTGTGCTGTACCGTGAAAGCCTTACCCGTGATGTTGTGGGGCTTGCCGCTTTTGTTCAGCCTGACATTTCGGGCGAAACAATGGAGAGCGTTGCAAAGAGCATGACAATTGAACAGCTCAGAGAATTTAAGTCAGCATTTGAAAAGAAAAAGAAAGCAGCTTTTGAGCCTGTTCCGCAGCTTTACTGCAAGCAGGACAAGAGAAATAACACCGTAGAAAACGGTCAGTTCAGTATTTAACGGAGGTATGATTATGAATGTAAATTTTAACGGATTCGGCGAAAATGCCGCAACATTTATTGCAGACAAAACAATTACGGAGGCAGGCGTGCCTGTTAAGATGAAGGACAACGGCACTGTTGCAAAATGTGATGCAAGCGAGAACTTTTGCGGTGTGTGCGTAAGCGTGAGAGGCGGTTATGCGGTTGTTCAGCTTTCGGGCTATGTAAAGGTTAAGAGCGACAAGAAAATCGCCGTCGGCTACAAAAAGCTTTCTGCAACGGCAGACGGCGGCGTGTCGGTTACAACAACCGGCAGAGAGTACCTTGTGCTTGACTCAACAGACACTTCGGTAGGATTTATTCTTTGATAAGGGGAGGAAGATATTATGGCAAATTTTGAAAATATTACAATTGAAAAGGGTATGTATCAGACAAAGGGCGGAATTTCGGGCGCACTTGAAAAGCTTGATCCGTCAGAAAATTACAGAGGTACTGCACTTGAGGGACTTGACGCATTTTCCCGTCAGCTCAAACGCTTTGACATTAAGGTTAAGGGCAGAAACAGCGACTGCGTTGAAAAGTTTTTTCAGAGTTCAAACTCTGCGGCACTTTTCCCCGAATATGTGAGCAGAGCCGTTATGCAGGGCATGGAGAGAGCGGATATTCTCCCAAATCTTGTGGCAACCGTGACAGACATTGAGGGTATGGATTACCGCAGTATTGCATCTGTTCCGAGTGAGGATGATAAGAGTCTTAAACTCGTCGGCGAGGGTGCAAAGATTCCGCAGACTGAGGTTAAGACAAGAGAAAACCTTGTTAAGCTTCACAAGCGTGGCAGAATGCTTGTTGCATCATATGAGGCACTTCGCTTTCAGCGTCTTGACCTCTTTACCGTAACACTCAATCAGATTGGCGCATATATTGCAAGAGCACAGCTTAAAGATGCGATTGATGTGCTTGTGAACGGTGACGGAAATGAAAATCCCGCCGGCACACTTGGTGTTGCAACAGGCGGCAAGGTTACATATGAGGACCTTTTAAAGCTTTGGACAGAGCTTGCTCCGTATGAACTCAACACAATTCTTGCGTCAACCCCCGAAATGCAGAAGATTCTTTCACTTTCTCAGCTTCAGGATTCAAACGCAGGTCTTGATTTTCAGGCTACGGGCAGAATGATTACACCTCTCGGTGCAAGCCTTCTTCACACTCCCGAGCTTGAGGGCGGTAAGATTATCGGTCTTGACAAAAACTGTGCGCTTGAAATGGTTCAGGCAGGCGGTGTTGTTACAGATTACGACAAGCTTATTGACCGTCAGCTTGAAAGAGCCGCAGTTACCTGTACCACAGGTTTTTCAAAAATCTTTACAGAGGCGTCAAAGGTGATGAGCTGTTAAGGAGGGATTGCCTTGAACATTGCAAACATTACAAAGCGTTTTGCCTTATACAGCGGTATTGACGGTGCTGAAGCATACAAGTGGAAGAGCATTATTGACGATGCCGTGGTGTATGTTAATTCGATTGTTACGAAGGGAAATCTTTCGGAAGATGACGAATTAAGACTTGAAAACCTGTGTGCCGTTTACGCTTTTAAGTTGTATTCCCTTTGCAATGATGACAGCATTTCTTCTTTTTCCGCAGGTGATTTGAAAATTTCATCATCTGCGGACGGCGAAAGCCGTGCCGAAAAGCTGTGGAGGGAATATGCCGACAAGTCGCAGGATCTTATCGGCAGAGAAAAATTTTTGCTTGGGGTGATATGATGAATATTTCACCGTCTATCGGGAAAATATTAAACAGATACGGCTGTGATGTTACCGTTAAAAACGGCGGTAAATCGGTTAGGACAAAGGCTTTTATCTCACCTTTGAGATACAGCTACAATCAAAACTCCGACAATGTACGGCATAGACTCGGAATGAGAAAAACAAAGCTGTTTTTATTTATTGCACCGCCCGATGTTTTGCTTGATTCGGGAAAAAGCGTAATAGAAAGTGAAAACGGTAAATATACTGTTAAAAGGTGCGAAAAATATTATGTGAAGGACAATCCGATTTATGTAAGGGCTGTTCTGTGTGCATACAGAGAAGAAACGAGGGATGATTTTGAATCGAATTGAGAAACAGGTTGACCGTATTATTGCAGGATTAAAGGTAAATGAGGCTTTGAAAAATGTCAGATTTATAAGAGAATACGGCTCTGATGAAGCACCGTCACCCGTGAACGGAATGATTGCCGTTGTGTCCGTGAGAGATATGTCAACGGAGAAAAGTTATATCGGCGGATACCTTTCGCCGTCTATCAAGGGTGAAAGCTACAACGCCGGAGTTGAAATCAGGGTGTATGCTCCTGCAACCGAGAACGGAAGCGGTCTTTCGGAAGTGGTAAGTGAAATTCTCCTCGGACTTAAAACTGCCGATGCGGAAAAGACGATTACCCACAGCGAGGCGGCGTCAATTGAATTTGATCCCGATATGAACGCAATTTACAGAACGGTGAGTTTTAATATGGAATTCTGTCTTTGCGAGGAGGTTTAAATGGACGGCTTTGAATTTGAAAATTGCGGAAATGCCATGTTGAAATGTGAGGGGAAAATTCTCGGCGGCGTTGAAAAGGCAACCTGTACAAGAAAGAACTCCTTCACGGAAATCAAGGAATTTTTCAATGACAAGCCCGTTGAAAGGATTGTTTCAAATGAATGGGAACTTACCTTTGTGATGAAGATTACGGATGAAACTCCGTTTTTGGAGCGTGACAGCTTTAAGAGTCTTGAACTTGACCTTGCAAAGAAGAAAATCATTTACACGGATTGCAAAGTGCTTGAATTTTCAAGCGTTACTCAGGGCAGCGGAAGTATTCTTGCAACCGTGAAAATCAGTGCCGACGAGAGGAAAATTATATGAATGATAAAAATTCAGACGAACTTTACAGGCTTGCGGAGTCTGAGAACGGCGGTAAAGATACCGAAATGTTCGGTGAATTCCTTGAAAGGGAAAGCCGTCGTTACAGTCGCAGACTTGACGAAGAAGAGGAGGCGAAAAGCCGATGAAACTGGTGCCGATGAAATTCGGTGAATATGTGTGGCATCACAATCCGCAGAATATCAGCTTTGAATGTGACAGGAGCGTTGCAGAAATGAAAAGTCCGTTCGGCGAATCTTCCGTTCAGGATATGGGGCGGAAGAATATGAAAATCAGCGGTTCTGGACAGCTGTACGGCGAGGATTGTGCAGAACAGTTTGAAAGGCTGTTTGAGGTGTTCAGAAACAGCGGAAAAGAAGTGCTTTCCGTGCCGAGTCTGCCGAGCATTTATGCTGTGTTTGAAAAGCTTGAAATAAAGGGTGAGCCAAAGCCGAATGTGCTTGAATACAGCTTTGTGTTCCGTGAGGTTATGGAAAAAAAGCAGAAAACGGTAATTACATATTTTGACTGTGAAAACGGACAAACCCTGTGGGACATTGCATACAAAACAGGGGTGAAAATTGACGAGCTTGTGCGGCTGAATCCCGATGTTAAGTTCCCCGATGAAAACCTCGGAACAAGGAGGGTTAAGCTGTGCTGACTTGCTTTTTTACTGATAAAAACGGCAAAAGGTGTGAAATTAAAAATGTTCTCACAGCAGAAATATCTGCAGATGTCGATGTGCCTGCCGATGAGCTTGTGATGACTGTGCCGTATGACGAGAAGTTCGGAAATGCCGATATACTTGAGGCTTATGACGGCAAGTCGCTTGTGTTTGTGGGACAGGCTGACGAGATTGTCAGCATTGTGAGAACCGACGGTGCGATTGTAAGGCTGAGTGCAAGAAGTCTTGCCGGAAGGCTTCTCGATAATGAGGCAGAGCCTGTTACATATGTGAACCCGGCGGCAAAGTTCATTTTTGAAAGGCATTTAAAGCCGTTCGGAATTGTCGGATATGACGGTGACGAACATCCGTTTATGGGCACAATCAAAATTGAAAAGGGCATGACCGAGTGGCAGGTGCTTGAAAAATTCTGCAACGGCAGATACGGCAAAAGTCCGAGAATTACGGGTGCGGGATTTGCCTTGATGTGCGGAACTTACGGCGGTGCAAAGCCGATTGTGTTCGGCAGAAACGGAGTAGGCTACACATCTCTCCGTGAGTACATAAAGCCGTGCAAGGTTATTTCGCAGGTCAAACTACGCACCGAGGAATACGGCGGTTACAAGAGCGTTATAAGCAACAAATGCGTTGCCGACAGGATTAAAAGGGTGAGGTATGTAAACGCTTTTCTCGACAACAATGCGGTAAAAACAGCCGACAGAATGATTGAAAACGGCAACAGGCAGAGCTTTGAAATAATGCTTGAATGTGCAGAATGTCTGTGCGGAGTTGTCGGCAGAAGGGCTGTGATTGATGACTCTCTCATCGGAAAAAGAGAGGGCTTGATTGTGAAAAGCATTAAATATTCACTTGGGAAAAACGGTGAAAGCACAACGGTTGTGCTTGGAAAGGAGAACGGCGATGTGGCTGATGAATTACATAACTAAAAATTCGATTACCGCCCCGAAAGCCGAAAAGGGCGGTGTGAAAAGTTCGGGAAACACGGTTTCGGTGGATTCCTCGGAAGAACACAGGGGGATAAAATGTTGCGTGCCGTATGGCTTTGCAAGCGTTGTTCCCGTGGGAGAGTCGGCGGTTGTTTTGCCGCTTGCTAACGGCGAAGTGAGTCTTGGCGTGCTTGCAAAAAATGTTGAACTTGATGAGGGCGAGGTTATGCTCTCGTCAAAGGGCGGAGCGAGTATTGTGCTGAAAAATGACGGCAGGGTTCTTATCAACGGCAAGGCGGTGTAGTATGAGGGATACGATGATTAAAAACGGTGATATCGTTATCGGCTCTTCGGGCAATACGGTATTGCTTGAGGGGAGTGACGCAAAATTCCAACAGGCTGTGCTTTGCATTTCGGCAAAACTCGGCGGATTTGTCTATGACAGAAGTTTCGGTTCAAAGGTGCTTTTGCAGGACAAAACACTCTCGGCAAAGCAGACTGAACTGCTTGCAAATGAATCGCTTGCAAAAATGAAAAATACCTATGCAAGCGTTAAGTCGGTTGGCAGACAGATTACGATTGACCTTACGGTTGACGATATTACAAGGGAGGTGCAGATAAATGGAAACTTATGATGAAATTTACGGCAGAATGAAGAATGTCTATGAGCATGAAACGGGCGACAGCTTTAACGAGGTGAGCGACATTGCAATCAGGCTCAAGGTGCTTGCCGGCGAGATTTTTAAGCTACAGACGAATCTTGAGTGGTGGAAAAGACAGATGTTTGCAGTGAGCGCAAGCGGTGAATGCCTTGATAAACTCGCATCGCAGAGAGGTATTGAACGCAAAAAGGCGATGAAGTCAACGGGCGAAATTACCTTCAATATTTCTCAGCCGTGCAGTCACGATATTATAATTCCAAAGGGGTGCGTTGTGGCTACTGCCGACCTTGTGCCGATACGATTTGTTACGACCGAGGATGAAGAAATCAGTGCCGGCAACACGCTTGTGAGTGTTTATGCCGAGGCTGAACAGGCGGGGAGTAACGGTAATATCGGGCTTGGTTGTGCGGTTGTTCCCGTGAGTGTGCCGACAGAGATTGAAACGGTTACAAACCGTGAGAAATTTACGGGCGGTTGCGATGCCGAAACGGACGATGAACTTCGCAAACGCATAAGAGATACATATATAAACACCTCCAACGGCACGAATGCGGCATATTACGAACAGCTTGCACTCACGGTTGACGGTGTTGCAAAGGCGAGTGCCGTCGGCAAAGCGAGGGGCGTAGGTACGGTTAATGTCTATGTCACGGGTGCGGATGCATCATTGGGTACGAATGTTGTTGCAAAGGTTCAGTCGCTTTTGGAAAAGCAGAGAGAGCTTAATGTTGATGTTATTGTGGCAAATGCCCAGCGTACCGCCTGCAATATGAGTGTTGTTGCCTATGCGGAGGACGGATATTCTTCCAATGAAGTCAAGGAGTTGCTCAAAAATGCCTTTGCGGAATATGTGAATTCAATCCCTATCGGCGGAACTTTCAGATTGTCGGAACTCGGCGCAAGACTGATTGACACGGGTTGTATAACCAACTACAACTGGAACACGGATATGCAGGATGTGACGGTGGCAAAGTCGCAATGTTTTACTGTCGGTACAGTTACGATTGGGGTGAAGTGATGAACAGCTTTGATTCGATGAAAACCAAATTAGAAAGTACGGGGCTTTACAAAGTTACGGCAAAGTCAAATATCAGAGCGGAACTTTTGGCATATGCAGAGGGTTTGAACACGGAATTTGATATGCTTGAAACTATGGAACGGGAGTTGTTTATTGACACAGCGGAAAACTGCGGAATTACCGAAAGGGAGAGATTTGTCGGTAAAATCAATGCCGATTATCCGCTTGAAAAACGAAGGGAAATGCTCAAAATATCTGAGCAGAAGGTAGGCGGAAAATGCACTCCCGACGATTTCAAAAGAATTGTCAGAGGTTACGGTGTGGAAAATTTTACAATTGCTGAAGCTCCCACAAGAAACCGTGTGGACATTAAAATTTCGGATACAAAAACAGACGCAGAGAAGAAGCTCATAGAAAAGCGTGTGAAAGCAGATTTTCCGTTACATCTTAATGTGATAATTTCTTATGTAAATGCATAAAATCCTGATTAAAATTTTAATCAAGCTATGTTAATAAATTTTGCAGCTTTGCAAAACCATTCAAATAATTAAATAACCATGACCAAAAATAAAAATGACAAGTTGAATAATCTCAGCTTGTCATTTTTCTGTTTGTGTATTTTATTTTTCAGTATAAACTTTTTGTTGACTTTATTTGTGTGTGGATGTACAATGTATAACAAATGATATATAACTAATGTTATTAAACGGAGTGATAATATGCCGCCAAAGCCAAAGTTCGGCAAAGCTGAAATTATAAATGCAGGATTGACGATTGCTAAAAATGAGGGGTTGGATCAAGTGACTGCAAGGTCAATAGCCAAAACGCTCGGAAGTTCGGTTTGTCCTGTGTTTTCGTATTTTGATAATATGGAACATCTCAAAAACGAAATAGTTGTTGCCGCAAAAGCAGAATATAAAAAATATGTCAAAAAAGGTCTTTGCGAAGATGTTGCTTTTAAAGGGGTCGGCAAACAGTACATACTTTTTGCTGTGCAAGAGCCGAAACTTTTCAGACTTTTGTTTATGAGTGAAAAGGAAAGTGTTCCGAATTTGTCGAGTATTCTTCCTGAAATAGATGAAAGTTATGAGCAAATACTGAACTCAATAGTTGACGGCTACGGATTTTCAACTGAAAAAGCGGAATGGCTCTACAAACATCTGTGGATTTATACGCACGGAATTGCCACGCTTTGTGCCACTAAGATGTGTCGGTTTACAGATGATGAAATAAGCAAAATGATGACTGAGGTGTGCAAATCTCTGATTGTTACCCTTATGAGAGGTGATATCTGATGATTGAAGTTAAAAATTTGACAAAATATTACGGCAAAGGCGAAAGCAGATTTAAGGTGTTGGATAACATAAATTTAAAAATTGCACAAGGGGATTTTGCCGTAATTCTCGGCGCTTCGGGTTCGGGAAAGTCAACATTACTGAATGTTCTTTCGGGACTTGAAAAAGCCGACAGCGGAGAAGTTTGTTTGGACGGAAAAGATATTTGCAGTATGAGTGAAAGCGAACGCACAAAATTTCGCAGAGATAATGTAGGCTTTATTTTTCAGCAGTACTATCTTTTGCCGAATATGAATGTCGATAAAAATGTCCGTATGGGTGCAGATTTGGCGTCAAACAGCGATTACAGAAAAATTATAAGTGCCGTCGGACTTGATGACAAAGTTAAAAAATATCCCGGAGAACTTTCGGGCGGAGAGCAACAGCGAGTGGCAATTGCCAGAGCGCTTGCCAAAAAGCCTACCGTGTTGTTCCTTGATGAGCCGACAGGTGCGCTTGATGAAAAAACAGGCAGACAGGTGCTTTATGTGATTACAAAATTGCAGTCGGAACAGGGATTTACGATGATTATGGTAACGCATAACATTAATATTGCCGAAATGGCGAATACGGTGATTAAGGTGAGTGACGGAAAAATTGCCGAAGTGTATAAAAATGATGTGCGTAAATCTGCATTTGAAATAGGTTGGTGATTTTGTGATTGTCGGAATAAAAGATATAGTAAAAATGGCGGCTATCTCTGTTGTGTCATTATGTGCCGTGTTTGTGTGTGCTTTATTTGTGAATTACGGCATTGACATTGCGTCGGTTGAAGCGCTTATAACAACCCCCGAAGCACAAATTATGTATGATGCGCAGATTGCAACATCAAAAGTGATTGTAGGTGCATCGGGCGGCAGTCTTGCATTTACTTCGGTCATTCTCTTGATTTTCTACATTAAAAATTACATAGACAGTCACGGCAAAGAGCTTGGTATATTAAAAGCTTTGGGATATTCCGAGATCAGCATTGCCTGCCGCTTGTGGGTGTTTGCCTTGAGCGTGTTTGTGGGAACTTCTCTCGGTTATGCCGTTGCAAGTGTGTATATGCCTCGACTGTATGAACTTCAAAATAATCTTAGCCTTTTTCCCGAATTTAGTCCGAAATTTCACTTTGAAGTTTTGGTTATTCTCGTGATTTTGCCGACTGTATTTTTTGCGTTGATTTCAATTTTTTATGCTTTTGTAAAGTTGAAAATGCCTGCGGTCAATATGCTGAAAGGAATTGAAAAACAGCCGAAAAAAGTTAAAAAGGTTAAAGTCGATGATTTTAGCTTCTTAAAAGATATGAAGAGAAATACCCTGAGAAGCAGAAAAATACTGGCGTTTTTTGCAGGATTTTCAGCGTTTTGTTTTTCGGCAATGTTGCAGATGTCGGCATCTATGGGCGAATATGCGAGCGATGAAATGAGATTTATTGTGCTGTTGATAGGTCTTACGCTTGCATTTGTGACCTTGTATTTGTCGCTGTTAAGCGTGGTAAAGGCTAATCAAAAGACAATTGCCATGATGAAAGTTATCGGTTACTCGCAAAAAGAGTGTGCAGATTCAGTGATTAATTGCTACAGACCGATTGCGGCTGTCGGCTTTGTTATAGGCTCGTTATATCAGTATTTGCTGATGAATACGATGGTCAATGTGGTGTTTTCCGATTTGCTCGGAGTTAAACCCAAGTATAGCTTCGATTGGAATAGCTTTTGGATTACACTTGTGCTTTTTGTAGTAATCTATGAGGGTGCAATGATGTTCTTTTCACACCGAATAAAAAATCAGTCCGTAAAATCCGTTATGCAGGAATAAAAAACCGCTCTCATATTCGAGAGCGGTTTTTAGGTTAATTCAAAATATATGTCAACTGTAATTGACAATTTGTTCAAGGGAAAAGAGAAGTGTGCCACTTGATTTTGTATCGGCTTTTATCTTTTCATCAAAACCGTTTTCAGAGAACAGTGCATAATAAAACTGTGTCTTTTCCTTCAATGGTGTTAATTTTGCAAGTGTGTCCAGATATTCTGCATAGGTAAATGCTTCTTTTTTGAATTTGCATTCCCCAACTAAATAATTTTCTGCTTTTTGGTCGATACATAAAATATCTATTTCTGTTTCTCCGATTCTAAGTCCGTTTGCTGTGTTTTTATCCCTTATTGTTGTCTTACCTGTCCGCCATCTGAATTGTATTTATCGTTCAGAAATTTTAGCTCGGTTTCTCTGCCTATAAACATAAAAACACCTCTTATGCTATCTAATCTTGATTTACTAAATTGTGATTTGGTATTATTATACCCAAGAACAAATGTAAAATCAATAGATTTTGCAAAAACAATAAAAATTTTCAAAATACGCCGTTATATAAATTGTGGGAAACCTTTAAAGCTTTTTATAAGACATAAAAAAGACCTTGCAGAGTAAAATCTGCAAGGTCAAATTTATATCAGGAATAAACTTGTATTAAGTTACCTGTCAATACATCCTGTGTGGATTACTTGTTTGCGATAGCAGCCTGAGCAGCAGCAAGACGAGCAATCGGAACACGGAACGGTGAACATGATACATAGTCAAGACCGATCTTGTGGCAGAACTCAACAGAAGAAGGATCGCCGCCGTGCTCACCGCAGATACCAACATGGAGCTTGTTGTTTACAGGCTTACCGAGTTTGATAGCTGTTTCCATGAGCTTGCCAACGCCTGTCTGGTCAAGCTTAGCGAACGGATCGTTCTCGAAGATCTTAGCATCATAGTAAGCGTTGAGGAACTTACCTGCGTCATCTCTTGAGAAGCCGTATGTCATCTGTGTAAGGTCGTTAGTACCGAAGCAGAAGAAGTCAGCTTCCTTAGCAATCTCATCAGCTGTAAGAGCAGCTCTTGGGATTTCGATCATTGTACCAACTTCGTACTTGAGGTCGATGCCTGCAGCAGCGATTTCAGCGTCAGCTGTTTCAACAACAACCTTCTTAACGAACTTGAGTTCCTTAACATCGCATACGAGCGGAATCATGATTTCAGGCTCAACTGTCCAGTCTGCGTGTGCCTTCTGAACATTGATAGCAGCACGGATAACTGCCTTTGTCTGCATCTTTGCAATTTCAGGATATGTTACTGCAAGACGGCAACCACGGTGGCCCATCATTGGGTTGAACTCGTGGAGTGAAGCGATGATTGTCTTAATGTCTTCAACGCTCTTACCCTGAGCAGCTGCGAGCTTCTCGATGTCAGCTTCCTCTGTAGGAACGAACTCGTGAAGCGGCGGATCAAGGAATCTGATTGTTACAGGATTGCCTTCGAGTGCCTCATAAAGAGCCTCAAAGTCGCCCTGCTGATAAGGAAGAATCTTGTCAAGAGCAGCTTCTCTTTCTTCAACTGTATCTGAGCAGATCATCTCTCTGAATGCAGCGATTCTGTCCTCTTCAAAGAACATATGCTCTGTACGGCAAAGACCGATACCTTCAGCACCGAGCTCACGAGCCTTCTTAGCGTCAGCAGGTGTATCAGCGTTTGTTCTAACCTTAAGAGTTCTGTACTTGTCAGCCCAAGCCATGATTCTGCCGAACTCACCTGCGATTGTAGCGTCAACTGTTGGGATAACGCCGTCGTAGATGTTACCTGTAGAACCGTCGATTGAAATGTAGTCACCCTCGTGGAATTCCTTGCCTGCGAGTGTGAACTTCTTGTTAGCCTCGTCCATTGCGATGTCGCCGCAACCTGATACACAGCATGTACCCATACCACGGGCAACAACGGCAGCGTGTGATGTCA
>OIYG01000466.1_pt1 | contig 39491 bp, 63 predicted proteins | sample 1587861 | NCBI WGS metagenome assembly OIYG01 (sample SAMN03283272) | human gut metagenome | biome: human-associated habitat; material: feces | host: Homo sapiens | place: Peru | collected 2012 | reverse complement strand
AGACAAGGCCGCTTGCCTTGACCTTGTCCCAGTCGATGCTGCCCTGCCAGCGGGAAACATCTAATATGGTTTTTGCCATCATGTCACGTCCTTTCTGTTAGTGGGATAAAGCCCTCTTTAGGTTACATTCTGTGCGGCTTTTTGGGTTTGTCGTTTTTTTTCATTAGTTCAACACCACCCTTCGATTGTTGACTACTTTTTATTTATTTAATCTGCATTCCCATTGCATCAACCCAATTGCCATTTATAAAATATAGCATTTTGTTAAGAGTTGTATCATAAAACTGTTGATTTAAATTAGGTTTTAAAGGTCTTTCGTCTTTTGTACCGCATAATTTGTGGTTTAAATTTTCAGTTTTAACATTTAAGCCACTACCTTCTTTCCAAAATTCAATATCATCACTATTTACATAATCCTCATGATTAGCTGAATAAGTTATTCTTCCTCTATAATCTCCCGGTCTTTCTTCAACTGCTTTCGTAGTTCTGTCCCATTTTCCAAAAAACTCTGACGGTCTATATTCAATATTAAAATCAACGATATTTATTGATTGTTTTGTATTGGATCTGCAAAAGTACATACTTCTTTTGCATCCTTCCTCACAGCAATTTATAAGTGTTTGTGGATGGGACATTTTATCTGGTTGTTCATACGCATTAAATCTATATGTTATATCACATTGACGGCATCCGCAGCTTGACATTATCAAATGCTCTCCGCCGATATCGTATGCAACACCAAACCCAAATACAAATACGTTATCAATCCTATAGTTAACGCCAAAGTTCCATCCAGGTAGTCCTCTTATGCCAATAGATTTTTTGTTCGGTGTTGTTGACAGCACTCCAACATCTGATACTGATATCAATACGTCATTGACAGACATGCCCGATAAATATTCACCGCTTATTCCAGTTATTGCATATTCATTGGATGGATAATTGATGGCAACATGTTCAATAGACATGTATAAATTAGGATATGTTTTTCTTAAATTATTAATGTCACTCGGTAATGCTCCTATTATTGTCACTGGTCTATCTCTATCTATATTTTCGATAGATTTTTTTGTCAAGTATATTTTTGCACTACATCCAACTTCTGTTTTGCCAGTTACCGTTGGATGTCCCGTGCCTTTAATTATTAAAGAATGTGCTACGCTTGGATTGTCCATATATAATGCAAAATATCCAAGGGTATCGTTTCCACTATAATATAATGAATCGATAAAATAAGTACCATCACACAATAGGACAGTACCACATACTCCTGCTGTATTTAAATCGGAAATTGCTTTCTGTATTTCAACCTCGTCATTAGATCCGTCACAGACATAATCAGCGATTACTTTATCCTTATCTGACGAATCTGACGCAGCTACAATAATCATAGATGGCATTTTACGAATATTTTCCAAAAACAAAATATTCTCAGAATCCCCTAATCTTAACGTTTCCGAGTCATCAGCTTTACGAAATACGATTTTATATTTAAATTTAGAATGGTCTAATATACATATTTTTTTCCAATATGAATCGGGACTATCTAACCCTATGAAATTCTCATTTTTGTCATATTTCCACAATGAAATCTGATATCCATCTGATGCTTTTATTTGTTTTACAGACTGTGGAATAAAAGCATTGTATGCAATTCTATAATTGTAACGATGATCTGATGGCATAATGTACATACCACTTTCATAATCAATTGCGCCATATATCCACTTTAAACTGCTTTTATCGATTGATGAATCCCATATTTCAGTATATACTGTAGCATCTGTATTTAGATGCATCCATACAAACGATTCATAGTCTGTCTTATCAGCAATAATTCCGATATGAATATCTTGTTTTGATGCCCAGGGATGAAATTTGCCTCCGTTATCTTCTTTTAGTCCTATCGTTGCGCCACTAAGGTCTACATCGTTTGAGCATATGTGTATAATATAAAAATGGCCTTCAATTATCGGTACATTTCCCAACACAATGCTAGTTGTATCTTTTTTGCAATCATATGTTGATGTCAGCTTTTGATTCATATAAAAGGCTAAATTTTCCTTTATCTCACCAGCCGCATCTCCCGTCGCTTTCGCATCCGCAGCCTTGCCGGAGACGGAGAGGGTGGGGTCGGTTTGAAACGTTGCTGCGGCGGCTTCTGCCCGGTTCTGGGCGTCCTGACATGCGGTGACATACGCCATCCACTGATCGTTTGTGATGCCGGTGACGTAGAAATACGACCGCACAGACACGGGGTCAACGTAGGGCGCACCGGTGACGCGGCAGATGATGGGGAAGGTGTTGAGCTTATACCCGGTGTTGTTGACGACGCAGAGGGAGACCTCCACCTTGCCGTTGACGCGCAACGCCTGCTCTGCCAGCTCGAGGGTGACGACGTTTGGGCTGCTGCTGGACACAACAACCGCCTTGCGGGTGCCGCTGGAAAGCTGGATGGTGTCATACCAGCCCATGTTGTTGGCACCGGATCCGCGATACTGCACCGTATACTGTGCGCCGCTGGGCGCGGAGTACGGCACGCCGCCGTCGTAGAGCGTTAGGCCGATGAACCGGCTCTGGGCGTCGGACTGCATGACGTCGATCACCTGCGGCAGACCCGGGTTGTTGAAATCAATCGTGATATTGTGCATTGTTGTTCTCCTTTGTGGCCTTGACATACGCGCCGTTGATGTACCGGTAGTCGCTCAGGCTGCCGGGCGGCAGGGTGTCTACATAAGCCGCACCTTCCGGCAGGGTTTTCAGCGCATAGTTCGGGTCAATGCTCCCCGCCGAGGTAATTTCACCCGTTCCGGGAAGAAACGTTATCAGATACATTTTCTCACCTCACAAGAAGCCGATGATGATGGATGGGATGCAGCAGGCTTTGTTTTCGTGAAGCTTCGCACCCAGCGGGATTTTTGAGCCGTCGGGCAGGGAAATCTCGGACGATGACAGCCAGCCGCCCGCGCCGAACGTGATGCCGGTCTTTTTGACGACGAAATCCCGCACGCGGGGATAGTCCCAAGTGTAGGTTGCCCGGACGGTGCGGTGTTCGTCCACAACGGCGATCGTCCACTGCACACTGTTGTTGTCCAGCGTTCCGCTGTCGAAAATTCCACCCAAATTGTCGACGAACCCCACCGCAATGGCAGCATAGCTGCTCAGGTCGATGGTCACGGTGGTGTTTTTCGCCATACCGTCGGATGATTTGCCGTTCGTCCAGAGGGCTACGGTGTTCCGGATCCCCGAAAACTGCAAGCCGTCGTTGTTGATGGTGTACTTATAGCCGCCGGTGCCGAAATTGACCGCTCCGCCCTCCGTTTTCTCGATGTAGTCGGTCGCCACCCGGCTTGCGTCGGTTGCCCGGTCGTTGGAAGTGGTGATTTGACTCTGCTGCCGGACGATGGTGCGGGCAAGGGTCTGCTTTGCGTCGCCCAGAGAAACGTCCTCGTACTGATCTTTCAGCACGTCGTAATCGGTTTTGGTGACCCGGGCGGTCGCACTGATCCCAAGCCGCAGAAAGCGCACCTCGACGGTGTCTCCCCGCAGCACTTTTTCGGCGTCGGCTGCGCCGCTGTACTCCACGCACTTTTCCAGCTGCACCCACTTGGCCGTGATGCTGACCGTTGGTTTCGCCATATCGTTTTTTGCGATGAACTCCGCCGCGGTCTTTTTCATGCTGGCGTCGGACGGGGATTTCTCGTAGTAGCTGGACAAGTCCAGCGGATAGATCTTTTTCCGGGTCGCACCGGGCAGGATCTCGATGGGGTCGATCGAGTAAAATTTTTTGCTTTTCTCGCTCGACCAGTAGGGGAAAACGTGGGTGTACATTTCTTCGATGTTCTTTTCCTGCGTCACATCCAGCAGATTCCGGCCATAGGCGATCCGGACGCCACGGTTGACTTCGGCTTTCTCCCGCAGTACGCAGGTCAGGCCGTCGAAGCTCCAGATCCCGCCGTAGGTTTCCGCAAGGTTGCCGTTGGTATTGCCAAGGATGGCAGCACGCAGGGTCATCGGTTTTGTGACCGAAAAGCTCGCCTCCTTGTCATAGGCGGCGGAAATCTCGAAAGGGCAGTCACCAATGATGTTTTTTTTGAGCTGCGTGATGGCCTCCGACAGCTTTTTGGCCGAAAACGGCTTGACGATGCAGCCGTTGAGGTCATACGAGAGATGGTGCGCATACACCTGTACACGCCCATCGTATGGCCGGGAGATCCGATAGATCCGGAAGAGCTGCATTCCCTCATAACTGGACGGACGGGCTGAGATCAGCCGATCCTCCACAAGATCCTCGAAATGCGCTCCGATGACCGGGTAGATCATGCTCAGATCATAGGCTCCGTTTTCCTCGCAGCTGACCTTGCACTCCAAAGCGTCGGTCAGAATGCCGTAGCCATAGTTGGAGATCGCCGTCGTGTCGGCGGAATAGAGTGCGGGTCGCAGTTCTGGCCTCATAGCGTCCACCACCTCGGGGTCAGCAGGACAGCGGTGATCCCTCCGCTCCAGCTGATAACATTTTCACCCTCCGGCAGGGAGGGGAGCATCCCATAGATGCGATTGTTGGCCGACAGTCCACTCAGGGTGTAGGCGTTCTGGTTTTCACCATCCACCACGATCTGCGTGTCGGAGTAGGTGCCGACGTCCAGCGTCTCGCCGTTGATGCTCAGCGTTCCGGTCTCGCCGTTGCCGGAGATGACCAGCTTCGGGAGAGCCGTCTGCGGGAAAGGGTTCCGGAGCTTCTGGCCGTTGGTCAGGAATTCCGACCGCTGGCCGTCCACCGAGAAGTGGCGGGGGTCGCAGTCGAACTCGACCGTGAAGCGTCCGTACTTGTTGAGCACGTTGGTGATGTCGCCGACCGTCGCGGTCGCGTTGTAAAAAAATCCGGGGTCGTAGCTGTCAGCCAGCCGGTGCGCACCCGGTGCTCCGGCCAGCCAAGTCTTGACCGACCGTGCCACCGCTGCCGTTGGCTCCTTGCCGTGATAGTAGATCTCATAGGATATCTTGATGTTATCGTAGTACCCCAGATCCGCGTGGAGCTTGCCGTTCCGCCCGCCCACCTCGTACTCCTCATATTTCGGAGCCGGGGTCGGGATCTTGGGCTTGTGCTCGATGTGGCAGTAATACGCACGGCTGCTGTGGTCGTTATAGTACAGGTAGTGGTTCGCCAATGCTTGCAGCCTCCTGATTGATCTTCCATTGCAGCCGCTCGAGGACGGAGTCCGCAACTTCTTCCGCACTCTGACCGGGTGCGGCATAGACTTGCACCGTGACTCCGCCCATCCGGACGGTGCGGTTGTTGGTGGTCTGGGATGCAGCACCGGTCTGGCCGACGTCATACTGGAGCTGCATCTGGAGCTGTCCGCTCAGATCAGCGGCAGCATCCCGGATCTTGTAGGTGTTTTTCCGGATTCCTTCCGCCATGCCCTCGACCATGTCTGGCATCCACGTCTCGTACTCGGTCAATGGACCGACGTCGGGGCAGGAAAAATGCAGGAAGCTGGAAATCGTCTTGCCAATGTCGGAGGCCGCTGCAGCAATCTCCGGAGCAGCCTTTTCCATGCCGCCAGCCATGCTGGTGACAAGGTCGCCGCCCCAAGTATCCGCATCTGTGCTGATCGCCGTGCCCAGCAGGTTGCCGATTACGCCAATGATCGCGCCGGCCGCTGCTCCGTAAGGGCTGCCGGTCAGCTTATAGCCACTAATTCCTCCGCTGACCGCACTGCCCGCCAGACTGACAAGGTTGATATTATCCCAGAAGCTGTCATCTGCCCGATATCCCTTGGTAAGGTCGGAAAACCAATTCCCGAGCGGGCTGTTGCTCAGGTTGTTGGCCACGGTTTCCAGCCCGCCCAGCTTGGTATCGAGGTCAAGGATGAATTTTGTGAACCCGCCGACCGTGCCCTGAATACCAACGATCTCGTCGCTCAGAACGTTAATTGATTCCTGCGTATCCGTGCAGACATCGCCGATGTACGTTTTCGTTTGGGTCACAGACTGTTTGACGCCGTCCACCATTCGTACAAACGTATCGACCACAACTTTTCCGGTTGCAACGGCTTTTTCCTCGTATTCGCCGGTCGCTTCATTCCACACCTTCTGGGTTTCCGTCGTGATCGTTGTTGCCCGGTCTACTGCGCCAATAACGCCTTCCATCCCATAGATTTTTTGAGAGGACTGCTGCTTACTGGTCTGTGTCTGGCTGACCGCATCGCTTGTGATCTGCGTTTTCTGAACCACGCCGTCCAGCAGAGTGTCCACCTGCTTGAAATTTTTCTGGACGCCGTCCACTACTTCCGTCCACGTCTTGGTGATGGTCTGGGCTGTTTCGGTGGTGGTCTCTTTGAGCTTGCCGGTGGTGCCGTCGTAGACGTTGTAGGTGTTGTCGGCGGTTTCCGTTACCTGCTTGATCGCGCCAACGATGTTCCCGGTGCCCTCGAGCATCTGGGTGGATGTGTCGGTGACGCTCTGAGCTAGTTTCTTCTGGTCGGCAGCGGCTTTTTTGGCACTACCGCTTGATCCAGAGCTGTCGCCGCCGGTATCTCCACCGGTCGTGGTTTTCGGGTGCAGCCGGTCATACTGTTTTCCTTGGCTGTATTTTCCGCTGTTAAATTCTGCCAGTGCTTTTTTGTGCCGTTCGTCGGCCTTTTTTTGCTCGTCGGCGGCTTTGCGGTACTCCTCGTATGTGTCATACCCGGAGTAAGCCTCTTTCCCCAACGCCTTGTTGAGCTTATAGCTCAACTGGTCGAGCCAAGATATCGAGCTGGTCGCAAACGACTCGAAACCAGCCTTGAGGTTGCTGATCGGACCCATGCAATCGGTGATCGCGTCCGCCAGTCCGATCCATCCGCCGGTATCGTATGCGTCTTGCGCGGCAAGCACAAAATCGTTGGCGTTTTCGACCATCATTTTCAGGCCGTTGGTCAGATCCTCGGTCATAACGCCCGCCAGCTGGGTTGCGTTGTCCTTGAGGGTGTTCCACTCGCCGTTCAGGGTCTCGCTCTGGGTCTGCATCGCGCCGTAATAACGCCCACCCTCACTGGATGCGTTTTCCAGAGCAGCGGTCAGCAGGTCATAGGTGACGGTCATTTTTTGGACTTCCGCCGTGGATTTGCCGGTGTAGTCCGCCAGAATGCCGTATACGTCGATACCGGCGTAGGCAAACTGCTTGATGTCTGCCGACGTCGCTTTTCCGGCGTTCTTGATCTGCTGCAAATTCTGTGCCATCCGGCTCAGCTCTTCGTTGCCGCCGCCGGTGGCTGAAACTGCATCGCCCAGTGCGAGGATGGTCTGCCGGGAGGACTCCGCATTAACTCCAGTTGATATAAGGTAGCGATTTGCTTCGACCAAATTTTCAACGCTGAATGGTGTCCGGGCTGCATCCTCCTTGATCTGATTGAGGACTTCGATTGCCTGATCCTCGCTCCCGAGCATATTGGTCAAGGCGACCTGATACTGCTCGATCTGGGCATTGTAGGCAACGCCGGTTGTAACGACTTTTTGCCCTGCATCCAGTGCGGCCTTGCCAATCGTCTGAAACGCCGATGCAAGCAGCTGGCCTTTTGCGACGGAAGCCGTCATCCCGGAAAGGTCGGTATCTTTGGCCGCGTCCGCAAATTCACCCAGACCGTTTTCTGCATCGGATAAGCGAGATTTTAGCGTTTGCAGTTCCGCATTGGTCTTGTAGATGGAGGTTCGGTATGCCGAAGCTTGCGTGCTAGTTGCGCCAAACTTTTCAACCGCTTTTTGGAGCTGTATGTTTTGAAGCTTGATTGCTGACTCATTTGCCGCAATCTGCTTTTTGAGTACACCGGCGACGGTAGACGCACGTTGCTGGGCCGTCGAATTTTTGCCAAGGGCGGCGGTCGCCGAATCCAGCTCAGCAGTATATTCTTTCTGCTGCTGGATGATGTTTTTCATCTGTTTTTTGTATTCGTTTTCGCCCTCAACGCTGATTCTGGGGCCGATATCGGTTTTTGCCACAGTCCGTCACCTCCTCACTCGATTTTTTCCAGATCGTCCATGTCCAGATAGACTTTCTGATTCGCACCGTTCTCAATCTGCATACACGCCATATAGTCCAGCATCTGGCCGAGAGGACAAGCGAGCACCTGCGGCTCGCTCATCCCCAATTTTCGGCCAAAATAGAGAAACCACGTTGTATTGAGCTGGATCACATGGCGTTTTCCGCGTTTTTTGGGCTGTTGTCCTTGGCAACCTCGACCTCGCGGGCAGAGCCGACCCGCATCGCTGTGAGACAGGCCGTCCACAGTTCCAGCATCTCGTTTGCGGACAGGACGGCGGAAAGCACTTCATCCGCCGGAAACTCCGGGATGTCGTCGATCGGCTGGCCGGTCAGCAGAGCTGTGCCCGTAAGATAGCTTTGACCGGCCTGTGCCAGCGGCCGCGCCGCCTTGAGGATGGAGCGCATCAACTCCGAGATCTCGTTGTTGTCGGCGTGCTGGACGATGCAGTTGACCACGCCGGTGACGGAACCGAACGCCTCTTCCAGCGCAGCGGACGAGCCAATGCTCAGACAGAGCGGATACTTGGTGCCCTTGATGTCAGCCCACGCAAGATACTTGTTATCCATCAGACCTCACCCCCGAGAACCTTCTTGACGAACGCAATCGCATCCGCGCGGGTGGTGAATTCCGTCTTGGGGATGATCTTCCACCGCGCCATCGAGCTGTCGTCGCGCATGATGGTGAAATCGAGGCTCTGGGTCTGCCAGTCGATCTGATCGCCCTTGGTGGTCAGATCGTCGCCCGGTACCTTGAAGCGGATCTTGGTCAGAATGATCGCCTTCCAAGAGCTCTTGCCGTTCCGCTGCACCATCTTGACCGCGCCAAGACCGAGGAAGGGCGGATTCATGCTTTCGCCGTACTCGTAGGTCTCCACGCTGGTGCTGCCGGATACCTCATAGCTGTTGCCGGTCGCAAGCCCCATGATGAAGGCCTCTTCCTCCGAGCTCAGGCCGTCCACTGCGATGGAGCCAGAGCCGTCCGTGAAAGCAGAGCCGGTCTCGGTTTCGGCCAGAACATCGTCGGCATAGAAATTGTTGTCGTCGCTGGTGGAAATGTCGGTGCTCATGCTGACACTCCGCCCCAGCTTGCGGACGCTGGTATACTTGACGGTGCCGCCGTCTTCCGCCGAATAGAGTGCAACATGGATGTCCGAAAAGCCGGTTGCGACGCCGCCGCTTACATTTGCTGCCATTTTTGTCCTCCTTAAAAAATGAGGGAGGTGTCCACAGTGGACACCTCCCGGTGATTATTCTTTGGTCAGAGCCGCGATCTGCTGCTGCACGGTCACGGCCATCTTGTCTTCTGCGGTCTTTTTGATTTTTTCCACCGCAGGCGCGATGAAGGGGGTCTTGTTGCGCACGAGGCTCCCGCTCTCGACGCTGCGGGCGATCAGTGCGTTGGGCTGACCGTTGGGGTATTTTTCGGTCTTGACGGAGTTGTAACCGTCGAAACCGATCTTGGTATTCCACGCCTTGCCCTTGTATTCCATGACCGCGACGCCGAGACCGTCTTTCAGGCCTTGCGCCTGCTCTTTGGTCACGCCGTCCAGCATTTCGCCCGACGCTCTCGCCTTGTCGCTCAGGTAATAATATTTTTTCCCTTCCGGGAGGCTATGGACAGTGATCTCATCAATGGATTGGTGGATCGCGTCGGCCACCACCTTTGCGCCCTCATAGACCGCCATTTTGCAGATGTCATCCGTGTGGTCGCTGAGATTTTCCAGCTGCCGCAGGTACTCAGTCGCTTTCCGCGACGTGATCCTCGCCACAGTCCGTCACCTCCCACAGCCACTCATAGTGCCAGAAGCGGGTATTGGATTCGTCCGGCCACTTGCCGTTGCAGCTCCACGCGACGTTGTCGCGGCTGTTCAGCGACGCCTCGAACGCTTCCGCCCACGGGTCGAATTCCTGTGTGGTATACAGATCGGTCGAGCCGCGGTATACCCGCTCGCAGTGGGAGCCATCGGCCAGCAGGTCCCGCGGCGCGGATTCCTGCCAGACGAAAAACCGGTCAGATTTCAGCCGCCCGCCGTGGCTTACCTGATCGGTCACGGCAGTGTGGGCGGCAATGATGCAGTCATACCACGCCATTGCTGTCATCCTCCAATCGCCGGTCAAAATCCGCCTCGACTGCCCGCAGCGACAGATCCAGCGCAGGCGGCCAGCAGTCCTCAACGGCCTGCACCGTGTCGATGCGGTATTTCTGGCCGTCCTCGGTCTGCGCCACGTCCTGGCTCGAGATCGTCACCGCCGACCGCGGCACTCGGATCACCCGGACGATCTCCGCCATGTTTTCACGGCTGAGATAGAGGCGGTTGATCCCAAGCCGCTTTTCTTCGTACCGAAGCGTCACTTTTGGGGTCAGCTGGATCAGCGTCTGGAATCCGGGCTTGGCGGCGTCGCTGGTCGAAGAGATTTGCACCACGCCGCCGTTGAAATTCTGGCTGATCTCAGCCGTCGGGCGGGTCGGGAGCTTCCGCGCCATACGCCGTCACCCGCCTTTCGTTCTGAGCTGCCAAAATCAGATGCCGGTAGTTGTTCTCGAAGATATCCGCTGCACCGTCGCGGGCGTAGCGGATGTAGTCGAGCAGCAGGCTCCGGGCAAGACCGGGCAGAGTGTAGTTCTGCTCATCGCCGATCTTTCCGTTGAGGTAGGCCATGCCGCCGGTCGCAATGTCCCAGATCTTCGCGTCCATCTTGTCGTCAGCCCAAGTCAGATCAAGATAGTTCTTGATGTCCGGGAGCAGCACCGGCCGCAGGTCGTCCAGTGCGGTACTCATCAGGATTTCGTGACCGTGACGGTGTAAGTCTTGGTGGTGGTGCCATCCTCAGCGGTCACGGTAATGGTCACGGTGTTGGAGCCTTCCGCCCACGTTGCCGGTTTGCCGTTGTCGATCTCGACGCTGCCGACCTTGACCTTGATCTTTGCAGAGGCAGATGCCGGAGTTGCAAGGATGGTATTGGTCGATGCAGTGGTGGCGGCAGTGTAGCTCACAGTGCCAGCCGCAAACTCAGGCGACAGAGTCAGACTGCCGATCTTCAGGGCGGTCAGCGTTGCGTCGTCGGAGGCAGTCGGTTCAGGAACGGTGGTCACGCGGTAGGAGATGGGGCGCAGGCCGGAAACATCCAGATGCAGGAAGGCATTGTTGTCCAGCGGCAGGCCGTTTGCGTACAGCTTGGCCTTGTACACGCGCTGATCCTCGAGGAAACGCACGCTGTCGTCATACTCAATGCGGCCATCCTTACCCATGCCGACCGCCGCGAAATACTGGCGGCCCATGCCGAACACAGCCTCACCGCGGGAAAGTGCAGCGGTCTGGATCACAGTGATGGGGTAGGGAAGCACGTCGTTGCGGTAGGTGCCATCCGGCGCACGGACGGTCGTGGCAGGCATGACCAGCTGGAAATAATCCTGCGGGTTGACCAGCAGGATCAGATCGTTGGTCTTGCGGTTTTTGCCGTTGGCGGTCACGACGACCAGCGAGATCAGATTGCCGAGGGTTTTCGGCTCAAAGTCCGTCACCTTGATCTTTGCCTTCTCGGGATACTTGCCGCCGACCACGGCAACGTTTGCGCCGACGTCGCGGGTCATGCCGATGGGCTTCTTGTCGCCGTTGCCGACCACAATGCCGACTTCGAGGCCGTTGGCAATGGCCTCGGCCAGAATTGCGCGGATGTAGCGATCCAGCCAGACGGGGCCAAGGTCGAGCATGGCGTTGCAGACCGGAATGAACGCCGACAGCTTGAACAGGCCAGCGTCGATCTCCTTGAAACCGGAGGTCAGCTCCTTAATGATGGAGTCGCATAGGTCGCCCCATGCCGCCTCCTGATAGCCGTCGGTGTTGACCATCATGCGGATCGCGCCGCCGGTGGTCGTAAACTGGATGTGACTCAGCAGCGGGTGGTCAGAGCGCAGGTCATCCAGTACGCTGGAGATGATGGTTTCAGGCATAACGACATTCAGGTTCTCCAGTTCCTGCTTGGGGTTGGCCGAACGTGCAGCCTTGGCGAACGCCTGATAGTAGTTGGATTCCTCGGTGGTCAGCTGGCGCACGCCGCGAGCCTGAAGAACACTGCCGTCAAAGGACTGGCGCAGACCGTCGATCTCGTTCTGGTACTCGTTGCCGATTTCCTCACCAATGGCGGTCATCAGCTGCTCGAACGAGTTTGCAAACTTCTCGCTGTCGTTGTCCTTGATTGCCTGCTGGAACGTCTCCCGCAGGGCAGTGATCTTCTGGTTCTTCTTCCAAAAGTCCTTGAGATTCATGGTTTTGCTCCTTTTCTTGTATTGAGAAAGCCGCGCCCTTTCGGGTGCGGCTTTACGGCTGAATTTTCAGATTTTGGCAAACAGGTCAAAAAGCGTCGGTTTCTTTTGCTCCGGCTCTTTCGGGGGAGCGGGCGGGGCAGGCGTGGTCAGCATCTGCCGGACGATCAGATCGCGGACGCTCTGCGTTGCCATCTTACTGTCGCCCTGCTTCTGGATGCTGGTAGCAAGACCCATTTCGAGCATCGCCTCCGGCGCATACCATGTCTTGCTCTTGATGAGGTCACGCGCAGCCTGCTCGGTCATGCCGGCCGCGGTGAATGCGCCCAGACCGATCTCGGTCAGCTTGTCCAGCTCATCTGCCGCTTCCCGCAGGTCTTCCGCGTAGCCGTACTGTCCGCCGATCGCCGGGTGAAAATAGAACGCGCTGACATTGTTTGCCACCCGCTGATCACCGGCCAGAAACGGATAGATCGCAGCACTTGCCACAAAGCCATCGGCATAGGTATTGACCCGGGCGTTTTTGTTTCGGATCGCGTTGTAGATTGCAAACCCTTCCGAAACCTCGCCGCCGTAGCTGTCAATGTGGATGTTGATCTCGGCCAGATCACCGGCCTTCTGCAACTGCTGAGCCAGACGGTATGCGCTGGTATCGCTGTCCAGATACGGGTAAGACGTGATATCCCCGAAAATGTAGATGTCGGCCTGTTCGCCCGACTGTTGGAAATCGAAATACGGCTTAGGCATTTTGCCCCTCCTTCTGCTGTGAGGTTGCCGCCCGAGCGACTTCCTCGATCGTTGCAATGTTCTTGGTCATCCAGTGCTTGTCCGCCCAGTCATACGGCAAGGGTTCCTGTCCGCACTTGGTCAGGATGTCGTTGATGCTCCATACCGCCGACCCGACGATCTTCTCCACGTTGGCGGCGTTGGCAAACATATCAAAATGCTGGATGGTGGACGTATCGACCAACACTCGAAAGCCTTGCTTCCAGCCGTCCAGCCCGAACAGTTTCCGGTTGCACTCTTCGCCGATCTGGGCGGCAAGCGGGTCAATGGCCGTGGTCAGCCACAAGCTGATTGCGTCCGACATTCCGGCCACATTGCCCAGAAGCAGCACCGGAGGGATCCCGAATCCCCGAGCTGTGAAGGTGAAAATATCATCGACCAATGCCCGGATGTCGCGGGTATCTTTGGCCGACGTGCTCCCGCCGAACGGCTGAAAATCGAACCCGTCAAACTCGGGCAGAATGCCGGAATCACTGTGCAAAAACGGCTTATACTGTGATTCCAACATTTCCGCAAAACGCTGCTCAAAATTGTTTTGCCCGCTGGCGACCTGCCCAACGTGGACTTTCATGTGCTGGCCGTTATTCCACGCATTGTTTTTCATCGCGGTCTGGATCAGCTTGTTATAGCTGTTGTAGATTGCATCGACCACGTTCTTGACGTTCCGGTTGTTGAGTGTCAGGTGCAGCACTTCCGATTCTTTCAGCCGCCGGGTGTTGGGTTCGTCGCCCAGCTGCACGCCCTCATAGATTTTTTCCCGCGTCGGGTAATTCTCCGGGGGCGTCCAGCTGTCTGCTGTGACCAACATCAACCGCCGATTTTTTTGGACGGGAACGATCAGCACCTCGTTATAGGCATAGAGCCGGAAAATAGCATTCTGCCAGAACGCGGTACTGTTTTCGTTGAGGTTCGGCTCGACGTTGAGCATATAATAATAATCGTTTTTCGCTTCTGCTCGCCCCTCAAACGTTTTGAACTCACAGTTGGCAATGGCACGGGCAATCAGATTGACGCAGCAGCCAAACGCCAGCTCCCGCAGTTGCAGTTCCTCGCGGTAATAGAGCCAGTCGTTGCAGGAAAGCGTCACTGTTTTTCCGGTTGCCGCATCCAACTTTTCATAACTGAGTTTTTGCACGGGGACTCCGTCGAATACCCCAAGATTCCATTCTTCTCGTGTCAACGTTCGTCCTCCTACCAGCAGATTGCGCCGATTTTTGGCAGCTGTACTTGGCCGGTTCCCAATTCACTCTCGATTGCAATGCTCGCAACGAGAGCCATAAAGGGGTCGGTTTTCCGGCTTTTGGCCTCGATTTTTGCATAGATGAAATTTCCGGTATCCACGCCCTGACTCCGGCTGCTCCGGACGCGCTTGGTGTTGTTGGTCGCCCATCGCAGGTGAGGGGAGTCGCCCCAAGTGAACAGCTGCCGGTCAAAGCAGTCCTGAATCACCGGATCGGCTTGCATAATGTCGCTTGGGCGGATCAGCTTGACCCGGGATTTGTCTTGCGCGTCAAATCCGATACTCTGCATCGCTTCCGCCATCATGGTGTATCGGAAATGGTCAAGCGCAATTTTTTTGACGGTGTATTTTGACGCCACATCTCGGATGAAGTCGGTCAGCAGATATGGGGAGATGCTGACATCGTCCACATAGGTGCAGCAGCCCATCTCGCACCAGTGCTTCCACGGTGCTTTGATTCGGGTCAGCGTTTTGCTTTGGGCGCAGATCCATGCGTGATTGATATCATACCGATCATCCCCGCGCCGGAAATGCAAGTTGACCGCCGCCCAGTCGTTCAGTTCGGCGTAGTCAATGCCGACGGTACACGTCCAGCCGGTCATATCCGGCAGGGGGCGGTTTGTGAGCCGGATCTTTTCGTAGTCCGTCACGGCGATTTCTTTCGCCCCGTCGCGGATGCCCATCCGTTTCGTGATGAAGTCTCCATTCTGTTCCGGGTGGTCTAACCAGTCATGGTATTCATCGCGTGTCTCCTTCCACAAGTCCGGCAGATAGGGGAGAGAGGGATTGGCTTTCGGCCAGTTCTGCTCATCGTGGACTTCGTCTTTCGAGTCCAGACAGCAGATATACGGCAGAAAGCCTCGATCCTCTTCGCCCTCAAACAAGATCCTCCGGCCACGAGCCAGATAATCATCCAGCGGTCCGTCGGACACGTCGCCATTCGACGTGAAAAAACCGACCCGAGGCTCTGCGACTTTGCCCTGGCCGGTGATGAAAACTTTGATATTGTCGTAATTTTGATATTGGTGGACCTCGTTGAAGATCACCGCACCGGAACGCATACCGTCGCGCCCCTTGGGGTTGTTGGTTCGGCCTTTGACCTCGCCCAAATTCTTGCGACCCCTCAAAATCTCCTTGGTATGGTAATAATACTTTGACAGCTTCGCCTCATACTTTGGGTTTTCCAGAGCTTCCACAATATCTTTGACGGGGGTGACGGCCTGTTCCTCGTTGTTGGCGCAGATATCGACGTTGTAGTGCCTCACCGTGTTGTATGGGCTGATAAGCGCAGCGGACGAAAGCGCGATCACGCCATCTTTTCCCGCGCCGCGCCCGACCATCCCGAACAGCGTTTTGAAGCGGGGGCTTCCGTCGGCGTTGTATGTGCATAGCCAGAGGCCCAGCACAAACTTCTGCCACGGAAAAAGCCGGTCATAAGGAAAATACCGGGCGAGTCCAAAATATTTTTGCATTCGCTCGGTATCCACATGGATGTCTTCAGTTTCAAAAATTTTGCGGATCAATGCGGCCAGCGCGTGCTGCTCCTTGTTGGCCCGTGGGTTGTCGGCCTCCACCTGCTCGATGTACTCCAGAATTTCCGGTGGGATGTTACAGCTCATCGTCCTCTTCCGGCTTCGCCGCCATAAACTTGTAAGTCTGGACGATCCGCAGCAGCGTCGAAACGGTGGAGTTGGCTGCACTCGCGGTCTGTCCGTAAGCCTGAATTGCCGGATTCGGAACCTCGCGCTCCGTTCCCCGGGGAGTTATCTGAATAATGGTCGTCCCGTTGGCCTTGATGTCCGCCTGAGACTTTTCCAGCAGATCCAGCTGATCGAGATACCGGTCAAGCGTGGTGCGGTACAGAAAATTTGTGTCGCATCCGGCAGCCTTGGCCGCTTCCTCGATTTCGGCGAGTTCGGCCTGATACTTTTTTCGGGCGTTTTCCACTTTCACCATGGCGATTTCCTTTCTGTCCGGCTTGTGCAATATGACGGAGATTCCCGCGCGTGCGCGTGCGCGCAAATCCAGCTGGAAAGTCAGGGCACACCCCGAGTATAGGGGGGTGCCAGCTGGCAGGTTTTTCCAGACGGGGGGTGTGCTGCTCAATCCCAGCGTTCGCGGGTCAACGGCGGTGCGTGAGCTGTCTTGTGCAGCCGCTCCGGGTGGCAAACCGTTTCGTGGCAGTCCTTGCATACACTGATAAGATTGCGCTGCTCGTTGCCGTCGGCGTCTCGATACCAGATATCCAGTGCCTTGTCCGGCGCGTCCTTGACATGATTGACATGATGCACCAATTCGGCGCACTTGTATCTGCCGCGCTGCTTGCAGATCTGGCACTCGTGCTGATCCATGTCGAGCACGCGGTGCGACAGCCCAACCCACTGCGAAGAGCAGTAGAATGGATGCACGTCTCCGGACGCGATCAACGCCCGGAGCCAATTCAAAAATGTTTCGGTCATATCATACTAAGCTGTTGTCCTTCTTCTTGAGCTTGTTGGATTCGCATTTTTGCAGTCTCGAAGTATTGAGAGTCTTTCTCAACACCGATGAAGTCCCGTCCTTCCTGAAAGTCTTGGTGCCGCGTGCAGGAATCGAACCTGCAACGATCCGGTTATGAGCCGGGTGCTCTGCCTGTTGAGCTAACGCGGCATAATCAAGCCGTCGGCGGGAGTCGAACCCGCGCCCGCACAGTACCATTGCATGGTGGCTAATCCATGTGTTAAGCACCTGTGCGTTATCGCCAATGTAACCCGTGTTACCTGCACGGTGCTCTTCGCTGAGCTACGACGGCATAATAAGAGCGTCCCCGATGCACATTACACATCGGGGACGCTTAATAAATCATCATGCACCCGCCGTGTACCAGCAGTAGGTTTGCGTCGGATAGCAGGCCGACGCACCTTGTGTACAGCCACGGCCTCCGATCTCTGCCCGAGGCTCACGCTTTGCGGGAATCGTAGTGACCATGGGGTGCTCCTTTCTCAAGGTGTCCACTGTGGACACCACTCCGGGAAATCGTGTTTTCGGTCGTAGTCATTGTGCGCCGCTGGATTTTGGAGCGGACGGCGCAATATCCATTGAGCACGGTGGAAATTTCAAAATGCCGTGCTATGCTTCCCGCCGGGATGTCTCACCACAATGATGACGGTTCATTGGCTACTCCCAATGTCCGCATTATGATTATAGCATACCGAAACCGGACATTCCGGACAAATCGGACATTCCGGACAAATCGGACATTCCGGACAAATCGGACATTCCGGACACGGCTTTCACGTTTCTCCGTTGGTTTCTTGGGGTTCGTCTCCCATAGCCCAAATGAGATTATCGAGGATTTCCTTATACACCGCGTCGAAAGATCCATCTGTTTCGGCCAGCACCAAGCCGTTATAGTATCCTCGCAGGTAGATCACCCGCCGTTCCATCTCATCCGAATTGATTTTTCGTGTCATCTGTACTGCCTCCAACTATATGTCCAATTGTTTTGTTTGCAAAACATTTGGCATTCAGCGTCTTTTTTCGTCTTTTTCATAGTTGCATTGCACCCGCCGGAATCAGCATCGAATGGGAAATAATGCTCGCAAAACAGGCATTTCCGTGGAAGCTCTTGCCCGCACATTCTGCAAATTGATTTTCCACTCAACTGGTAACGTCTCTCGTTAATGTAAGCATAGTCAGGGGCTTCTCCTTTTTCTGGCAGAAAATATCCGGCAATCAAAGAAGAGGCAAAGTAATCGTTGTCATAATCCTCTATCGGGATAGGGGTTACGCCTTCCAAAAGTTCACGATATTGAGTTGGCAGCTTAGATGTGTAGAATCGGCCTGACCATTCGCTTACGCCGTCGCCATAAAATCCCTTTCCTTCCCATTTTCCCAAATAATAGAGCGCACGTTTAATGGGAATAGCATTGTGAAAAATGCGATATACAGTTGAGGGTTTTGCAAATCCCCTCATCGCATAGCACGCCAAAAAGAAAAGCTTTTCTTGGTCATTCATTTTCTCCTCCATGTTCAGCTTTCCAGCGTGGACAATTATGATTTTCGCAAAGTATCTTTTGATTCCTTCCGCCAACCTCCCAAAAATGAATAGCTGTTTCGCAATTCCAGCAATCATACGGATTGGGTGGCATATTGCATTTTTCGTTCTCCATAGTTTCCTACCTCGCATTCTGATTGATCCACCGTTCGATTCTTCGCCGGATGGCTTCCGCCCCGATATCCACGCCCTGCTCCATAAACTCAACCGCAACTTCTTGCGGTTTCTTGCCTTCGATGCAGACCGCCGAAAGCATCGCGCGAAGCTCCACATCCTCGCAGCTTTCCACAAGCCGGACGGCCTCGGTGTACTCTGCCCGCTGCTCGCGGTTTTTCTTCCGGAGATATCGGATCTCTTCCTCCCGCCGGGAAAACGCCGCATCCGTTCCGGTCACGGTGGCATGGCCGATGATGCAGGTATTTCCCTCACCGCGGGAAGACTTGACCACATCGGACGCACTCTGAGGGCCTTCGACCTGCATCGCTTCCAGCCGCTCGATCCGCAGCTTGCGTCTCTCGATATCGTATGGGATAGCGTACAGTTTCCGAAACTCTCGCGGTGTCATCCGATTGCCTCCTCAAAATTACTTGTATATCAAGACAGCTCATCCATGCTCATTTGCGCGGCCTTCTCCGGTACATCCTCCCAGCCGATGCCGATGTATGTATCTTGTACGGTTTTCATTGTGGAGTCCTCTTTTTTCGGTCATTCGCAAAGATTAAGATAATTTGCCAAGCTCATCAATGCGTCGTTATACAATTCCCAGCCGATCGTTTTGAACGTTCCGTCGTTCAGGATGATCGCGTAGTTTTCGCATGGTTGACCGGCAGCCTCTCTGGTTGTGTCTACCTGCTTCCACAGCACCGCCCCGCCGGGCAGAGGCTGCTTGTAGTACGCAAGCCGAAAGCGCACGTCTTCCCACGCCAGTTCCCATGCTACATTTGCACCCAGCGTTTTCTCCGCCAGTTTGTGCAGCGTGTCCCGCTTATGGGTTTGCTCCTTCGGCTGCTCGTGAATCTCCACAGGTTTTGCCCTGTACGGTGATGCCGTAGGTTTAGGTGCATCGTTCTGGGCTCTTTTTTGCTCCTCGTGAGCCTTTTCCACCATCTCTATAGCTTCTGGCGGAAGATTCCACTCCGCATAATCCGGGTTCCGCGGTAACGTTTTCGGTGGTTCGGTTTTTGGCGGTTCCGGCTGCTTCGCTTTCCGTTGGGTTTCGGCCACGCTCTGGGCGTACCGGTAAGCTTCCATCAAGCCGATTTCTCCCCGGTGCAGCTTGTCCTTGACGTCCTCGGTGCAGTTGGCGGAAATTGCATTCAGCCGGGCAAGGGTTCCGCTTCCTTCGCCCAGAATCTTGCACAGAGCGTCTCTGACCTTGCCTTCCAGCTGTCCGGCCTGTTTTTTTGCGGTCAGTGCATCTTTCAGAGCTTCATACTGCGCCAGACGTTCGCCGTCGGTCAGTTCCCGCGCTGTTGCGTTGGCCGTAATCAGCGCGATTCGGTCATCCAGCTCGCCCTTGCTCTCGAGGATGATGCAGGGCAGGGAGGAAAACCGATCATCGCCACCGTCCAGCAGCTCTTGGCACGCCGTCAACCGACGCTCGCCGCCGATCAGCTTGTACGTCATGCCGCCCGTTTGCACAACTTCCAACGGTTGGCGGACGCCATTTTTCCGGATATCCTCGGCCAGCTGAGAAACATCGCCTACATGGTAGATCTTGTTATCCGGGTTCGGGATGATCCAGTCGATCGGCAGCATCTCCACCTGCATCTTCGCCCCCGCCGGGTCAGAGCCTTGCGTATTCAGCAGGCCGCTCAATAATCCTGCGCTGCTCATTTTTGTTCTCCTTTCGGCGGTAAAGGCATCCAGCCCACAACAGGGCGGTCTATCTGGTTGTTGTAGACTTCGTCCAGGTTGAAGTGGCGGTTTTCCCACCATCCTTCAGGGATTCGGTAGTCATCCCGTTCCTCGTCGTATGTTCCCCAATTGGGAAGATCTTCCCAATACCATTTGCTGTCTTCGGAGAAAACATTGCCGTTTTCATAGTGCGCCGTTGTAATGCTATATCCGCCAATGTCGTTGCGGTACAAAACCAGCACTTCGGTTTCGACCTTCGGCAGTTCTGTTTCAGGATTTCTCCACTCTGGATAAAATTCGTCTGGAACATAATACACGAGCTTTTCAAGTTCTCTTTTCGCCGCTTCCAATGCGCAGAGAACGTCTGAGCCTTTGAATGACTCGTTTAGTGCCCTGAGCATTTTAAATTTGAGGTTGTTTACAATGTCAATCGCTGATTTTCGGTCAATCAGTTCTTTCGGCCACATATTACTCACCCTCCGCAATTTTTTTGACCGCCGCGGCCAGCTGCTTATACTGTGCGCTCGACGGGATGTTAGGCGTGTACCGGTGCAGCGGCTTATGCGCTGCTTTGGCTTCTTTGACCTTGACGCTGTAGTTGATCCGCATCACGCTGCCATCCTCGTTCCGGAAAGCCGGAATGTGAAGATTTGCGATCTGATTGACGGTCTGCATGGAGTACCGCCCCCGGTCATACTTTGTGGCAAGCACGCCCATGACCTCAAGCTGCGGGTTGTACCCGTGCTGGACGTCTCGCACCTGATCCATGATCTCGGCCAGACCGTCTAACGCCCATTCGTCGCAGTCCACCGGGATGATGACCCAATCGGCAGCGACCAAAGCATTGATGGTCGCCATGTCGATATCGGGCGGGCAGTCGAAAATGCAATAGTCATACTCGCTGCGAAGCGGCTCAAGGGCATTTTTCAGCCGGTCGGCCTGCGGGCGGCGGACGTCGAACATGACGTTTTTGTTTGCCAGCAGCATGGTCATGTTGCTGGGCGCAATGTCTACGCCGGGGAAATCGGTGTGCCGGATCACGTCGGGCAGCTTGACCCGGAGTTCCAGCACGTCGCCCATCGTGTCCGTCGTATCCGAAAACCGGTTGAAAAACTTGGTGCTGTTGGCCTGCTTGTCCAGATCCATGACCAGCACCCGCCGGGAATGCAATTCGGCAAGGATGCAGGCCAGATTGCAGGCGGTGACGGACTTGCCGACGCCGCCCTTGAGGTTGATGATTGCGATCTTGTTCATGTTGACCATTGTGATGTTTTCCTCCTTGTGGGTTATTTTCCGTTTTTGCGCTTGAGGCGTTCGGCCGCAAGCTGAATATCCGTCCACCGCTCCTCGAACCAGATCCGGAAGGGCGGACAGGTGCGGTATGCGCTGTTGGAGCAGATCTTTCCGCACGCCTCGCAGTTTCGGCAGGGGCTGTCCGGCATACTGAGCGTGATCTTCTTAGCCATCCGCCGCACCTGCTTTCCCGATTCTTCGCAGCGACTGCGACAGGATCACTTTCTGCGGGATGTCCGGCGCAGGAGATTGTGCCGACCGGTTGGCAACTGTGGCGTTGCCCTGTGCCTGATAGTAATGCTCCATGGTGATCGGCGCATTGAGGATGGTGGTTCTCAAATACGCCTTGATGTTCTTCACCGGGTTCTTTGTGTTGGACATCGCGTCCATGATGTACTCGATGTGTTGGCTTGTCAGCATATCCAGACGCTTTCGGACGCTGGCAGTCAGCTGTGGGTATTGCCCGATGGCCTGTACTGTCAGCGGGCAGTTGTACATCTCCACGATGTTGTTCAGGATCTCATCCAGCATCTCCGGGTCGTACCTCGCGGCCAACGTATCCAGTTCTAGCCGGTTGCGGAAATGATCCAGAGATTCCTGCCAGTCGGATGTTGTTCCATCCATCCTCTCTGGCCCGCGGCCAGATAGATAGATTTCCCTATTAGGTTTCTCTATTAGATTATTGGGTGACATTTTGTCACCCCCTGACTGACATTTTGTCACCCCTCTGACTGACATTTTGTCAGGGGTGACATTTTGTCGGGGGTGACATTTTGTCACCCCTTCGAAGGGTTCCGGTTCCTCTTCTGTCACCACGGTCTCTGGCTCCGGCAGCTCCGTGGAAGCCGTCCAGCGGTTGACGAGCACGCCGTTGACCCGGACTTTCCATTTCCGGATCAGCCCCATGGATTCCAGCCGCTTGAGGATGCGCACTGCCGACCGCTCATCGACGCTCAGCCAATACATGACATAAGCATAGCTGCCGCTGTATGCGCTCTCTTCATCCTGCGAAAACCCATAGATCAGAGCATAGGCCAGCAGGTCGTTCCCCTTGAGGTGCAGGTCATCGATCATCCAGTCTTGGATGTTGAGATACCTGTTTTTCTTCTTTCTTTCCTTCATACACGCCTCCCCCCCGATGGGGCAATCAAAACGGCAGGTCTTCGTCGTCGCTGAGAACGGCAAAATCATCGTTGCTACCCTGTGCGTATGCCGGAGCAGGCTCTCGGTAATCCTTGGGCGGTGCTTCGCCGCCGTCATCCACGGTCTCGGTCTTTTTCGCCCCAGCAAAGCTGATATTGTCGGCCAGCACTTCCACCGCCGTCCGCTTGTTGCCGTTCTTGTCCTGATAATTCCGGGTCTGCAGGCTGCCGGATACGGCAATCAGACTGCCCTTGTGGAAATACTTGCAGACAAAATCCGCTTGATAACGCCACGCCACGACGTCGATAAAATCCGCCTGCCGTTCCTGCCCTTGCGGGGCATAGTTCCGGTCGCAGGCGACCCGGAAGCTGCACACATTGTTCCCGCTCTGGGTGGTGCGCAGCTCCGGATCAGCGACAAGACGCCCCATGATCGCTACTACATTGAGCATATCTCAGATAATTCTTTCCGACTATCTCCATCCACTGACGGTGGTCATACACAGCTTCAAAATTCTGCTGGGCTTGTTTCTTGAGGTACAGCCGGAGCCGGTGGTCGAAATGTGCGCTGTATCCCAGCTCGTTGTGGTGCCGGTGGCACAGCCATACCTTGAGGCCGTATTGTTCGGCCATCGGCCGGAGCGGACCGTTGAGCACATGGTGCTCTTCGAGACCCTGCGCCGTCACAACGCCGTACAGCATCCGGCAGACGTAACACTCCCGCCGGGATTGCATGATGGACGCGCTCACTTTTTCGGCACCTCCTGCCACTCCATCCAGCAAGCGGTCACATTGGGGTCATTGACGCCCATTTCCGCCAGCCGGTCAAAAATTCGGTTGATAAAATCCGTCATCTGGGCTGTCGAGAAGCTGCTGGAGCCCATGGACGCCTTGACGGTGCATCGGTCATTGTCCAACAGCTCGACAACGTGAACCAGCTTGAACGTCTGCCGCACCGCCGGGAGAGCTTTCTGCGGGACCTCGAGAAAGTAATATTCCAGTCCGAACTCTTCCAGCATCTCGATGTAGCAGTCCTCCGGCGAGATCCCGCCGCCCTGCCCGGCGTTGTAGGCGTGCGCCATGATGGTCAGCAATGCCCACATCATCCGGTTTTGCTCGAGTGACCGCTTCCGGCGGTATTGCTCGAGGGTCACGGTCAGACGCAGCGGCTCACCGTGTGCCAGATCGTCCAATTTCTGGCGGATCTGGGTTTCCACAAACTCCACCGAGTTCTCCACGGTGACGTGCTGCGTTTTGGGATCGTAAATCACCGGCAGCTTGCCAATCAGGTCTTTTCCCATAAGGCTTTCTTTCCGTCGGCCAGCTCGAACTGCACCATGGTGATCCGGCCGGCCTCATCCCGGGCAAAGCGATCCACCCGCAAAGACGTGTTCAGCCGGTAACGTTCCCGCTCGCCTTGAACGATGGGCACCTGCGTGCTCTTGAGCAGCAGGTTTCCCAGCTCCATCACGTCGCGCCCTGCGCCCCAAATGGACGCCGCCGCCAGAAAACTGGTCGTGGTGCGCATCAAGGCAGGGTCACGGCAGGGAAGCGGGATCGCGGCAGCGTCCTTGTAGACATACTCCCCGGTCGCCGGGCAGTACACGCCGACCGCGCACCACAGCTGACCATCCGCAAAATATTGCCGCTTGCACCACCCGCCGGGGCCGTAGGTATCGTCCAGAATCTGCCGGACGGAAGGCTCCCGGGGGATGACCCGGACGCGGACGGCATCCTCCGATGTCTCCACAATCAGCACCACACACTCCTCCGGAGCTGTCTGGCGGGGTTTTGGAAGTTCAACAGGGAATTTAACGTTTGAAACAGAAACACTCTCACAGACGCTCGCAGGGTGCTTTACTGGCGTTCTGCGAGATGCGGGTTTTCCGGTTGCCATCACATCCACCTCCCTCAGTAGGGGCTGGAAACGGCGACCGTCGCCATTTCCGCCGGGGTGTGGTCCTCGAGGACGTGCCGGAGCTCGCACACGATCTCATTGATCTTTTCGGGCGGGATATCTGCCATCCGCAGCGCGGTGATGGTGTAGCCGATCACGCTCTGATCGTAGGTGGGGGTGTTGTCCTTAGACATCCGTGCCCGCCTCCTCAGCCTCCTCAAGCATCGCAACGTCCTCAGCATCTGCCGGATCAGCGTTAGGATCGTAGCTGTACACCAGCAGGCGGACGTCACGCTCTACCAACGTCCGGCAGTAAGAGCAGGCGTCTCGTGCCTCTTCTACGGTCAAGACGGCTGCGGACTTGTCCAGCGGTCCGTTAATAAGCAGCTTGTACATCGCACGCCCCATCGCCTTAGCGTCCTTGCTATACTTCCGGCGATAGGAGGGAGCCGATGCGGGTTTGCAGTTTTCGCACATAATACTTACCTCAACTTTCTTATTTTTCTTGCGCTCTCGCGCAATGGTGATGGCTTTTGTTTTTCCTCCTGCCATCATTGGAGGTTCGACTAATCAGCCGTTACCGGAGCCGCCGCTGAAGCCGAAGCCGTTGCCATAGCCGGATCCGTCGCCGGAGCCGCCGATGGAGCCGAAGCCGTCGCCAAAGCCGGAACCGCAGCCACGGCCGGAGCCGCGGCCGGAGTCGTAGCCACGGCCGGAACCGTAGCCACGGCCGGAACCGTAGCCACGGCCGGAACCGCAGCCGGAACCGGAGCCGTTAATTACATCTTCCATATCGCAACACCCTCGATGCTCTTTTTTGCCTTCTCGGTGATCGGAATGATTTCGATCACCTCAGTCAGGGTCACGCGGTCAACCGGACACGGAAATTTACAGTTTTCCGGCTTGCTGGTGCCATCGGTGGCAAGCTGAGACAGGCTTGCTGCACCATCCCAGTACCAGATGCGCCGGGCGTTGCGGAGCGTTGCTTCATTGCCCACGCGCCTCTCGATGTACCCCGCAAAAACGCCCGCGCTATAGGTGCGCACCATGCAATAGGGCATTCCATCAAGAGGCTCTGCCATGATGTCGTTTGCGATGCTGTCAGCCCGCACATACTCCACGCCGTCTACAACGATTCTGTCTTTCTCCATTGTGTAGTTCCTCCAGTTTCGGGTTATTTTTTCTCGCGCTCTCGCGCTGGCAGCGGCTCTTATTTTGGCACCTGCCGCCATTGGTGCGCCGGGATTATTGGCAATACTCGCTGTGGTCTTCCAGACCTTCCAGCTCGGCCAGAACCCCGAGAATGCGCTGGATCTGGAACATCGCCTTTTTCTGATCCAGAGCCATGTACTCCGCCCGATCCTCTTGCGGGTTCTTCAGGTAGTGTGCAAGGCAGGCAATCGCGTCCTCGCAAATGTTCAGCGCGGCCAGCAGCAGGCAGCCGCTTGCGGTGCCGATCTCGCGGTTCGGCACGGTGCTGACGCTGTCGTTCAGCATCTGGACGATCTGCTCGTAATTTTCCATCTTAGTCCTCCCCATACGCCATCTTCATGACCTGCTCTGCGGTCAGCCAGCCCTCGACTTTCATCGGGAGGTTTTCGGCCATCACCTCGAGATAGCCGTCTTTGCCGCCGTAGGAAAACCGGGTGCAGACTGCATCCCACACACGTTCACCGTGCTCATAGACGATGATCTGTGTGCCGCAGTCCTGATAATCCCGGTCGTAGGTGTGCTCAACGCCCCGCTCGGTAAGCATCGCGTCCAGCTTGTCCATTTCTGTCATCATTGTTGTCACCTCATTCTTTCGGTGGATCGCACCGGTCGGACAGCCCCAGCAGGTAATCCGCAGACACTTGATACAGGCGGCACATATCCGTCAGCAGCTCCAGATCCGGCTCCGTCCTGCCTTGCTCATAGCTCTGGAGTGTATAGATACCGATCCGGAGTTCCAAAGCGACATCTCTCTGCCGGAAGCCGTGTACCCTCCGCAGGTCTTTCAATCGCTGGCCGAACCGCCGGTCAAGATCAGTACGTCCCATACTCTTGATCCAGCAGGGTATCGAGCCGGATTGTGTTCCCGTGCCCCTTGCCCTCTTCACCGGCCATGTTCGCCCAGCCATTCGGGTAACGCTTGCGGACGTACCGCGCCGGGATCCCCATACAGACGGAGACCTGCTCCAGCGTCAGCCGGATGCACCCGTACCGCCCGAAAATGGCCTTGTAGCTCTCATGCCAGGCCTCGGTTCTAGTCGATTTCGCCACGTTCTCTCAGCTCCTTCTGTCTGCGCTCAAATTCTACTTGCTGGCCGTAGGTGTGGCCAGCAGCAATAGCGCGGGCGCACACGCTGCCAATGGTGTTTTCCGCTGCCGGTTTCGGCTTCGGTTTGGGCGGTGTCCATTCCTTCCAGTCATCACCGTCGGGTGTAGTGCGCCGGAGGTATGCCACCCGCTGCATATGGTTCACCACGTCCTTGTGCTTGCGGCAGGGCGTGCAGTACCGGCGCGTCGCGCCTACATTTTCCATCACCTTGCCGCAGATCGCACAGCGGCGGGTGAAACTTGCTCGGCTGCTCATCCCTGCGCCGTCCTTTCCATCCGCCGCTTCTGGGCGGCACGCCGCCGGGCATTGTCGGCTCGTTTGTAAGCATCCCACCGCGCCAGCAGGTACGGCGCGGCCAGAATCAGCGGCGCGGCCAGAAAAACCAGCGCAAACTGCTCGATGCACGCGGCCTGATATGCGGTGGCACCCAGTGCCATCTCCAGATCCGCGAAGATCCACCCAACTGCCATCATAACAACACGACCTTTCCAAGCTTGTACGCCAACGCCAGCGCGATGACGATATACAACATCCAACCGGCCAGCACCTTGCGGCTCGGGCGTTGTGCGCTGATCAGCACCAGCATCATCATCCCGCCGCCAGCCAAAAAACACATGACACAGTTCAAGATCCAATCGAGCGTCATCGGCTACACCTCGATTCCCAACGCCTTGGCGATCGGCTCCTTGGGGTAATCGTTGGGATAACGGCCTTGCATATACAGGCGGACGGCGTCATAGCCCAGCCCAGCCCAGCGTGCCAGATCCCGATACGTCCATTTCCGGAGGGTCAGCTGCTTCTTGACCTCCGCCCGAAATTCGAGATTCGTCATACTTACACCACCTTTTGACAGTTTGGCTAAAAAATCGCTATAAAAACATTGCCAAGCCGGGAAAAAGGTAGTAAACTAACATTGCGGATATCAGATACACCAAAAACCATCTTGGCAATATTTCGAGCCGGTCTCAGGCAGGGAACGTCGGAGAACCGGTAAGGGCAGATACCCCGGAACAACCCGCCCGGTCGTTCCGGCCTCTGGCCTCAAATCCTGAACCTTGAAAGGAGGAATCCATCAAGGGTCTGCACCCGGAAGGTAGAGGTGTGGGTCAATCACATCTCTCGGGTACGCTCTTATTATAATTCACATTGATTCACATTTCAAGGCGTAATGTGAATCTTTATGAATTTTGGCGTTTTACACAAAAATGAGGTGGCAAATTTGTTTTATGAAAATTTCAAACGGCAATGCGAAAAAATTGGAAAGCATCCGTCAGTTGCCGTTAGTGAACTGGGCTTCAACAAGTCAACAGCGGCGAAGTGGAAAACCGGCGTTGTTCCCCAGATTGGGAGCCGCAAGAGGATCGCCGACTATTTCGGGATCTCTGTCGAGGAATTGATGGGCGAAAAAAAAGAGCCCGCCGGGAAGGGCGGGCTGGATGAGCAGATGCAAAATATCGTCGAGCTGCTGAACGACGCAACACAGGAAGAACGCGACGCCGTGGAAACTCTGCTCAAGTCTAAGGTTCGCAAGGAGTGATTCAAGCAGCGGACGACGATGCTTTGCGTTTCGTCAAAATCGTCAGTACCTCAGGGATCAGCTCCGGGTGCTCTCGAAGGATAGCAATAATTTCGTCGTTCGTCATTTGAAACACTCCTTTTAGTTGTATTTTGCATCTCAATATTACAACTGAATGCAAACAAAATCAAGAGGAAAAGAGGAATCCGCAATGAAAATTGTAAAAAATGGTCAAAGATTGGCCGCGGCAGTCTGCCTCGCGGCGGTGGTATCCGGTGGTGCGTTGCCCGCGCTGGCCGTCAACCCCGCCGGGTATACCGTTCTCGGCCAGATCGAGGAGATCAACGCGGCCACGCCGGAGCAGGTGGAGGCTCTGATCGGGCAGATCGGCACCGTCACCCGTGACAGCCGCCCGGCCATTGTCGCTGCGCTGGATGCTTATAATCAGCTCGATGATACAGGCAAGGCAGCGGTCAGCAATTTTGCGGTGCTGGCAGAAGCCCAGCAGATCCTCGGGATCAAGGACGCGCTGGCAAAGTGCATCGTTGAGTATGACGCCGTCGAGGACGACTGGATGATTAAGACGCCGCATTACGAAAGCATTGATAAGCGTCTGACCTGTGGAATGGGACCGGAATTATACATTGCGGACAATGGGGATTATCTGGCATTCGATGAGGATTTCACCTATTTCGGCACCGAAAAGCTGGATATTGATACCATCGTTCTTCGTGGCGGCGATTATAAGTATACCTACACCTGCGGGTATGATAATTCCGATTACGGTTATGACAAGAAATTAGGCCGGTGGTTTGCCATTGCTTCGTTCGTCATGGAAGACAGCGAGGTGGACTGGCTGCGCAACCTCTTGAGCGCACAGACGATCATCATGCGTTTCAACGGTGTGGATTACAATCAATACGATTACACATGGACGCCGCAGGATCGGCAGGCTGTGACGGATATCATCAATCTCTATGATCTGCTCAAGGCCGCCACCCCGGAAGTCCGCGAAAAAGCATTGAGGAATTGATGGAAAAAATGGCAAGAAGAAGCAAACCTTATTCGCTCTACGAGCAAAAAGAAAGGCGAAGACGAAAGAAAAGCGACCTTACTCGAACAATGGACAAAATTGATCGAGAAATTAGAAAGAGCGCAAGAACTGCAAGCCGAATCTCAAAGAATTATTCCAAAACCACCCGCCGGGAAACTTCCAAAAGCAATTCGCCCGGTTGTCTAGTCGGCATAATTTCTACGTTTTTCCTGTTCGTCGGGGTATCAACGGCTGTATTTGCCATTATTCTGGTTCTTCTTTTCAGCTTCGCATTCAGTCCAATTCTTACGGCGGTTGTTATTTTTGCAATTATAACAGGAGTTGCGTGGTGGAAAATCAAAAAAGACGAAAAGAGACGCAAAATCGAAGAGCAAAACAACGAAATTTTTGAAGAAAAGAATGAAAACTCAAGCTCTGCAATCGAAAACTTTGAAAGTTTCGATAACTCACCCCGCCGGGGATCCTGAAAAAGTGTCCACTGTGGACACCTGAAACCTCAAAAAGCATCCCCCGCCGCCGGAGAGACGACGGGGGAAGTTATTATTCAGGCAGGCCAAAAATCAAGCCCAAAAGGACAATCGGCCATGGATTCTGAGATTTTTCAAAATCCGAAATTAGATGTGCAAAAGGGATGAGCATCTCTGTATGCCTGCTCAACATCGACCGTACTCAGATCAACTTTTGCCTCAGTGGACAGCTTGCGGGCAACTGCCTGCAAAATTTCGATCCGGGCGTTGAGATCGGTAACGCTTGCGCCGTTGGTCTCCAACTGCTTGAGCCAATTTGTTGCATCGGCAAGCGCACGCTTGTGGTTTTCGGCGGCGTTCGCAAAAATTTCTTGGTAATCCATGTGCAGTACCTCCAATCAGTTTTATCCCCGGCAATCGCCGGTGGAATCGGTGGGAATAATACGGCCATTGACGCAGCGCACCCGGTCGCCGGGGTTGCGGCCGGACGCAACATCCTTGACGGCCTGCTCGAGGATCTGCTCGGCCACCTCATACGCGGATCCGTCCGATCCAGCCCGCGAAAGGTGATAGACCAGCTTCAGCGCGGTCTGCCGGGAAAAGTCATAGAGCATCTTTTCGGCGATCTTAGCCATGGTCAGTCCTCCCAAGGGTTGCGGGTGCGGTTCGGGCTTTGCGGTCTGGATGCGGGCATACCGTCGATGATCTGCATATCGTCCGGCACCGCCGGGAAATTTCCGTTGTCATACATACAATTCAACCTCCTGTCGATTGTTTTTGATGTTTCTGTTATAGCACAATTGACGGAACAGAATCTAGTTCCAATTTTTGGTCGAATTGGAAAGCATATCGTGCAAACCGGCAAAAACAGCAGGAAAGGAGCAAAGAAATGGATGAATACAGACGTCGGGTAGCGGAAGTGTTGGCAATTGCCCGCGCAAAAAGCGGCCTCAGCCAAGAGCGGCTTGCCCGAAAGATGGGAGTTAGTAAGACGGCCATTGCCAACCGGGAGCAAGGGCTCGTGTCAACGACGCTGGATGATCTTATCAAGTGGTGCGTCTGCTGTGGCGTGGCCGCAAAACGTTATACAGACGCTTGCGTTCACCCCGGGCTGCTCGAGCGGCTGAACGACAGCCCGACCGACGCCGAAAAACGGCAGGTCCTGCATAAACTCGTGGACGAAATGTCACCCTACGAGGTGGACGCGTGGTGCTACCTGTATTACGGCGACCACGGCTCCGATCCGGTGGGCGTCATCACCGAGATGCTGGCCAACCTGCACACCCTGCTCCGGGATCGCGTCGTGATCGTCAATATGGTCATCAAGTATTACGAGCTGTGCCAGATGATGCACATCGACCCCGATATCAACGGCGTGCATCCCATCATGGACATCCTGTATCAGGCTCGAGACTGCGGAGAGGCCGCAATTGGCAAGCAGGCGGGCAGCTACTCCATCAACAAGGAGGACGTGGAAAATGCCAAGACCCAAAAAAGGCCAGCGCGCTGACGGCCTGTATCAATGCAAGCGCAAGATGCCCGACGGCAAATATAAGGTCTTCTATGGCCACACCAAGACCGAGGCGGAGGGGAAATATATTGAGGCTCTGCGGCAGAAGCAGGAAGAGCAGGCAGCTGCGGATCTTTTCGAGACCGTTTCCGCGAAATATTGGGAGAAGCTTCTGGGGCGCATCAAGCCGGGCACAGATAGTACCTACAAGTCCAATTATGAGCGGTGCGTGGCGTACTTTGCGGGGAAGCACATGGACGAAATAACGCCCGCAATGGTCGCCAATTTTGGTCAGCGTCTCAAGGATGAGGGGCTTTCGACCAGCACCATCCGCAACGGAATGAGCGTGCTGCGGGGAATCCTGAAATTCTGGCGGCTGGACAGCGGATCCTCTTATAACCCGATGCAGGATGTTTCCGCACCCGCCGGGAAACCCGCCGTGGAGCGTGAGCCGCCCACCGACAGAGAGCTTGCGGTGTTCCGTGCGCACCCGGAAGGCTTTGGGCTGTGCGCATGGATGCTCATGTACACCGGTTGCCGCTTGGGTGAGCTCATCGCCCTGCAATGGGATGACATCGACTTTCAGGCCGACAAAATATACATAACTAAGAATGTTTCTTGGGCTGGCGGCGGAACGCGGATACAGACGCCCAAAACATCCAACGGAGTCCGCACCATCCCCCTGCTGCCACACCTCAAGCAGCTGCTCGAGCCGCTGAAAGCCGCGCCGAAAGTCTATATCATCGGTGGGCTGACAAGACCCTTGACAGATGCCGAATACCACAGCCGGTGGCTCCAATACTGCACGTCACTGGGGCTTGTGCGCCCAAGTGAGAGCAAGACCCGATACAGAGACAAGCGGCGTGGCGCAAAAGCAGCCGTCAATCCTCTTCCGCCGGTCATGGAGCCGACCGTTACCGCGCACCAATTCCGGCACTCGTTCGCGTCTGACCTCTACGACGCCGGTGTGGGCGTGTTAGAGGCCAAAAAGATTATGGGTCACTCCGACATAGCGACAACCTACAAGATCTACACCCACATCCGGGAGCGTAAGCTCAAGGACGCCACCCAAAAGATGATTGCTTACTATGCCGAGAATGACCCCAAACGCGAAAAGTAGTGCGAAAGTAGTATAATCATGATAATCAACGATTCAACGCGCCCCGAAAAAGGTTCGACTCCTGCTGGCGCAACTTGAAAGAAACCCGCATGATTACTGGATGTTCCAGCAGTCATGCGGGTTTTCTTGTCGCTTCCCGGTTGCTGTTAGTGCCGCGTACGCGCATATACTAACGGGTTTTTGCGTGCAAAAAGTAGTAGTCGGGTAGTAGTAGATCAGTCTGCGTCCGCGATGCACTCCCAATAGACAGCCGCCTTGCCGTCAACTGCGTCTTGGTCGCGCAAAAACGCGGCGGTCATGTCGGCGTAAAAATTGGGGTTATCCACGCTGTACGACTTGGCGACCTTGCTATAATCGCTGTACATCATGTTGAGCACCGCCCAAAAATCGTCCTTGTTGCAGTCAAGGCCGCGCTGAGTCATAAGCTGGACGGCCTGCTCATACGGCCAATGTGCGCCGGTGGTGCCGTCGGCATTGGCCATGTGCTCCGTCCACTCCTTGGCCTCATCGTGTGTCAAGTGCTGGCGGGGCATTTTGACCGTCCGGCTGGCCGCGCCACCGTGCTCATACTGGCCGCGGGTGCGTTCCCAGTCGTCTCCCTGTGAAAAGCCGATGCGAGGCATACGGCGGTCGTAGTTGTCCGCGTCCGGATAGCGGGGAGTATGGTCGGGGTCAATGTACCGGTTGTTTTCCCGGATCTCCCACGAGCGGCGAGGTTCTCGCTCTCCCTCTTCCAGCCGACGCAGGCGACGCTCGAGATCACGCTCTTTGCGCTCGCGCTCAGCTTCGGCCGGGTCATATTTCGGGGTGTTGCTGTGGTCTCGCAGCATCATCATGCGGATCGTGTCACGCTTGCTCATAGATCACACCTCCTTACGAGATCGCTGCCGGAGCAGACACATGGGAGCGGCAAAAACAGCCCAAAAACTTGAACGTTCCCGTGCCGGCGGCCGACGTTGCCACGCGGGTGGCGTAACGTGTCCGCGTCCGGATGCACTCAGCGGTCGCCTGTGCGCAGGTGTTGTCCGTCAAAGGGTAGCGGGTCGCGCCGTCGCCCACCGTGATGACGACTGCGGCGTTGATCGTGGTAGACTCCGGGATAGACTGAGCCACGACGATGCAGTATTTCTCGCCGTTGGCGTATGCGCCCGCCGGGAGTGCGATGATGAGCTGGTTATTGGTGCTGTCATAATTGACCGCCGTGCTTACGACTAACCGGCGGCAGAGTTTGCAGCTTGTTGCACAAGCCATAGTATAGTCCTCCTTAACAATCAAGGGCAGCGGCATTCTGCCGCTGCCCCGATAAATCACCCGGTGTTATCGGGGAGTCAAACTGTCCTTAGTAGCACGGATTCCCGCAGCAGTTGGTGGCCGCGTTGGGATTGGGTACAACGTAGGCAGGCTGTGCGCGCGGGTTGAGCCGAGTCATCAGCACGTCGGTCTGCTGAGCCATCGCATTGGTCAGCAGGGTGTTCTGAGCCTGCTGGGAGGCCGCGAACTTGAGCGTCTGATTTTCCGCGGTCAGGCTGGCGATCTTGTCCTGCACAAAATAGTCCATCAGACTGCGATAGTTGGCGTTGCAGTTGTCCATGATGGCGCGTCCGGTATCAGAAATGGCCTGCCGGGTGGCACAATCTTCCTGCGCGATGGTGTAGCGCAGGTCGCCGATGAGCTGCTTGTTGTCGCAGCAGCAACTTGCGATCTGGGTCTGGATGGCCGTCTGGCCAGCCTGCCGCGCGTTGCCTTCCTGCATCAGAGCCAGCGTGATCGCATTATCGCCGTTGGCGACACTGCGCTCGAGGCCGTTGACCAGCTGTGCGTTCTGATAGCCCAGCTGACAGATGGCACTGTTCACGCCCGCGAAACCGCTGGAAATGTTGGCGTTGATGCCGTTCATCTGCGCTAACTGGTCATAGCCCAGAGAGCAGATACCGCTCTGGATGCCAGCCAGAGAGCGGGAGGTGTCCTGCTGGTAGAAGCCCTCAGACAGTGCCGCGCGGGTGTCTGCGCCGCCCTGACCGCTTGCTCCGGTGCCCACAAGATACGGAATGTAGTTTGCCATTCCGTTGTCGCCGCCGTTGCGCCCGTTACCGTAGTTGCCCCAGCCAAAGATGATGGCAAGGATAATCACCGCCCACAGCCCCTCGTTGCCGAAAAAGCCACCGCTGTTGTTATTGCCGCCGTCCTGCCCTGCAAGATAGCCGGTTGCGAAATCGTCCATACTAAGCCTCCTTAGTTTTGCGATATTGCTATCCCGTCGCCGGATGCGACGGGCGAAGCCGTTGTCAGGCGGTTTTCGTCAAGACCCGCAAAACTGAGGGGGTATTGTGTTATTTCGGGAGCGTCAGATTGAGTGCCGACGCCAATTGATTGAGATCTATGCCGCGCTCCCGGGCTAGATTCTGAGCCATATTTCGGAGCTGGGCCTCGCTCTTGCCCTGTATCAGGTTGTAGCCCTGCATAATGGGGGCACTCTGTCCGCTCAGCTGCTGGATCAGTGCCATGGGGTTCTGGCCGACACGGGCAAGATTCGCCAGCTGCATGATCGGGCTGTGAGTCAGCATATCAAGCGGTGACTGTGTCATACTGCTTCTCCTTTCTTGCCCGCCGGGATGGTCTTGGTGGGCTTTTGCAACCGTTCGTCCAGCTCGTTGACGCGCTGGACAAGCTCGTTATAGTCTGCCTTGAGGACGTAATCCTGCACAGGTGCAGCAGCCTGCATCCTCTGGGCTTGCTGCGCAGCTTGTGCCTGCTGCATTGCCTGCCATGCCTGCGGGCTGTAGTACTCCCCAATGTCCGACTCTCCGGTTTCTGGGTTGAGCCGCTTATAGTAGATTACGCCGTTGCGCAGATCCGGACAATAGATGCCCCGGCCATACAGATCGGACGGGATCGCCAAGAATTCCTCGCGGCTGGAAACCGGACGCCCCAGCAACCCGACAGGCACTTCTTGCGGGGCGGCTTGCTGGTAGCCCATCGTGCGGGGCACGTTGGCCGCTCCGTAACCGCAAGAAAGAGGCGGTGTTGCACCTACTGCACCCATTCCGCCGGAGTATTGCGCTCCGGGCTGGGTGTACGCTCCGGCACCGGCAGGAGCAGAATAGCCGTTGTTATACTGAGCCATGTCAATCGCCCTCCTTGCACCCCCATCCTACCACTCGCCGTGGAAGCAAGAGACAACGATGGTACAACGACGGCCAAAGTTGAGAATAATTTTTTACAAAAACACCGCTTTTTTGCAAAAAAACGCTTGACGAAATACGGTATTTGTGCTATACTATAGTCACAGCAAGGGAAGCAAAACAACAACACAAAACAATCGGAGGCAACAATTATGAAGGTCAATAAGTACGGTATGAATATGAACGGTCTGAAGAAGGCAAGCGGCGAGACCTGCAACTGCAACCGTGGTTATGTGCAGATCAGCTACGACCGCGCCGACGGCGAAGTGATGGCTGTCTACCAGCTGAGCGACAACGATTGGACGGAGTACCACAGCGAGTCTATCGTCACCGTGGCAAACACCCGCCGCCACATGACCATGCAGGAGATCGCGGACGCTATCGCCAAGGTGGTCGCATAACACAGGACTTTACACAGCCCCGAGGCTCGTATGAACCCCGGGGCTATTATTAAACGGAGGAAATCGCAATGAAGAAAGTTATCAACGGGATGCGGTACAACACCGAGACGGCCAAAAAGCTTGGCCGGTGGGAGTCCGATGGAGACTCCCGTGGGCTGTATCACGAGGAAGAAGAGCTGTACCGCACCAAGGCTGGCAACTATTTCCTGTACTGCTGCGGTGGAGCTGCCAGCCGGTACAATGAGCAGATCGGCCAGAACGAATGGGCTGGTGGTGAGAAGATCAAGCCGATCAGCGAGGAACGCGCCCGGAAATGGGTCGAGGAACGGCTCGACGGCGACCAGTACGATCTGCTCTTTGGCGGCAGCGATGGAGGGCAAAACATCAAGGTTACGATCTATCTGCCCGAAAAGTTGGCAGAGCGGCTGACCGCAAGGATGGAAGTCGAACACCGCAGCCGAAACGACATGGTTTTGGAAGCGTTGCGGGAATTTTTGAAATAATTTTTTGCAAAAACACCGTTTTTTTGCAAAAAGCACTTGACGAAATACGGTATTTGTGCTATACTATAATCACAGCAAGGGAAACAACACAACAACATAAAACAATCGGAGGTAACAATCATGTGGAGCTTTGAAAATGGTATTGAGGTCTACGAGATCAACTGTGACGCGCTGAAGGTCGTCAAGGACGACAAGGTTCTTGGTTACATCTACCCCGCAGATGACGACGATATGGAGCTGTGCAAGCGCGATCTGGACGCTGGCAAAGATCCCATCACCGCAGGCTGGGAAGACGGCAACGGCAACACCTGCACCCTGAGCGGCTGGGGCGAGTACGCAGAATAAGAGATACCAATAAGACCCCGAGGCTTGTATGAGCCCCGGGGTTATTTTGAAAGCGGTGAAGATATGGCAGAAAAAATTGTAATAGGGAAAAAATACAAAGAGTGGACGGTAATAGGCTCTTCGGAAAAGAATGGGTATACGAAATGTCGTTGTTCCTGCGGAAAAATACAGGATGTGCAAAATGGTAGTCTGCGAAGCCCGAAAGAGTGTTTCTGTTGCGTAGATTGTGCGCGAAAAAAAAGGGTCAAAAATGTAACCTCAAATATGCTCGAAAGGAAAAAACAACAATACGAAGGGAAAACTGTCAACGGCTTTTTCGTCGAGCGTGTATACTTGAGGGAATTTCCAAACCGAAAAAGTTATTATACAGAAACTTGGGGTCATGTCAAATGTCCTGAATGCGGAGAATACTACGACCTTAATCTTCGTCGGATTTTCAAAACGACTTCCTGCGACAAGTGTTCGAGAAAAAAAAGCCGCGCGATTGCAACGTTGGATAAGCATGTTATTATGGATGGCTCAAGCCTTTTGAACGCAAAAATGCGGTTGGAAGGAAAGACCAATAAAAATTCCACGACGGGAGTCAATGGAGTCACCTATAACAAGCGCGTAAAAAAATACATAGCGAGAATCATGTTTCGGAAGGTCTCCATCTGCCTTGGTCGCTTCGACACACTCGAGGAAGCGGCTAAGGTTAGAGGATTGGCCAACGACATCATATTGAGGCCGTACCTTGCACAATATGACGGCTGGGAAGACGCCGTCCAGAGAGATCTTGAAGCCCTAGCCGAGAAAAACAGGGAAGAGAGTGCGAGAAAAAATAAGGGGAAGCTCAAAAAGCCAGCGTTGCGCAAATGCTCCCAGTGCGGAAAGCTGTATTGGACGAAAAGCAAATACTCCTATATGTGCGAAGATTGCGCAAAGGCCGTGAAGTCGTCCAGCGTTCTGCGGCCGCGGGTGTGCGCCCGTTGCGGGGCAGAATTCGAGGGGTATCCACGCTCGAAATACTGCCCCCAGTGCAAGCCGGAAGTGGAGCGGGAGCAGGCTGCAGCACGCCGGAAGCGCAAGCCGCGCAAAATCGGCAGTGAGGACATCTGCGAGGCCTGCGGCAAGCCGTATATTGTCCAGAGCGGGCTGCAAAAATATTGCCCGGAGTGCGCGAAAACTGTCGTGCCGGAAACCGTCCGGGAGCACAAGCGGGAGTATATGGCAGAGCACAGCGAAGAGTTCAACGCCGCGCGAGGCAAAAAAAGAAAAAAGAGCGTGAAAAAATAAAAAAAGCCCCGGGGAATCGCAAACGCGAAACCTCGGGGCTTTTTACAGCAAGGTCTCCAACAACGGAGGCCTTGATTATTATATCACAGTTGCAAGGTCATTGCAATCTGTTGCAAGCGATACCCGACCGCCTGCCGGGAATAGTGGGTCTGCGCTGCAATGTCCGGCAGCGGGAGCCGCTCAACGTACCGCAAACGGGCGATTTCCCGATCTACCCTCCCAAGCGGTGCGCGTCTGATCGCGGCGGTCATCTGCTGTCGGTCAAGTCCTTGCAGCGCAGCGGGCAGCACCACACGAGCCGCCGCCACAGGCAGCACCGAGCCAAAAAGGTTCGGGCAGCTGTCCGGCGTTGCGCTTAGATACGCATTTTACCATATTAAGACCGAAAATTTGCATTTTTTTCTCAAATTTGAGCCTTAATACCCCGATTTTGTTGGCCTTAACAAAATCGCAGACCATTTTCGTGATGTGCCGAAATTGCTCTTGTGCGGCGTACATCTCGGTGACGTCACCGGGATGCTCGTATGTAGTGCTTGCCATGATATCCTCCTTACAGCTGCTTGATGCAGCGATTGGTCAGCTTTCCGTACACATCCTCGTACAGCTCCTGCTTATCGCCGTTGTAGGTGTACTCAGCATAGATACCATCACCGCTCACGGTGGTAGACAGTAGTGCCTTGTAGTTCTGGAGCGACTTGCAAGCCCAGACCACAAAGACGTTTTCGAGGGTGATTTTGGTCTCGCGGTGTGCGTTGTACCACTCAACCAGTGCATTCTTGCACACGCTTTCATATTCTGCCATGCCGGTAATAATCATAATGTGTTTCCTCCTTACTCCTTGCCCTGCATCTGATTGAGGACGTGATCGGCGTGGATAGCTGCCGCCGTGAAGGAGTTATTCTCCCACCACGCCACGAGGGAAGCGACGACGGTAATGCCGGTGGTGATGATCTGTTCCAGCTGCTCCGACTCGATGGGGAGCGGGGAGTGGCCGGTTGCGCTCAGGATCTGATTGGTCAGTGCCAGCGCGAGGACGGCGGTGCGGGCGATGGTTCCAGCGGAAATCTTGTTGTTGGTCATGGTATTAGTTCCTTTCCTTTTCTTCGAGGTCGGCAATGCGATGATTGGCGACCTTCATCTGTTCTTCCAGCACAGGGATGCGCTGGGCGAAATTGTTGTGTGCCCGGACTTCCCGGGTCAGCTCTTCCAGCTTGGTTTCGGTCACGGCTTGGCTCTTGCTGTTGGCAATCAGAACGCCGA
>OIYG01000465.1_pt1 | contig 39547 bp, 25 predicted proteins | sample 1587861 | NCBI WGS metagenome assembly OIYG01 (sample SAMN03283272) | human gut metagenome | biome: human-associated habitat; material: feces | host: Homo sapiens | place: Peru | collected 2012 | reverse complement strand
TAAAAGTATTTGTAGGAAATAAAAAGGGTGCGTCATGGACTTATGACACACCCTCACGTTTTTTTGAGTGATATAGTGTTTTATTACTTTGCAATATACTTTCTGTTGTTGTGGATGTAAATACCCTTGTTGAGAGCCTGCAAATCGCTTGTAGAAGCGTTCTTGATTATCAGGCGACCGCTGAGGTCATAGACGTTGTTGTCATTCTTAATCTTTACATCAGATGTAATACCTTTGATACCATTAGTGTTATTTTTTGTTCCTTTGAGGGTGATAACCCATGCAGCTTGAGCATCCTGTGGAGTAAAGGTCATGACTCCTGTTGCAGGTGTAGCTAATGTGATATCGTAACTGGTGTCTGTGCTTGTGGTTGTAGTACGGCTTGGAAAGCTGTATTTGTCAGAAGCATAATTGGCACCATCTAATTCGGACAAGTAGCAGATCTTATTATCTTCGTTAGTATAACCAGCAAATGTAGCAGAGGTAATTGTTACGTTTTCTGGTAAGTTGATTGTGAATTTTACTCCTTTGCTATACTTGATAGTATTGCTTTTAGCTGTGGCATAACCTTTGCCGGAAGTGATGGAACAACCATTGTTGAAGTTCCATGTGGTTTCTGTTGAACCATTTGACAAATTGCAGGTGTTTGCTGCCAAAGTATAGGTAACGTTTCCTGCTTCTCCTGGAGTTGGATCTACAGTTGAACTACCTGTATAATCACCTGTGAGATTTTTTACTTCATATTGGGTAGCAATAAGCTTTCCATCCTTGCTATTTGTAATCTTGCAACCATTTTTAAATGTTATACCATCCACAAATGCAAGGAACATACCTTTTTGGGCTTCTACTTGAACATTATCTAAGGTTATGTTCTTGACATAGCTTTCCGGTAAGCCATAGATGTAGATAGGGAAATATCCCTTAGCACTTGTATTGTATGGAGTACCTATAGATGTCACATTCTGAATAAGAATGTCGCGGAAGGCTGGTGTCTTTGGGGTTACTTCTGCTGCTGTGGCTTCAGATGGAATTGGCTTTGTACTCAGATCGTACCAAGTTTCGATATAAATAGGGTTTCTCACTCCTGTCATTGTACAATTACGGAAAATGAGATTATATACATCGCCACTTCTATCACGTTGTGATTTCAAGCGGAATCCACTATCTGTATTATTGAAAGTGAGGTTCTCATAAATAATATCATGCATGTTATTGGTAAAACTGCCAAATGATGCACCATGTCCTGTACCCATTTTAGAATTCCAAACGTGTACATACTGGGCATTATCATCGCAAACTACGTTGTCATCACCCGTACTGATGAAACAGTCGTAGATGTTTACATGGTGCCCCCAGATAGAGATTCCGTCTGTGTTGTGTGATGGCTGTTCTGTCTTTGTATCTGAGGCAGGATTATAAATCGTCACATCATGGATAGTTGCATGGCTTGCCTTACCACTATTGCTGATGGTAAGATTTACACCTGGGGTGTTCTGAATTTTTATATTTCTAACCATGAAACGAGAACCCTGTTCGAAACGGATCATCGCTCCTGGATTGAAAGTCTCCTTGTTATCGCGAGCCTTCCACCATCGAGTTCCTTGTCCATCAATGATTGATGTCTCGCCTTCACCCTCAATAATGATATCATTTTGTTTTCTGTTCTTACAACCAATAAAGATAGTCTTGTTGTTAGGCGCCTTACCATATTCCACGAGCTTCAGGGTAGCACCTGCGCAAAGGTGGAGTACTGTTTTTGACTTGATGCTGAGCACTTCAGTTGTACTTGTTATCTGGTCTGTACTACCAAACATCCAGGTACCCGCAGGTATTACGACCATACCGCCAGTTGAAGGAACTGCATCAAGGGCTTTCTGAATAGCCTTGGTGTTATCTGCTGCCGATGTAGATGCACCATAGTTTATGATGTTAAACGTATTTGCTGATGTGATGGCTGGCATTTGTGGTAATTCAACTGCTGTCCATCCTTCAGGAGTATTCTGGGCATTTTGCTCAGAAGTAATACCAGTAAAAGTCTGAGCCTTGGCAATGCCTGGCAGAGCCAAGAGTGCTGAAAGCACGATAGTTTTGATGATTGATTTTCTCATTGTAATTTAGGCTAAATTTTATTTGTGGCAAAATTACAACTATTCTTTATAATATAAGGTATAATCATCTCAAAATAATACGAAAACGATTGCGTAGTAGAAAAAAGTGCAACGCTCAAGTCGAACATTGCACTTTCTATGTGTTTATGAATTTATCTTTTTGATTTCCTCTATAGATAATCCTGTAGATTGGGAAATGATGTCCATTGGCGTATTTAAAGCAAGAAGTTTGAGGGCGATTTCTTTGGTCTTTTCTTTTTCCCCTTCAGCTCTTCCTTCAATTCTTCCTTCAGCTCTTCCTTCGATTCTTCCTTCTGTTAGACCATCTTGATATCCTTCGTCACGGCTGGTATCGAAGAGGCTCTTCATGTGCCTAACTGCTTCTAAATGGCGGAAATAGGCTTGTTTGTCTTTTTGAGAGAGTGAATCTACACGCAGGCGTTCGCGTGCCTCTGGTAATCCTGCAGCAGTAGCTTTTGAACTGATAGAGCCTGTTTTTAGAAACTCAATCCATTCATCAAGCGGAGTAGTTGCTACCTTGTCAAAATCATTGACACGTAGTATGTAGTACTCTGGGAACAAGTCACCAGGACTCTTCATTGATTCTAAATCTGTATTTTTGATGCCAAAGAAATTTTCTTTCTGTTTGCTGGAGAGTTTCAGGGTGTCATGTGGGTCGTGTTTACCGATGAACTTGTTTTTGCCATGGTAAACATAATCTTTGCCTTGTCCCAGTTTAAAATAGACGATGTTGATAGAATATACCTTGCTGACAGCTTCGTATGGTTTGACAAAACCAATATACTCTGTTATTGCCTTAGATGCACCATAGCGTATACGGTGGTAATAGGTTACTTCACGGCTATTTTGTACTTCAATGATGCATAATTGCCCATCTTCGCTTTCTGCCAGAATATCGGCTCGGTTATATTTATCGTATTCGTCTTCTTGGTTGCTTTCGCTTTCCAGAAAGCGGTGAATCTTAAATTTCTTCCCAAGCAATGAAGATAGAAATCCTTCAAGCACAACATAGTTAGCTTTGTTGCGCAGCAGACGTTTCATCGCCCAGTCGAATCTTATATAGTTTTCTCCGTTCATTGTCATTTCTTATTTGCTTAATACTTCCCTGCAAAGATACGCTTTTTATTCTAAACTTCCAAGAAAATCAAAAAAAAGTGCAACGCTCAAATTTGAGCATTGCACTTTAATATGATTGATAGTAGGATTACTTCCACTTAGAAGCACCTGCTTCACTGTCAAGGTTTGTATTGAACTTGAATTCACCATTAGCTGGAGCAGTCCAAAGATCAGTCTCAGAACCCTTGAAGTCGATGAGACCTTCAATACCGTATGTAACAGCGTCAGCACCGATAGGTGTGTAAGCAAAGTTAGTCTTGTATGAACCTGCTACAGAAAGCACTGTGCTTGCACCATTCAGAAGAACACTTCCCTTAGCGCCTGGTGTGTAAAGCTGAAGTTTTGCTCCTGCACTTCCGTCTGTAGCCATAGAAGGACCAAAGATGCTGTTGGTGATGTTCAAGTTTGCTGCATTTGTAGCAAAACGGAACAATGGTGTGTTAGCATTTGCTGTAGTCTCCATTGGAGCATAGCAGAATGTACAGTTGTTTACATTTACAGTAGGAGCCTGGGCAGTCTTACGTAAGTCGCAAAGCATAATAATGTTTGTAATAGTACAATCATCGAATGTTACGTTGCGGAAATCTCCACCCTTATCTGCGATAGTTACAACACCCTGATCACCGACACCATCAATTGTACAACCCTTGAAGGTAACGTTCAGGAAGTTGTCGTTGTTCTTCTGACCTCTTACTACACCACGGAAACCGCGGATGTAGCAATCGTTGAAGATGAGTTCACTGATGGTAGAACCAGTACCGCTGACATTGATAACCTGACGGCCACCGAAGCCCTTGTCTGTACCAGCGAGGAACGCATCCTTATTGGCTTGCTTATCGCTAATCATATCGATGCTTTCGAACTTCACCTTATCGATATTAACACCCTTCTTGACGCTCATACCGCCGGAGAAGGTGAACTGAGCGTTACCGCCCAATGTCATACCGGTTATGAAGGTTACATTGCGGTCGAGACTGATAGAGTTGTTGATCTTGTATTCCTGTTCACCACGGAGGATGATAGTCATACCGTCCTTTACCATATTCCAGAACTCAGCAGTCTTCAATGTATCCTTAGCTTCCTTAGCATCCCAGTTGCGGGTATCCAACCACATGCCTTCTCCATACTTCTCGTCGAAGTTGACGCTTGCCTTGGTAGTTGCTGTTGTCTTACCTGCATAGGTAGTATTATTGAAGTCTGTAGAACTGTCGTATGTCTTGAATGTGTATGATGTTTCTGGCTGCAGGCCATAGACATCCACATATCCTTGAGCATAGTCAGCATCGCTTACTTTGACCTTAATAGTATCTTGGTTTTCTGCGTCTTCAGCAGGACAAGCCATCACATATTTGATTGTCTGACCACCTTCATCCCAAGATACACGAGCTGCGTTATCAATAGCCTTGGCACCAGAAACCTTTGTTGGGTAGTTGATGCTCTGAGCCTTTACCTCATAATACTCAGATTCCTTGTTATCACCAACACACTTGATTCTTACAGCATACTTCTCGTCCCATCCTAAGTCGTCGAAAGTATAGGTATCATCCTCTGTTGTGGCTTTCTTGATTACTTTCAGGTGATTTGTGCCATCCTCATCTGTAGATGTCACAAGACCCAATTCCAACTCATAACTGGTGGCACCCTGGATTTTATCCCATTCTACCTTCAAGGTGTTTGAGTTGACAGTTGCGCTTGCAATTGGGCGGAACAAACGAGGTGCATCGCCCAAGTTGTCATCGTCGCTACAGCTTACCAAAGTGGTTCCAACTGTAGCAGCGAAAAGCATAGTCAATATATATTTATTGTATTTCATAATTACTTACTTTTATTTGTTATGGACTACATAACCCGATTTACTTGTTGCGAATAGCATAACCATTGTTAGACAATACGCCGTTTGAAGAAGCGATGTTGTCCTTAGGGATAGGCAAGATATATGGAGTTACCTTTTTGCGGAGAGGCTCCATGTCTTCTGCACCTGTTGTCACAACTCCGTCTGTCAGACCAAACCATGAGTATAAGAAAGCCTCATTCATGATTCCCTTCTTAATCTTATTGCCATCAGCATCTTTTCCATACTCTGTTTTTGTAGTAGGATCTGTATCGCTAACAGACATATAAGTATCCAAGAACTTGATGTATTTTAAACCATCGAAAGAAGCTCCCGCAGTCTTGATATCATCATCAGAAAGTGTTTCTGCCTCTTTATATGGGCTTGCGTTGTTATCACGATAAGTGAAATAGTTGTTCTCGAACTGAACCTCGCCATTTACATAGTTGTAGTAGAGGCGTGGTGCGATACCCATGTCAACAATTTCCTTATTCTTGTCGTAGATGAATTCACCATTCTCCAAACGAAGCTGGTTATAGTTCATAGTTACGTCACGAACCCACTCCAAAGTATTAACGATGGCGTCTGAGTAGTAGTTCCAACGAACGAGGTCGAACTTGCGGATGCACTCGCCACCAAACTCCCAAGCACGCTCGTTGATGATAGCTTTCTTGAAAGAGTCGTGATCGTTGAGATTATCAACATATTCATTCACCATCTCGTTCTTGTTGGTTGCATTTACAAAGGCACGGTTACGAACTCGCTTCAACATCTCCTTTGCCTCAGCAGTAGGACCATTGTTGATTTCGTTATCAGCTTCAGCGAGGAGTAACAATACGTCAGCATATCGCAGGATAGGGAAGTTGATACCAGTACCCTTAGACTCAACGTTGTTGACGCTCAGATCCATGCGGCACCATTTAGCTGGCTGGATGTTGACACCATCCACTGCTGCCTGCTTGTTGTCGTACAACCAACGATAGTTGGCACATGTAGCCTTCAGACGCTGGTCTTGTGCATTGAATGAGCATGCATAGCTTGGAGTCAGGTTGGTATAAGTTGTACCAGCACCCTTAGAACTTGAAACTACGCTCAAGCCAAGGCACCAACCGATGTCACCACCAGAGTTTGGCACATAACCCATTTCGAACAATACATCACCATTAGCTGGGTTGCAGCCGTTGATTTCATTATCAAAGATCTGCTTGAAGTTGTTGTTGAGCTGACGGTCCTTCAAGGAAATCAACTTCTTGGCATAAGCCTTAGCAACCTTGTAGTAATCGTCTGCAGAAGTAGCTGTAGCCTCGTTACCGTTCTCATCTACATAATGTACAGTATATTCGTCGCCTGTACCTGTGCTGCGAGCCATGGTACCATTAGCCTGCATAGAGTAACCAGCACGGAACATAGCCAACTTGGTGATGAAACCGAGAGCGAACTCACGGTTCATACGCTCTACTGTAGCTTTGCTGCTCCACTGCATCTCACCCTCGTTGTTGATGAGGTCCTGAATCAAGTGGGTATAGATGATGTTCTTATCTGTACGTGGATCATTGTGCATGTCATCCTTAGATGTAGGAGTTGTAGCAAATGGCACGTCACCCCAGAAGTTACACATCAAGAAATACCAGTATGCACGAAGACAGATAGCCTCACCATGAAGTTGCTTCATATCTGCATCTCCATTCTTATATGCATCGCTTGCCTCAATTCCCTGAATGCACTGGTTAGCGAAATCGATGGCTTTCTGGGTGTTGTTCCAGCAGTTCTTGATGTCACCGAAGTATGAGGGGTTCAGTGCCCAAATACCACGACGTGTTGTCTCTGAAGCTTGAGCTTTCTTGACGAAACCAATCTCAACATCAGTATTCTGCATCCAGTTTGTACCCATACGAGAGGTATAAGTATCTTCGCAGAAGTAGGCATATACATTATCTACCATCTTGCGAGCATCTGTCGGATTTGAACACAAGTAACTTAAATTATCAGTAGATAAAGTTTCTGTGTCCAATAAGTCACTACAAGAGTTTAAACTTGCTCCTGCAATGATCATTGAAATATATAGAAATATACGTTTCATAATTTGTATCTTGTTTTCTATTAGAATGAAATGTTTACACCTGCTGTCCAAGAGAATGACTTAGGATAAGATGAGAAGTCGGCACCTGGAGTCAAACCACTGGTCTTGCTACCACGGATAGATGAGTTTACCTCAGGGTCATAACCTGAGTAGCTTGTTAAGCAGAACAAGTTAGTCAATGTGCAGTACAAACGCAATGAGTTGCATGCAAATTTTTGGGTCCACTGCTTAGGGAAAGTGAATCCTACTGTTAAGTTTTGCAAACGAAGGAACGAACCATCTTCTACAGCCCATGATGTTGGAACAGGGTTGTTGTCAGACAGTGTTGTAGCACTCCATATAGAAGCATTTGCATTCATATTCTTCAATGTTTCGTAATCGGTAATGATCTCGCCTGTAGATTGATTCATGTAAGTCCAAGCGTTACCACCTAAAGTTACAGGAGTCATTTCTTTGCGGAGACTTGCGTATGTATTACGATATGACTGTGATGTAACCATCTTGTCAAGATTGTAAACATCGTTTCCTACTACAAAGTTGAAGTTTGCTGCGAGGTCAAACCACTTGTATGTAGCATTGATTCCAAAACCACCCTGGAACTTAGGCTGAGTCTTACCGATGATAGTGCGATCGTCTTCTGAAATCTTATTGTCGCCAGTAAGGTCTCTTACTTTCATTGCACCTGGGCGGAGACCAGCCTTAGAACCAGCGGTGATGAATGTACCATCTACAACGCCTTCCTTCAAGATATAGTTACCGCTCTTATCAAATACAAACTGTGTCTTACCATTCTCATCTGTGGTTGTTTGGAAATCATCAACAGTATAGAAACCGTCGCAAATGAAACCATAAACGAGTCCGAGAGGCTGACCTACAACAACTCGGTAGTCATCATATCCGCGCATATCAGTAGAGAATGCACCAGAGTTATATGACTGATAGGTCTGTCCACCAGCTAACTTATCTACCTTGTTCTTGTTGATACCAACATTGAAGTTGAAATTCAAAGAGTAATCCTTGTGACGAAGGATAGCTGCATTCAAGTTCAATTCAACACCACGGTTTGATGTCTGACCGATATTCTGCTGCATAGAAGTGTAACCAATAGCTGTCACTGGAGCATCAAGGAGAAGATCCTTTGTTGTGTTCCAGTAGTAATCTAAGCTACCTGAAATACGCTCATCGAGGAAACCGAAGTCCAAACCGATGTTACGTGTGATGGTTGTTTCCCACTTCAATTCTGGGTTAGCCAACTGAGAATTATTCAAAGTATAGTGTGGGTTCTGCTGATTACCAGCACCATAATATTTGTTGTTACCATAAGCCTTGTAAGTGGTCTCATACATGGCAGAGCTGATACGGTTGTTACCGGCTGTACCAAATGAAAGGCGCAACTTCAAGTTAGACAACCAGTCCTTTGTACCCTTCATCCAAGGCTCTTCTACAACACGCCATCCCAATGCTGCTGCAGGGAAGTAACCCCAGCGATTGTTCTTCATAAACTTAGAAGAACCATCGGCACGCATAGTGAATGTGAGCAAGTAGCGATCTGCGTATGAGTAGTTCAAACGGCCAAAATATGAAAGAGTACGATCTTCCTGACCCAGTGAAGAGTTAATGGTACGAGCACCTGTTGCACCTGAGTTTGATGCAAGACTTGCAAACATCTTCTCTGGTGCAATGTCTTTCTGGAAGTACTTAGCAATTACATTGAGACTTTCGTTGTTTGTTGCTACATACTCCTGACCAATCATAGCATTCAGGTTGTGAACCTTATTGAATGTTTTATTGTAAGTCAATGTATGGGTCAAACGAAGTTTCCAAGTGTCCTTCTTTGTCCATTCACCCATAGGAAGACTACCGCCATCCTTTACAGCCTTGTCACTCAATGCTCCATAGTAATCTTTCTGCTGGAAGAATGTATAATCGTAACCAGCTTCTGCACGATAGGTGAAGTTCTTGAGGAACTTCCATGTGATGGCACCATTATAGTTGTAACGGCGTTCATTCTTTCTTCTCCAGTAGTCATTTACCTTATCTTGCAGACTGCGGGTAATAGAAATGTACTCATCGTACTCATCGTCTGGAAGAGTAGAAGGATCAATATCAATCTGATCATAGAGACCATTAACAGGACCCTTTGAAATTGTTTCGTAAGAACGAATCTTGTATGTACCACCACCGGTACCTACACCTTTGGTTGTTACGTCAGCAAGACGCATACCGAAGTCGAGCTTCAAGTTCTTGCAAATCTCATGATTCAACTTGAAGTTTACATTGAAACGGTCGTAACCGTTGGTCTTCATCAAACTGTTGTCGTTGGTGTAAGTACCGCTGAGGTTGAACTTAGTCTTTTCAGAACCGCCGCTAACGCTTACGTTGTGAGACTGTGACAGGTCGTGGTTGCCGAACATTTCATCCTGCCAGTCATGACCCTGCTGATACTGATACAAGTCGAGGTCTCCGAAAGAACCGAAACGCTTTTCGAAGCTGCTGATATCAGATGTGCCACGGAGCGCAGCACGCTCATAGTTGTACTTAACGTACTGATAAGGAGTCATGGTGTCAAGAGTCTTGGCGATGCTCTTACCCTGAACGTAGCCATTGTAAGAGACAACGGTCTTGCCGGATTTTGCGCCCTTGGTAGTAACCAAGATAACACCATTTGCACCTTGAGAACCATAGATAGCAGTAGAAGCAGCATCTTTCAATACGGTAATGTCTTCAATGTCTGAAGGAGCAATGTCACCGATGCTGGATACAGGGAAACCATCTACGATGTAGAGAGGAGAGTTGTCACCTGTGATAGAGCCACCACCGCGCACCTTGATAATCATTTCTGCATCAGGAGAACCATCAGTAGTCGTAATCTGTACACCAGGGAGTTTACCTGTCAAAGCCTGTGCTGCATTGGTTACAGGAACCTTTACGAGATCATCACCCTTAACAGTAGCAACAGCACCTGTAAGGTCCTTCTTTCTTACTGTACCATAACCGATAACGACAACGTCATTCAAGCTGTTTGCTTCGTCTTCAAGTTTTACAGTAATGTTAGTTTTACCTGCAACGTTCACTTCCTGAGATTTCATACCGATGTAAGTAATCTTCAGTTTGTTACCTTTGCCTTTCAAGTTTACGGTGAAGTTACCATCAATGTCGGTCACGCCACCATTACCTGCTACACCTACCTCCATGACAGATGCGCCGATAATAGGCTCGCCCGTATTGTCAGTAACAACGCCCTTAACGGTCTGCGCTGAGATGCTCGTTACACAGAACATCAATGCACCTGCTAACGCAATTTTCTTTTTGTTTGAATTACCAGACATACATTTATTTTGGTTAGATTAGTGAAATATTGTATAATTCTGTGCAAATATACGAATATTAGTTTATCTGACAATACATTTTAATAAAAAAATAACGTAAACGTTTGCAAAATTCTCCCCCAAATAACGTTTCTGTGTATTGTGTCAGTTAACACAAAAATCCCCAACAAGAGGACATCGAAAGAAGTTCGATGTCCTCTTGTTGGGGATTAACTATGATTTTCGTTGCTTCAATGCAACATCTTCCAATTTAGCTTACTTGATGATAATCTTGCTTGTCTTCTTGCTACCGTCAGACATGGTCTTTACGACGATGTTGATACCTTTCTGGAGGTTAGAGAGTTGAGTGCCATCAGCTGCAAAGATTGCTGTCTTGATGACTGTTGCTGCTGTTGTCATGGTGCTATTGATTCCTGTACTAACAGTGCCGTTTGCAGTACCGAAGCCACCCATACCATTTGCTGCACGAACTGTGAAGGATGCTTTATCATCATTTACAATCAATGAATTCTCTGTAGTCAACGTATAGAATTTGCCATCTTTTGCTACGAGATACATTTTTGCATCACCTGTCCATGAAAGCTTGCCGTTGCCCAATGTTGCCGCTGTGGCTGTGGTCTGAGAAGCGAGGTCGGCTGGCTTCCAGTTGGTAAATACCTTGTCGAGGCTGAACTCGGCTGCTTTCTCTGCAGTGATGATGGTGTTGTACTCGCTTACTTCCTTATCCTTGGTAAACTTCACGATGTTCTCGGCTGGAGAAATCACCTTACCATCTTCATCAAGAGTGTTGTACTCGAAGAAGTTCTTGGCAACTACGTTCATACCACCTGTTGTCCAGCGGGTAGAAGCTATCTTGGCTGCCGCATTCTTGTCGAGGATGGTGTTGAGGAATGCACAGTTGGCTGTACCGCCCCAAGAGCGACCGAAAGTAAAGCTGTCTGTAGCAGAACCTACAATCTTGCAGCCGTCGAATACGTAACCATACTTGGTGCCGTCTGTATAAGAGGCTGTAATGTATGAACCTTTACCTGGTTCCAATGTAAGTGTACACTTGTTGAAGAATGCATCACCACCGCCGCAGATGAAGTCTACGATTCCGTGGATATCTGAATCTTCGAAGTAGTACTGACCCTTATTATTGTTGCTGTAGTAAGTGTCCTGATAAGAAAGCATCTTCACATTCTTGCAGATGGTCTGTGTACCCTTGTCCTGGAGGCAGACTGCACGACCGGTACTGTTGTTGAATGGATAAGCATTCTTCAGTGTGAGGTCCTGCATGTAGAGACCTGTACTTGTATTATACAATGTTGCAGTTACGCCGATACCTTCAACCTCTGGCTTGTTGACGATGATGGTGTTGTCCATGCTCTCACCGATAATGGAAATGTTGTTTCCGCTGATGTTGGTGAGACACTTGTCGCCCAAATCGTATGTTCCGTTTGGCAAGAAGATGTACGAACGGGCAGCATCTGCTGCTGCATTAGCTGCATTTACTACTTCGAGTGTTGTCAGGAAGCTGTTGGTATCGCCAGCCTTTACTGTGTACCAGTTGCCATCTTGAGCATAGGCTGGTTCTGTCATGTTTACGATGCTGAGACCGTGGAGGTAAGCAGTAGCTGCGAATGTAAGTGTGTACTCGCCACTTTCTGTAGAGTTGTTCTGCAGGATTGCGCTGAAACCATCCTTGCTTGCCTTGGCATCTACGCTTGCAATCATATTACCTTTAGGGTCTGTCAATGTGATGTTGCCTGTGGTTGAAAAATTGCAGAGAGTTAGTTTGATGTAACCTTTTCCACCCATCAAGATTTTAATCTTGTCGCCTGCAGAGAAAGACCAACCATGTGTGGTGTCGTGCCATTTGCCGTTGCCCTCAACACAGAAAGCCTCATGGTCGTCTGCACAGAAACCTTCTTTCTGAAGATTGAAGTCGTAGCGAGCTGTTGTATTGGCCGTTTCGATGTCAGTAACGACTGCATAGAGTTTTGCATCTGATGTGAAGGCAGATGATGTAGTGTATTTCTTTTCATCCTGTTCCTGTGAAGGTGCCCAACCGCGGAATTTCTTTCCGTCAGCTACGGTTACCTTTTCTTCTGCCTCTTGATTGAAAGAACCGATTATAGCATCCTGCTCAACCTTTTGGGTGCCGATAACAGTAGTTCCGTCTATATTATAATAGGTGAGAGTGAAGTCTGGCTTGAATGCTACGGTCAGCTCGTATGTTGCTTCATCACCATTTGCTTCTACCACGATAGTCACTACAGTCTTCTGGTCGTTGCCCTCGCCTGTAGTAGTATAAGTTGTACTCTTGATAGTTCCGTTGTCTGCTGTGATGTCTGTAAGAGGATTGCTCTCGCTGATGAGTGTTGCCTTCTTTGAGATAAGGAGGGTTGCCAATTGTTTACCGGTAGCATCTTCATTGAAGATATCTACTGCCTGATATTTTTCTCCGTTGAGGCTGAAGCTTCCGAGCATAGGCGATTTGCTCATATCTACGTTGCCATAGATAGCGAGGTCGGTAACGTAAGCGTTCTGGCCGAGGTTGAAGTTCTCGAATTTAATCTGACAGTTGGTGCGGTTTACATCGAGAGTCAGGTCTTCGCCCTTGGCATTTGCGATAGCTACGTTGTGGATTGCTACCCAGTCTGCATCGCCATCGCCCTTTACAGATACCTTGATACCACGCTTGCCGCCGGTAGCCGCCTGGTGGAGGGTAATCTTGGTGATGCTAGCCAATGGAGATGTTACTACGCTAGGTTCTGCAGCCTTGTATTCGCCGGTGTATTTGGCAGTCTGCATGAAACCGGTAATTTCTGGGAACTTAGCGTTGGTACCTGCTGGGTAAACGCCCACGCCATTGAATGTAAAGCTGAGTTTCTCCTTGCTGTAGAGGGTCTTCACCTTTACCACCTCGTCGGTAGCCTTGGCACGGTCGATGGCCTCCCAGTTGGTGAAATCGGTAGAGTAGAGAGCCTTTTCTTGGATGGAACTTACGTGCACTACTTTAACCTGATAGAGGTAGCAGCCACCAGTGGCTATTACTTCAACATAGCCTTGAGCTACTTCTGCAGAAGTGGCTTTGTGGTTTGTGACATCTGCTGTCGCTGCAACACCACCAATAGTATAATTGTGATAGTTAGGATAACTTGTTACAGTAACTACATCTTTGGCAGACTTCACAGGAATCTGAAGTTTTGTGCCTGTATTAAACTGGGCATCGCTTGTTCTTCCTTTTAGTTTGCCGGTTGTTGCATCAATGTGCATAGTGATGCCCTCAACTGTTGAATTTACATCACCAGTTGTGCCTTGAAAATTAGTTGCGGTATTGATACCTTCAGGCAAATTTTTCTGAAAGTCCCATATCGCAGTAACATCTTGTGCTTTTGCAATGCATGCAAAGACAAGTAACAGACTAAGCAGTCCGAATCTAAGTAGATTTCTTTTCATTGTTTGTTACTTTTAGGTTTAAATTTATAATGTTTTATATTTATTCTTGTATAGTTTTACTTGTTTGTTTCAAGTATGGTGAATCCACTACGACTTGTTAGCTCAAGTAGATTTTCGTGGCAAAAATACAACAAATATCTGTAATATGTATGTAAGATATTGATGAAACGCACGTAATCGTTTGCGTGAGATTTCTCTACTTTTCTGTTCTATTTTATCAGATAATGTGTTACTTTTGCAAGCGGAAATAAGCTAATAACTTAAATTTTCAAACAAATTACAGATTAATAAACTTAAAACGTAATGATTATGAAGAAATTCTTTACTCTTATTGCAGCTGTCGCTATGGCAGCAAGTATGAACGCTCAGACTTTGTCGTTCGATACAGATTATGCAGCTGGTTCTGTGCCTGAAACTTTTTCTACTAAAGGTTTGGTGTTGACTGTTGTTGATACAAATAAAAAACTTGTTGTAGATCCGAATTCGGCTTATTTTGGTACTGCTGATTCTTATCAGAAGTTTGATAAAAGATTGAAATCTGGTGGAAAGTCTTCATCAAAGAATAATTTGACTCTTACTTTGCCTTCAGATGGTACTCTTAAAGTATATGCTCGTACAGGATCTTCTTCTGCTACAGACCGTAATGTTATATTGACACAGAATGATGCAGAATTGGCTAATAAGGTACTCTTAGAGTCTGAGGCTGTTTCTGTTAACATGATGGTTGATGGAGAAGAGGTAGCTAAGAAAGTTTATCCTGCTGTCTCTGTTGCAGTAAAAGCGGGTGATGTGTCTATCACTTATCCAATGGGTAGTATCAATTTCTATGGTTTTGAATTCGTGGCTGCTGGCACTACTGGCATTTCTGATATCCAAGCTCCAAAGTCTTCTAAGGATGGCGCAACATTCAATCTCTTAGGTCAGAAAGTTGCAAATGATGCTAAGGGTATTGTTATCAAGAATGGTAAAAAGTTCATTAATAAATAATTTCCTTTTGAAAGCGTAAAAAGGTTAGTCATAGGTTTAAGGATATAGTTTAGTTACCCCCTGTCGGCAATATGCTGGCAGGGATTTTTTATTTGTTTTATCTTGCGATATAATCTATCTTTTTCTATGATATGGTATGGTTTCGACAAGGTTATCCTATTTGATAACCTTGTCAGTCTTTATTGTCCCATTCGCCAATTCTATCTTTCTGATGTTTACTCCTTTATTGGGAGTTGGTAACTTTGTCCCATTCAGGGCATAGTAGGTGATGGATTTGATGGCGTTATTGCCTGCTTCCTGATCATTCTCTATCTGAGAAATTCCGGTGGAAACGGTAGTTGGATAATACTCATCTACTCCTGAAAGGGCATCCTGGTTTTCTGCCTTCATGATATTCTCTACCAGAGAGTTGGCATAGACTTCGATATTTGTATAATAACTCTTCTTGTCGAGCGAGTAGGTGAGGGCATCGGAAGCGTCGTTTGGATTCAAACCGTTGGCAAGCTCCCATGCATCTGGAATTCCGTCCTTATCCGTATCAAAGTCGGCAGGATGGGAAGCGGTGCCGAAAGTAGACTCGGTGTAGCCGTTTACATCTGCTACCTTGTCAATGATACCTGGAGATTTGGTGATGCTTCCCTTGTACTTGGCGGTACCTGTCTTGGCTTCTTCCATGTAGCGTGCATCTATCTCATCGCGGTAGAGCGAGGCTCCGCCGTATGCCAGTACCTTGCTGAAGGCTTCGGCTGCTGAGTGGGTGGTAACCTCTCCCGTAGGAGCAGGATTATCCATCTTGATCTTCACGCACGAAACACCATTGATGTTTTGGTGGGCTACAGCATCTCCGTAGAAATTCTTTTTATCAGCAGAATATATCTCGCCATTATAAGTGTAAGTACCTTTGTCGTATACCACGCCCTTCCAGTCCTGGTTCTTGGTAACAGTTCCCTTGGTTGTTTCGGTGGTGTTGCCGCTGATGAAGTAACGGCTGGTCATCTCGTAGTACTCAGGATGTTTCTTATCGGAATTGCTGCTGCTGGATACAGTGACTTGCGTGATACGATCCTGGCTTCCTCGCTCTTTACCTGTGCTTACATCTACTTTGAGTCCATTCAGAGTTGTACCTTTCAAACTATGGCTTGGTCCTGCCTTGTAGTAGTTGTTGACGATATTGATCTGTCCACCACCAGGACCGCCATAACAAGTTCCTTGTGCATTATACATCACGCAGTTACGGAAATCCACGTTTTCAGCCTGCACGGTGTTTTGCCATTTATAGGTATCGTAATCCTTGTTGCTGGTGTATCCTGTCCATCCATATCTGGCACCATTGAATCGAGGACCACGGTTCATGAGATGAGCTACAAAGTTATGGTGGAAGCTTGCCAACTTACCGCCCCAGATACCGCCATAGCCATGAGCACCCTTGGAGTGACCAGGGTTGGTGAGGCTTTCTGCTACAGTACACCACTGCATGGTGAAGTTGTTGTTGTCATAGAACGAAGCCACCTCGTCGATACTCCAGCTGAAGGAGCAGTGGTCGAAGATGATGCCGGTCTTGTTGCGCTGCCATGAAGCATCAGCTCCGTCGTTGATGTTCTTCTCCTGTCCACGGCGAATGCGAATGAAACGGATGATGTTGTTGCTACCCGGTTGAACCGTATAATAGCGCAGGGTGATGCCTGGCGAAGGGGCAGTCTGTCCGAGAATTGTGATGTTGTCTGCGAATTTAAGGTCAGACTTCAGCGCAATCACACCAGCCACATCGAAGACGATGATCTTATTGCCAGACTTGACAGCTTCTCTGAAAGAGCCTGTTCCGCTGTCATTAAGATTCGTTACGTGTACGATTTTGCCACCTCTACCACCCGTTACGTATCTTCCGTGACCTTCGGCTCCAGGAAAGGCAGGGGCTTGTGCCATGGATGCTGCGCTGATGAGCGAAGCTGCCAATAGTGTAAAAACTTTCTGTTTCATTTGTTTCAGTATGTTATTTTGTTAGATTCTTTTTATCTGATAATTTGTTTTGAAACTAATATCTTGACAAAGTTAAGCATAAAATATGTAATAAGTGGAGTTTTCCTTTTCTTTTATATATTTTTATGACAAAATGAGTTTTCTTCAAGCGGTTCTGTTTTTCCAACCCTTACCCCACTTTCATTTTTGCGTGGGCAAGCAATAATTTCTCCTTGCCCACGCAATAAATTTTCCTTGGGCAGGGAAGAAAAATTCGGCTTCAATAAAAAATGCAGTTTATGGAAAAATTAGTTTACATAGAATTATCAGTTTTAAAGATGAGAGAGTGATGCGTTATGATGAAGTGTGAATGGTAGTGATTGAATGTAGAGAATAAAAAATCCCAGTTTCTCGTCTGTTACAACGTGAAACTGGGATTTGATGTTAGGGGATCTGATGAATGGAATTGTATCCTATCAGATTATTTTGTTTACTTTTACTTCTGGATAAACTTCTTGCCAGCCTTAATAACGACACCCTTGTATTCCTTACCTACCTTCTGACCAGCGAGGTTGTAAGCAGGAGCATTAGCGTCAGCTGCCTCGGTTGTGATGTCTTTAATGTTTGTAGTCTGGCCATTCAGAGAGTAGAGCTGATTGTTCATGTCAAGCTCGTATTTATTATTGAATTTCTTCAACTTGCCCTTTATGATAACAACATCACCAGCCTTGAGTTGGTCTGCAGATGTGAAACCTTCTCCGCCAAAATATTTTCCGCTGTAAACATCCAGTTCGTTGGTTGCTTCACCATTATCTGAAATTTTGTATGATAAGCTATTGAATTGGGTGTTGAGTGTTCCGACACTTGTGATAATACCCTTTACGTAAACCTCAGTAGATAAACCTTTTCCTGCATCAATCAGTTCCTTTGCCTTTGCAACAGTATAAGCTGTTTCTGGTGTGTTAGAGATATCTACAATGTCAGGACCTGTTCCTTTCTTGTAATATTCTACCTTTACTACAGTTATTAAACCGTTACTAGAACCTTTGTCACAATCGAATAACAGTTTGTAGTAGCAGTTCTCTTTAGGAGTCTTTATTGTAAAGACTGCGTCTCCTGCGGCAATCTTTTCGAGGTCGACTGTCTCAAGAACTGTTTTTCCTTCTTTGTCTGATGTAACTTCGAGTTTGATAGAGTTTACGTAAGCTGTTGTTATTCTATCGATATTTACCACAACAGAAGATATCGCTTCGTCAATAGCAAAATCCGTAGTGATGGTTCCTACTAATGCTGCTTTCTTTCCACCGCATTTTATCCATTTCCAATTGTTGTTCCAATTGTTGTTGTTGAAGTTAACAATAGACCAGGTGTCTGTACCGATTTTTGCTGTCCATGTCTTGTCGTAACCTCCTACTTTGTTGTCGGCTTTGTTGTCGTCAGGGAATGTCAACGTTTTGTAAGCCTGACCGAATGCCATGTTGGCGATAAATGCCAATACGGCGATAAATGCATAGCGTAAATAATTCTTCATAAACTTTAAGATTTAAAATTAGTAATATAGTTGATTATCTCTTGTGAAAGTCTTTACACCCACATGGTGCCGTGTAAGAACATCGAATGGGTTGTATTCCTAAACACAGTACAAAGATAGTAAAAATTTGAATTGGTTGTTTCAAAAAACGTATTAAATTTTGATGAATATACGAAAAAGCACAAAAAAAGGTGGAAAAGAACATTAATAAGTCCTTTTCCACCTCAGTATTTTCTGAATTTTCTGTGTATTACAACTCTCCTGTGCGTTCAGGTAGCTCTATATCAGCAAGTTATTCTGCCTTTAGACCCTGCTGTTCCATCTCCAAACTTGCCCAGATAAATGGGCCTACACCCTTAGGGTCATTGTCACGGATTGGTTCGCTCATGTAATATTCAAAGCTTCCGTCACGCTTATAGTTTGGCTTCTTTACGTATGGACCATCGCCAGGACCGAGACCGCTTACACTGCAGCACTTGGTCAGACTGATGGTCTTGTCAGGGTTCACCTGGATGAATTCCTTCAAGATTCCCTTGTAAGCCTTGATGCCGGCATCACGATATTGTTCTGAGAGGTAACCCTTGCGATAACCTTTCAGGAGTACATAGGCAAACATGCTGCTGGCAGTACTCTCCAGATAGTTGCGAGGATCCTTTACGTCCATCACATCATACCATACACCGGTTTTCTTATCCTGATACTTCACGACACTTGCCATCGCCTTGTTGAGCAGTTCGATCACTTCACCACGGCGGGCATAGTCCTCTGGCATTGCATCGAGACATTCGGTCATTGCCATCACATACCATCCCAAGGCTCTTGCCCAGGTATGCTGGCTCTTTCCATTTTCCTTGTCAGCCCAGAACTGCTGATGCGTCTCATCCCAAGCATGTTTCCAGAGCTGAGTCTTCTCATCGTATGTACGCTTGTCAGTCTTGATCATCTGGTCAACGGCATCATCGAGGTATTTCTTTGCCTTCTTTGGTTTCATGGTCTGCACCGCATAGTTGCAGTAGAAAGGCAAGCCCATAAAGATACCGTCGAGCCAAACCTGGTTGGCATAGATAGCCTTGTGCCAATAAACACCTTCCTTGGTACGAGGTTGCTTCTGCAACTGCTTGAAGAGTGTCTTCAGTGCCTTGTCGGTACCCTCAGAAGGGAAGAGGTTGTGCATACGGAGGATGAATTTAGCCGTGCGAACATTGTCGAGATTGAAATCCTCGTACTTGTACCCAGTGATATTGCCCTGTTCGTCAATCATCTTGGCAGGGTATTCCTTCAGGTAGTTGAGGATAGCCTCATTGTTGGCTTCAGCATCCTTGCCCTTGAAAGTACTCTTGTTGTCCTTATAATATAAATAGGTGTCGAGCATACCTTCCATCTCGATGCCCATCACGTAGCTCCACTTAGGTTTGCTGCTGAAATCGAGCAGGTATGGATGAGCCACACGGCTCATCTCGCTATGGGTAAGCCACTCGCTGTATGCCTGATATGGACGGTCTTCCTTGTTGAGAACAAGGGAACCGTTGATGAGGAGATTGTCGAACTTCACATCACGGGTCTTGCCGGTAATCTTGACAGGCTGTTTGATGACGCCATCAAACTTACAGTTCTTGACGGTGATATCAGTTACGTTCTCTACCTGGTCACGACCAACGATGAGCACACCATAGTTGCTCTTCTTGCAGGTTACATTTTCCACATACACCTGAGATACGCTTGGTTCAAAACCGCGATAGCAGATCTCCCTTGGCTCGTAATCGAGGTTGATCTTTACGACAGCTTCCTTACATTGCCCCACAGTGACGTTGCGCATGTTGATGTTCTTGATGACACCACCGCGGCAGTTGTTGGTCTTGATGCGCAGGATGCGGTCGAGGTGAGGAGAGTCCATTTCGCAATCTTCGGCATATACATTCTCGCATCCGCCAGAGATTTCACTTCCGATAACCACACCGCCATGTCCATCTTCCATCTTACAGTTGCGGATGATGATGTTTTTGGAAGGTTGGTTCCAGAGACGACCATCATTGTTGCGTCCGCTCTTGATGGCAATACAGTCGTCGCCGGTATGGAAGATACAGTTCTGGATGAGCACATTCTCGCAAGCCTCTGGGTCGCATCCGTCACCATTAGGTCCTTCATTCCAGATGGTCACACCATCTACGGTGATGTTCTTGGAGAGCAGAGGATGGATAACCCAGAAAGGAGAGTTGAGCATCTTGACACCCTGGATGAGGATGCGCTCAGAACGTACGAAGTTGACGAGCTGTGGGCGTAGCCCTTGTCCCTTACCAAATTTTCTTTCGTCGAAAGGCACACCGTCTTCAGCCTGTTTCAGCAATTTGGCACGTGAGCCGAGTCGCTGTGCTTCCTTGGTTATGCCTTCCTGATAACCGAAACGTGGATGCCCATTCATAGGCCACCAGGTCTCGTTGTTACCACCACCGTCGATGGTACCCTTACCCGTGATGGCGATGTCTGTCACCTTGTAGCCATAGATGCATGGAGAATAGTTCCAGCAAGCCAGACCTTCCCAAGAGGTACGGACGAGTGGATAGAGATTGGTATCGAAAGCGAATTTCAGCGTCGCACCTTCCTCGAGAACGAGGTTGACATGACTTTTCATTTCGATGGCACCTGTATTCCAGGTTCCTTTCGGTACAATTACCTTACCGCCACCTTTTCTGGATACCAGAGAGATGAGTCGGTTGATAGCCTTCTGGTTTTGGGCTGCAGACGCATTGGTCTTGGCACCAAAAGAAGAGATGACAAACTGGCGCTCATGAAGTTGAGGCTTTAGAATACTTTGTTCGATCTGCTTGTACTCCTGGTCGTTCCATCCCGATGCAAAAGCGAGGGTAGGGAAGAGAAGTAAGGCAAGCAACAACGTTTTTAAGTGTTTCATGCTTGTTGTTCTGTTTGTAGATTTATATTAAATTTTGATTTAGCTTGGTTTAGAACCTTATCTTTTATAAAGATACTGCAAAGATACGATTTTATTTTGTAATGTACACGCGCACAATGTTAAAAAAGTGATTTTGCCTTAAAAAAGTTTGGAGATAATCGGAAAAAGACGTATATTTGCACCCGTAATACTTTGAAGACGTTTGCTTCAAAGTATTCATTTCTGGTTGGCTACGTCCTGTAACCAACCTTTTTTTATGTTAAAATTTTGGCGGTTTCTCAGAATTTTATTATCTTTGCCAACGATAATTAACTTATATTGTGCAATTCTTAAATAAAATAGCCTATTGATTAGACATTTACTTAATTAAAAATAAGAGGATTAAGAAATGAGAAATCTACAAGATTTGACCGACGAGGAGTTGGCCCTTCTTTATGTCGAAGGTAACAATCGTGCCTTTGACTTACTGCTTTCACGCAATGAAGTGAAGTTGTTTACATACATCATGTTCTTTGTGCGTGATCAAGAGGTGGCTAATGACATCTTCCAGGAAACGTTTTTGAAGGTGGTAAGCAAACTTCAGAACCACGAATATTCTGCAAACGGAAAATTCGGAGGTTGGTTGTTGCGTATTGCCCATAACGTCTTGATGGATATGTATCGTGGTCAGCGCTATAAGTATGTCGTTGAATCGAATGACGACAATGATCTGTCTAATATCAGTGGTGAAGATTTGTTGGAAACAAATGCAGAAGTTAATTTGATTAATATCCAGGTTCTTTCAGATGTCAGAAAGATGATGGATCAGTTGCCTATTTTACAGCGTGAAGTAGTGTATATGCGCTACTATCAGCAACTCTCATTCAAGGAAATCGCTGAGGCTACAGGCGTAAGTATCAATACCAGTCTTGGAAGAATGCGCTATGCTCTTCTCAATCTTCGCAGAATGGCTAAGAAGCATGACGTATATCTTCAGTTAGACTAGTATTGGATATGTTATTTCCGGAGGTTTAATCCTCTGGCTGTTTCAATTCTTTAAGGGCATGGATAGTGGAAATAGGATCTGTGCTCTTAAACACGTAACTTCCACTTACCAGTACGTTAACTCCAGCCTTTGCCAGGCGTGGGGCTGTTTCTGCCTGTACGCCACCATCCACTTCGATGAGGGCATTAGAGTGTGATTCCTTGATGAGTTTTCTCAGTCTTTCCACCTTCTTGATGGTGTTCTCGATAAACTTCTGCCCTCCGAACCCAGGATTTACACTCATCAGCAGTACCATATCTACATCGCAGATGATATCTTCCAGTACGCAGACTGGAGTAGATGGATTCAGCGTGACACCCGCTTTCATGCCAGCTGCATGAATCTGCTGGATGGTACGGTGCAGGTGGGTACATGCTTCATAATGTACATTCATCATCATGGCACCAGTCTTGGCAGTCTGCTCGATGTATTCTTCCGGATGTGCTATCATGAAATGCACATCAAGAGGTTTCTTGCAAACCTTGGCTACGGCTTCAAGAACAGGAAAACCAAAAGAGATATTGGGCACGAATACCCCATCCATGATGTCCATGTGAAGCCAGTCGGCTTCACTCTGATTGATCATTTCAACTTCGCTTCTCAGATCCAGAAAATTGGCTGAAAGCAAAGATGGTGATACCAATGTCTTCATATTTTGAGTTCGTTAGTTAAGACAGTACACCTCGTACTTACCATTCCTCTTGATCGTTCGATAGGTGTATGCTATCTGTTTGATAATGCTGATCGTCCTTTTGGATGGTCTCATTTCTTCGGAAGTAAAAACTTGCTTCATAGGCGTTACTGTTATGATAGTTAATATAATGATACTAAGATTCAGTTTGCTTCTTCATCTTTATTAGTATAACGTAAGGTTTTCTATTTTATTACATTTGAAATATCTTTTTTTCTCATCAACATGACTCTTGCCTTATTATATATAATAATGTATAGTGCCTCTAAACACTTGATTTTACTCCCAAAAGTAGCTTTTAATTACTTATTTCTGTTAAATTCTAAAATTTTTCGCCAAAAAGTTTGTAGTTTAATAGAAAAAGTGTACTTTTGCAAATGAATTTAAAAATAAACAATATGGTGACAACATTCGTATCTTCAACAGCATGGTGGTGGCGTATCTCAAGATTTAAAAAGTCGTGAGACGATAAGCCGTGCGTGGATATGAATCCATGATATAACTTAGGCCTGCCGTACTTACGACAGGCCTTTTTTCATATTTTTACCTCAGGAATGGGGGATTGGGAATAGAAAATAAAAAAATAAAATATAGGAGAATAAATTATGGAAATGAAGGACATTTTGAACAGAATGTTGAATCACGAGGAACTTTCCCGTGAGGAAACCAAGAACATCATCGTGGGTATCACCAAGAGTGAGTTCCCTGAGGAGCAGATTACCGCTTTGCTTACCGGTTTGCAGATGAGAGGCGTTACCGTAGATGAGCTGTTGGGTTTCCGTGATGGTATCTTGGCTACCGGCGTTCCTGCCATCTTAGATTGCGACCGATACATTGATGTGGTTGGTACAGGTGGCGACCGCAAGAATACTTTCAATATTTCTACTACCGCTTGCTTCGTGATTGCTGGTGCTGGTTATAAGGTTGCCAAGCATGGTAATTATGCGGCTACTTCTGTGAGCGGTGCTTCAAATGTCATCAAAAACCATGGCGTGCAGTTTACTGATGATTTGGATAAGTTGAACCGTTCTATCAATGAGGCTGGTATCGTCTATCTCCATGCCCAACTCTTTGCCAAGGCAATGAAGTTTGTAGGTCCTATCCGTAAGGCACTCCAATTCCCAACCGTTTTCAATCTCCTCGGTCCACTGGTTAATCCAAGTCAGCCTAAATGCCAGTTGCTCGGTGTTGCCAACCTGGACCAGATGCGACTCTATAATCAGGTTTATCAGAAATTAGGTATCGACTATGGTATTGTAAACAGCATCGACGGCTATGATGAGATTTCCCTGACCAGTGATTTCAAGGTAACGACCAATCATTATGAGCGCATCTTCAAGCCACAGGATCTTGGCTTTGAAATTGCTAAACCTGAGGAAGTTAGAGGTGGTGCTACTGAGGAAGAGGCAAAGGACATCTTCGATGCCGTACTTGAGAATCGTGCATTGCCTGCTCAAAAGAATATCGTACTTGCCAATGCTGCCTTCGGTATCCAGGCTATGGAGAAGGGACAGAAGAGTATTGAGGAATGTGTGGAGATTGCACGAGAGAGCATCGATAGTGGCAAGGCACTCGCTACATTCAAGAAATTTGTAGAACTGAATAGCTAAGTGAAGAGTATAGAGTGAAGAACGAAGAGTGAAGAGTATAGAGTGAAGAACGAAGAGTGAAGAGTGAAGAATTCAAATGTTTGAGGGCGCATGCCTAATTCAACATTTAACATTCAACATTGAAAATGGATATTTTAGAAGAGATAGTCGCTCATAAGCGAATCGAGATAGAACAGCGCAAGCGCTTCATCCAACCCCGGCAGATGATTTCCTTGACGGAACAGAAAATGCAGGCGGATGACGGACTGGTACCTGGAGGCAGCATGCGCAAGGCTCTGATGGAGTCCTCTACGGGCATCATCGCTGAGTTTAAGAGAAAATCGCCGTCCAAGGGATGGATCAAGGAGGAGGGTAAGGCAAGCATCATCCCGCTGGCTTATCAGGAGAATGGAGCTTCTGCTCTCAGCATCCTTACCGATATCGACTACTTCGGCGGTTATGATGAGTTTATACAGGAGGCGCGCCACGTGGGGGTTCATATACCTATATTATATAAGAACTTCGTTATCGAGGAATACCAACTCCTGCAGGCGAGATATTGCGGTGCTTCTGCCGTACTCCTGATAGCAGCCTGTCTGACGAAAGAGGAATGTAAGCGTCTTCTTGACATGGCGCACCAACTCGGAATGGAAGTACTCTTGGAGATGCACAACGACCGGGATTTCGAATATGCAGAACTCGAACCTGATATGTATGGCATCAACAATCGCAATCTCGGTACCTTTGTTACCGATGTGGAAAACAGTTTCCGTCTGGCAGAGCAGTTGCCGAAGGATGTATGCAGAGTCAGCGAAAGCGGTATCTCCCATCCGGAAGTTGTCAAAAGACTCCGTGAAGAAGGCGGTTTCCGTGGCTTCCTGATGGGAGAGCAGTTTATGAAACAGGCTGACCCGGGACAAGGACTTGCTGATTTCCTGAAGCAACTGGAAATCAATGATGAGTTCAGATGAAAATACTAACGAGAAAAAGAATGAAAAATGAATACAGATAAAATGTTGGTGAAGGTATGTGGTATGCGTGATGCCGATAATATTCGCGAAGTTTCCCAACTCGGGGTTGATATGATAGGATTCATCTTCTATCCGAAGTCACCGCGGTTTGTGCAGATGATCAGCAGTAAGGCTGGCATCATACCAGACTACTCGGAAGAGCGTATCGAACTTGCGATGGCGCATAAAACTGCTGAGACTCAAAAGCAACCGGCAAGGGTGGGAGTCTTTGTGGATGATATGCCCCAGAACATCGTGACACGTGTCTATAATTACCGTCTCGACTACATCCAGTTGCATGGTAATGAACCTCGTGAAACCATCGAGAATCTCCGTGCTACCATCGATCCCGACATCAAACCCAATATCAGGATCATCAAGGCTATCAGCGTAAGCTCAGCCGAGGATATCCAGAAATATAAGGAGTATGCAGGCGCTGTTGACCTCTTCCTCTTCGACACCAAATGTAAGACGGTCGGTGGAAGTGGTGAGCAGTTTGATTGGCAAATTCTGCAGCAGTACGATGGCGAGACCCCATTCCTTCTGAGTGGGGGTATCGGACCGGAAGATGTAGAACGGGTGAAAGCCTTCCAGCATCCGAAGTGCATCGGTATCGATTTGAATTCGAAATTTGAAATCGAACCAGCTCTGAAGGATGTAGAGAAACTCAGGAAATTCCTTTTAAAGGTAAAAAGGTAAAAAAGTAAAAAGGTAAAAAGAGCATTCTTGCTCTTAAAGGTAAAAAAGTAAAAAATGAATAAGATAAATGCGTTATTTGCAAACAATAAAGATCGCAAGCTTCTGAGCTTGTATTTCTGTGCCGGTTGCCCAACCTTCGAGGGCACAGGTGCTGTCATCAAATCTATGGAACGCCATGGCATCGATATGATTGAGGTGGGCATTCCTTTCAGCGACCCTTTGGCTGACGGACCAGTCATCCAGAGTGCAGGTACCAAAGCCTTGAAGAATGGTATGACCGTGAAGGCGCTCTTCGGTCAGCTCAGGGCCATCAAGGATGAGGTGCAATTGCCATTGGTTCTGATGGGTTATCTCAACCCTATCATGCACTATGGCATCGAGGCTTTCTTCCAGAGTTGTGTGGAGAGCGGTGTGAGTGGCACCATCATTCCAGACCTTCCCTTCGATGACTATCTGAAAGTGGTGAAGCCGATTGCCGACAAGTATGACATCCGTGTCATCATGATGATTACACCGGAGACCAGCGAGGAGCGCATCCGATTTATCGATGAGCATACCGATGGTTTCATCTATATGGTCAGTTCAGCCAGCATCACAGGAGCGCAGAGCAGTTTTGGTGATGCCAAACTCGCTTATTTCAATCATATCAACAGTATGAATCTCCGCAACCCTCGCATGATTGGTTTCGGAATCAGTAACAAGCAGACCCTGACCAGTGCACAGGACAATGCAGCCGGTGCTATCATTGGAAGTAAATTCGTGACATTACTCAATGAAGTGGGGGATCCGGATAAGGCGCTCGACCTGCTTTTCGAGGCACTCAAGAATTAAGTGAAGAGTGAAGAACGAAGAGTGAAGAATTCATCAGTTTCGTTTGTGACTCAAGGGCGAAAGCCTAATTCAACATTCAACATTCAACATTCAACATTCAACATTCAACATTCAACAATTAACATTAAAAATTCAATTTGCGATGTATCAAGTTGACGATAAAGGATTTTTTGGAAAATTCGGTGGCGCATACGTGCCAGAGATATTATATAAATGTGTGACAGAACTCCAGAAGGCTTACAAGCCTATCATCGAGAGTGAGGAATTCAAGAAAGAGTATTACGCTCTGCTGAAAGATTACGTGGGTCGTCCTTCACCTCTCTATTATGCCAAGCGCATGAGTGAGAAGTACGGATGCCAGCTCTATCTGAAGCGTGAAGACCTGAACCATACAGGTGCTCATAAGATCAATAATACCATCGGTCAGATTCTGATGGCAAAGAAGATGGGCAAGACCCGTATCATTGCCGAGACTGGTGCCGGTCAGCATGGTGTGGCTACAGCTACGGTCTGCGCTCTGATGGATATGAAGTGCGAAATCTTCATGGGTGCTACCGACGTAGAGCGTCAGCATACCAATGTGGAGCGTATGAAGATGTTGGGTGCTAAGGTTAATCCTGTAAGAACGGGTAATATGACCTTGAGCGATGCCTGTTCAGAAGCTATCCGCGACTGGTGCTGTCATCCTCAGGATACTTTCTATATCGTGGGCAGTACAATGGGACCACATCCTTACCCAGATATCGTGGCAAAGATGCAGAGTGTGATTTCAGAGGAACTGAAATGGCAGTTGGAAGAGAAGATTGGCCGTGATTATCCTGACTATCTTATCGCTTGTGTGGGTGGCGGAAGCAATGCTGCGGGTACCATCTATCACTATATCGATGACGAGCGTGTACAGATTTACTTGGCTGAGGCTGCCGGTCATGGTATCGATACCAACTATACGGCTGCTACCATGCACTGTGGTACAGAAGGTATCATTCATGGTGCACGTACCCTCGTGATGCAGACAGAAGACGGACAGATAGAGGAAGCCTTCACCATCAGTGCCGGTTTGGATTATCCTGGCATCGGACCTATGCATGCCGACTTGGCTACCCGTGGCCGCAGTCATGTGCTCGCCATCAAAGATGATGAGGCTATCTATGCAGGATATGAATTGACCCGTATGGAGGGTATTATTCCTGCTATCGAGAGTGCTCATGCAGTGGCTGCCTTGAAGAAAATGAAGTTCAAGAAGGACGATGTCGTTGTACTCACTGTCTCTGGACGTGGTGACAAGGATGTAGAGACCTACTTGAGTCATAAGGATATGGCCAAAGAATACGGAGATTTTTAAAATTAGAGGCTTTTAGCTTCATCATCAAGCGAAGCCTGTTTCATGTGGCTTTGAAATAGGCTTCAATGGTCATTGAAGCCTACTTCATGAGACAATGCAATAGGCTTCATTTTTTATAGTATAAAATATGAGTAGATTCAATTATACAACAAAGACTCGCAAGATTCTCGCAGACCTCTATACACCGGTGGGAGTCTATATGCGACTTCGTGACATATACCCCCAGTCTGCCTTGATGGAGAGTTCCGACTACCATGGTTCGGAGAACTCTCGTTCCTTCATCGGCGTGCATCCGATGGCAAGTATCGCTGTGGGACATGGTATCGTGACAGCCACTTATCCCGATGGAAAGGTGGAAAAACAGGAACTCCCTGCCTTCGGTGAGGGAAAGGGTGAGGAGTGTAAACTCGCCATCTCCAAGGCAATCAATGACTTTGTCAAGACTTTCCATGTGGAGGGAGAGGGCAAGGATTACTGTGGACTCTATGGTTTCACCACCTTCAATGCCGTACGCTACTTTGAGAATATCCCGGTAAAGGATACGACGATGGAGAAGAATGATGCGCCGGATATCTATTATATCATGTATAAGGACATCATCGTTTTCGATCATTACAACAATACGATGGAGCTGATTGCGCTTCAAGAGAATTCTTCACTCTTCACTCCTCACTCTTCACTTTCTGAACTGGATGCGCTCCTGAAGGCTATCAACAAGGCAAATGTGAAACCATACGATTTCCATCCAGTGGGAGAAACGACTTCTACGCTTACTGATGAGCAGCATAAGGAGAATGTAAGAAAGTGCATCCAGCACTGTTTGCGTGGTGATGTCTTCCAGATTGTGGTCAGTCGCCGTTTCGTCCAGAAGTATGAGGGTGATGATTTCAAACTCTACCGTGCGCTTCGCAGTATCAATCCATCGCCATATCTCTTCTATTTTGATTTCGGTGGATACCGTATCTTCGGTTCTTCTCCAGAAACCCACAACCGTATCGTAGGCAACAAGGCTTTCATAGATCCTATTGCCGGTACTACTAAGCGTACGGGCGATATTGAACAGGACCGCAAGGCTGCTGAGTTCCTGCGGAATGATCCGAAGGAGAATGCAGAGCATGTGATGTTGGTGGATTTGGCACGCAATGACCTGAGCCGTAACTGTCATGGTGTGAAGGTGGATTTCTATAAGGATATGCAGTTCTACAGTCATGTCATCCATCTCGTAAGTCGTGTAAGTGGTACGCTTGATAAGGATGCTGACCATATCAAGGAGTTTATCGATACTTTCCCAGCAGGTACGCTGAGTGGTGCTCCTAAGGTTCGTGCCATGCAGATTATCTCAGAGTTAGAGCCTCACAACCGAGGAGCTTATGGCGGTTGCATCGGATTCATCGGACTGAATGGTGACCTCAATCAGGCCATCGTTATCCGTACCTTTATCAGCCGTAATGGTGAGCTCTGGTTCCAGGCGGGTAGTGGTGTCGTAGCCAAGAGCAATGACCAGTATGAACTGGAAGAGTGTAATAACAAGTTGGGTGCGCTCACCAAGGCTATCCATATTGCAGAGCAGTTGTAGTTAAGTGAAGAGTGAAGAACGAAGAGTGAAGAATTCAAATGTTTGAGGGCGTATGCCTCATTTCTCATTTCTCATTAAACATTATATAAAGATGAAAGTAGTAATCATAGATAATTACGATTCCTTCACCTATAATCTGGCTCACCTGGTAAAAGAGTTAGGTGCAGAGGTGACGGTATTCCGCAACGATCAGTTCCAATTGCGCGAACTGGACCGTTTTGATAAGATTATCCTGAGTCCGGGACCTGGTATTCCTTCAGAGGCAGGTCTTCTGATGGATGTCATCAAGACTTATGCTGGTAGAAAACCAATGTTGGGTGTCTGTCTGGGTCATCAGGCGATAGGTGAGGCTTTTGGTGCCAAACTTACCAATCTCTCTGAAGTATATCATGGAGTTGCTACTCCTTGTACTCAGTTTGGTAATGATCCTATTTTTGCTGGTATGTCTAAGCGTATAGAGATAGGTCGTTATCATTCATGGGTAGTGGATAGAACAAATTTTCCAGAGTGTCTTGATGTGACGGCAGTGAGTGATGACGGTTGTATCATGGGTTTGAAGCACAAGCATTATGATATCCATGGTATCCAGTTCCATCCAGAAAGTGTACTGACTCCAGAGGGTAGGACGATTATCAAGAACTGGCTTGCCTTCGACGGTGAAGATTTTGATAAGAGTTGGGCATAGTGGATATAAAACCCCGAACGGAATTTTCCGTGATATAGGAAGACGAAAGTCCTCAATAGAAAAACAGCATATCAACCATCAATGGAAGATATGCTGTTTTTCTCTTTTTATTTATTCTTCTTATTTTATTTCTTTTATTTCAATCCATCAGCATCGCCGGTAGTCTTCAAGCCGTTGCTCTTTTCCCTTGGCGTGATATTGACATTCTTCACGGTTGTGTTTTCAATGACATCCTTATTGAAAGCCATTTTCTTATCCGTAGATTGGATATTCTCGAAGGTGAAATCCACCAGACGATACTTGTCGCTGGTGCCCACATCAAAGAAGTTGTCGCAATCCATCTGGATGTTCTTGATGGTGATGTTGTTGCACTGACTGAGTGGCATATCCTTGCGGTCGCCTGGTTTGAAGAACTGAGTCCAAGGGCGGACAACCAAGAAACTGCCTGTGGTGCCTGTGATATTATCTACCGTCACATACTCATAGTGCTGAGGAGTATCAGGGCGCATTTTCAACCAGAGTACGCGCTGCGCATTGCCCACCTTGATGTTTCGCAACACGATGTTGCGGTCTTTCACACTCTCGCTGCCCAAAGTCAGACAACCATGCACTCTACCATAGTTGCAGTTCTGGATGAGCACATTATAGACGGGTCCATTCTCTGGTGCCTTGTCTGCCCAGGTTCCCTTACCGCCCTTGATGGCAATGGCATCATCATTTACGCTCATGAAGCAGCCTTCCACTAATACGTCGTGGCATACGTCGATATCGATAGCATCACTGCTTGGTGCCTTCACTCCACTGGTAGGGGCGAAGATGGTGCATCCCAAGAAGCGGACATGGTCGCAACGATAGATGTGGTTGGTCCAGAAAGGACTGTTCTGAATATGGACATCCTGTATGGTCACATGGCTCGAATTGCTGATATATACGAGGCGTGGACGCTGTGCATCCTTGTTGGTACACTGGCGGTTCCAGGTGCGACGGATCCAGAATTCCTCCCAGTAATGATAGCCGTTACCATCGATGGTTCCGTTGCCTGCAATGGTAAAACCATCACACTTATCAGCATTGATGAAGGCAGAGAAATACTTGCAGGTTTCCCCCTCGATACGGGTTTCCAAGACAGGGAAGTTGGCAATGCGGTCACTACCTTTCAGTTTACCACCTTCTTCGAGATAGAGATGGGTTTTCGGACGGAAGAATAGGGCACCGCTCTGATAGGTACCGGCAGGAACGACGATGACACCACCGCCATCCTTGGCAGCCTGGTCGATGATAGCCTGTATAGCCTGAGTCTGAATCAGGGTACTGTCGTTTTTGACACCATAATCGGTTATCACGTATTTCTTGCCAAGGGTATCTACATTCACCTTCTGTGCATTGGAGAACCAGGCATCCATCTTCGTGCCGTCAGGCCAGAGTTCAGTCTGTGCCTTTTTCGCTTTCTTCAGTTTCTTGGCCGCATTGGCGCTTAGTGGCGCAAAAGCCACCAAGCAAGCCATCAGCCAGATATATTTTCTCATAACTTTTTTACCTTTTTACTTTTAACAAAGCCTTTTTTACCTTTTTACTTTTTTACCTTTTTACCTTTAAAAGCTTGTAATACTCCGCCGCACCGAGCAGGAGGCAACCAGTACCGTAGTCCTCGAAGTCAGGAACAGAAGTGAAGGTGACTGGCTGACCTGCAGCAGGATCCTTACCAGTGCCCTGGTTGTATCCGATGAAACCATCCTCGTGAACCGATGCAGCCAATGCCTTCCATGCTTTATCCATTGCTTTCTGATAGGTAGCTCTTGGCAGGATGCCCTGCTGCACACCCCATGCCATGCCATAAAGGAAGAGACCTGTACCAGTCATTTCAGGACCACCATAGTTGGCAGGACAAACGAGGCTTACGTTCCAATATCCATCCTCACGCTGGCACTTCAATATCGCCTTGCTCATAGCGATAAAGTCTTTCTTCAGGTATAGGTAGTTCTTATCAGTCTTAGGCAAGGTCTGCATCACGCGTACCAATGCAGCATATACCCAACCGTTTCCGCGGCTCCAGTAGCAGTTGCTGCCATCTTTCTCCTTGTAAGGTGGCACATAGTCTTTGTCTCTCCACCAGAGTCCTTCTTTCTTATTGAAGAGACCGCCAGCCAAGGTATCACGACTCCACTTGTAGGAGTTCATCGCATAGTCGAGGTATTTCTTCTCACCGGTCAACTTAGCATATTTGGCATAGACAGGCATAGCCATCTGTATCGCATCAATCCATGTCCAGTATGAAACGCGGTTGGTGCTCATCTGATGGTCGAGGTTCTCCTTTACCTTACTCAAATCCTTTTTGCCGCCAGTCTGGATGTAGCGGTCGATATAGGTTTGCTGGCAGCACTGGTTGTCGGCATCGGTATCATTCACGCTGCCACGGGCTGTCCACTTGTGATAGTCTGCCCAGCGGTCGGTATAATCGAGGTAGCGCTGCTGAGGGTCTATCTCATAGAGCGCCATCAAACCTTCGTAATATACGGCACGGGTCCAGAGGTTGCTCGTACGTACCTTCTTGACATAGGTGTCGAGGGTTGGGTCACTGTACTTCGCCATGAAGTAGTTGTTGGTGCGTTGTGAAACTTCCAGGATTTCCTTCTTCAAGGATTCCTTGTCAGATGCTGCTTTTACTGCTGCTGCTTTCACGGTTGCATTCTGGGCAGACACAGCGGTCATGCCCATCAGAATGCAGAGGCTTGTCAGGATTAGTTTCTTCATTTGTACTAATTGATTAATGATTATAATTTTTCAATTCCACGAGTTTTACTGAACTGTTGAGTCCGCTTGGTACAGGAGTCCATTTCTCGTAAGTGGTCTTCTTGTAGTTGATGTCCACCACGTTGATTTCCTTCATCTTGCGCCATTTCACACCCTGTCGGTCGAGTTCTGCTATGCGGTTGGCAGGCAGGTTGGTTACCTCGATACGGATGGTATTCTTGCCCTTGTTCAGTGCATCTTTGCAGTTGAGGATATATGGTACCGCCCATGCGCAGCCCACATATTTATTATTGATATAGACACGTGCACTTTCACGGACATCACCTAAGTCGATAGCCCACTGTTTCTGTGCATCATCCTTTGACAGTTTGAAGGTGGTTTCATAAACACCTGTTCCCATCATCACCTTAGCCTTTTCGCTGAGATTTTCCCAACTCTTCAAGCCCTTGAGATTGAAGACCTCGCCCACCTTAGGAGCCTCCTCTGTGAATGACAGTTTCCAGCTATTGGCGGTCAGGTCGATGGTCTTGCTGTCAGCAGCAGTGATGGTTTCCTTGCCGCCTACCTTTACCTTAGAATCGAGCTTCCACTCATTTACTGGTTTATTCGATGTGATGAGGATACGGCTCTCTCCACTCTTCAGGTTCAGCTGGATGTCTTTATCGCTGAACGAAGCCTCATGATATTCTCCCGTCATAGGGTTGTACCAGATGCCATGATTATCGCTGATGCCCAAAGGCACGGTAGTAGCAATATCCTTGCTGGTAAGGTTGGCGATGAAGTAATGATGACCAATACTGTTTGTACGGCGAATCATCTTCAGTCCGAGCTGTTTTCTCATCAGTTCCGGTTTTGCAGCCTCTTCCATTGCTTCGACATTATCTCCCTTGATAATCTTGGCTCCTTGCGCCTTTAAGTCGGAGATATGCTGAATCACGTCGCTTGGCATGATATTGTTGCCTGGGATGATGATGCCCTTGTAGCGGGTACCGGCAGCAGTTTCAATCATACCGTCTTTAAAGGTACAGGTGCGCAGGTATTTGTCGCTGATGTAGTCACAGTCGAATCCTGCCTTGTCGATGTCGAGAATCACCTTGATAAATTCCGGTGCTTTCTTCGCCATGGAGTGGATGTCGAACTGCATCAACCAGTTCTTGGTATCCTTGCGCCACATATCTCTTACTGGCAGATAGACCAGAAAGTCGTTGTCAGGTTGTCCCCACTGCAGATAGGTCTGGCAATTGGTGATGTACTTCATCAGTTCCGGTGCATCGCGCCAGATACTGTTGGTCGGACTCATATCCACCGATGCATAAAACTTCCATCCTGGCCATGGGTCGTTTTTAGGCGAGTAGGCTGTGCCATGGAAGAACATATGGTTCACACCAGCGCAGAACATGAGGTCCATATCTGGTTTCATCTGGCTCAGGGAAGTGCGGAAGTGCTCGGTAAGCCAGGTAAACGTCTCGCTGGAGGTATATTTCTTGCCTGTAATGTGGGCAGCAGATGGTGCATACTTGAGCATGCTGAGGTCGCTGAAATTAGGACGGGTCTTGCCCGGATCCTTGCGTAAGCCCTTGATGCCGAAATCGGTAAGACCGAATCCTTCTATCTCAGGGATATCTACGGCAGCATAACAGTCGATGAGGTTGGCTGGTGAACCATGAGCTTGATTACGGGTGATGGCACCACGCTTGTTTGCCCACTTGGTCCACTGTTCGGTGAAGTTATGGAGCAGCATATCGCCTAATGTTTCACGGTAATCGCTTACCACCACGGCATCACCATCAAGAAATTCAGGGAACTTATCCTGCAACTTATATCCATGCATCTTCTCAAATTCAGTCAGCAGGTTAGGAGTCCAGTTGGCTCCATATACCTCGTAACTGTCATTGAAGAAGGTATGTGGATAAGGAGTCTGGCTGGCAACGAAGGCACTGTCGATATGTGCCAGATAATTAGCTACGGCAGTGGAGTCGAAGTGGTCGATGACGTATCCTTCACCACCCGGTGCAGCACGTTTAACTTTCTGTCGGGTACGGCTTTCGTAGAGAGCGATGACACGCTTTTTCCTGTTCTGTCCTTCAATAGGATATGCCTTGATGACTTTCAGTTTGGCAAAGTCACGCTCTTTCTGAGGAACGTTGAATTCGATTTCCATCAATTTCTGTTTCACATCAACGATGGTATCCACGAATACAGCCTTGCAGGCAGCTTCATTGATAGGAACCCAAGGACCACCGAAAGGCCAGCCTGTGCCAGTAGCCATGTCGGTTTCAATGCCTACCTTCTTGTTTTCCTCTTCCACGAATTTGAGCATCTCCATCCATTTAGGAGAGAGATACGGAATATCATTCTTATCATTTCCTTGCACACCATAGAGTGGCGTGATTTCTACGGCTCCAATGCCAGCCTTGGCATATTCGTCGAGGTTCCATTTTAGGTTCTCTTTATCTACAGCAGAGCCCATCCACCACCATCTTACACCAGGTTTGGCTTCCTGAGTAGGGGTAGGGAGTGACAGTGCACCAGAATGCGACTGAGCCTGGCAGCCGAGAGATGACATCAGTGCTAATGCAAAGGAAAATCCGACAAATCGCGTTTTTAGTATCTTGTCCATATTGTTGTTGGTTTTTAAGTTTTCCTTATTGATTATTACTTATTTGTTTATTACTTCGGATGCAAAGATAGTGAAAAATACTCAATAACATCTGTCTTATGGTCCTTAAAAATGTAAAATAGTACAAATATGTTAGGTGTTTTGCCAAAAAGTCAAGGAATCGGCAATAAAAAAGATGACCTCGCAAAACGTGAGGTCATCTTTTGCTTGTTATAGTCTTTTCTTTATCTTTTGTTTCAATCTTTTCTTTATTCTTGTTTTTTTTCTTTATGCTTTTTCCCAATCCAGCAATCCTTTTCCTTCATCATCCAGTTCGATTCCCAGTCCTATCACTTCTCGCTTGTCAGCCTTGAATGGCTCTAGATATTGGTTCGAGATGATTTGCTTGACGGCAGCTTCCTTGCCACCATTGTTCTTCAGCTTTAATTCTATTACATAGATATATCTCGAAGTTGTGGCGAGGATATCAATTCTGCCTGTGGCGAGCATGTGCTCCACTTCAACCTTCAGTCCGATGGCATTGAGGATGGTGCTGATGATGAGGCGGTAGCGTTCTTCCATATCCATGGAGGCAAGCTTCTTGTTGCTATATGGCACATCGGCAATGAGAGCCTTCATGGATTTCATGGCTTCTGCCAACTGACCTGTTCCTAACTGGTAGTACAGATTGGCTTGCAATGACTGGATATCGCCTTCCTCTCGCAGGGTCAAGGCAGGGAGTACCATCTCATAGAGAGCTTGCTTCACTTCCTCGTTAGGGAATCCCAAGACGTAGCCGAATTCATCGCTGTCCTTGATGGTGAGATAGCCCGACTGATAGAGGAACAGGGCTGCTCCACCGCCTGTTACATCAGATTGCTCCAGTATATTTCGCAGGATGCGGCAATGGTCGAAATCGCCTAAGCGCAACTCGGCATTGTTTACAAACTTAGGGATGAGAGAGGTGGCGCCCGATGCAGCCCAGAAATTACTCAATCTGGATTGCTGTAGTGCATTGACCAGGCTATAAGGATTATAGATGTCCACCATGTTTTCTTCTGAGAAGTGGTATCCGTCGTAATAAGCCTTTAATCTATCATGGGTTTCCTGTACAGACCATTTGTTACGTGTTGCCATTTTTTCAATTTCTGGCATGAAATTCTCCAAAATTTCCTCTTCTGTAATACCGCAGATTGGGGTATATTCTGGTAAGAAACTGATGTTGGAAAGATTGTTGAGTACCGAGAACAATGAAATCTGGGTGAACTTGGTGATGCCCGTGATAAAGACAAGCTTTTCGTATTCATCAGCATTCTTAAGTACAGAGAACACGGTGCGATATACTTCCGTGCATGCCTTGTGTTCCGGAGTCATCCAAGAGTGCTGTAGGGGTGCATCATACTCATCAATGAGCACGGCAACCTGCAGGCCGGTCTGTTCGTATGCTGCAACGATGATGTTCTTGAATCGGTTTGACAGAGCGGTCAGGGATCTTGGTGTGATGCCATATTGGGCTTCGTATTTGGCGAAGGTCTCGTCAAAGTAAGCCTTGATGCCTTCGGGGGTGGCATCAGCCATGCTCATGTCCAGTCGAACAACGGGATATGATTTCCATTCTTTCTCCAATGACATGATTTTCAATCCCTCGAAGAGTTCTTTCTTTCCTTCGAAGTACGACTGTAGTGTATCGACAAGCAATGACTTGCCGAATCGGCGAGGACGGCTCAGGTAATTATACGTATAGCCGTTGTTTACTAATTTCCAAATAATGTCGGTCTTATCAACATAGAGATAGTTCTCTTCTCTGATTTTCTTGAACGACTGGATGCCTGCTGGCAGCTTTCTGAGATTATAATTTGTCATATCCGATACTTTTATGAATGTTCGTACTTACTTGACTTCTGCAGCTTAACTTTTGCAAAGATACAGAGAAAAAATGGTTATGCCAAGAAAAACTGGTATAAAAATGCTTAATGGTACGGTAAAACCAGACTATTCTTGATACCTCGCAAAACGCGAGGTATCAAGAAAAAAAAGGTGATCATCGGCTGATGATCACCTTTCCTTTTGATGGTTCTATCTGAATCAGATATTTCTCGTTTTTATATTTGACAGGAATCTCACTTCCGTCTTGCATCGCCTTGACGGGTTGGAAATCCAAAACCAGGGTGAGCGGCATCTGGAAGATGGTTTTGTTGAGTTTCAACTTTGGGCTTGCATCTAACTTTTACTTGAGCCTAAAATCCGCAAGCAATCTCAATGGCAATCTCAATTGCAGTAAAGAGCTTGAACACTATGCATCATGATAGTATGAGCGTGAATTTTGTCCGATTTGTGCATACCTTCCCCTTACCCCACAATGCGACTTGAGGCAATACGCAGATTAAAACCATAAGGAACGGACTTTATCCGAATCCAGTTTTGAAAGGTCTTGCATAAGCCCGGTTTTCAGTATAGATATTCAGCACGTATTGCCTTGCTGTCATGATCCACTTGGCAGGTACGGAGATGAAGCTGAAGACAAAAGCCTTTATGCGACTCGTTTCCTTGAGCCCGAAAGCCTTGGTGTCAAGCTTGCTAATGATGGTCTTATAGAAATTGTGTATCAATGCCGTAAGCAGAAGGAATACAGTGTTCTCTGACATGAACGACTTGGGGAGCCTGTTCCAGCCGAATCCGTTGTTCATATCATCGAATATACGCTCTTTGCCCCCACGCTTGTTGTAAAATTCGACGATGTCTCTTGTTGATGAGTCATAATCGTTGGTAAGAATGGATCTGTAGGTGTATTCACCTTCCCACAAGTCAAGCTCTCCATCCATGCGCTTTTGTCTCTGAATGACAAGACGATAGCACTTGCCTTCCCATTTCTCAACAAGAATGGAATTGAGTTCAAACTGGATGCCGTTGATTTCCTCCGTCTTCCATCCCCTCAGTGAAAACAAGTCATCGTAGAGCGAACTGCATCTGTTGGCGCGGATGTAGAAGTGCGTGCAATGCTTCTCTATCTCACTGACAATTTCCTTCGAGCACGAACCACAGTCGGCTCTGAAGCGATTCACACGGATGCTGTTGGCTTCCAGTAGGGCAAAGAATCTCTTGTGGGTCTCAGCCTGATAAAAGCGCACATTTGTGTTGCCATCGCTGTTCTCGACATAGACAATCATGTCACCGATGACATATACGCCAGGTCTGTAGCCGAGGAACTTCTTGTATGTCGGTTTTGCATCATACTTCTCTGTTTCAAGGAACTGATGGTCGAAATCAACATCGTAGGTTTCCACCTCATTCAGTTCACCAGTGGAAACCAAGGCTTTTATAAGCAAGGCGTTGAGCTTGTCTGCCGTATTGAAATCATAGGTCTTGCCCTTATCGGAAGTATATGAGATGTTTTCCTGTGTCAGTTCCTTGATGGCTCTGAGGATGGTATCAGAGCTGC
>OIYG01000463.1_pt1 | contig 39809 bp, 45 predicted proteins | sample 1587861 | NCBI WGS metagenome assembly OIYG01 (sample SAMN03283272) | human gut metagenome | biome: human-associated habitat; material: feces | host: Homo sapiens | place: Peru | collected 2012 | reverse complement strand
CAAATACTGGTTATATGATAGATAAAGTATTAGTAAATGGAGTTAATACACCTGTCGTAGGTAATAAATTAGAACTTACTGTTAATGAAGAAAAAGAAGTTGTTGTAAGTTATAAGAAAATACCATTCACAGTTACTGTTAAAGATGTAACTGGTGCTACTATTACTCCAAACGGAGCTGTTAGTGTAAACTATGGTGATGATAAAGAATTTACAATCACAGTTAATAGTGGTTATAAATTAGTTAAAGTTTTAGTAAACGGAACTGATAAAACTGCTGATATGGTTGATGATAAATTAACACTTTCAAATATAACTGCTAATATGGAATTAGAAGTAGTTGTAGAAAAGATAATTTATGAAGTAACTGAAGGAGCTAATCAAAAATATGTAATTACTAAAAATATTGAAGCTAAATTTAAAATCAATGCTGATTATTCATTATTTGATGGTAAAGTATATGTTGATGGGGTATTAGTTGATTCTAAAAACTATACTTCTGAAAGTGGTAGTACAATTATCACATTCAAGAAAGAATTTGTAGATAGTTTATCAGCTGGTGAACATACATTAAAAGTTACATTCACTGATGGTGGTGAGGCTACTACAACATTCACTGTTGCTAATATTATTCCTGAAATTAATAATCCAAAAACAGGAGATAATATTGCACTATATATAGTAACTGGTGTCCTTTCAATGATTGGATTAGCAGGTGCTGGAGTATTTGCTTATAGAAGAAAACAAACAAATTAAAATGTGAGTTAGAGTTTTCTCTCTAACTCCTTTTTTAACAAAGAAAGGATGATAATATGAAGAAACGAAAATTAAAAATTAAGAAGAAACAAATTATCATTATTTCATGTGTTCTTCTAGTTATATTATTGGTAATAATACTAATAACTACGAGCAATGTAAAAGTTGGCAAGATCAAAAATGGTAAAGCTCTTTATATTGATAGAATTGTTAATGTAACAAATTATAAAGATAAAAATAAAGTTGTTATTGAGTTTGAAAATAATAAAGAACTTATAGATAACTGCATTATAACTACTGAGTTATATGAACAATTTAAAAACAAAGATGCAAAATATAATTTAACTATTAAAGATTATTTAAAATCAAATGATATAAGTGCCAAAGAAAATTATAATATTAATAAATCTCTACAAATGAAATATATTGATGAAGATACTAGCTATATGGATTACTTCGCAATGACTTGTGGATTTAAGAATAAAAAAGAACTTATGAAATATACTAAATCGGTTATCAAACTTGCTAACAAAGAAAAATAAAAAAAGAGTAGAAATGACGCAAAACGAATCAATTTCTATTCTTTTTATTATGTATTTATTTTTCAACAATCTCTAAATTTTTATCATTAACAACTAATAAAGAATATTTTTCTTTTAATAATCTTTTAATTTTTTCGTTATCAATATTATTTTTAAAATTAATAGCAGTAAGATTTTCTATTGCATCATTGATATAACTTTTTAGATTTGCTTCCCATAAAGCATTTAATCTATATCCAGTTGCAATATAATAGGCAATATAGTCATCTAAAAAGCCTTCTATGTATTTTGATATTTCTTCATTAAATGGTTCTACAATTTTAAGAAATTCTTCTTCAGAACATATTTCTAAATTTTTTCTAATCAAGTATTTTCCTCCTTAAACTTCAATGGGTTTTCTGATGTTACTTCTAAATCATAAGTGTTTTTTAAAATATTTTTTACATTTTCTTTAAACTTTTTATCAGTTATTATTTCTTGATTAAAACAAATTAGTGCATCTGCTAGGTGTTTTTCAAAGGTGTTGTAGTACAAGGTATCTAATTTATATCCAGTTGCTATTGTATAAGCACAAACAAGAGGGGCAATTTCTTCTTGAATGTACTTATCAACTTTATCAATAAATGGTCTAAAATATTTTTCATATTCATCATCTGAAATATCAGAATTATCATCTACTCTAAACATATAGTAATCCTCTTATTTTTTATCCTCTTTCTTATTACTTTTTTTAAATAATTCATAGTTTTTTACTTCGCTTTTATCTTTGTAAAATGAACAATTTTTACAATCCTTTTCTGTAAGTGCATTGCAAGTTTTAAAGTCTATCCATGCAAAGCAATTAGTTTTATCATTATCTTTCATATTTTCTCCCTAATACATTTTTAATAAAATATTTACTACTTTTTTTCTTTTATAATAATTCTCAATTAACCTTTCAATTTGCATTAGATATTGACCTTTTACTTTGTTATCTATTCTATTATCAAATAAATATAGTGTTACATATTCACTAGGACTACCACAGCAAAGTTCTTTTAATGCAATAAAGAGTTTGTCAGTGTATTTTTGCTTATTTAAACTAATTTTATCTAAGTTAATTGATTTACTTTTAAGAAATTCTTCAACTAATGAACTTTCGTCTATTTTTCTTAAAATTATTAAGAAATTATTAACTATTGCTTTTCTAATTTGATATTTAAAATAATTAATATTATCATTATCTCCCCAATATTTTTTTGAATATAGTAGGGCAGTAATATCTTCATTAGCAAGTAACATTTTAATAATAAAATTTTTGTTTGAACCAATATACCAAAATTCATTATAAAAGCTATTGATGAAGTGCCAAAGTATATCTATAAATTGTTCATTAGCTGTTAAGTATCCTTTTTTATGAATAGCTTTGCTATTAGTCATAACTTTTTGATCTCCTATATTTAAAATTAGATTATCAAGATATTTACTAGATATGAGTATGTAAATAAAAGCACTAATTTCATCACTGTTTCTTTCTGCAATCTTTAATAAATTCTTTCTCTTTAAATAAAGTTTAATCATTGATATAATTTTTCGTTTTCATGTATTGCAAACATAGTCATTTTTATTTTTGATTTTATTTCTCCGATTTTAATTTTAGTTGCGAAGTAAGATTTGTTGTAAGGATCAAGTTTAATTATGTATTCGTTATCTCGTTTATTAATGGTTATAGTGTAAGTATTTTCTTTATATGTAATTTCTATTTTGTTTTTTAAAATTCTAACCTTATAACCATTATTTAACAATTCTTGTTTATTATTTTTTAAAATAAAACTAATTATATAAAAATATACTCTTTTTTTCATGATTACCTATAATTTTCCGTATTAAAATTCAAAGATTTATATTAAATAAAAATAACTTTAAATAAATCTTTATGAACGAAAATTGTTGTTCACCTCCATTTCTTTTTTGTAGTTTTTAACTATGATATAAAAAAGCAGCACACAAAATGGCATTGACCATTTGATGTACTGCTTAATCAACTACTAATATTATTTTAGCCCATAGTGTCGCAAATGTCAAGATATTAAATTTATTAATTTAAAATATTTATAGGTGATGCTTATGGAATTGAGATATAACGAACTTCGTTTAGACAATGAATTAACGCAAGATGAAGTTGCAAAAGTTTTAAAAGTTAAAAGAAGTGCATATTCAAAATGGGAGTTAGGTATTAATGATATGCCATTAGATAAGACTAATGATTTGGCAAATTTTTATCATGTTAAAATTGATTATTTATTAGGATTATCTAATATTCATTATATAGTTGAAAATAATTTAGATATTGATTGGAATAAATTAGTAGAAAGATTAATTGAATTAAGAAAGAGTAATAACTATACTCAAGAATATCTAAGTAAAAAATTAGGGTTTCCTCAAAGAACTTATTCTAACTATGAAACAGGAACTAGAAGACCAACAACTTTCAAATTGTTATCAGTTGCTCAATTTTTTAATGTTTCTATGGATTATTTAACTGGTAGAGTAGATAATAAAAATATAAAATAAATAATGATTATAAAGTTTTAAAAAATAATCTGTTTTTTATAAAAATTTTCAGTTTGCACTTTACTTGCACTTCAAAATATGCTATTATGGTAATATAGAAAAGTTGTAAGAAAGTGAAAGAGATATTTGTTTATCTCTTTTTTTCGTGCAATTTTTCTTTTTTATTGAAAGGAGCGTGATATAAAAATTTTTAGTGTCTTACGGTTGTACAACTTATGTTGAAAGGAGAATAATTTTGAAAAAAATATTTAAAAAGTTGTTAAATGTCGTGATGGTGGTAGGAATTTTTATGTCGTCTTTTCCAATAACTCCATTTGTTCAAAAAGTTAGTGCATTATCAAATGTATCAGGAGATAAAATAATTGAAGTAGCACAGACTTATAGCAACTGGGGTTATTATGAGGTTGGTACTTGTACAGGATTAGTTACAAGAACTTTAAATAAGCTAGGAGTAGGTACAAGTATAGTTGGAACACATCCATATAACATTGATAAACCTCAACCAGAGGGAACAGGAGCAAGATATGCTCCAGCTGCAATGTATAATAATGCAATGAAACATCCTGAGGATGCAGTTCATATATGGAGTGGCTATATAAAAGATGTTAAAGCTAATGCTTCATTATTTAAAAATGGAGATTTAGTAATACAAAGACCAGAAGACAAAGCCAATTATACTGGTTCAGGTCATGTTGCATTAATTCATGTGTACAATGGTAATATTTCAATGTTTGGTGCAAATGGAGAAAAGTATGGTGTAGGGGATGCAATAATGGCTCAAGGAATTGCAACAAGAGGTACATCTATAAGAGTAAATGGTAATGATTATATTCATGTGTTTAGACTTGTTAAAGTAGAAGCAGAGTATGATAGTTTAACATCAAAAAAATCATCAACTGAAAATGTTGATGTTTCTTTTTATAAGAGTGATAAAGAAACAGATAAGCCAATTAAAGGTGTAGAAGTTGAATTTTATCGTGATGGTGTTAAATTTGCAACAACTGTAACTGATGAAACAGGTTATGCTAAAGCAACTTCTAATGTAACATTTGAAGTTGAATCATCTCCTAAGAAATATGTAAAAAACTATGATCAATTAGATGCTGAAGACAAGGCTAAGATTGAAGATGGTATTTTTAAAAGTGAAGCTGATGCAAGAGCAAGTGCAGATGTAGAAGCACAACAAAAAGCTATTGAAAAGGCATCTCAAAAACATGAATTTAAAATCGTTGAAGTAAAATCTAATGAAAAGTATTGGTTAGATCCAAATAATAATACTATAAGTGATTCACAAACAGGTAGTGGAAGTATTTCTTTAAGTATGACTAATCTTAGAACAAAAGGTATAGCTAAATTAAAAAAGGTAGATAAAGATACTACTATTGCTCAAAATGAAGCAACATTAGATGATGCTTTATATGGATTATATGCTAGAAATAATATTTTAGATCCTGCTGATGGTAATATTATTTATAATGCAGGTCAAGAAATAGCAAGAGTTAGAACTGCCAATGGTGAAGCAGAAGTTAGTGATTTATATTTAGGTGATTATTATTGGAAAGAATTAACTCCATCAGATGGATATAAATTAAATCCTAAAGAAGAAGATTTTTCAATAACTCCTAATTCATCCACTAATATTGTAACTTCAAAATCTGTTGTTAAAGAAGAAATAATTACAGGTAATTTTAAAATAAATAAAGTAATTATATCTGGTGATAAAAGTGAAATTACAAAACCTGAAGAAGGTGCAGAATTTATTGTTGTTGCTAAAAAATATGTTGAAAAGTATGGCAGTGTAGAAGAAGCGTATAAGCATAAAGACGAATACACTAATACAGAATATGATCATATAATTACATCAAAAAATGGTGAAGCAACATCAAAACAATTAAGCTATGGAACATTTGTAATTAAACAAATTGGTGGAGATATAAATACTAATTATTTAAAAGATAGTTGGGAGTTTGTTGTAAAGAAAGAAAATCAAGAAACAAAAAATTATGTAGTAAGTAATTCTGTTTTTAGAACACATCTAAAATTAGTTAAGAAAGATGCTGGTACAGAGAGAATTATTTCAGCATCATCAACAACATTTAAAATCAAAAACTTAGAAACTAATGAGTATTTAAAACAAAAAATTGATGGCAAATTAACAGAAGAATTTACAACAAGTAAAGACGGAACTATTTTACTTCCAGAAGAAATAAAAGCAGGTAAATATAAACTTGAAGAAATTAAACAACCTAATTCATATCTAATAAATGAGGATGGTGTAGAATTTTCAATTAATAATACTAATATCCTAGAAACTGATAATGATGGTAATACTTATACAATAATAACAATGTATGATAAATCTATTAAGGGTATCATTGGCATTGAAAAAACAGGTGAAGTATTAGTAGATGCTATTAAAGATGATTCTGGTAATATAAAGTTTATTTATGAAAATAAACCATTATCTGGTATGAAGGCAAATATTGAAGCAGCCGAAGATATTAAAAGACCTGATACTGGAGAAATCATTTATCCAAAAGGTACTATAGTTGATGTGCTTGAAACAGAATATGGTTATTCAGAATCAGCATATTTACCACTTGGAAAATATGTAGTTTATGAAGTGGAAGTACCAAAAGGTATGACAATAGATAAAACAAGATACACTGTTGAACTTACAAGTGAAAATAATAATGAAGAAGTAGTATTTAAGAGTATATCTATAAATAATCAAAGACAAAAAATAGAAACAGATATAACTAAGTTAGATAAAGATAATAAAACACCACTAGAAGGTGTTATTTTTGGTTTATACGCTAAAAAAGATATAATTCGCCCATATATACCTAGACTTGAACTTCGTTCATTAAAAAGTGAAAATAGGAGAGAAAGTGTATTAGTAAAAGCAGGAACATTAATTGAAACAGTCGTATCAGATAAAGATGGTAAAGTAAAATTCAATTCAGATTTACCACTTTCTTATGATGATGACATTTATTTTGAAATAAAAGAAATAAAAACATTAGATGGTTATTATGAAAATGATACTGAAACATCTATTAATTCTAAGTATCAAGGAAGTGATGTTACTGCTATTAAAAATGATATAACAATTTATAATGAAGCAATTAAGAATTATATTTTAATAAATAAAGTTGATAGTTTAACTATGCAAAATATAATTAGTAAAGATTTCACTTTTGATTTATGTAAGGATTATGAATGTAAGGAAGTAGTCAAAAATTATAGTGCTAATATAGAAAATGGTACTGCATTAATACCAATTCATTATGGAACGTGGTATATCAAAGAAAAAACTGCTCCTCAAGGTTATGCTATATCAAGTGAAGTAGTTAAAGTAAAATTTGATGCCGAAGGATTATTTGTTAATGATAATTTAGTAGAAACAGATCAAGACTTAACTTATAGCATTATTTATCAAGATAGTTTACTTCCAGTTATTCAAACTGACTTTAATGATAATCCTACAATCTATATAGTGGTTTGCAGTGCGTCTTTATTATCTGTAATAAGTTTATTAGTTTATGAAACAAAAAAATCTAAAAATAAGAAAAAGAAGGATTAGTTTTGCTCCTTCTTTGACTTATAATTAAAAATATTTCTAAAACTAGAAAGGAGAATAATGTTAATAATTATAAGTATTATTATGATAATTTTAATATTATTATTTTTGTATTCTGCTTGTGTTGTAGCAGGTGAATGTTCTAGGATGGAGGATGAGTATGGAAACTTTGACTATAACAGTAAAGAATGAAACTATTAGATTATCTGGAAAACTATCTGTCATAGAACAAGAAGCAAAAATTATAAATGAATTAAATTTAATTGGTATTGAATCAAATGATAGACTACTAATTCAAGAATGTATTGATAAAAACAAATTAAAATCAAATATACTATATTCAGGTAATTCAGTATATTCGTTTGATAAAATTGTGAGAGAATATAGAAAACTACAAAAAAGTGGAAATTTATCTAATATGACAAATCTATTGTATGATTTCTTTATGTGTGCCTGTGGTGATATTGCTCATTATAATATTAATGGTTATATTAGTTATTATGATAATGATATACGAAAATTAGAACAAGAATTTTTGAAAAATTGTTCTTGTGCATCAAGATTTTCAGATATTGATAGAATATTCAAAGAATTAAAAATTGGTAAATACTTTAAAGAAAGAGATTCAATTAACTTAAATCTTTTATCTTTGAATAAGTTAAAATCTATTATTAAGGATTGTGGATGGAATGTTAATGTACAATCTAAAGATAGATGGCAATTACAAACTGATTTAGATGAAATTAATAAATTTTATTTTGATGTAGAAATATCTGGAGATGTTCAAACAATTATTTATAGTTTAATAAGATATAGTATTAATTATGATCCTGATAGTAATATAGAAAAATATATTGAGTTAAGAGATAAAGAAGATGACACATCAATAAGGTTTATTGTTAATACAGTTGATACTATTAAGAGAAAATTAATGACATTAGCTTCAGATATGTTATATAAGAGTAAATATGAGGTTGAAATTATGAAAGACAAAGATGTTACAAATAATTATGAAATTGAAATGGAAAGATAGGAGGCGAACATCATAGACTTTTATAATGAAGTTCTAAAACAAGTAAGTATTAAAGATGTACTTGAAATGTATGGAATTGATATAAGTCGTGGAAAAGCAAAATGTGTCTTTCATAATGATAGTAATCCTAGTATGATGATAAATGAAAAGAAAAATATTGCAAAATGTTTTGTTTGTGGTGTTGGAGGTAATCCAATTACATTTGTACAAAAATATGAAAAAGAAATAAATCATACTAATATATCAGTGAATGAAGCAATAATAAAATTAGTAGATAAATTTAAGCTAAATATTGATGTATCAAAATTAAAAAATAAAAAATTAGATTATCAATATAAAACTAATGCTAGGATATATAACACAGAAGAAAAAGAAATGTTGGATGCAAATGAATATTTAAGTAAATTGTTTAGTTATAATTTATTCCATTCAAATTATAAAGAGGCACTTGATTATTTACATAATAGAGGATTAAGTGATGAAGATATAAAAGAAATGAATTTGGGGTTTTGTGTAAAAGGTCAATTACTTAATGTAAAGGATGGTTCAGATTCTAAAATTAGTAAAAATCTTTTAAAACAACTTGGATTTTTAAAAAGTGATGGAAGTGAAGTGTTTTATGACAGAATAATGTTCCCAATTAAAGATGAAAAAGGGAATATTGTAACCTTTGCTGGAAGAACTATAAAAGATGAAAAACCTAAATATCTTCATACAGCAGAAACATCAATATTTCATAAAAAAGAATTATTGTATAATTATTCAAATGCTAAAAACCTATCTTATAATGATGAAATATTTTTGGTTGAAGGATACATGGATGCTATAGGAGCAAAAAAATTAGGAATAGATAATGTAGTTGCTTTAATGGGAACTGCTCTTACGGAAGAACATCAAAAACTTTTAAAGCAAAATAATTCATCAATCATTCTTGCACTTGATAATGATGATGCAGGACTAAATGCTATGTTAAATAAGATACCGGAATTGTTAAATAATAATTTTGATGTTAGTGTATTAGATATATCAAAACTTGGAAATTATAAAGATTTAGGTGAATTATCGGAAACAAATATAACCAGAGAATCTGTCTATTCAGCAAAGGTATCTGGTTTTACTTTCTTAATGGATAAGAAGTATTTTAACAATAAAGATTTTAGTATAGAAAATATTTCAAGAGTATTTAATAAACTTATGCAAGAAAAAATTATTTCTAATACATTAGATAGAGCAAAATTTATTGAATACTTAGAGAATAACACTAATTTTGATAAAGATAAATTAAATGAGATAATAGAACCAGAATCTATTAAAAAAATAAATCCCTTATCTACGATAAACACTCTTGCAATTAATAATTTAATTATTAAAAGTATAGATGATTATGTAAATGTTTCTAATGATAAAACTTTGATTTCATTTTATGAATTAAATAAAGATTACATCAATAAGATAGCAGTAGAAATATTTAATGCTTATGATGTAAGATACCTTGATAATAATAAAACAAGTATTAATTCAAAACTACTTCTTGAAGATGTACTAGCACTTGATACAAAATATTCAGAATATAAAACACTTCATAGTTTTCAATATGAAGATATATTTAATAAAACATATATAAAAAATATCAATGGAAGTGCTACTGTTAATCTTTCTTTTGAACAAAAGCAAAAAGTTATTAGTCAATTTGATAATAGTTTTAATGATAATGAAAGATTAGCATTAGAAGAAGTAGAAGAACTTTATATTATTAATGATGTTAGTGATTTAGATGGTATTTTAAATTTTGATAATAATACTGTAAAAATGTTAAAAGAAAATATTCAAAACAGAATGTTCTTAAATCCTAAAAAAATGGATTTTTTTAAATTTGGTAATTTATTTCAAAATACAGAAAAAGATTTTATAAGTTCAGAGTTTAAAGGTAAAACTGGTAATTTTAAAACAATACTTCTATATAACAACTTAGATAGTTTATTGAATATAAATAAAGAAAATATTATAAAAGAGCAAGATAAAAGTAAGAGAAATCTTGAACAAGATTATATATTTTCTATAAATAAAGTTCTTTTAGTGAAAGATCTAGAAACTGAAAAATCTTATTTTGTACGAATACCAAATACTGAAGGTAAAGATTATTTTTATATTGATAAAAGTAAATGTAATTGGTCTTATAATAATGAAATGTTATTTACTAAATTAGAGAGTAATGGTATGTATAAAATTTATGATAAAGATGGTAACTTTAAATATGAAAAATCAAGTCTTGAACTAAAACACTATTGGGAAGAAAAAACTAAGTCAAGTGAAACCAATTCACTAAAAGAAAAATCTAAAATAATTAAAGCTGATTTTAAAGGAAACTATGAACCAATAAAAGATCCAGTTAGTAAAGTCTATAAGTCAAGAATACATGAAGAAACTGATAACGGATTCTATATAAAAGTAGATGATCCAAACATATTACTTTTTGCATCTAAAAAAATATGTAAATGGAATTTAGATAGTGATTATTTAATAATTCATCTTAGAAAGAACTTCTTAAAAGGAACAGATATATCTTTGTATTCTTTTAACGAAGAAAATAAGAAATTTCAAAAAAAATTATCCTTTGGTGAAATAGAGAAATACTTAAAGATATTTTATCCAGCTTCACTTAAAAAGAATATTGAAAAAATAAAAGTGTTAAAAAGTGATTGTGAAATTAAAAATAATTTTATTAAAATTCCTATAATTTTAGATGACATATCTGGGTATATTGATGTTAGTATCTTTAAATGTATTCAAGAAGATGAAAACATTGTTTTAGAATTTACTAAAAACGAAAAATTATCTTTCTATTCTAATAATGGTAAATATATTGGTAATTATCCTTATGAGGAAATTAAAAATGGATTAAACCAAAAAGAAAAGATAATTCCAATTCAAAAAAACAATGTAGATTTTAATTTGTTATTAAATGGGAATAGTAGTAAAACATTTTATTCTAATAATGATAAATTAGAATTTATTTATACTACTATTGAACCAACTTATGAATGTTTTGAACAAGTTATACAAGTCAAATTAAATGATAATTATATATATCAACCAGTAGGTGTTAGCGTTGCCCCATATAAACATGAATTAGTTCAAAAAGGTGTATTTAGAACTAAGGAGGATACTATAAACTTCTTAAATTCTTATTTTTCTAACAAAGAATTAACTTCAAAACAAGATTTAGAAAAAGAAAGAGAGGTGGCATAATTAGTGGATGGAAATGCTAAAAGCGATTTAGAACATTCTACTGAGAAAGCTGTTAGAGTATCAGTAAAAAGTAGTGCAGTAATTTCAAGAGTTTTTAGAAGACTGATTGTTTGGGGTAATAGAGTTTATCAAAGAAACTTCTCTTCTTCTTTAAGAGCATTAAAAAAAGATGGATCAACAAGAGAATTATCTGTTTCTCCTGCTTTAACGAAAGAAGAAGCAAAAATGATAATTGCTAATGCTAAGGCAAATGGTATTATAATAGGTATTAAAAAGATGCAGCCAGATGGTGAAGTAGGAACGAATCAATCACTTCATCAGCAAGAAAAAATGGCTAAGAATGAAATTAAGTTAGATAAATGGAAAGAAAGAAGTAAAACTTATAAAAAAGTACCAATTATTAATACCATAGCAAAAAATAAAACTCAAAAATATAGTAAATTATCAAAAGAAGATAATGAAAAAAATAAAGATGATAGATTTATTATATTATGTAATAAAAGTAGATTAGCATTTTTAAATGAACAACTAGAATTAATTACAAAATTAAGAGTCCAAAAGATGTCTAAAAATGAACTAGAAGATATTAATAAAGATGGTATAGTTGATCCAAAAGATTATGAGCCATTGGTGACTCATGATGTTAATTTAACCCCTAATCAATTAGTAGATGTAGGCAAAGATTATGGAACTTGCATGGTAAAAGATTATAATAAAAATTATTGTTTACAAAGAATTACAAAGGCTCAGTATTGTGAAATAAGAGAAGCGTTATTTGAACTTTCTTCACATGGTGCTTGTGTATTAAATGATAATGAAATGCTTGTAGCAATAAATTCAAGTGAATTAGACCAGTATAGGGAATATGCTCCTAGTGATAGACCTATTAAAGAATTTGGTAGTAATGGTGCAAGGAGCATTGAAACTGAAAGTAATTCAAATGATATTATGCAAGTAGAAGTACCAACACTTAAAGAATTTAATATCTTTAAGGAAAGATATAAGGGTAAAGATTTTATAGCACAGTATAATCCTAATGGAACAGTATCCGTTATTGTTCGTGAAAAAGATACTGAAGAAATGGTGGAAGATGCTAAAAAAAAATCGCAAACGGCAGATTTGTTAAAAGAAGCTGATGAATTTGCTGAGAAAAATGTTGAAAACATTATAGAAACTACTATTCCTAAAGAAGTAGAAGAAAAGGAAGAAGAACTTGATCGTTAAAAGAGATAGAAAACCAAGTTATATAATTGTTTTCATTATAGTTTTAATAGCTTCTTATTATACTTTAAGAGTAACTACCTTAACAGAACAAAATGGTGGTAATTTTAAGATAGAATATCTTAGCATAGCACTTGATAATCTTCATAAATTATCAACACCATTAATATTAAATCAAAAGACAATATCTATAACACTGTTTGTAAGTGTTTTTTTGTTTGCAATTATTTATAATTATTTAATTTCTCAAAAGAAAAATATGCAAGAAAATACTTACGGTAGTTCTGATTGGGAAAATCCTAAAAATGCTAAGAAATTTAGAGATCCAATACTTGAAAATAATCAAATATTTACAAAAACAGAAATGTTTTCTAAAAACATGAAAATATCTAAAAGAAATAGAAATGTTTGTTTAGTTGGAAGACCAGGAACTGGTAAAAGTAGATATTATTTTAAAGTTAATTTATTAAATACTTGTGGTGAAACATTTATAATAACTGATCCAAAAGGTGAATTACTTAGAGATTGTGGCATGAGTTTAATAAATCGTGGATATGATATAAGAGTTTTAAATCTTGTTGATAAATGGAAGTCTGATCACTTTAATCCACTTATGTATATTAGAAAAGTACCTAAGGATTATACCAAAATAGATATAACAAGTAATTCAACGCTTGAGGAAGAATTAAGTGCTGATAATTCATGGATTGCTGAAGATGATGTTATGACTTTAATTAATACATTAATGCAAAATACAAAATCGGAAACTATTGAAAGCAATACAGGTGATCCTTTCTGGGAAAAGGCTGAGATGGTATTTTTACAAGCAATAGTTTATTATGTAATTTTTAATTATGAAGACAAGGATAAAAACTTTAAAACTGTACTAGAACTTATTAGATTGGCAGAGCCAGACAAAGATGGTAATTCCAAACTCTCAAAAATGTTTGATGTATGGGAAAGTAAAGATCCTGATAATATTGGTGTTAAACAATGGAGACATTTTAAAGTATCAGCATCATCTCCTAAAATGATGTCAACTATTATAATGACGGCATCATCTCGTTTAGCACCATTTAATATTGCTGAATTAGAGAAAATGACAGTAGATGATACACTAGAACTTAATAGAATTGGTAAAAAAGGTGATGAGGGTAGAATTGCTATATTTATAATAACTAGCCCTAATAATTCAACTTTTAATTTTCTAGCAAATATTGTATATACTCAGATATTTTCAATTATAGATTATAACGCTAGTAAAAATAATGGATCACTTGCAACTCCATGTCAATTATTTATGGAAGAATGGAGTCAGCTAGGAACTATTCCAAGGTTTATTGAGATGCTCGCCTATGTCCGTGGACTTAATGTTGGAATAACTATAGGACTTCAATCATTGTCTCAGTTAAAGAAGGCTTATAAAGACAGTTGGGAAACGGCACTTGATTGCGTTGACTATTTTTTATTCTTAGGTTCAAGATCTAAGGAAACGCTAGAATGGACTAGTTTGATGGTAGGAAAGAAGACTTGGTATAAAAAGTCATCAGGAAGAACATTTTCAAGGCAAGGTTCATCATCAACGACATGGGATGTTGTAGGTAGAGAACTTGCAAATGTTGATGAAATATCAAGGATGAAATCAGGTACTTGTATATTATTGGTATCAGGATTAAAACCTTTTACTTCTGAGTTATATCAAATAAAAGACCATCCTAGATATAATGAACTTTTTGAGCCTTGGATGAAAGAAAAAACTATTCATAATTTATATGATCATGCACTTCAAAGAAAACTTAGTAAAGAAAGTATTAATAGACAAAAAATGTTAAATTATCTAGGACTTTCATTTGCAAAAGTTGAACCTAAATTTAAAATGCGTGATATAAGCGATTATGAATTATCTAAAATGAAGGAGGATGTTGTTTTATCTAATAGTAAAACATTAACAGATATTTTACTTGATTAAAAACTAAAAAGAAAAGGAGAAAAAATGATAAAAAACTTAAAATATAAGGTTTTAAGTTGTACAAAAAAGTTAGTTAGTTTAAGTAATATCGTTTTAATTAGTTTGATTTTAGGTACTACGCCTGTTTATGCAGCAGGAAGTAATACTAGCAGTATTGATGCTTTCATCAATTTTGTATGTGATTGGTTATTTAAAATTGGTGGAGTAGTAGCATTAGTAGGTGGTGTTATGTTTGCATTAAGTTGGCAAAGAGAAGATGCTGAAGGTAAATCTCGTGCTTTAATGACTTTAATGGCTGGTGGTATGGTAATGGCGATAAGTATGTCAAAGAGTTTGTTCGGTCTATAAATCAAAGAAGGAGGAAATGAATGGAATCTTTAATTGAGAAGATATTTCAAATTACATTCACTGTCCTTGGCTTTAAAATTGATTTTGGAAATTTTGCGGGAACAATTAGAAGACTGTGTAATTGGAATACTATAACAGGAACAAGTATTTGGACTTTGGCTTCTACACTTCATTCTGTTATAGTACCAATAGGACTTTCTTTATTAACATTGTTCTTTTTAATTGATTTAACAAAAAAAGTAATGGATTTTGAAAGATTATCTTGGGAACGAGTTGTCTTTATATGTATTAGATTTTTAATATTTAAAATGCTATTAGAAAATTCATTTGAACTTATGTCGGCAATAATGAATATATCAAATGATTTATTAACAAAAGTTACATCATCACTTGGTAATACTTCATCTATTCCAGAATTGGCAACTCAAATGGGAGACTTGGTTAGAAATGCAGGTAACTTTATAGAAAGAGGATTTATGGGAATTATAATACTTATTTTATATATTCCTTTCATGGGAACTCTTGTTGGAATATTAGTTCAAATATTTTTAAGAATAGGAAAACTAATATTGAGTTTTGCATTTTCACCAATACCAATAGCAATAGGGGCATGGGAAGACGGACAATCTGTATGTAAAAGATTTTTTATGTCAACTATAGCACTTGGAATAGAGGCATCAATGATAGTTGTTGCAAGTGGAATATATTCATTAGCACTAAGTACATTAACTGATGCTGGATCTATTAGTACAATGATTGCAATTATGTTCCTTAATGGATTCTTAATGGCATTAATATCACTAACAAGCAACATGGCTGAGAAATGGACTGGAGGGTAAGATAATGGATAGAATAGAACCACGAATACATGATGAAATTAAAGATTACAAAGAAAAGTTTTATAATTTTACATTAAGACAATGGATTTTTGCAATTTTAATATTAATTACCACTGTACCGTTATATTTATTTTTAAGTCCTAAACTTGGAAGTGATATAACTGGGTGGCTTGTAATAATAGTTGCTGTTCCCATTGCTTTTTTTGGATTTATTCCTATACAAGGACTTAATGCTGAAAAAATAATATTTTATTGGATAAGAAATTATATAAATTTTGCTAAACCAATAACTTATATTACTGATGAAGAATTAGCATTAAAAAAATCAAAGAAACATATTTCTAAGAAAGCTCAAAAGGAAAGTATAAGGCTAAGGCGTGAAGATAAAATTAGAGTAAAAGAACTAAAAAAAGAAAGAAAGAAACAAAGAGAACTTGCTCGTGCTAAAAAGAAGTATGGTAATAAAAATATATTAAATAATAGTTTTACACTAAATGAAGAAGAAGCAAAGATTCTACTTAAAATTGCAAATCAAATTGGTGGAAAGGAGAATAATATTGAAGAAAATCAAGAAGCAAAGAAAGAGTAGTAAAATAAGAAAACCGATACTTCAAAAAGTATATACTCCAAAAACAACGCAAGATGTTATCAAATATTTATTTAAAGATATAGATAATAAGACAGGAATTTTCAAAATTACTGATGATGAATATTCTATATGTATGGAATATACTGATATATCTTTTGCAAAATCTAATGATGAAGATGCAGAGAGCATCTTTTTTAAATGGCTTGAATTTTTACATTCATTTAGAGAAGACACACATATAGAAGTTGTTAATGCTGGTTCACCAATTAAAACTGAAAGATATAAAGAACAATTTATATTTGATAATAAAGGACAAATAAGTGAAATAGAAAAGAAAATCATTGATGAACTTAATACATTAATAATAAATGCTTTAGGTACTAATGAAGAAACACTTCAGACAAAGAGATTTGTAGTAATATCTTTAAAAGCAAAAAGCTTTATAGAAGCAAATTCTTTATTTTTAAATATTTGTATAAAAACAGAACAAAAATTTAAAGAATTGAAAAGTAAAGTTAATGTTGTTTCGGTTAAGGAAAGACTATCATTCATATATAATTATTTGAATACCACTACATTAGAAGATAGAGAAATAGATAATATTATGAAATATGCTGAAGATAATAAATTAACTTTATTTGATGCGTTAGCACCTAAAAAGATTTTAATGAATGAATCTGATTATATAGAAATAGAAGATAGTAAGTTCTTGCGTATTTTATATGTTAGTAAATTACCTAAAAGTTTGACACCTAGATTTTACAATAAAATAACAACATTAGAAAACATAAATTTAATGACTACTTTAAATATAACTCCTACCAATTCGGCTAAAATGATTAAGCAAGTTGATAGGAGTTTATCGGCTATGGAAACCGAAAGATTAGAAAAAATCAAAAGAGCTGGTAGAAGTAACTTAGATTATAATTATGTTAAAGACAAAAAATTGGAAACAAAAATATCAAATGCTGAGCAATTACAATATGATTTACAAAAGAACAATCAAAAAATATTTCAAAATAATTTTTTAGTTTGTATTAGTGCATCATCATTTGAAGAACTAGAAGATCAAACAGTAAGAGTACATGAAGTTGCTTCAGAAATGCTTGTTGAAATGAAACCACTTCTTTGGCAACAATTAGAAGGACTACAACATACACTTCCGTTAGGACATAATTCAATTCAACTTCAAAGAACTTTAACTAGCGAAGCAACTGCTGTAAATGTTCCATTTAATAGTAAGGATTTATTACATCCAAAGTCATTATTTTATGGTACTAATTTAGTAAGCAAAAATGCTATATTCTGTGATAGAAAAAAACTTATAAATGGCAATGGATGCGTACTTGCAACAAGTGGAGCAGGTAAATCATTTAATATTAAAACAATTATTGAGCAAATAATGATTAGGTATCCAGAAGATGATGTTTGTATAATAGATCCTCAAAACGAATATGCAAGTTTATTAGAGGCATTTAACGGTCAAAAAATAATTATATCTACCAATTCTAATACTCATATAAATCCTTTTGATTTAGACTTAAATTATGGTCTTGAAGAATCAGGAAAAAATGATCCTTTAAAATCCAAAGTAGAATATATAATTGCATTTTTAGAAAGCATAGTAGGAGCTAATGGACTATCTGGAGGACAAAAAACAATTATAGATAGATGTTGTAAATTGATATTTGAAGAATATGAAAGAAGTCATTTTCAAGATAAGTCTAAATTACCAACACTTCCAATTTTTTATAATTCATTAAAATCACAACCAGAACAAGAAGCAAAAGATTTAGCACTTATAATTGAAAGATATGTTTCAGGTTCATTAGATATTTTTTCAAAAGATACTAATATTGATATTAAAAATAGATTAGTTTGTTTTGATATAAGCGAATTATCTTCTAGTTTGCAATCAACAGGGTATTTAGTATTGCTAGATCACTTACAAAATAGATTAGCATCCAATAAGAAGAAACAAAAATATACATGGATTTTTATTGATGAAATGCACATTTTACTTGGTAATCCATACTCAGCACAATATATTGCAAAGTTTTATAAAGTGGGTAGAAAATTTTATGCAATAAATACAGTTATTACTCAAAATATTGCTGATGTTTTAGAAAATGAACAAGGAAGAAAAATACTTTCTAATTCAGAGTTTGCAGTAATCTTAAAACAAAAATCTCTTGATCTACCTCATATATGTAGTATCTTCGGTATTAGTAAAGAAGAATCAGAATATGTAGAAGGAGATGCTCCAACAGGGCAAGGTCTTTTGGTGTATGGATCAAATGTTATTCCTTTTACAAACAAAATTCCAAAAGATTATGAAATATATAGAATAAATAATACTGATAACTTACAACAGACAAGGTAGTATGGAAAATAAGAATAATAAAGATGTTTCAAAAAGTATTGAAAGAGAAAAAGTTTTAAGAACAAGAGCAAAGGAAAAAATCTATGATTTAACTGATAAATCTGCTAAAGGATTATCTAACTTAAAAGAATACCTTAATGAAATTGAAGAAGATAAAAAAACAGAAGAAACTGATGAAAATTTAGATAATCAAGAGCCAGAGTATGAATCAAGATTAAAGACTAATGAAAATGATAGTGATGTAAATCAAGATAATAATTATGATAATAATCTTAATAATAACTCTAAAATAAAAACAAATATAAATAATGAAAAAGCCGAATCAAATGATAAAGAAAATAGTGTAAAGAAAACAAGTAAATTAAAGACAAATATATCAAATAAAATCGGCTTTAATGATAATCAAGGGAAATTTTCTAAAAGTGTAACAACAGTTAGTAAGATTGGCAAGAAGGTAGAAAAAACAAAAAGAGGACTAACTAAAGCATCAAGTGATTTAACTAAAGCAATTTCTAGTGATGGTACTGGTACAGAATATCTAAAAACATCAGTCAAAAGATTAGAACAAAATGCTTCTAAAAAAGTTATGAAAAATGTTAAAAAACCAATAAAAAAAGGAATTAAGAAAATAACATCACCTTTAACTAATAAATTAAAGATGGCATTAAAGGAAGTAATGAAAAAAAGTATCAAGGTGATATTAACATTTATTGTTTCATACGCAGAAATAATTATACCTGTTTTATTTGCATTTATAATTATATTTGGCAGTTGTAGTATATTTTCAAGTAGTAGTGAAGGTAAAAATTCTTATCAGACATATATGACTAATATACAAAAAGAATATGATAAAGAAGTTGATGACTTTTTAAAACAAAATCCTGATTCAATTTCTATTGGAGTTAGAGGAAGCTATGGAATGGTAGATTGGCGTAGTGTTTTTTCTTTAATTCAAGGACTGGGTGAAGATTCATCTTTTGATTTGTCAGAACAAAAGTTATTGCAAAAATTTAAAGACGCAGAACTTTTTGAAAAACATTACATTATAGATCAAAAGGTATCAACTGGTAAAGATGAATTAAAGACAGAGAAAACGATTAAAGTTATGGTTATAGTAAATCCTATTTTAGAAGAATATTTAGAATGGATAAATAATAATTTCATTTCTGTAAATGAATATATGCAAAGTAAAGGTACGCAAATATTAGGTCAAAAAGAATTAAATGCTTCTCAAATAGAGCTTATTAATATGTTATATGCTTCGGATGATTTATATGATGAATTTGATAAAAAATACAAAGACCATGGAATTAAATTTGGTAGTAATACTACAACAAGAAACTTAAATAGCAATTTCTATTTGAAAAACTCATTAGCAACAAGTGGTTATAAAGGACAATGTACTTGGTATAGTTTGGGTAGAGCATTAGAAAGTATGAATGTTAAAACACCAACTGGAAACGCTCAAACATGGACTACAAAAGCTATTGCAATGGGATTAAATACTGGTAATGCTCCAAGAGTAAATTCAATAGTAGTTATGGCAGGAAGTAAGTTTGGTCATGTTGCTTATGTTGAAAGCTATGATGGTAAAACAATAAAGATTAGTGAAGGAAATGTGGGCAATGCTTGTTATGGTAAAGATGATTGTAATCAGGTTGAATATGCTAATAATCATGCTAACGAACTTGTCAAAGATAGAACATATAATTCTTTTACTGAATTTAAAAAGAGCCGTATGGCAAGTGGATATTATATAGTAGGTTTTGTTTATTTAGATTAAAAGGAGAGAATATGAAAAATAAAAAAATAGCATTTGGTGTTGTAATAGGTTTAGCAGTATTATCTTGTTTTGTAAAATATCTAATTCCATCTAGTAATAAAAAAAGTAATAATGATGAGGTAGTCAATAGTGAAAAAAAGGATATAACACCACCATACTTATTATTAAAAGAAGAAAAATTTATTGTATATCAAGATGATGAAATTAATTATAAGTCTTTTATAGTTGATTGTTTTGATGAAGTTGATGGTGATTTGATAGATAAAGTAACTTATAACACTATTGATACATCAAAAGTAGGCGAATATACTGTTACTTATTCTGTAAAAGATTTATCAGGTAATGAAACAAAAAAAGATTTATTATTTATTGTTCATGAAAAGATAAATTAAAATGGAAAAACCAAAAAATATTTCTGAATATACAGTAATAGAGCAACAGGCAATTATAGATGAATTAGATAGATTATTAAGTACCCATACAGAAGATTATTATGGAGTTTTTTATAATGATAATAAGTATAGTAATCAAAGAACTTATAAAAATATTTTTTTCTATGTACCTTTACTTAATTCGTTTTTTTATGTAAATACAAATTATTTATCAAATTTTTTTGATAAAAATTTTAATTCTATAAATAGTGTTGGAGAATTTTTGATGAAATATAATAGAAATGAAATATTTAATATAAAATCATTTGAAGATATAAGGTACGGTTATTTTTACGATTTTTCTTCAAGAAGCTTAATTTATAATGAAGTTATAGATTTATTTAAAGAAAATAATAAATATTCTGGAATAGATGAATTTAAGACTTATCTTAATGCACCAAATTATCAAAGAGGTCGTTATGTAGATAGTGATATAAAGATAGGTTTATTAAATTATGCTATGAAATATATAGAAACACCTCAAATAGAAAAAATGGTAAAGTCAGGATTTGGAAGAATTGTAAATAGTTGGCTTCATAGTTCTAACGATTTATATTCAAGAAGTTTTAAGAACGGCAATAATATGAATGAAATTACTAAGTTACCTAAATTTGCATGGCAATCATTACAAAAAGAAGGTATTTCTGATATAGGAATGTGGAATGAATATAGAATATGGATTCAAAAAGATAATTTGTCAAAGGATCAATTAGATACCATTCTTAATTTGAATGTTAGAGATGCTTCAACTATAAAAGCAATAAGAAATATTCTTAACTCTGAGTACAATAACAAAAAATTATATACGCTTGATACACTTTTGAATTATTTATCTCGTGTTGATATGTATCAAGCAATATCTATAAATGATTCAATTACAATATTAAGAGATTATATAAAAATGTGTTTAGAATGTAATATAGAACCACTAACTAATAGTAATTCATTAAAAAGAGAACATGATGTAGTTTTAAGAAATTATAATTTAGTTCAAAGAGAAAAGTACAATGAGAAAGAAAAAGAAAAACAAATAACTTTAAATAAAAAAATAGAAGATAGATTAAAGATTATAGAAAAATATAAATATAGAGATAATGAATTAGAAGTTATATTCCCTCAAAATATTGAAGATTTATTTCAAGAAGGAAGAAATAATCATAACTGCGTAGGATCTTATTGTGATAGATATGCAAATGGAAGTAGCAATATAGGATTTATTAGAAAAATAGATAACCCAGAACAAAGTTATATTACAATAGAAGTTAATTCTGATTTTACAAAAGTTAATCAAGCTTTTTACTCATCTAATAGAGATATAACTAGCATAAGAGATATTAAATTTATTGAATCATGGATTGAGCATAATAAAGAGATTAATCAAGAGAAAAGCAATGAATTTGATAGGGATATAACAGATGATATGTATTAATATTAACTCTTTTGAAGGAGGAAAATAATGACGGATGAAGAACTATTAAAAAAGTATAGAAAATATAAGAGGAAAAGGAATTTAATAATTATGATTTCTTTTCTTTTTATTTTAATGATTGGTTTATTTGTCTATAGTAGATTATCTAATAAACCAGTAAATGATAATAAAGAGATTATAAAGGAAGAAATTGATATAACGCCTCCTGTTTTAGTATTAAATAAAGAATCTATTGAAATAAATGAGGGAGACAAAATAGATTATAAATCTTATATAGAATCAGCAACTGATGAAGTTGATGGTGATATAACAAATAAAGTTCTTTATTTTGAAATAGATACTTCTAAAATAGGAGAAGCAGAAGTTATTTATTATGTATTAGATAATTCAAATAATATGTCTCAAAAATCTTTGAAAGTATTGGTAAAAGAAAAGCCACAGGAAACACTAGAAAATAACTCCAAAGAAGAACAAAAACCATCAAATAATACAAATACTACTAACAATACAAAACAGCCTGAGAACAAGCCAAAAAATGATTCTAAGATTATAAAATACTTTTTATTTTCTGATGGTTATACAATGAATAATGTAGTTGATGCTTGCGCCAGTGAATTAAAAAAATTAAATAGAGCAGGTCGTTGTACTCCATTAACAGATTCAACAGGTATCTATTTAGGAATGAAATTAGAAACAAATTAGGAGATGATAAAACTGATTGATAATAAAAAAGTATTAATTTATTGTAGAGTGGGAAATGAAGAACAGAACAATTTATCATACAATATAGAACTTGAAAATATTTTAAAAAAATATATTAATGATTTTAAAATGCCAGATATGTTCAAAAATAAAAATTGTTATATTCCATATCAAGGTTATTATGATTTAAGAGAATATAACTTAACTGAGAAGGAATTTATAGATTTTTGGAAGACACAGTATTTACTTAAATGTTGTGAGAAAAATAAAGAAACTATTAAAAATACAGATATTAGTGATTTTGAAAGATTAAAAGAAATATCTGGTATTTATCAAAATAAATTGTTTGAAAAAGAATTAAAAGATAGAGAAATAGAGTTAGATTATTAAAAAGAAAAGGAGAAAAAATGAAATATAATTATTTGTTAATAGGTGAAGTATTGAGAAACGAAAGACTTAAAAATAAATATAGTATTAGAGGTTTAGCAAGATTAGTGGGTATGAGTGATACTGAACTAAGCCGTTGGGAAAATGGTGAGAGAATTAATTATAATTTAATATTGTTAATACGCCTTTGTGATATTTTAAAAGTAAATTTTATTAAACTTTTAAAACTTAGTAATTATTTACCTTTAAACTATTCTGAAAAAATGTATAACACTGAACAATCACAGTCAGAAGATAAAGTAAATAAAAAATATGTATGTATATATATTCCAAGTGAATTTTGCATAATAGGTGATCATAATGAAGAAAAATAATAGAGATATATTGGTAATTAGTACAGAAGAAAATATATTACACATATCTGTATCAACTTATTGTGCTAATTATTTTTTATATGATAATAAAGGTAAATTTTTAATAAGTGGTACTATGGAAAGTTCTAAATATCAAATGAATGAGAATACCATAACTATTGAAATTATAAATTTGATAAGTCAATATATACCTTTTTCAGAACCATTTATGTATTTATATGACGGACAAACAGAGTTTTTAAGAGATTTAATTTTAAGTGAAAATAATAAGAAGGATATTGAAAAAATGGTACAAGAAATAGAAAGGAGAAACTAATTATTATGAAAGAAGAATTAGAAAAATTTATTTTAAGTGATTCAAAAGAACCATTTGATTATATAGATGATGAAAGAGAATATTTTAATAAGAAGTATTTAAAGATTAATTACAATCATAGATTTGATATACTTTATAGTCAAAGATTATATAAAAATAAAATGAATAATGACTCATTTAGTTTTGCAGGATTTTATGACAAAATAGATAAAGTTATATATAATGCTGATTATGATTTAAGAGATGTATTAAAAGATAAAGATATTAAATTTGATGAAATCTGTAATTTAAAAAGAAAAATTTATAAAGATATGAATGAGTATATTAAAAATTATACAATAAATAATCAAGATGAATTAAGACAACTTTATCATAATAATTTTTATGATAATGAAAAACCTTTTTTTAGAAGAATAGAAGAAGATGTTGAAAGACATTTTATAACTACAGAAGATACTGTAATTGAAATACCTTATTTTGCTGAAACTAGATATGATGCTAATTATGAATATGATAAAGTTTTACTAGAAGATTCAAATAGTATATATACAGATTATTTAGATAATCCAGAACAAACTATTAAAGAAAAATCAAAAGTAATGTTAAACGAAGAAACAACAAAGAAAAGAATTGGTTTTATGTTAAATCATAATGAGTTTGAAAATAATTATCTATCAAAAATATTTGAAAATAAGAACAATGAATATGCTAGTTTATATAAAAATAAAGAATTATATAAAGCAATAAAAGATGTAGAAACTCAAATGATTAATATAACAATTAACTATAATGGTGATGAACTTACTTTTAAATTTTCTAAATATACTTTTCAATGTGCATTAGAAAGAAATTATAAGAGCGAATGTAGTTATAACAAATCATATGAAAGTGTAGAAAAATTTCTTGAAGAACATAAAGAACAAGGCTATAAAAAAGAATTTGATTTTTTGAATATTACAAAGATAACTTATGGTAAAAATACTTTGTATGAAAAGCAAGAAGATAAGGAATTAGAAAATGATGAGCATGAAATGGAGATGGAATACTAAATGAAAGAATATGATTTGTTAATTAAAGAATATGATGAAAGAGTTTTAAGGGGAAAAGGCGAAAGTTTTGAAGAAGCTAGTTTAGAAGTTGAAGATAAAATTAATAGCGGTGATATTTACTTAGATCCAGTTAATTATAGTAGAGAGATAGTAAATTATAACAGTAAAAAAATAACTAAAAAAATAAAAATTGTTATTGAGTATGATCCAATAACAAAGAAAAATTCTATTGAATGTGGAGATATTAAGTCCGAATATAGTTCTGGTAAAACAGTTCGTGATTTAGAAACTGATTTTATAAATTTTTGTGAAGTTCACATGGAGGATAGAGAAATAGAAGCTGATAAAGATTTAGAAAACGAACTAAATGAAGAAAGAGAGATGATATAATTTGGAAAAACAATATGATGTCTTTTGTAAAATGAAACAAAAGGAAATGTCAAAGGCAATAAGTGATATGACTTATGAATATATTAATCCAGAAACAAACAGTCCGACATTAGTACCAGCTGCACATTATGATAAAATATTAGGCTTGGTAAAAGAACAATTTATAGATGTTGCAATGCAAAATGAATTTTTAAATATAGCATACGATCAATTAAAAAAATTAAAAACGCAAGATCCAAAATATTTTTATCAAGCACTTCTTTGTTTAGATATGAATATAAAACCTAATGATTTGAGAACGAACGAAAGACTTTCATTAACACTTACCTATGACGCAATAGAAGATAAAGAAAACAATTCAAAGAAAGAATTTAATTTCTTAAATCAAGATATTTTAGATTTATTTATAAGTAATAGAGATAATAAGCAACTTCATGCTGAAATGCTTCAACCAAAAGATAATGTAATTGAAGAAAATGAGGAGGAAATAGAGTTAGATTATTAAGAAGAAAAGGAGAAAAAATGAATAAACAATTACAAGCAAAAATAAATAAATTAGAAAGTTTAAAATCAAGAGAAATAGAAAAAAGAGATAAAATAAATGATGTAATTAACGATATGGATAAACAGCTAAAAGTTCTATATGATTATCAAAAACAGCAAGAAAAGATTTATCAGCTTCAACAAGAATTAGATGGAAAAATTAAGGAACAATAAATGAATAGAAGAATTTTTATTGATATGGATGGAACTTTAGCTAGGTGGAAAGAAGTATCAAAGACAGATGAATTATATGAGCAAGGTTATTATTATAACTTAGAGCCTAATCAAAAATTAATAGATGATATTAAAGAAATGATATGGAAGGGAGAAGATATTTATATTCTTTCTTCCTTTTTAAATGACAGTAAATATGCTTTAAATGAAAAAAATCAATGGTTAGATAAATACTTACCTGATCTTGTAAAAGAAAAAAGAATCTTTGTTAAATATGGTGATAATAAGTCAGGTTATATAAAAGATGGAATATCAAGTACAGATTATTTAATAGATGATTATACTAAGAACTTAATAGAATGGAAAGCATCTGGAGGTACAGGTATTAAATATTTAAATGGTATAAATCATACAAAAGGTACATGGAAAGGTTTAATGCTAGATGAAGCAAATGAAGAAAATAGTTTATTAAAATTGATAGATGGTTTTGAAACAAATAAAGATTCATTTAATAAAAAGTATTTAGAATTGAGAACTAAAACAAGTGATTTTTTATCTAAGACAAGAAGTTGTTCTACTAAAAAGGTAGGAGAATTTACTGAGTTATTAAATGAAATTATAATGGAACAACAGCACTTATTAAATGATTATATTATAGATATAGAAAGTTCTTGGCAAAATAAATCTTCTAATGATTTATCCGTGCATTACAAGATAAGAAACAAAGAATCTAAATTGTTATTTGATGGTTATGCTATTATAAATAATAAAAAAGACTTATCAAAGGACGAAATTAAAGATGAAATTTTATTATCTAATTTTCATGACAAAATAGATATTACAAGTATATCTAATGAATTAAGAAGTTTTGTAGATTATGTAATTTCTATTGATCTTGATGTGGGAGTTAGGTTTTATGCTGATGATTTACTTAATTATTTTGATATGGATGAAAATGAATTAACGAATAAAATGGCTGATGTACAAAAAGAAGTAGAATCTTTGGGTATATCAGATTATTTAGATATTCATTATTCTAGTTTTGATAATAAAATTAATTATGTTGATGTATCGCCAAATATTATATATGAGTTTGAATATTCAACGGCAAGTAATGAAATAAATATTGAAAGGACATTCAAATATATAATCAATGGAAAAGATGTAGTGTGTGATCTTAAATATGATAATAGATTGCATGGATTTGCTGTTTTAGGTTATATAGTTGATGAAAAAGATGTAAGCAAAGAAAATATATATAATGTACTTAGTAAAGAAGAATTATCAAAAATTCAAGGGTTATTATTAAATGAAATAAACGAAATTTATGATAAAGAATTTTTAAATAATTCTTGTGATGAAAAAGATATAACTGATGATATGTATTAGAGAGGAGATTATATGAGAGTAACCAAATTAGCTGAAAATTTGAAAAATTATAATAATTCAATTTGGCATGGTGGTAAAGTCGCTACAATAGAATGTAATAAAGGAATATATAATATTTATGCTAATGGAATTGTAAATTGTAATCTAATAGCTAAAAGAGTATTTATAGATGCTTACGGAAATATTTATGGTAAAGATGACATTATAGAAACAGTTAAAGATAAAAATAATAGTGGGGAATTTTTAAAAAGATTAGGTCATTATATAACAGATGATGAGCATTTAAAAAGAATATTAGAAGATAAAGACAAAAATTATGAATTAGAAATAATTAATAATAATTGGTTAGAACTAGAGTATATTAACAATACTGGAGAAGTTGAATATAGTGATGTAATACTTGACTTTGCTAATATCACAGATGCAATAGATAATGTTTTGGAACAATTAGAAAAAGAAAATGAAATAAATAAAAAGTTCATAATTTATTGCAGAATAGGAATGAGTAAGGATAATCCCTATTCATGTGAATCACAAAAAAAGTATTGTATGAGTTATTTAAAAGGTGAATATAACATTAATGAAGAACAGGTAGAAGTATATATGGATGAAGGATTTAGTGGAGTAGATCCTGATAGACCATGCTTTAAAATGATGCTAGAAAGGATAAAGGAAGGTAATGTAAAGCAAATAATAACACCTTCTTTTTCTAGGATGTGTAGAGATTTAGAAACTTCTTTTGTTCTTATAAAATTATTAGAAAAGTATAATGTAGATTTATATTTCATTAAAGAAAATTCTTCACTAAAAGATATTATTTCTCTTTCGTTCAATAAATCTTTATTTGAAACATATCATCAAACCAAACAAAATGAAGAAAAGGAATTAGAATATGAGTAAATATAATAAAGCTAGAGAAGAACTTGTTAATATGTATTTAAACAGTTTAGAAGAAGGAGAGATACCTTGGTATAAAACTTGGAATATTAAATCACCTTGTAATGTTGTGTCTAATAGAAATTATAGAGGAACTAATAATTTATTATTGTCTTATGTTGCAGTCAAAAGAGGTTATAGTGATAATCGTTGGTGTACATTTGACCAGCTAAAAAAGAACAAATGGAAGTTTAAAGAAGATGCCAAAGGAAAAGGTGTCTGGGTAGAATATTGGACGCAATATAATGTAAAAGAAAAGAAAATATATTCATTTAATGCTTATGAGCAAATTATAAAAAATAATCCTGAAAGGAAAGAAGAGTTTAGGATAATAGATAGATGTACGGTAGTTTTTAATTGTGATTTGATAGATGGCGTTCCAAAACAAAAAGAAATGATTGAATATAATGATGTAAAATTATCTAACACTATTGATAATATAATTAAAAATATTGGTGTTAAGTATATAGAAGATAGTAGTGATCCATATTATAGTCCTTTAGAAGATAAAGTTGTAATTCCATATAAGAAATCTTTTACAAATGAATATTCATATCATGCAACTCAATTACATGAATTAGCACATTCAACAGGTCATGAATCAAGACTTAATAGAGATATAAAAAATAAATTTGGATCTGAAGAATATGCAAAAGAGGAACTTAGAGCAGAAATAAGTTCTTCTTTTTTAATTCAAAAATTTGGATTAGAGTATGATAAAAAACATTTAGAAGAACATAAAGGTTATATTCAAAACTGGATAAAAATTATTAAAGATAAATCTTCAGAACTGCTAAAAGCAATATCTGATGCTGATAAAATTGTTAGTTATCTTGAAGAAAATTCAATAGATAAAAGCAAAGAATTAGTAAATGAAGATTTGGATAAGGAGATGGAATTAGAATATGAATGAAAGTCTAAATGTGTTTAGTAATATAAAGAACAAACTATCTTCTAATGAAATGTTAGAAGACTTTTTATATTATTTAGGAATATCTAATATTAATGAAAATATTTCTAATGATGAAATGATAGATTTGATTGATTATTGTAAGACAGTAAGAAACAAAAATATAGATCCGTATGTAATAGCAAGAGATTTAACTTTAATAATATATAAATATAGAAATAGTATTACACTTGAAAATATAAAAAGGATTCCAAGTGATTCAATAGAATATTACTATGAAAGTGGTAATATTTCTGAATTAGAGGATTATTTTGAGGATTATGAAGAAACACTAACTTCAACAAAAGATATAAAAGACGGAGTGTCTTATACGGTAGCTCGTGTTGTAGAAAATGGTTATTGTGTAGAACTTCATTATAATAGTAATGATGGGGCAACTATTGAGTATGGTACTAAATTAGCACATGATTATTGGGAAAATGATATAGAAGAAATTGATTGGTTTAATACTAATTTGTCTGATGATTATATTTTAAGAAGACTTGATTGTTTATATGAAGACTATTTTTTTGATAAAGAATTAACTAATGAAAAATCAGAAAAATTAAACTTAATTTATAAAATTCTTCATAATCATAAAGTAGATGATATTACATTACATATTAATAGATTTAATAATATAGTTGCTTATGATGATTGCAATTTTTGGTATGGTAAAGAGTTTTATGATTTTATGTTTAATGAATTATTTGTTTACAATAATGATAATCAAGTTGATTTAATTGAAAGTAAAGATTTAAAAAAGCTGAGTGAATATAAAAAGCAATATGAAGACTTAGATAATGTGAAAAATGGAACTCAGACTAACAAAATAGTACAAGAGATGGAGATTGAAATCTAATGATAAAACTTAAATATTGTAAATGATTTTTTAAAAAATCTACTAAACTGTCGGAGACTTTTAGCAGGTCTTAGGAGTATCTCCTAACAAGCAATAGGGTGTGTCAACACCATGCTTGGTAGTTTATATATATATAGTCTGTAAGATACAATCTAAAAATAAGAAAGGAGCGATTAAAATAAATTTATTTTTTGATAAATGGCAAGTAATGAAACAGTTAGAAGTATCAGAAAAAGAAATGGATATTGCAATTAAGAATATGGTTAGAAGACATCCTTTTGAGAACTGGATGTATGTTAGAAATGCAAGTAATAATCAAAAGACTACATATATATCAAATGAAGGAATAGAATGGTTAAAACAAGTGTATTTTAATAGGAATAAATTTTATTTAGATCTTGATATTTTATTTTTTGAAAATTTAGTTAAAATATTAGAAGAAAAAAACAATCTTCCTCATAAAAATAAAGTCTATGATGACATGAACATAAAATCATTAATGTCTTTATTTAATAAATCAAGAATTGCACTTGATACAGCAATTAGTAGAATGAATAAAAGAACAGGAAAAGATTATAAAGAAATGATTGATGGTGAAGTAATAATTAAAAGTGATGGTGTTAAATGGTTGTATGAAAAATATTTTCGTTTAGCATATTTAGAAGAATTAGAAAATTATAAATTAGAACTTGAAAGAAAGTCTTATGACAGAGAAAAAATCAAGGCGTGAAAAAATTAATATTATGCTAAATGAAGAAGAAAGAAAAACTATAACAGAAAAAGCAATTAAATATGGTTATGGGAATAAACTTGCTGAATATGTTAGAGATGCGTGTATTTATGAAAAATTATATGTTGAAGATGTAAAAGGAAAAACTGAGATTTGTAAAATAGTTAATAATCTTATTTTAGAAATAAGAAAAATCCAAACAATAGAAAGTAAAATATCTAAAAATATTACTATAACAAAATCAGATGTAGAACTTATCAAAAATAATAATGTAAAATTAAATGACTTGATAGATAATTTAATAAAAACAGTAATTAAAGTATTATCTACATCATCAACACAAAAATATCAAAAAAGATTTAGATTAGTTGAAAAGTATAAGACAACTAATAAACATATAGATAATATTTTAAAAAAGGAATTTTGTTTAGTAATTCCTAGCACTTTATCATTTAATGACTATAAGATAGGATATTTAGTTATATTATTAGATACATCAAAAAGTGTTAAATTAGATTATGTAAATTATAATAGTATTTCGGCAATGATAGATTCTCAAAGAGAATTAGCACTACAAAATAATTGCTATATTCTTTTTAAAAAGATAGATAATATTTTGTATTCATATTTAGCACTTTATAAAAAATCAAAAGACGAAGCAATGAGCTATATTGTAGGAAATAAAAACAATTCTTTATATGATTATGTAAATGATGTAGAAATTATATCTGATAAATAATGCCAACAACTGCTAGATGGGTTGTTCATGGAGTTCAAGGTAGAAGTGATTGCATTAATTATATAAAGAATAAAAATAAGACTGAAGATGGTATTTTAGTAACTGGTGTAAATTGTTCTTCAGAGTTTGCAGCGTATGAAATGAAAATGAATAATGATAAATTCCATATAGTTGAAGATAATGACAGCCGTACTTGTTATCATGGTTATCAATCATTTGATCCAAAAGAGAAAAATCTAACACCAGAAGAAGCACATGAAATTGGTGTTGAACTTGTTAAAAGATTGTATCCTGATTATCAAGTAGTTGTTAGCACTCATACAGATAGATCACACATTCATAATCATTTTGTAATCAATGCCGTAAATATGAGTGGTAAGAAATTAGAGGATAGACTTGCCAATCCAATAGAAGGATTATATGGACTTAGAGATATAAGTGATTCCATTGCTCTTAGTCATGGATTAAAAATTATAGAAGATGCTCCAAAAATTGGACGATTTCATAAAAGCAAATATTTATATGCTTTGGCACAAAAATCTTGGAAACAGCAGATAATTGAAAAACTGGAAGAACTAAAAACTAATTGCTTTACTTTTGATGAACTTTTAGAAAATTTAGCACTAGATGGTTATCTAATTAAAACAGGTAAAAATATTAGAATCAAGCCTTATGGAAAACAAAAATTTGTAACTATGAAATTTTTGGGAGAAGAATATAGTGAAGAAAATTTAAAAAAGTTTTTCTTAAATAAAAGTAAAAATTCTGTATTACTTGATTTTGTAGATTATAAATTAAGTGATGAGAATAGTGAGTTATTAAATATTCAAGATATACTAATAAGAATGTCTAAAAAATCTATTCTTTCAACTATGAAAGAGTTAGAACCTAATTCTAAATATCCAAAGTATTATAACTCAAGGTACATGGAGATTAAGCGTTATCATAAATTAATAGATACGCTTAATTTTTTAAATGATTATAAAATATATACTCATGATGATTTATTAAATAATTTGAATGAATTAAAAGAAGAGATAGAGATAAAACAAAAAGAGTATGAAGAACAAGTATCTGCTAATGAAACATTACAACTTCGTGTTCCTCTTTGTAATTTATATCTACAATTAGTTGATTATTATGAAAGCTATTTAGAACAAAAAGATATGATAAATGCTGAAATAGAATTAAGTAATGAAGTCAAAACATTTATGGATATTAAAACCGAACTGGGTGATGTTTCACTTGATGATGTAAAACATATTTTAGCTTCTGCCAATAGAAGTAAGACTGAAACGAATAAACAGTATGCTTATTTGACTTATTTAAAAAATAAGGCTAGTAGTTTAGAAAGAATAAAAGGCTTATCTTTGGAAACTGAAAAAGGATATATAAAAAGTTTTTCAATAAGTGAAAAAATGATAGACCAAAATAGAACTTCTGAATCTAAATATTGTATTCGTGTTCCTTATAGCAACTATTATATTTATGTACCTAAAGAAAATGTTTCTTGGTTTAATTATAATCAAAGAGCAAATGTTTATGTTGTAGATGATAAAGAATATGAACTATATGATAAAGATAATTTATTAGTAGATCATATTACAGGAGAATTATTAGAAGAATTATCATTAGAGGAAAAATCAAAAGTAAGTGAATATTACAGAAATGAAAATGAAAAGGAGAGAGAAGAAAACAATGAATAAAGAGAAAGTAAGAGAATATCTTAAATTTTTTAATAGTAATAGAAACAATTATAGAGAACTAGAAATAGCATTTATTTTTTATACTATATATGATGAAAAAGAAATAACAGATGAAATGATTTATAAAATAGATAGAGAAACAAATAATAAATCTATACTAGATAAAGACATTCAAGATAGTATTGAAGATTTTGATGAAAAAAATAATATAGAAGAAAATGAGGAGGAAATAAAATTAAATGAAAAGTAAAAAATTATTTACTGCTATAAAAGTTTTATATATAACAATTCTATTGTTAATAGCTGCTTTTTGTTTTTATAAATATTTTTCAATAAAAGAAGATAGAAAAGAACAAAAACAAGAACATGAAAAAATACTTGATGTTGCTGATATAAAAGAAGATAAAAGTGATGATGACAATAATAAAATTAATTTTGAAGAATTGTCAAAGATAAACTCAGATATTGTTGGATGGATAACTATTGAAAATTCAAATATTAACTATCCAATAGTTCAAGGACAAAACAATACTTATTATTTAAAACATTCTTTTGAAAAAAAGTATAGTGGTTATGGTGCTATTTATATGGATGCAACAGCAGACAAAAATTTTAATTCTTTAAATACATTCATATATGGTCATAATACATCAAATAGTACAATGTTTGCTGATTTAGGAAAATTTATGAAGCAATCATTTTTTGATGAACATAAAAATATTTTTATATATACAAAAGATAAAAATTATAAATTAGAGGTATTTAGTGTTCATGTAGATAAAGCATCTTCAAAATCTTATCAAATGAATTTTACAACAATGAATTTATATAAAGAATATATTGATTTAATGAAAGAATATAGTGTTATAAAATCTGATGTTGAAGTTGATTATGAAACGGATAAAATAGTTACTTTATATTCTTGTTCACATGAAAGGGGTAATTCAAAGTTAGATAGATATTTTGTTCATGCTAAATTAAATGAAATCAGTTGAATCATTGAAAGATAGTTCTTTTTTTTCTTCAAAAAATGATTTAATTGAAGAAAATTTAAACTTAATTCATTATGTCTTATCTAAGATGAATAATATTAATGATCAATATGAAGATTTATTTCAAGAGGGTGTTATAGGGTTAATTAATGCTTCAAATACTTATGACATAAATAAAAATATAAAATTTTCAACTTATGCATATTGTTGTATAAGAAATGAGATTTTTCATTATATAAGAAAAAATAGTATAAACCAATTTTATGTTGAAAATGAAGTATTGGATAATATGTTAGTTTTACAAAATATACATGACAATGAGTTAAGTGCTTTAGATATTTTAATTAAAGAAGAGGAGCATAACAAAATATTAGATATTATTAATTTGAAATTAAGTGATTTAGAAAGAAAAATAATTTGTATGTCTTATGGAATTGCTTGTAAAAAATTAAAACAAAAAGAAATTCAAATAATGCTAGATTTAAAACAATATCAAATTTCTAGGATTAAGAAAAAAGCAATTAATGTAATAAAATTATATGTTTAAAATATAACTATGTAAAAAAAATAATAATTATATAAAAAGTATGTTATAATTAAGATGAATTAAGTAGAAAAAACGAAAAAGTATAGTAAAATTTGAATACAATTAAGCTTATAAAAACTTATGAAGGAGCAGATGGACTTAAAACAGGATATACAAAAGAGGCAGGATACTGTCTTACTGCAACAGCAAAAAGAAATAGAATGAGACTTATAGGAAGTATTATGGGTGCAAGTGAAAGTAAAATAAGAAATAGTAATATGATGACTTTATTAGATTATGGTTTTAACACATATGAAATGCAAGTTGAAGTAAAAAAAGGTGAAGTAGTATCAAATAAAAGTATATCAAAAGCTAAAAATCAAAACGTAAAAATAGTTCCTAAAAAAGATGTTAGTGTATTAGTTGAAAAGGGAAATGAAAAAGATGCATTAAACTACGAAATGAAATTAAATAAAATAAAACTTCCTATAAAAAAAGGACAAGAAATAGGAACATTAAAACTAAAAGATGGTAATAAAGTTATAAATGAAGTTAGCTTAACAGTAAAAGAAGATGTTAAAAAAGCTAGTATTATAGAACTTTATAAACGTTCTATAACAAGTGTTTTATCTGGAAATATGTAAAAACAACCAATTTATGGTTGTTTTCTTAAATCTATATAAAATAGCTTTTCTTTATTATTTAAAGTTTTGATGTATTTTGCACCAAACTTTTCATAATAGTTTATCAAATTAGATTTTAAATATATTTTATCATAACCCTTTTTCTTAGCTTCATTTAAAATAGCATCATTAAGTATTTTAGAGTATCCATTATTTCTATATTCTTCTTTTACATACATAGTAGCATACCAAGGAGTAAGGTTTTTCATTTCTAATCCATCATACTTAAATAATGATATAAAACCAATTAATTCATCATTATCTAAAAGCCCAAGTATACTTATAACTTTATCTTCTTCTAAAATTCTTTTAACTTTTTCTTTAATATATATTTTAAGTTCTTTATCAGTTTTTTTATCTCCCCATGTTACCTGACATATTTTTGCATATTCTTCTAAATGTTTTTTATCACTCATAATATTTTTTATTTTCATAATTAAAATCTCCTCAAAATTATTATAACATTAACTTATAATATGATAAAATAATTACGAAAAAAGGTGATTGATATATGAAATATAAATACTATAATCCAAGTTTGGAAAGAGGAGGTTGCATTCCTAGAGCAATTAGTAAAGCTTTAAATATTAACTATAGTGATGTAAAAAATGATTTAATAGAATTATCCATAAAACTTGAAAAAGATGATTATCATGATATAGAAGTTTTTGATGCGTATTTAAAGAAGAATGGGTTTAAAAAGATTAATGTAAAAAAAGATGAATTAGTTAAGAATTTGAATCTTGATAATGGTACTTATATAGTATTTTGCTATCAAGATGATTTTTACCATATGACATGCATTATGAATAATACCTTATATGATAATAAAAAAGACTCATTTAATTTGAAAACCATAACTTTATATAAATTAGAAAAATAATTAGTAAATAAATGTTATTGGAAAGGATTTTTAAGAATACGTTATATATGATTTTATATAAAAAATAAAAAAAATATTGAAAAATAAAACGACTTAATATATAATAGACGTTAATTAAAAAAAGGAAAGTGTGAATATGAATAAAGTACAACAAATAGCAAATACCTTAATAGAACTAAAAAAACGTGCTGTTTCAGAAAAAGAAATCATTGAAAAATATGAAGAAAATATACTTTCACTTAAAAATGCTGAGTTATCATATGCTTTTGCTAAAAATATAGAAGGCGTAGATGTAAAGACTCATGGAAAAGTAGTAATAGAAAGTAAAAATCCAGAATGGAATTATAAGTTTGCGAAAGATGTAAAAGATGCAGATGTAAAAGCCCATGAAAAAGTAGTGTTAGAAAGCAAAAATCCAGAATGGAATTATATGTTTGCGAAAGATGTAAAAGATGCAGATGTAAAGGCCCACGAAAAAGTAGTAATAGAAAGCAAAAATTCAAGATGGAATTATGACTTTGCAAAAGATGTAAAAGGAGCAGATGTAAAAGCCCATGAAAAAGTAGTGTTAGAAAGCAAAAGTCTATTTTTAAATTATCTTTTTGCAAGAGATATAGAAGGAACAGATACAAAAGCTCTCGAAAAAGTAGTATTAGAAAGTAAAAATGCAATGTGGAATTATAAGTTTGCAAAATATGTAAAAGGCACCGATGTAATAGCGCATGGAAAGGTGATAATAGAAAGCAAGGATTCAACATATAATGACTGGTTTAAAAAAAATTTTGAAGATGAATATAAAATTATAGAAAGAAATAATTTTATAGATGGTGCTTATAATTTTATAGATGATGCTTTAGATAAAATGCTTAAGGAAAATAATGAAGAAAACAAATCTATGTAAAAGAGGTCTTAAGAAAGCAAGATTAATGAAAGATTTGAATAAAAAATTAATATATAATAGACGTTAATTAAAAAAAGGAAGTGTAAATATGAACAATGAAAATTTAACAAAAAGCAAAGTAGAAAAACTAAAAGAAAATTTAGAAAAACTTTTAGAATTTGGTGTTTCAGAAAAAGAAATCATTGAAAAATATGAAGAAAATATACTTTTACTTAAAGATGCTGAATTATGTTATTGGTTTGCAATAAGCGTAAAAGGAGCAGATTTAAAGTCACATGAAAAAGTAATAATAGAAAGTAAAGATCCAGAATGGAATTGTAAGTTTGCGGCATATGTAAAAGGAGCAGATGTAAAGGCTCATGGGAAAGCAGTAATAGAAAGTAAAGAACTAGATTGGAATTATAAGTTTGCGAAATATGTAAAAGGAGCAGATGTAAAAGCACATGGAAATGTAATAATAGAAAGCAAAGATCCAGAGTGGAATTATAAGTTTGCGAAATATGTAAAAGGAGCAGATATAGAAACTCATATAAGAATAATACTAAAAAGTCAAAATAAAAAGTACAATAAATTTTGTAGTGACTTTTTTGGTAATAAATATAGAATTATTTCTGCTTATTACTTTATAGATGATATTTTAGATGAAAGAAATAATGAAGAGGACAAATCTATGCAAAAGAGGTCCTAATAAAGTAAGATTAATGAAAGATTTAAATAAAAAAATTAATATATAATAAAATTAATTAAAAAAGGAAGTGTAAATATGGGTAATGTAGTTCAAATACAAGAAAAATTAGAAAAACTAATAGAATTTGGTATTTCAGAAAAAGAAATCATTGAAAAATATGAAGAAAATATACTTTCACTTAAGAATGTTTCATTATCATATGTTTTTGCAAAGAATATAAAAGGAGCAGATATAGAATCTCATTTAAGAGCAGCAATGAAATATTCAGGTCCAAATGCTCATCTTTTCTTTAGGGAAAAGTTAAAAGATAAATATGAAATTTTGTCTAGTTATTACTTTATAGATGATGCTTTAGATGAAATAAAAAAAGAAAATTCTCCAGAAGAATATTCATTAATATGCAAAAAAAGATAAGTGTTGAACTGAACCCCAAAAGTTGGACAGTTTATAAATAATTTCTAATTAGAGGATTGTAACCTGTAATTTACAGGAGACAGTCCTTTTAATTTTTCTTTAATTCTATCATAATTATAATAATTAATATAATCATCTATTGCAAGAATTAATTCATCTATTGTTTTATATTTATCTTCTTGATCATAAAACATTTCAGTTTTTAGTAGTCCAAAAAAGTTTTCCATCATTCCATTATCCATACTATTTCCTTTTCTTGACATACTTTGCCTTATTCCTTTATTTTTTAATCTTTGTTGATACGACTGATGTTGATATTGCCACCCTTGATCGGAATGTAATATTAATCCTTCAAGATTATCATTTCTATTAAATGCTTTATTAAGCATATCCCTTATTTGTTCTAAATTGGGTGACTTTGATATATTATGTGATATTATTTCACCATTATAACCATCTAGTATAGGTGATAAATAACACTTTTCTCCTCTAAGATTAAATTCTGTAACATCTGTATACCATTTTTCATTTGGGTTATTTGCCACAAACTCTCTATTTATAAGATTATCTAAAATATTCCCCACAGTTCCCTTATAAGATGAATATTTTCTTTTATTTCTTTTTAGTGGTTTTAATCCTAATTTCACCATCAATCTATAAACTTTCTTATGATTGATATTATAACCTTGATTTCTTAATTCTAATGTAATTCTACGATAACCATATCTTTCTTTATTATTAATAAATATTTCTTTTATTTTATCTATTA
>OIYG01000462.1_pt1 | contig 39876 bp, 39 predicted proteins | sample 1587861 | NCBI WGS metagenome assembly OIYG01 (sample SAMN03283272) | human gut metagenome | biome: human-associated habitat; material: feces | host: Homo sapiens | place: Peru | collected 2012 | reverse complement strand
GCTGATTGACACGGAGGATGCGTGTTTTGACTTGAATGCATCTCGCCCCATCGCCAAAGGCGATTTGAAATGGCGAGATGCGTTGCTGGTCGCACATCGTGTGAACAGTAACATTATGGCTGGCAACGTAATAAAAAAGAATTCTTCAGAAACACTTGACTGTCAATCTGCTGTATGATTTAATGGAATAAGCAGTTGAGTTGGGCAAAATGCATAACGGTTCGCTAATTGGCCTGGGAGGAGAAGATTATGGCTGCTACTATTCGCGATATCAAGAAAAGGACAGGATTGTCCCTTGCAACGATATCGAAGTATTTGAATGGCGGTAATGTATTGCCGGAAAATCGTGTCCTGATCGAGAAGGCAATCGACGAACTGCATTATGAAGTGAACGAGCTCGCAAGAGGGCTTGTTACCCACAAGACAAAGACGATTGGAGTTCTGGTTTATGATATACAGTGTCTTTTTATAGGAAGTATGCTGCATTATCTGGGAATGGAACTTCATAAAAAGGGATATGGAATGTTGATCTGTGATTCCTGCAATGACGAGAAGCTACAGAAAGAAAATTTGCAGTTTCTTCTGAGCAGGAAAGTAGATGGAATATTGGTATTTGCTGTAGGGATGCATGGAAAGTTTCTTCACGCTGCGAAAAAAGCAAATGTTCCGGTTGTTCTGGTTGACAGATCATTCCAGGATGAAGAATATGATTGCGTTGAGGTTGATAACCGGACGGCAATCTATCGTGCAACGAATAAATTAATTGAGAACCATCACAAGAAAATAGCTGTGATTGCCTCTAATATTGAATATACCGGAAGGGAACGTGTGAAAGGATATTCTGATGCGATGAACCAGGCAGGACTGGAGATTCCAAAGGAATACTGTAAGCTGGGAAGGCATTCTTTTGAACATGGGTACAGAGGGATGAAAGAACTTTTGGAGCTTGAAGACCGTCCGACCGGTGTGATCTTAGGAAACTATAACACCATGCTTGGTGGAATTATGGCATTGAACGAATCAGGACTCTCCTGTCCGCAAGATGTCTCGCTCATCGGAGTGGATAATCTTCCGATGACCCAGGTGCTGCGCCCTAAATTATGGCTGATTGTCCAGCCAATGGAAACGATGTGCGAGAAGGCTGTAGCTATGCTCCTGGAGCGAGTAAATGGAGAGCAAAACGGTATGCCGGTAAAAATTAGTTTCAGTACCTCTGTAAGAGAGGGAGACTCAATACGAGACCTTGGATAGTGCATAAGCAAAATGCACAGAAAAGCGTGGTTTTTGTTGTGAGAATGGATAAAAATATAGTGAAAACAAACAAAAACGAACCGTTTCGCTCTAAAAACGGTGGGAAATCTTGACAAAATATGAAAACAAAGCTATAATTTATTCATGTATTAAAGGTGTGCGGAAAAATGGAAAGCACACTTTGAAAAACAAAAAAATCTTAAAGCTTTGAAAGCGAACCGTTACGCTGAGGTTAAGAGGAATGGGGGTATCGTAAGAGTTAATCGACAATCCAGTCAACACCAGCAAAGTAAAAGATGGGAGGAAGAAAATTGGAAAAAATTAAACAAAATCCTTTTGTAAAAAAGGTAGGATTTAACAGAATTGTTTTGTGCTGTGTCCTTCTTCTGATGTACGGACTCTTCTGTGCACTGACCGGAGGAAGCTTCGCAGGAATGAACCGAATCATGAGCGCACTCAATTATGCTTATTTCCTTGGATTTTTATCACTGGGTGTTACATTTGTAATTGCTACAGGACAGATCGACTTCTCTATTGGACCGGTTATGTTCTGTTGTGCACTTATGTCAGGTTACACACTGACAACACATGGAATTTCAATGCCGGTTGCATTCCTGATCAGTATCCTTGTAGGATTTGCTTTTGGGCTCTTCAATGGATACCTGGTAGCTTACTGGTCAGTACCTTCATTCATCACTTCAATGGCAAGTATGAATATCGCAAAAGGTCTTGCATCAGTTTACACAAAGACACAGTCAGTCAGCTGGCCGCAGGCAGCAGATCCGGACAACGGATGGTTCAGAAATCTTGTAAGATATAACGGATTCCCGGTAGGACTTGTTATTCTTCTGGTTGTAGCAGTTATCTGTGCTATCATCCTGAATAAGACAAGAATCGGACGTTACATCCTTTGCCTTGGTAGTAACAAAGAAGCTGTTAGACTTTCAGGTGTAGATGTTAAGAAATGGGAAATGCTTGCATTCATTATCTGTGGAGTTCTCGTTGGAATGGGTGCTATCTTCTATGTATCTGCATATACAACAGTACAGCCTGGTTATGGAGATCAGTACAACAACGAAGCAATCGCCGGATGTGTAATGGGTGGTACATCCATGGCAGGTGGACTCGCATCCATCAGCGGTACAATCATTGGTGTATTTATCATCGCTCTTCTTCAGGAAGGAATTCTGGCTCTTGGCTTTACAAAAGATTATCAGCTTATCATCACAGGTGTTATTGTTATCGTCGCAGTATTCAGTGACGTACTTGCAAGACGCAGAAAGAACTAATTTCTCTTCTATATTAAGAGATCAGCTTTATGAATGATGAACGAAATGTTTGATTGAAAGAAAGGCAAGGGTAATAAAATGGGCGAAGTTATATTGGAAATGAAAGGGATTGATAAATCTTTCCCAGGTGTTCACGCACTTGACCATGTAGATCTTGAGATCAGAAAAGGCGAAGTTCTTGCTCTTATGGGAGAGAACGGTGCCGGTAAATCTACTCTGATGAAAGTTCTTACAGGTATTTATACAAAAGATTCTGGAACAATTACATATGAAGGAAAAGAAGTAGAGTTCCACAGCGCACGTGAAGCACAGGATAACGGTGTTATCATCGTACACCAGGAGCTGAACATGCTTGGTCATCTGACAGTTGCTCAGAACATCTTCATCGGAAGAGAGTTCAAGAAGGGTATCAAGATCGATGACAAGAAGATGAACGAAGAAGCACAGAAACTGTTCGACAGAATGAATGTTGATATTGATCCGAGAGAGACAATGTCAAAACTTACAGTAGGTAAGCAGCAGATGTGTGAGATCGCAAAAGCAATTTCACATGATGCAAAGATTATTATCTTTGATGAGCCATCAGCAGCTCTGACAGAGACAGAGATTGAACAGTTGTTCAAGATCATCCGTGACCTGAGAAGTCAGGGGATGGGAATCGTTTACATTTCCCACCGTATGGATGAGATCAAAGTGATCACAGACCGTGTTACAGTCATGAGAGATGGTACTTATGTTGGAACATTGATCACAAAAGACAGTACAAAAGATGACATCATCAACATGATGGTTGGTCGTGTTATTTACGAAGATCCGAAGGAGAAAAACATGACACCTCCGGGAGCACCGGTTGTTCTTAAGGTGGATCATCTGAATGCAGGTAAGATGGTTCAGGATGTAAGCTTTGAACTTCACAAAGGTGAGATCCTTGGATTCTCCGGACTGATGGGAGCTGGACGTACAGAGACAGCCAGAGCACTCTTTGGAGCTGACCCGATCGACAGCGGTGATATTTATATCAACGGTAAGAAGGTTACAATCAAGAGCCCACAGGATGCAGTTAAGTGCGGTATCGGTTATCTGTCAGAGGACAGAAAGAGATATGGTATTGTTGTACAGAAATCAGTTGCTGAGAATACAACAATGGCAACACTTGAAAAATTCATGAGCGGTCCTTTTATCGATAAGAAGAAAGAGAACAAGATTGCTCAGGAATATGTTGAGCAGCTTGCAACAAAGACTCCTGGTACAGATCAGCTGGTAGTTAACCTGTCAGGTGGTAACCAGCAGAAAGTCGTTATTGCAAAATGGCTGACAAGAGACTGTGATATCCTTATCTTCGATGAGCCTACAAGAGGTATCGACGTTGGAGCTAAGAATGAGATTTACAAGCTGATGAATCAGCTGGCAGCAGAAGGAAAAGCCATTATTATGATTTCCTCCGAGATGACAGAGATCCTTCGTATGAGTGACAGAATCGTTGTTATGTGCGAAGGTAAGAAGACAGGTGAGCTGGATATTTCCGAAGCTACACAGGAAAATATCATGAACATGGCTACACGTGAGATTGAGTAGGGAGGGAAAAAGTAATGGCAAATAATACAACAAAGAAGGCCGGCTCTAATAAGTCATTTATTGACAGAATGGGAGGACAGAAATTCATTGTCCTGCTCGTTGTTATTGCACTGTTTATCTTCTTCTGTGCAATGAGCCCGAACTTCAGAAAATATACAACATTTATTAACATTCTGGACTTCTCCTATTATATTGTCCTGATGGCAATTGGAGTAGCCTTTCCACTGATGACAGGTGGTGTTGACCTGTCAATCGGTACTGGACTTGTATGTTATTCACTCGTTGGTGGATATCTGATCGTTCACAAAGGAATGCCTACAATCGTTGGTATCCTTGCAGCAATTATTCTTGGAATGCTGATTGGTGTTCTGAATGGTGTACTGGTAGCAATCATGGACCTGCCGGCATTCCTGGCAACACTTTGTACTTGTATGATTACTCGTGGACTTGGTTCCATTATCGTAGGTGGATTCGGAATCTCATGGCCGGCAGCAGCAGCACCGGGCGGATGGTTCAGAAGTATCTTCAAGATTCAGTCTGGCGGACAGAATATCCCGATCGGTTTCTTATGGGTAATTCTTCTGGTTGTTGTTATGACATTCGTACTGAATCATACAAGAATTGGACGTTATACACTTGCAATCGGAAGTAACAAAGAAGCAACAAGACTTTCCGGAGTTAATGTAAGATTCTATCATATTGCAGCATATGTAATCTGTGGATTCTTCGCAGGACTTGCTTCTATCGCATACTCCGCTATCTTCGCTACAGTTCAGCCAGGAAGTGGTGCTGGATTCGAGCTTGAGGCTATCGGTGGAGCAATCATCGGTGGTGTATCCATGACAGGTGGTGTAGGAAGCATCACAGGAACACTGTTTGGTGTATTCGTTATCTGTCTTCTGAAGACTGGTCTTCCATTCATCGGACTGACAGCTAACTGGCAGCAGATTATTACAGGATTTGTCCTGATCGCAGCCGTACTTGTTGATATTCTTAAGAGAAAAGCAGGAAAAGAGTAATTTTTTCCACTTAAATTTAGAATTTGTGAAAAATCACGAAAAAGCAATAATTAATTGCAAAACCATTAGTAATGTGTTATATTATTAATGTGTGCGGATAGATAGCGGCGAGGAAACATGCTGAAAAAAGCGTGAAAAAGAAAGCTGTTACTATAGAAGCTAAACGAAACAGACTGTATAAAGAGTTTTCGGACAAAGAAGCCTGGGCAAACTACTTCTGCAGAGCGATTTAAGAAATGCACGAAAGAGGCTCTGCCAGAGAGGCCCGGCATTAGGGAGAGGAAAACTGGAAGAAAACTCAGACAAGCAGTCACAAATTTATTTTGTCAGGAGGACATAATTATGAAAAAGAAAGTTTTAGCAGTTTTACTTGGTGGATGTATGGTAGTTGGAATGCTCGCAGGATGTGGATCCAAGGCAGATGACACTAAGAAAGCAGATGGCGACACTAAGACAGAAGGATCAGGAGATTCCAAGGGATATCATTTCGAAGTTGTTGTAAAGAGCTTCCAGTCTTCATACTGGCAGGCAGCTGTACAGGGAATCAATCAGGCTTGTGATGAGCTCGGTGTTACAGCTAACACAACAGGACCGAACGCAGAGTCCGATATCGCTGACCAGGTTAACATGCTGAACAACGCAATCAACAAAGATCCAGACGGAATCGCTCTTGCAGCTTGTGACCAGAACTCAGTTATTGATTCACTTAAGACAGCACTTGAAAAGAAGATTCCAGTAGTATGTTTCGACTCAGGTGTTCCGGACGCTCCAGAAGGATCTGTATACGCAACAGTTGTAACAGACAACGAGCAGGCTGGTGGAATTGCTGCTGAGCACATCTATCCAGCAATCAAAGACAAACTTGGAAAAGGACAGGTTCGTGTAGGTGAAGTTAACCAGGATGCAACATCCGCTAACATTTCTGAGCGTGGTATGGGATTCATCAACAAGTTCATCGAACTTGCTAAAGCTGATGGATTTACAGTAGCAGTTGTAGGAAATGACTTCTATGTAAACCAGGTTAAAGACAACGGAGATCAGGCATCTGCAGACGTTATCCTTGAAGTTGCAGTTCCGGCTCAGACAACAGTTGAGCTGTGTGCTACAGAGGCTTCTAACATCATGAACAAAGACGATACAATCGCTATGTTCGGATCAAACCAGGTATCTGCTGAGGGTGTTCTCACAGCTAACCAGAACCTGAACAAACTTGGAACAGGCGAAGGAAAGATCATCGGTGCTGGATTCGATGCTGGTTCAGTTCTTAAAGCAGCTGTTAAAGATGGTACAATGCTCGGTGCTGTTACACAGTCTCCTCTGATGCAGGGTAAAATCTCCATCGAGACTCTTGCTAAGATCTGTGATGGTGAGTCTGTAGAAGACGTTACAACAGATGGTTACTGGTATGATTCTACAAACATGGAAGATGCTGACATCGTTCCAAACCTTTATGACTAATTCATATCTGTAAAGAGAAGCTGAATTATTAAAGTGAAAAGAAAGGAATCGGGAAATTCCCGGTTCCTTTTTTAAAATAATATGTTATTATATCAAGGAGGAAGATAATATGTTAAAAGGAATTCCAAAAATTTTATCACCAGAACTGTTGAAAGTACTTGCTGAGATGGGACACAGTGACAGACTGGTTATCTCTGATGGAAACTTCCCGGCTGAATCAATGGGAAAAGACGCGATTGTGATCCGTTGCGACGGACACGGAGTACCGGAGATTCTTGATGCGATTCTTCAGGTGTTCCCTCTGGACAGCTATGTGGAGCATCCGGTAAATCTTATGGAAGTTATGCCTGGAGATACTGTGGAGACACCAATCTGGGATACATATAAAGAGATTATCCGTAAATATGATGACAGAGGTGATGCTGTTGTTGGAAACATTGAGCGTTTTGCATTCTATGATGAAGCTAAGACAGCTTATGCGATCATTGCAACAGGTGAATCAGCACTCTATGCGAACGTAATGCTTCAGAAGGGTGTTGTAACAGACTAATTTTTGACTTATTGGAGGAACGATATGCTTGATCATGTAGAAACAATATTTGCAGATATGAAGCCGATGATGAAAAAGTTGAAGAAGGCTTCTTATAAAGTAAATATGGAGGCTTTTATAGAGAATCATGGACATTATTTCCGTGAGATGACAGAATATACGGAGAATGCTTCTGATAAAGAGACGGCAGCCAAAGAGCTTGCAGTAGACTTTACAGATAAGGTTTATGATGCATATGTTTCTCCGAAAAAAGGAAAAATAGACAGTGCAGTTCAGACAGATCTGAATTTCTTTATGATCTATTATGTATTTCCGGCAATTCTTTTGACAGAGCATGACGATGCGAAACTGATCGCAGATCATCTCTGTAGTAGATGGGGAGAAAAGTTTAAGAACAGTAAGATTCAGTATACAGATTATGATTCCTTATATGTTTCATTCCGTGAGAAGATATTTGGAATCTTTTAATACTTGCAAATCAACCTTACTTGTGATAGAATAATTAAGATTCATGTAATGGCATGAGCAGATTTAAGAAGCTATATTTTTATGGTTTCAGAGGTGTGCCGTTACGTCAGTGTGTAGGAGGTCATAGAAGATGGACATTTTGAAGATTGTTTTATACATTATCTTTGTTATAGACTGTATCGCATTATCAGCGATTATTCTTTTACAGGAAGGAAAGTCAGCCGGATTGGGAACAATTGGCGGTATGGCAGATACTTATTGGGGACAGAACAAGGGACGTTCTATGGAAGGTGCACTTGTAAAGTCTACAAAGTTTCTTGCAATTCTTTTCCTGGTGCTTGCAGTAGTACTGAACCTTAAGGTTTTTAATTAATGACAGATGATGAAGTAAGTATAAGACATTCTATAATAAGACTATAGAATGTCTTTTTTTACTTTGGGTAGAGATGAAAGGAAACAGAATGGATCAGACATTTGAAAAGAGAAAAAAAGTGATTTATGACTTTATTTGTGATGATTTTTATATCCCAATGAAAGTCAAAGAGATTGCGACAGTTCTTCAGGTATCGAAAGAACAGAGAAGAGAGCTTCAGGAAGTGTTGGACGCTCTCGTTGAGGAAGGGAAGATTACACTTTCTAAAAGAGGGAAATACAGTAAAGGGCAGACGAAGCGTATCACAGGAACCTTCCAGGCGAATATCCGTGGATTTGGATTTGTTATGGTAGAGGGTGAAGATGAGGATATCTTTATTCCGGGAGAGAATGTGAACGGTGCATTCCAGGGAGATGAAGTGGAATGTATTATCACAGGTACGCCGGGAGGTAAGAGAAAAGAAGGAAAAATCGTAAGAATCGTGTCGCATCAGGTGAAGAAGATTGTCGGATTGTATGAGAAGAGTAAGAGTTTTGGATTTGTGCGTCCGGATAATCAGAGATATCTGAAGGATATTTATATTCCGGCTGGAAAAGAGATGGGTGCTCTGGATGGTCATAAGGTTGTGGTAGAACTGACATCTTATGGACAGGAACATGCTAAGCCGGAAGGAAAGATTGTTGAGATCATCGGTCATGTGAATGATCCGGGAGCGGATATTTTATCTATTGTAAAGGATTATGATCTTCCTACAGAATTTCCGGAGAAGGTATTGAATCAGGCGGTTCGGGTTGGAAAAGATGTATCCGAAGCAGATTGTGCCGGAAGATTGGATTTACGTGACTGGCAGATGGTTACGATCGACGGTGAGGATGCGAAGGATCTGGATGATGCGGTTTCTCTGACGATGAAGGATGAGAATTATCAGCTGGGAGTCCATATTGCGGATGTTACCAATTATGTACAGGAGAAAAGTGCGCTGGATCGAGAAGCGTTGAAGAGAGGGACGAGTGTTTATCTTGCGGATCGTGTCATACCGATGCTGCCTCATGTGTTGTCGAATGGAATCTGTTCTCTGAATGCAGGGGAAGACCGTCTGGCATTGTCCTGTATTATGACAGTGTCTCCAAAGGGCGAGGTAATCGATCATCAGATTGCAGAGACTGTGATCCGTGTAGACAAGCGTATGAGTTATACAGGAGTATCTAAGGTATTGGCAGGAGAACCGGAAGCTCTGAAAGAAGACGAAGATTTTGTTCCGATGATTCAGAAGATGCAGGAACTCTCAACAATTCTCAGAGAACGACGTGGCAAGAGAGGTTCGATCGATTTTGATTTTCCGGAGACAAAGATTGAACTGGATGAGAAGGGAAAACCAATCAATATCAAACCTTATGAGAGAAACAGTGCGACGAAGATCATCGAAGATTTCATGCTTCTTGCCAATGAGACGGTGGCAGAAGAATATTTTTGGAGAGAGGTTCCATTTCTCTACAGAACGCATGAAGTTCCGGATGAAGAGAAGATAAAAAAACTGAGTACCTTTATCAATAATTTCGGTTATCATATTCACATGCATGATGAAGTAAAGCCAAAGGAGATTCAGAAGCTTCTCAGTCAGGTGGAAGGAACCCCGGAAGAAGCTCTGATCAGCAGACTTACATTACGCTCCATGTGTCAGGCAAAATACACAACAGAGAATACAGGACACTTTGGACTGGCAGCGAAATATTATACACATTTCACTTCTCCGATCCGCCGTTATCCGGATCTTCAGATTCACAGAATTATCAAGGAGAATCTGCGCGGACGATTGAATGAGAATCGTATAGAGCATTATGATAAGATCCTCCCGGAAGTGGCGAAACAGTGTAGTGAAAGAGAACGACTGGCAGAAGAGACAGAGCGTGAAGTTGTGAAGATGAAGAAAGCAGAATATATGCGCATGCATATTGGAGAAGAGTACGAAGGTGTTATTTCCGGTGTTACAAAATGGGGAATCTATGTAGAACTTCCGAATACAGTGGAAGGACTTGTCCATGTTGTGGATCTGCGGGATGATCATTATAATTTCATAGAGCAGACGTATGAAATGGTCGGAGAGCATACAGGAAAGACATATAAACTCGGTGAAAATGTGCGTGTCCGTGTAAGTGATGCAGATAAGCTGCTTCGGACAATTAATTTTGAACTGGTATAATACTTGCAGGAGTGCGGTTAAAATAGATGAGTTAGAGGTTGGAATCAGATGGCAAAGACAGAGAAAAAACTTATTGCGAATAATAAAAAAGCATATCATGATTATTTTATTCTTGAGAAATATGAAGCGGGACTTGTTCTGCATGGCACAGAAGTAAAATCTCTTCGTATGGGAAAATGTAGTATCAAGGAAGCATTTATCCGTGTGGAAGACGGGGAGATGTATATCTATGGTATGCATATCAGTCCTTATGAGAAGGGGAATATCTTTAACAAAGATCCGCTTCGTGTGAGAAAGCTGCTTCTTCATAAGAAGGAGATTCTGAAAATATTTGGTAAGATGAAAGAGCAGGGAATCACAGTCGTTCCACTGCAGGTTTATTTCAGTGGAAGTCTTGTGAAGATTGAGATCGGACTTGCCAAAGGTAAGAAATTATATGACAAGCGTGAGACGATCGCGAAGAAAGATCAGAAGCGTGAAGCACAGAGAGAATTCAAAGCGTTTAATCGATAAGAGATTAAGGCGGGGGAGAATAGAAAAAGCAATTGGATCAGAACCCAATTGCTTTTTTTACTTCATTGATATCGCCAGTAAATACAAGTCCACCCATTCCGGCTTCTTTTGCTGCATTAATATTCGCTTCGAGATCATCGATAAAGAAACATTCTTCTGCTTTTAAATCAAATTTCCTGAGAAAATGACTGTAGATTTCAGGAGATGGTTTTGCAAGCCGGATCGGTCCGGAAAACAAGATTCCGTCAAACTGAGAGAGAAGTTCACTTCCTTCATAGTATTCAGCAAAATAAGTTGGAGCATTAGACAGCAGATAGATTGGTACATTGCGCTTTTTTAATTCGTGGATAAATGTAATCGTATCCGGAAGCAAAGTAGTGCAGCGCGGCCATTCTTTTGCAAATTGGCGGATGCAGTCTTTTAAATGTTCCGGGATCTGATCAATGACTTCATTTATGTAACGATCATAATCCAGTGTGCCGGCATCAAGCTCCGCCCAGCGTTTATAAACAATTTCACATAAGTACTCCAATTCATCTTTGTATGGACAAAATTCTGCGAGGATCGCTTTTCCATCAAAACGTCCGATGACATTTCCGAAGTCAAAAACAATATTCTTGTATTTCATAATGAAATTCCTTTCCAGAGAGATAACTTTATATATATTCTGCCTTTATTATACTGCGTAACCAAGACAGATTCAAATAGAAAAGATAATAGACAAAAAAAGAAAACATGTCTAAAAACATCTTGACATATAGTTTATTTGTGATATACTTTGAAAGTCAAAGTATTTAAGACTCAAAGCAAACACACTTAAAGTTTTGGAAAGAAATGAGAGCAGTTGCAAGACATACTAAGAATAGCAACAATTACTTTGACAGAGTTGGAGAAGAGATATGATAGGAAGAATATGCGGGACAGGATCGTACATACCGTCCCATCGAATGGACAACGTGGAATTGTCCTCTCTGGTCGACACAAGTGATGAATGGATCCGGGAACGCACAGGAATCCAAAGCCGACATCTCGCAAAACAGGAGACGGTATCTTTTATGGCTGCAAAAGCGGCAGAAGAAGCTCTTACAGACAGTGGGCTGAAAGCAGAAGAGATAGACCTGATCCTTGTGGCGACGTCTTCTTCAGAAACAGTATTTCCGAATACTTCCTGCGAAGTGCAGAAGGCAATCGGTGCAGTTCATGCATGGGGATACGATCTGAATGCAGCCTGTTCGGGATTTATTCTCGCATTGAATACGGCACAGTCTTATATCCGTTCAGGGCTTGTTAAGACCGCACTGGTGATCGGTGCAGAGAAGATGAGCAGAATTGTAGACTGGAAAGATCGTGGAACCTGTATTTTGTTTGGAGACGGTGCAGGTGCAGTGGTTCTCCGGGGAGAAGAAAGTGAAAGCACAGAAGCAGTCTATACGGCCATGGCACATTCGGCAGGGGACAAGGGAGAGGCATTAACCTTACAGTATGGAACAGAAGAAACGCCGGTAATCCGGATGGATGGACAGGCAGTTTTTAAGTTCGCTGTGAGAAAAGTACCGGAAATCATCGAAGAAATGTTGAAAAAAGCAGATGTTTCAAGAGAAGATGTGGATTACTTTGTTTTGCATCAGGCAAACAGAAGAATCATTGAAGCGGCTGCAAAGAGGGTTGGCGTAGAAATTGAGAAGTTCCCAATGAATCTTGGTGAATATGCGAATACGTCGGCGGCGTCAGTTCCAATCCTTTTAAATGAAATGAATCGGGATGGAAAGCTGAAAAAAGGTCAGAAAATCATACTTGCCGGATTCGGGGCAGGACTTACATGGGCAGGATGCCTGATGGAATGGTAAATTCAAGAAAGGAAAACAAAATTATGTTAGAAAAAGTAAAAGAAATCGTAGCAGAGTCATTAAACGTAGAGGAAAGCACATTAAGTGAGACAACATCCTTCAAAGAGGATCTCGGAGCAGATTCCCTGGATCTTTTTGAGATGGTAATGGCATTTGAGGAAGCTTTTGAAGTAGAGATCCCATCTGAAGATCTGGAGCAGATCACAACAGTGGGTGACGTTGTAAAATATATCGAATCACACAAGTAGAAGTATAGAACTAGTAGAAAACGAAGCATTCCGGTTCCTTTTCGGCAGCCAATCCGAGAGAACCGTTGATAGAGCAGTGATCAAGAAGGGAGTTCTTATGAGAACGAGAATAACAGAATTACTTGGAATTGAGTACCCGATCATTCAGGGCGGTATGGCATGGGTTGCAGAATATCATCTGGCGGCAGCAGTTTCAAATGCCGGTGGGCTTGGACTGATCGGAACGGCAAGTGCACCGGCTGAGTGGGTCAGAGAACAGATCCGTGAGGCAAAGAAACTGACAGATAAACCGTTTGGTATCAATATTATGATGATCAGTCCTTATGCAGATGAAGTCGCAAAGGTTGCTGTTGAGGAAGGTGTTGCAGTTGTCACGACAGGTGCAGGATCTCCGGAAAAATATGTGAAGATGTGGAAAGAAGCCGGAATCAAAGTGATCCCTGTAGTTGCTTCTGTAGCGATGGCGAAGAGAATGCAGCGCTGTGGAGCAGATGCTCTGGTGGCAGAAGGAACAGAAGCAGGCGGACATATCGGTGAAAATACAACGATGGTTCTCGTTCCGCAAGTTGTGGATGCAGTTGAAATCCCGGTGATCGCAGCCGGAGGAATTGCAGATGGAAGAGGAATTGCAGCGGCATTTATGCTCGGAGCAGAGGGTGTTCAGATTGGAACACGTTTTGTTGTGACAGAAGAAGCGCAGGTGCATGAAAATTATAAAGAATGCATTCTGAAAGCAAGGGATATTGATTCTCGCGTAACAGGAAGATCTACAGGTCATCCGGTTCGTGCCCTTCGTAATAAGATGACGAAAGAGTATCTTGAAAAAGAGCAGGCAGGAGCAACATTCGAAGAACTTGAGCACCTGACACTTGGAGGACTCAGGAGAGCTGTTGTTGATGGAGATGTTCAGAGCGGAAGCGTGATGGCAGGGCAGATCGCAGGTATGATCAAGGAGAAGCTTACCTGTCAGGAAGTGATCCAGAAGCTGGTCTCACAGACAGATGAACTGATCGGAGGAAAAGGATTCTATGAGTAAGATCGCATTTATTTTCCCTGGACAGGGCGCACAGAAAGCCGGAATGGGAAAAGATTTCTATGAAAACAGTAAGACGGCGGCAGAGGTGATCGACCGTGCAAGTGAACTGCTTGGACTGGATATGAAAGCACTCTGCTTTGAAGAAAATGATCTTCTGGATCAGACAGAATATACACAGGCAGCACTTGTGACTGTCTGTATGGCAATGGAGAAGGTATTAAGAGAACGGGGACTCGCCCCGGATGTCACAGCAGGCTTAAGTCTGGGTGAATATTGTGCGATTGCTTCAGCAGGAGGAATGAGCACAGAAAATGCAATCACAACAGTGAGAAAGCGCGGTATTCTGATGCAGAATGCAGTACCGGGTGGTCAGGGAGCCATGGCAGCGGTTCTTGGACTGGATGCCGGAAAGATTGAGGAAGTACTGGCAGATCGAAGTGGTGTAATGATCGCCAACTACAATTGCCCGGGACAGATTGTGATTACAGGATGGAAGGAAGATGTGGAACAGGCAGCAGATGCACTGAAGGAAGCCGGAGCAAAGAGAGTCCTTCCGCTGAATGTCAGTGGACCGTTCCATTCTTCCCTTCTGGAACAGGCTGGAGAAGAACTTGGAAAAGAGCTGGAACAGATAGATTTTTCTGATCTTCAGATTCCATATGTGACGAATGTGACAGCAGAATATGTGACTGATATTACAAAGACAAAAGAACTGCTCGCACGTCAGGTGGCATCTTCCGTACGCTGGCAGCAGAGCATGGAACTTCTGATCGCGGACGGTGTAGATACATTTGTTGAAATCGGGCCTGGAAGAACACTGGCTGGTTTCCTGAGAAAGATAAACCGCGAGGTGAAAGTGTATAACGTCGGAACCTGGGAAGATGTAGATAAGGTGGTAAATGAATTATGTTAGACAGACTGACTGGAAAAGTTGCGGTAGTGACAGGTGCTTCCAGAGGAATCGGAAGAGCGATCGCGCTGCGTCTGGCACAGGAGGGCGCAGCAGTAGTGATCAATTATAATGGATCGAAAGAGCGCGCGCAGGAAGTGAAAACAGAGATTGAATCTGCAGGCGGAACAGCACAGATCATGCAGTGTGATGTGGCAGATGCAGCATCTTGTGATGAGATGTTTCAGACAATTATAAAAGAATTCGGAAGAATCGATATCCTTGTGAACAACGCAGGAATTACAAGAGACGGGTTGCTTATGAAAATGGCAGAAGAGGATTTTGATGCTGTGATCGATACGAATTTGAAAGGAACTTTCCATTGTATCCGTGCAGTCTCAAGACAGATGCTGCGTCAGAGATCCGGAAGAATCATAAACCTGTCTTCTGTATCGGGGGTTCTTGGAAATGCAGGACAGGCTAATTATTCCGCATCAAAGGCCGGTGTGATCGGACTTACAAAGAGTGCGGCAAGAGAACTGGCATCCAGAGGAATTACCGTAAATGCGATCGCTCCGGGATTTATTAACACAGAGATGACAGAAGTACTTTCAGAGAAGGTGAAAGAAGGAGCAACAGCCCAGATCCCTCTCGGAAAGTTTGGAGAGACAGAAGATATTGCGAATGCGGCGGCATTTCTTGCTTCTGATGAAGCACGTTATATCACAGGCCAGACGCTGCATGTTGACGGCGGAATGGCGATGTAAGAATAGAAGGAGTAGGAAAATGAAGAGACGAGTTGTTGTAACCGGAATGGGTGCGGTGACACCGATTGGAAATACAGTAGAAGAATTCTGGAACGGAATCAAAACAGGTAAAGTTGGAATTGGTCCGATCACAAAATTCGATACAACAGATTATAAGGTTAAGCTGGCAGCAGAAGTGAAAGATTTCGTTGGAAAAGAACGAATGGATTTCAAGGCAGCGAAGAGAATGGAACTGTTCTCCCAGTATGCGGTTGCAGCAGCGAAGGAAGCATTTGCAGATGCAGGACTTGATATGGAGAAGGAAGACCCTTACCGTGTGGGAACGATCATCGGTTCCGGTATCGGAAGTCTCAGTTGCGTAGAACAGAACTATGACAAGATCCAGACAAAAGGGCCGGCGCGTGTGAACCCACTGATGGTTCCACTGATGATCTCCAATATGGCAGCAGGAAATGTATCCATTCAGCTTGGACTGAAAGGAAAATGTACTGATGTTGTGACAGCATGTGCATCAGGATCTAACAGTATCGGAGATGCACTTCGTGCAATCCAGTATGGTGACCTGGATGTCTGTGTGGCAGGTGGTACAGAGAGCTGTATCTGTCCGACAGGAATTGCAGGATTTACTGCACTGACAGCACTGTCTACAAACGAAGATCCGATGACAGCTTCCCGTCCGTTTGATCAGGACAGGGATGGATTTGTTCTCGGAGAAGGAGCCGGAATCGTTGTTCTGGAAGAACTTGAACACGCGAAAGCAAGAGGCGCGAAGATTTACGCAGAACTCGCAGGCTATGGTTCTACAGGAGATGCTTATCACATCACTTCCCCGGCAGAGAACGGAGAAGGAGCAGGGATGGCAATGAAGCTTGCAATGAAAGAGGCAGGTGTGGCACCGGAAGAAGTTGACTATATCAATGCCCATGGAACAAGCACACATCACAATGACCTCTTTGAGACACGCGCAATCTGTTATGCATTAGGAGATGCGGCTGAAAATGTAGTTGTCAATTCAACAAAATCTATGATCGGTCATCTTCTTGGAGCAGCAGGAGCAGTAGAATTTGTTGTCTGCGTAAAGAGTATTCTGGATAATTTCATCCATCAGACAGTTGGTACAAAGAATGTAGATCCGGAATGTGGATTGAATTATGCAGTAGGCGCACCGGTAGAGAAAGAAGTAAACTGTGTAATTTCTAATTCTCTTGGTTTTGGCGGACACAATGTGTCTCTTCTTGTAAAACGTTTCGAAGAGTAAGGAGAAGCGAAGATGAAGATGGAAGAAATATTAAAGCTGATCGAAGCAGTCTCTGCTTCTACGCTTACAGAATTTAAATATGAAGAAAACGGAACAAAGCTGAATCTGAAGAAAGAGCAGCAGAAGGTGGAGATTATCCAGAGTCCGGGAGTCGTTCCGGTGACAGGAACTGTCACAGCAGGTCTTCAGACAGCAGAAATTCTGCAAAAGCCAGGAAATGAAGCGGATCATACACAAGAAGAGCATCAGGAAGTAATAAAAGAAACAGAAGGAGAACTGATCGTTTCACCTCTGGTTGGAACTTTCTATGCCGCACCGGCAGAAGATGCACCAAGTTTTGTCAAGGTTGGTGACAAGGTTGAGGCCGGACAGGTTGTCGGAATCGTAGAAGCGATGAAGCTTATGAATGAAATCGAGAGCGAATGTGCTGGTACAGTTGCAGAAGTTCTTGTAGAAAATGGAGAGCCGGTAGAATACGGCCAGCCGATTTTTAGAATTGTTTAAGAAAGGAATTCAGATATGAATAGTTTAAATGTAGAACAGATTCAGGAAATCATTCCGCACAGACATCCATTTCTTTTGATTGATAAGATTGAAGATTATGTTCCGGGAGAATATGCAATTGGATACAAAGGTGTTTCTTATCATGAAGATTTCTTCCGCGGACATTTCCCACAGAAAGCAGTAATGCCGGGAGTTCTGATCCTTGAGGCACTTGCACAGACAGGAGCAGTTGCAATCTTAAGTGTACCGGAGAATCAGGGAAAGATCGCATTCTTCGGTGGCGTGCAGAAATGTCGTTTTAAAGGAATGGTATTTCCGGGAGATCAGTTGAAGTTAGAAACAAAGATCATTAAAAGAAAAGGACCGGTAGGCGTAGGAGAAGCTGTGGCAACAGTTAACGGAAAGGTCGTTGTTACAGCAGAACTTACATTTATGGTTGGAGAATAAAAAAATCAGGAGCAGAAGAAATGATAGAGAAGATTTTAATTGCGAACAGAGGGGAGATTGCAGTCCGGGTGATCCGCGCCTGCAGAGAAATGGGAATCCGTACGGTTGCTGTTTACTCTGAGGCAGATAAAGATGCGCTGCATACCCAGCTCGCAGATGAAGCAGTCTGTATAGGTCCTGCTCCATCCGCAGAAAGTTATCTGAATATGCAGAATATCATCAGTGCGACACTTGTGTCAGGCGCAGATGCGATTCATCCGGGATTCGGATTCCTTTCTGAAAACAGCAAATTTGCAGAGCTGTGTGAACAGTGCAAGATCACATATATCGGACCGGATTCGAAGGTGATCAGTGCTCTTGGAAATAAATCTGTTGCAAGAAATACGATGGTGGCAGCCGGTGTTCCGGTCATTCCGGGAAGCAAGGAACCTGTCTATACCGTAGAAGAAGGCGAGAAGATTGCTGGTGAGATCGGCTATCCGGTCATTGTTAAAGCAGCACTTGGCGGTGGTGGAAAAGGAATGCGTGTCGCACAGACACCGGACGAGTTCCAGGCAAGCTTTCAGACAGCACAGAAAGAAGCGCAGATGGCATTCGGAGATGGGACAATGTATCTGGAACATTTTGTAGAACATCCGCGTCATATAGAATTTCAGATCCTTGCAGATAAGTATGGAAATGTCGTCCATCTTGGAGAACGAGACTGTTCCATTCAGAGAAATCATCAGAAGATGATCGAGGAATCTCCGTCAGAAGCACTGACTCCGGAATTGAGAAAGAAGATGGGAGAAGCAGCTGTAAAAGCGGCGAAGGCAGCTCATTATACGAATGCCGGAACGATTGAATTTCTCCTGGAGAAGAGCGGTGCATTTTATTTCATGGAAATGAATACGAGGATCCAGGTGGAACATCCGGTGACAGAATGGGTGACAGGGATTGATCTGATCAAAGAACAGATCAAGATTGCAGACGGACAGAAAATGAAACTTCGTCAGGAAGATATTAAGATTACAGGTCATGCGATCGAATGCAGGATCAATGCAGAAAATCCGGAAAAGAATTTCCGCCCATCTCCAGGAAAAATCACAGATGTACACTTTCCGGGAGGGGAAGGCGTTCGTGTAGACAGTGCGATTTATACAGGATATGAAGTTCCGCCTTATTATGATTCCATGCTTGCGAAACTGATCGTACATGCTGACGACAGAGAAGAGGCTATCCGTAAAATGAGAAGCGCACTTGGCGAAGTTATTATTGAAGGTGTGGATACAAATATTGATTATCAGTATGAGATTTTGAATCATAAAAAATTCATATCTGGAGATATTGATGTGGAGTTTATCGGAGGAATGATGAATGAGACTGCATAATATGTTTAAAAAGACCGGAGAGAAGATCACTTCGATTCATTCACGAAACAGAAGAAAGCCGGAAGCACCGGAAGGAATCTTGAAAAAATGTAATAAATGCGGTGCAGCAATCTTAACAGATGAAGTAATCAACGGAAAATATATTTGTCCTAAATGTCATGGATACTTTCGTATTCCGGCATATAAGAGAATTGAGCTTGTGACAGACGCAGGCTCTTTTGAAGAATGGGATGCAAAGATCGATGAAGGGGAAAGACCGGAGAATCCGTTGGATTTCCGGGGCTATACAGAAAAAGTCAAAGCTTTAAGAGTAAAGACAGGGCTTGATGAAGCGGTTGTTACAGGAAAAGCAACAATCTGTGGACATCCGGTCGTGATCGGAGTCTGTGACGGAAGATTTATGATGGCCAGTATGGGACATGCGGTAGGAGAAAAGATTACCCGTGCGGTCGAGCGTGCAACAGAGGAGAGGCTTCCTGTTGTTCTTTTTACCTGTTCCGGAGGCGCACGTATGCAGGAGGGAATCATTTCCCTGATGCAGATGGCAAAGACTTCAGCGGCACTGAAACGCCACAGTGATGCAGGTTTTCTTTATATTCCGGTATTGACTGATCCAACTACGGGAGGTGTCACAGCAAGTTTTGCTATGCTTGGAGATATCATTCTTGCAGAACCGGGAGCTTTGATCGGATTCGCCGGTCCGCGTGTGATCGAGCAGACGATCGGACAGAAATTGCCGGAAGGGTTTCAGAGAGCAGAATTTCTTCTTGAGCATGGATTTGTTGATCGAATCGTAACCAGGGATGAGATGAAGGAAGTACTGGGGCAGATTCTGAAAATGCATACGGTTACAGATGAAAAGAAAGAAGAATGTACGGAAAAGAAAAAAGAGAACAGAAAAAATATCTCTGCAGTAAAAGAAAACGTGTCAGCATGGGAGCGTGTCTTGAAATCCAGGGAAAAAGAACGTCCGGTGGGCAAGGATTATATTGACAGACTGTTTACAGATTTTGTAGAATTACATGGAGACAGATACTATAAAGATGATCCGGCAGTGGTAGGCGGAATTGCATACTTTCATGGAAAAGTAGTTACTGTGATTGCCCAGTGCAAAGGAAAGACAACGAAAGAGAATCTGGAACGGAATTTTGCAATGCCGTCTCCGGAAGGTTACAGAAAAGCACTGCGTCTGATGAAACAGGCAGAAAAGTTCCATCGTCCGGTCATCTGTTTTGTAGATACTCCGGGGGCTTTCTGCGGAATGGAGGCAGAAGAGCGTGGACAGGGTGAGGCAATTGCCCGGAATCTGTACGAGATGTCAGCTTTGAAAGTGCCGATTCTTTCAATTGTAATCGGAGAAGGCGGAAGCGGCGGTGCGCTTGCACTTGCAGTTGCAGATGAAGTGTGGATGATGGAGAATGCAGTGTATTCAGTACTTTCACCAGAAGGGTTTGCAAGCATCTTGTGGAAAGACAGCAAGAGAGCGTCAGAGGCGGCAGGGGTGATGCGTCTGACAGCAGCAGATCTTAAGGAACTTAAGGTGATCGAAGCGGTGATTCAGGAACCGGAAGTATACCGGGAGGATACGATGGATCCTGTTCTCTGTGAAATGGAAGAGAAGATGGAGCATTTCTTTGAGCAATATGGAAGTCTTTCAGAAAAACAACTGACAGATAGAAGATATGACAGATTCCGAAACATGTAAGAGACAACAATTGTGGCAGTGTCTGAGCAGGTGTAGAAGACCAGAATGAACGTAATCCCGGAAGATCAAATAGAAAAGAACTGTTTGAAAAGATCAGAGAACAGTAGAAGACGAGGAGGAGAAAGGATGGATGCATATAATACCATCAATGACATTCTGGTACATTTATTCAATGAAATCTGGGAGCTGGAGAAAAAAGCGATCATCACAGAGGAATTTAAAGATATTACAAACAACGATATGCATATAATAGAAGCAATCGGTGTTTCAGGAAAGACAACAATGTCTGTCGTGGCAAAGAAGATGAAGATCACGGCAGGGTCTCTGACCACAGCGGTGAATGGGCTGGTAAACAAGAAGTATGTAATGCGTGCCCGCGGTGAAGAGGACCGAAGAGTGGTGTATATCTGGCTGACAGAAAAAGGGGAGAAGGCTTACTATCATCATGAGCAGTTTCACAGAGAGATGACAAATGCTGTGCTGAACAGACTGGATGAAAAAGAGATTCCGGTTCTTATGAAGACACTGGACGGACTTTCGGAATTTTTCAGAGGTTATTCTTCAGAGGAACGATAACGTTACTGTTCGCACATCGTGTGAACAGTAACACGATAACATGATAATTCTTAAGGAAAATTTGACGTTTTGTCAAAAATGAGTTACAATAATCCGTATCGTGAATAATTTATCATTACGGACAAAGGTCCATGTCATTATTTCGCGTTCAGAATAACATTGTAATGAGGTAGTGCCAATATACTTGGGTGTATATTTTAGGAGGGAAACAAGTATGGTAACAAAGAAGACATCTTCAACAACAAAAGCCGTAAAAGCAGAAGAAACAAAAACAACAGCAAAACCGGCAGAGAAAAAAGCTGAAACAGCAACAGTAAAGGCAGAGAAGAAAGAGACAGCAGCTGCGAAAGCAATCGAGACAAAGAAAGACACAACAAAGAAACTTGAGACAAAGGCAGCAGTGCTGGTAGATACACCAGAAGTTCAGGCAGAAGAAGTGAAAGAGACAGTGAAGAAGGCAGCTAAGAAGGTTGCAGCAAAAGCAGAAGATACAGCTGAAAAGGCTGTGAAGACTGTAAAGAAAGCAGCAGCTAAGAAGACAGCAGCCAAGACTACAAAGAAAGCAGAGTTGAAGACAGAATTCTTCCTTCAGTTCTCCGGTAAAGAGTATACAGAGAAAGAGATCCTTAAGAAAGTCAAAGATGTATGGACAAAGGATCTGAAGAACAAAGTCGGAGACATGAAAGATGTTAAGATCTATCTGAAACCGGAAGAGTCAGCAGCATATTATGTTGTTAACGGAGATACAACAGGAAAAATCGATCTGTAAGATAGAAATAAGAGAGATAAGATCGCTTTCCAGATGCACTGGGAACAGGTTTACTTAAGAAAAGACAGGGAGTCAGACACAGCTGAATGCAGGTGAAGGACTGACCTGTCTTTTTTCATAAACATTTCACCAGTGCAGAATGCAGCGTGCCTTAAGGTGACAGGAATCTGGCAAGTGTGGTTCGAGAAAGGAGAATGCAAGATGTACGAAAAAGAGATTGAACAGCTACAGTCAATGATTGATGAGAGTAACCGGATCGTGTTTTTCGGAGGAGCCGGTGTATCAACAGAAAGTAATATTCCGGATTTTCGAAGTGCGACAGGGATTTATCATCAGAAATATAAGTATTCACCGGAACAGGTGGTCAGCCACAGCTTTTTTATGAAATATCCGGAAGCATTCTATGAGTTTTACAAAGAGAAGATGATGATTCTGGATGCAAAGCCAAATGCTGCCCATCTGAAACTGGCAGAATTGGAACAGGCCGGAAAATTGCAGGCTGTTGTGACACAGAATATTGACGGACTGCATCAGGCGGCAGGAAGCAGGAAAGTCTATGAACTTCATGGAAGCATCCACAGAAATTACTGTATGAAATGTGGGAAGTTCTATGATGCAGAATATGTGAAGAATTCAGATAGGATTCCAAGATGCAGCTGTGGCGGTATGATCAAGCCAGACGTGGTACTTTATGAAGAGGGTCTTGACCAGAAGACGATCCAGAGGGCAGTCGAAGCAATTTCATCAGCTGACATGCTGATCATCGGAGGAACTTCTCTTGTTGTTTATCCGGCAGCAGGCTTTATTGATTATTTTCACGGAAAACACCTTGTTGTAATCAATAAATCAGAAACAGCCAGAACTGTCCGTGCAGAACTTGCAATATCAGCTCCAATCGGAGAGATTCTAGGCGCGATTCATGTGAGCGGCGAATAAAAATTTTTTTCCGGTAAATACTTCTGAAAAGGAGGTTGCTGTAAGCAGCAGAAAGAAGTATGGGAAGAAAAAAGGAAAAGACGATCAATCTTACGAAACTTGAACCGGAAGAAAAACTGAAGTATGAGATAGCAGAAGAATTAGGCCTTTTAGACCGCGTGATGCAGGATGGATGGAAGTCATTGACATCAAAAGAGACAGGGCGGATTGGCGGAATGGTCACCGGAAGAAGACGAGAGATAAAAAAACAGACAGAGATCACGGATGAAAATGCGAAAGAATAAACAAAAGTAAAATTTTAAATAACACAGATTTTGACAAATAAGGATAAATTTGGTAGAATGGACAGAATGGGGAGAAATTATTTTGCGTTAAAATTCGCAGAGTTTTTTGGAAAGTGATAACTTTGGTGGCATAAATGACAGAAAAAATTTCAATATTTGATGTGGAGATTTCCTGTATTAAGGCAAAAGAAGCGATGATGCAGGCAATCGAATTCATGAAAGGTGATTCCGTCAATACCATTGAGCTTGTATCGATGGAATCGCTGATGAAAGAACATGAGAATCCGGAGTGGAAAAAAAAGGTTTCCATGCAGGATCTGATCCTCCCGGGAAGTGTAGAGATTCTTGAGGCAGCAAAAGCTGATGATGCAAGATTGCTACGGGAGACGGATAATAAATTATTCTTAAGAATGTTTTTGAAATATTTACAGAAGAACCATCATAAGATCTATCTTCTGGCAGCCAGTCAGGAGGAACTGGTGAAAGCAGAGGAAGCTCTTGCAAGGTATAATCAGGGAATCCGTGTGGTAGGAGATGCCGTGATCCATCTGGAAGACGGAGAGTTGACAGATGCAGACAGGATCCATGGAATAGTGAATGCAGTCAATGGCTCAGAGGCAGATTGTATTTTATCAGTCCTTCCATCGCCGGCGCAGGAAGATTTTATTGAACAGAACCGGGCATTGATCGACACAAGAGTCTGGATTGGCTGTGGATCAGTTCTGATGCGCAGCTTTGACGACAGAAAGATGACAAGCCGGATAAAGAGAATGTTAGTAAAGAAAGTATTTCGCTATAAAGTAGAGAAGCAGAATTAGCCTTTGTGAAGAATGCTAAAAGATAAAAATGTGAATATTTCATAGATTCGACTAAGAAATGCATAAAAAAGATGGATTTCCTCTTTCTTTTTTTGCTGTTTTGCCTTAATATAATATAAGGGTATGTGTACGGATAAATAATGCATACAAAAAGTTTGTGGAATATGCACATGCGTGTTACTACTTACAGTTTGCTGTAATCAGCAATACATCGTACAGAGTGGAGGAAAAAAGGATGATTTCAAATCAGATACTTCAAAACACTATTGAAGGATTAAAGGGAATATCAAGGGTTGATTTCTGTGTACTCGACACAGAAGGCAAGGAACTTGCAGCAACATTTGATATGGCAAAAGATTGTGGGGAAGCGGTTCTTTCTTTTGTTGAATCACCGGCAGACAGCCAGGTGATCCAGGGATGCCAGTTCTTTAAGATCTTTGACGAACAGCGTTTGGAATATGTTTTGCTTGCAGATGGCGAGACAGAAGATGTGTATATGCTTGGTAAGATCGCGGCATTTCAGATCCAGAGCCTGCTTGTAGCTTATAAAGAGCGTTTTGACAAGGATAACTTTATCAAAAACCTTCTTTTAGACAATCTTCTTTTGGTAGATATTTACAATCGCGCAAAGAAATTACATATTGACACAGAAGTAAAACGTGTTATCTTTATTATTGAAACATCGCACGAGAAAGACAGTGCTGCACTTGATAATGTGAGAAATCTTCTGGGAGGAAAGTCAAGAGACTTTATCACAGCTGTTGATGAGAAGAATATTATTGTTGTGAAAGAACTCTCAGATAAGGATGGCAATAAGGAACTTGAGAAGATGGCGAAAGAGATGCTGGATACGCTCCAGGCAGAGGGAGGCGACGAGCAGATCCATATTGCATACGGAACCATCGTAAGTGATATCAAGGAAGTATCCAAGTCATACAAAGAGGCGAAGCTTGCACTTGATGTAGGTAAGATCTTCTTTGATGAGAAGGATATTGTTGCTTATACAACACTTGGAATCGGTCGTCTGATCTATCAGCTGCCGCTGCCACTTTGTAAGATGTTTATCAAAGAGATTTTCGAAGCAAAATCTCCGGATGACTTTGATGAAGAGACATTGACAACGATCAATAAGTTCTTTGAGAACAGTCTTAATGTATCAGAGACATCCAGACAGCTCTATATCCACAGAAATACACTGGTATACAGACTGGATAAGCTTCAGAAGAGTACCGGACTGGACCTTCGTGTGTTTGAGGATGCCATTACTTTCAAGATTGCCTTAATGGTAGTAAAGTATATGAAGTATATGGAGACATTAGAGTACTAGAACCGTAGGAGTATAGATAAGTTTTAGGAGGAACATATGATTGAATTAAGGAATGTGACGAAGGAGTATTCCAAAGGTCACGCAGCCTTGAATGGTGTTTCCGTGAAGATTGAACGCGGAGAATTCGTATTCATCGTTGGTGACAGTGGATCAGGTAAGTCTACATTGATCAAATTGATCATGAAGGAACTGAATCCGACAGAGGGTACCATTATCGTCAACGGCCAGAATTTGAACCGTATGAAACACAGAAACATTGCTAAATACAGAAGGGGACTTGGAGTTGTATTCCAGGATTTCCGTCTTCTGAAGGATCGTAATATTTATGAGAATATTGCATTCGCTTTGCGTGTGACTGAGACACCGACCCGTGTGATCAAGAAGAAGGTACCGGCAGCTCTGTCACTGGTAGGACTTGCACAGAAATACAAGTCATTCCCAAAGGAACTCTCAGGTGGAGAGCAGCAGCGAGTAGCGATTGCAAGAGCAATTGTAAATGAACCTGCCATTCTGCTGGCGGATGAGCCGACAGGAAACCTCGACCCGACAAACTCATGGGAGATCATGAGTCTGCTGAAAGAGGCGAATGAGCGTGGAACAACAGTACTTGTTGTTACACATAACCAGGAGATCGTAAACGAGATGAACGAGCGCGTCATTACTATGAAGCAGGGCGTAATCGTCAGTGATGAGAAAAAAGGTGGGTATATAAATGAGGATTAGTACATTTGGATACGTTGGAAAGCAGGGCGTTAAGAATATCTGGAGAAACAAGATGTTTTCACTCGCATCCATAGCGACGATGTCAGCATGTATTTTCCTGTTTGGATTGTTTTTCTCACTGCTTGTTAACTTCCAGTATATTATTAAAAGCGCAGAAGAAGGTGTTGCAATTACTGTTTTCTTTAATGTGGATGCAACGCAGGAACAGAAGGATGCAATTGGAGAACAGCTTAGATCACGAGATGATGTTTCAAAAGTAAACTATATATCAGCGGACGATGCATGGGAATCATTCCAGAAAGAATATTTTGGAGATAACCCGGAACTTGCAGAAGGTTTCAAAGATGATAACCCGTTGGCAAGTTCAGATAACTATGAAGTCTATATGAAGACTTTAAAAGGGAATAGTAAGGACCTGATTGCAAAGAGTAAATCTCTTTCAGCAACTCAGCAGGATTTGGTTAAGTTTGCGCAGAGCCTTGATGGAGTAAGAGAAGTTAAAAAGTCAGATGTTGTAGCAAATACACTTTCCAGTGTGAATATGCTTGTTGCATATGTTTCAATTGCAATTATCGCAATTCTTCTCGGAGTATCAATCTTCCTGATCAGTAATACGGTAACAACAGGTATTACAGTCAGAAAAGAAGAGATTGCAATTATGAAATATATCGGAGCGAAAGATTTTGTTGTAAGATCACCATTCGTGATCGAAGGTCTGATCATCGGATTGTTCGGTGCAGTTATTCCGCTTGCCCTGTTATATTTCCTTTATGACAAGGCTGTAGGATATATTATGGAGAAGTTTAGTATTCTGAAGAATATCATTACATTCCTTCCGGTTGGAAATGTATATATCTATCTGTTGCCGATCGGGCTTGCAATGGGAATTGGAATCGGATTCCTCGGAAGTTACTTCACTGTTCGTAAGCACTTGAGAGTGTAATAGGAGATACCTATGAAAAGACGGATGAGAAAGGTGACAGCACTGGTTCTGTCAATCGGAATGTTGCTGTCAATGACAGTTACTTCCGGTGCTGTGACAATTGATGAAGCACAGAAAAAAGCGGATGAGCTGCAGTCACAGAAGAATGCAGCTCAGGCGGAAAAAGATACACTTGCTGCAAAGCTTAATTCTATCATTGCTCAGATGAACAAGACGCAGGAAGAATTAAGTGCTAAGGAAACTGAAATCTCAACAGCTGAGGAAGAGCTTGTACAGGCGAAGGTTGATGAGGATGATCAGTATAACAGCATGAAGAAGAGAATCAAATATATGTATGAAGGCGGGAATACGCAGTTTCTTGAGATTCTGATGTCCAGCAGCAATATTGGTGATCTTCTTAATAAGGCAGAGTATGTATCGAAGCTCTCTTCCTATGACAGAGATATGCTTACAGCTTTTCAGGATACAGTAAAGGCTGTGGAAGAGAAAGAAGCAAAACTGCAGGACGAATATGAGAAACTTAACACCTTGCAGAGCAGTCTGGTAAGTCAGCAGACGGAGGCGCAGACACTGATCAGCAGTAAGGAAGCACAGATTGCAGAGATTCAGGATCAGATTACCGATAATGCGAACCTTCTTGCAGATCTTAAGGCGAAAGCAGAAGAAGCAAAACGTCTTCAGGAAGAGCAGGCAGCAGCCGCAGCTGCTGCGGCAGCGGCTGCAAAGAAGAATAATAGCACAAGCAGTAGTAACGGAAGCAGTAGTGCCAGACCGGCTTCCAGCGGAAACGTAGTGAGCGGAAGTGGATATTTTACACATCCATGTCCGGGAATGACATACCAGTCCAGTTATTTCGGTGAGGTTCGTTCTTTTGACTCAAGACCACATAAAGGAAATGATTATGCTGCACCGACAGGAACACCTACATATGCAGCAGCAGCAGGAACAGTCATTACGGCAGGCTGGAGCAACAGTGCAGGAAACTGGGTTGTTATAAGCCATGGGAATGGATTGGTGACAAAGTATATGCATCACAGTTCAATTTGTGTGAGTGCCGGTCAGAGAGTGGAAAAGGGACAACAGATCGGATATGTCGGTTCTACAGGATATTCAACCGGAGCACATCTACATTTCCAGGTAGAACTCAACGGAACAGCAGTGAATCCGAATAATTATATGTAAGACAAAGGGATTCAAAATCTTCCTTTCATGTTTACATGAAAGTGATTCAAAGAATAAAGGGGGACAAAGTGGAAGATTCTGCTTTGTCCTTTTCTTTAAATGACAGCGAAAGGGACAGAGAATGGAACAGAAAAAGAAAAGAGGATATGGAGCAGGAATTGTGACCGGAGTTCTTGCAACAGTTCTTGTTGGCCTGCTTCTCCTGGGGGGATTCAGGGTAATCACGAACACATCCGGCAGTTATGCATCCGGTAAAGTGACAGAAAAAGAGGTATCAAAAAAACTGGATAAGCTGAATGCTTTGATCGATAAGTATTATCTGTATGGAGATGAAATTGATACAGATAAGCTGGCAGAAGGAATTTATTCCGGATATACGAGTGCGCTGGGAGATAAGTACACTGTTTATTATGACAAAGATGAGACGAAAGCTCTGATGGAATCAACAAGCGGAACATTTTCAGGTGTTGGTGCAACACTGACAAAGGATGCGGATACAGGCTATGCGACAATTGTAAATGTCTATGAAGACTCTCCGGCAGAGAAAGCAGGACTGAAAGCCGGAGATATCCTGGAGAAAATCGATGATCATGAGGTTGCAGATGAACAGCTTGATACGGTGGTGTCCTGGATCAAAGGGGAAAAGGGAACAGATGTAAAGATTACAGTTCTCAGAGACGGAGAAGAGCTGGAACTGACTGCTACACGAGATACGATCGAAGTGAAGACAGTTTCGTATGAGATGAAGGAGAACCAGATTGGATACATCAGAGTGTCTGAATTTGACACAGTAACTTATGACCAGTTTAAAGATGCATTGGACGATCTTGAAAATCAGGGAATGCAGGGGCTTGTTGTTGACCTGAGAAATAACCCGGGCGGAAGTCTTGATACAGTTACGAATATGCTGCGTCTGCTTCTTCCGGAAGGTACAATTGTATCGACAAAGGACAAGAATGGAAAGACAGACGAAATCACCTGTGACGGAACTCATGAATTTAAGAAACCAATGGCAGTTCTTGTAAACCAGTACAGTGCCAGCGCATCTGAAATCTTCAGCGGTGCAGTACAGGATTATGGAACAGCCAAAATTGTCGGAGTGACAACGTATGGAAAAGGTGTTGTACAGCAATTGATGGATCTGGGAGATGGAACCTGTCTGAAAGTGACGATTGCCGAGTATTATACTCCAAATGGAAGAAGCATCAATGGAAAAGGTGTTGAACCGGATGTGGAAGTGGAATATCAGTATGACGAAGAGAATCCAAAAGCAGATAATCAGCTGGATCAGGCATTAAGCACGGTACAGGAAGAAATTGTTGAAAGTACACAAAACCCATAGGTTGAAAAAGCCTCATTCTGATGAAATGTTAAAATGTGTGACAATTCAGATAAAAACTCTTGAAAATCAAAAAATGATGTGCTAATATTGGAAACAAGTTTTAGCAGACTAAAGTGCTGAACCAGAAAAAGGCAAAGAACAAGACTCTGATTCACAGAAACTGACAGGAAGTTGGCGTCACCGACTGAGAGCGCCGGACAGCGGAGCGGATTAAGGGAACACTTGGGAGCTGGCTGTCTGAACGATGAAGTAGGGCAGCACGTGGAGCATACGTTACATGCAAAGAGTGGAATCTGGCTTACACAGGGATAGAGATAAGATTTGAAATGTGAAGACTGAGATTCAATGCGGGTGGTACCGCGGATATTATGATTGTAATTTCCGTCCCGGGATACTGATGTATCCCGGGGCTTTTTTATTTAGAAAGCTTCTTCCCGGGATGCTGGAATCTGAAAGGAGAAGTAAAATGGAATTTGTAACAGGTGTAAAAAAGAAGGAAACATTGGAACTGAGTGAACTTCTCGAAGAGGGAAGAATTGGAACCGAAGTGAAAGTAAAAGGTGCGATCCATACGATCCGTGATATGGGAACAATTGCATTCATTATTCTCAGAAAAAGAGAAGGACTTGTTCAGTGTGTATATGAAGAAAATATTTCCAAATTTGACTTGAAAGATGTGAAGGAAGCAGATACAGTAGAGATAACAGGTGTGCTTGCAGAGTCTGCGAAAGCTCCGAATGGGATTGAGATTCGCCTTGGTGAATTGAAGATCTTAAGTGAGCCGGCAGAGCCAATGCCGCTTCCGATTGCAAAGTGGAAGCTGAACACATCTCTGGAAGCAAAATTAAACTACAGACCGATTTCTCTGAGAAATATCAGAGAGCGTGCGAAGTTCAGAATTCAGGAAGGAATCGTAAGAGGGTTCCGTGATTTCCTTTATAAAGAGGGATTTACAGAGATCCATACTCCGAAGATCGGTGCCAAGAGTGCAGAGGGCGGTGCGAACCTTTTCCGTCTGGAGTATTTCCACAGACCGGCGATCCTTCAGCAGAGCCCACAGTTCTATAAGCAGATGATGGTCGGAGTATTCGACAGAGTCTTTGAGACAGCGCCAGTATTCCGTGCAGAGAAACACAACACAAAGCGTCATCTGAATGAGTACACAAGCCTTGATTTCGAGATGGGATATATTGATGGATTTGAAGATATCATGGCAATGGAAACGGGATTTCTTCAGTATACGATGGAGCTGTTGAAGAAAGAGTATGCAAGAGAACTTCAGATTCTGAATATCGAAGTACCGAAGACAGATAATATTCCGGCAGTAAGATTCGACGAGATCAAACGACTGGTATCCGAGAAGTATGACAGAAAGATCAAGAACCCATTTGACCTGGAACCAGAGGAAGAGACATTGATCAGCCGTTATGCGAAGGAAGAATGGGATGCAGATTTTGTATTCGTTACTCATTATCCATCAAAGAAACGTCCATTCTATGCAATGGATGATCCGGAGGATCCGACTTACACGCTCAGTTTTGACCTGCTTTTCAGAGGAATGGAGATCACAACCGGCGGACAGCGTATTCATGATTATCATGAACTTCTTGCGAAGATGGAGAAGCGAGGTATGACAGATGAAGGCATGGAGCAGTATTTAAGTGCATTCAAGCATGGAATGCCACCACACGGAGGTCTTGGAATAGGTATGGAACGTCTGACAATGAAGATGATGAACGAAGACAATGTAAGAGAAACAACATTATTCCCAAGAGACTTAAGTCGTCTGGAACCATAAGAAGAAAATACAAAAAACGGGTCAATCCTCTGGATTGAACGAAAAAACTGTTGGATGTGAAGGTCTGAACTGAGAAAGAGAACTGCCCACAGGATGTTGTGGTCAGAAACTTAAGGAGTAGAAACGAGGGAGGATCTTTATGTTTAAGAAAAAAGAATGTTATCTTTGCGGTGGTAAATTGATTAATGGCCGTTGCAGTTCCTGCGGGCTGGATAACACAAAGCTGGACAAAAAGAATTACAGGCTGAATGAGAGCAGTTTTGACCGCAAGAAAAAAATGACATATTCCCAGAAACGACAGAATGAGACTGGAGAGACAAAAAACCGGGAGAAAAAGCAGGATGCGGGACATCTCTGTGAGAGTCATAACGGACGGAAGGCTCATACAGGATCTTACGAGGAACAGAAAAAGGCTAGGAAAATCAGTGGAATTCTTTCGGGAATCATCGTAGCAATCGTAGCATTTACAAGCATTGCGGGTTCAGTTGGTGATTTCATTTCCTCATTTGGGGATGATTTTCATTCCTTAGATTATGACTGGAATGATGATGGCAGCGAAGTGGATTCTGAGTATGATCCATATATGAATACAACGAGAGAACTTTCTGAGACAGGAGCAACTTATGATTGTGTATTAGGATATGGGGAGTATGAGATCGGAGCACAGATCCCGGAAGGAACTTATGAAGTGGAGCTTGTCTCAGGAGAAGGCTCCATGCAGCAGGATGATCCTGAGAATTCGATTTATTACTATTCTTATTTTAGTGAAGATGAGTCAGATACGGATGCAGGAGATTATCTGGATGATGTGAGACTGTATACAGGAGGTCATCTGAAGATTAATACAGGACTGGTTGTCCAGTTTCATTCTGAGAATGCACAGACGGAACAGATGCAGCTGGAAGAAAATCCGCTGACGGAACAGGTAACATTGAAAGCCGGAAACACTTATACGGCGGGAACAGATTTCCCGGCAGGATGGTATGATGTGACCGAGGCATCAGGAGTCGACTGGGCGGAGCTTCATTACAAGATTTATCTTGGTGATTTTTATGATAAGGAAAATGAAAATCTCAATTATGAAAATTATGGACTCTGGTTTTATGATACAGATGGATCAGAATCTTATAAAAATGCAGTTTTCCCAGAAGGAACGGAGCTGGAAGTGGATGATGGGGACTTAATCCTGACGCCGTCCGGCTCAGTAAAAAACCAGAATTATGACAGTTTCTATGATATGTACCGCTACAGGTCGCAATAAGCTGAGAAATTTATGATACTGATTTTGGAAATTGTCAGGATTAGCAAAGACAGAGTAGAAAGAAAGGATGATTAAATTGGCAAATAAAATATCCGATGAAACAATCGAGTATGTAGGAATCCTTGCAAAGCTGGAACTTTCAGAGGAAGAGAAAGAAGCAGCGAAAAAAGACATGGAGCAGATGCTGGATTATATAGATACATTAAATGAACTTGACACAGCAGGAATCGAACCAATGTCTCATGTATTTCCGGTACAGAATGTGTTCCGTGAAGATGTTGTGACAAACGGAGATAACAAAGAAGCGACACTTGCGAATGCACCACTTCGTAAAGAGGACAGTTTTGAAGTGCCGAAGACAATTGGTTAAGGGAGTGAGAGCAGATGGATTTATTAAAACTTACAGCCCTTGAACTGGGCGAGAAGATCAAAGCAAAAGAAGTAACTGTACGAGAAGCAGTTGATGCAGTGATCGGACAAATCAAAGAAGCAGAGTCAGAGATTCATAGCTTTGTGACGATAGATGAAGAAGGTGCTTATGCACAAGCTGAGGAAATTCAGAAGAAAATAGATGCGGGCGAACTGACAGGTCCGCTTGCAGGAGTTCCGGTTGCAGTAAAAGATAATATGTGTATCGAGGGACAGCTTACCACATGTAGTTCAAAGATTCTTTCCAACTTCAAACCGACCTATACGGCAGAGGCAGTTGAGAACCTCAGAAAAGCAGGAGCGGTTATCATTGGTAAGACAAACATGGATGAATTTGCCATGGGAAGTACAACAGAGACGTCTTATTACGGACCGACACGCAATCCGCACAACACAGCGCATGTTCCGGGAGGTTCTTCCGGTGGTTCCTGTGCGGCAGTGGCAGCATCCGAATGTTATTATGCACTTGGATCTGATACCGGCGGATCCATTCGTCAGCCGAGTTCTTTCTGTGGAGTTGTCGGACTAAAACCAACTTATGGAACCGTTTCACGATATGGACTTATCGCATATGGATCTTCTTTAGATCAGATTGGACCGGTAGCGAAAGATGTATCGGATTGTGCGGCAATTCTTGAAGCAATTGCATCCCATGATCCGAAGGACAGCACTTCCATGGATCGTGATGATTGTGATTTCACAGAAGCACTTGTAGATGATGTGAAAGGACTCCGTATTGGAATCCCAAGAGATTATATGGGAGAAGGTCTGGATCCTGAAGTAAATGATGCTGTGATGAAGGCAGCAAAAGTACTCGAAGAAAAGGGTGCGATTGTTGAGGCGTTTGATCTGCGACTTGTAAAATATGCAATCCCTGCTTATTATACGATCGCAGATGCAGAGGCAAGTTCTAACCTGGAACGTTTTGATGGTGTGAAATATGGTTATCGTACAAAAGATTACGATGGACTTCATAACATGTACAAGAAAACACGTTCAGAAGGATTTGGTCCTGAAGTAAAGAGAAGAATCATGCTTGGATCTTTTGTCTTAAGTTCAGGATATTATGATGCTTACTATCTGAAGGCACTTAGAACAAAAGCTTTAATCAAGAAAGAGTTTGACCGTGCATTCCGTAATTATGACATCATTCTCGGACCGGCAGCACCGACAACTGCTCCGGAGCTTGGAAAGAGCTTAAGTGATCCAATGAAGATGTATTTGGGAGATATTTATACAATCTCAGTCAATCTTGCAGGTCTTCCGGGAATGAGCGTTCCGGTTGGAAAAGACAGCAAAGGACTTCCAATCGGTATGCAGCTGATCGGAAATGTATTTGAAGAAAAAACTTTGATCCGTGCAGCATATGCCTATGAGTGTGCGACAAAGAAGATGCATGAAACACCGGCATCTGTCGGTCTTATGTCAGAAAAGGAGGTGCGTTAACAATGGCAAAGCAGTATGAGACAGTCATTGGACTGGAAGTGCATATTGAGCTGGCTACAAAGACAAAGATCTTCTGTGGATGCAGCACAGAATTCGGTGGCGCACCGAATACACATACTTGTCCGGTATGTACCGGTATGCCGGGATCGCTTCCGGTGTTGAATAAACAAGTTGTAGAATATGCTATGGCGATTGGTCTTGCAACAAACTGTAAGATTACACAGGTGTGCAAATTTGACCGTAAAAACTATTTCTACCCGGATAACCCGCAGAACTATCAGATTTCCCAGCTGTATCTCCCGATTGCCAGAGATGGATATGTAGAGATCGAGAGTGGTTCAGGAAAGAAGAAAGTAAGAATCCACGAGATGCATATGGAAGAAGATGCAGGTAAGCTAGTTCATGATGAGTGGGATGATACTTCACTTGTCGATTATAACCGAAGCGGTGTGCCACTTGTAGAGATCGTATCTGAACCGGATATGCGTTCCGCAGAAGAAGTTATTGCTTATCTTGAAAAATTGCGTATGATCGTGCAGTATTTAGGAGCATCTGATTGTAAGCTTCAGGAAGGTTCTATGCGTGCTGATGTCAACCTGTCTGTCCGTGAAGTCGGATCCGATCAGTTTGGTACAAGAACAGAGATGAAGAACCTGAACTCATTTAAGGCAATCGCACATGCAATTGAAGGCGAGCGTCAGAGACAGATTGAGTTGATCGAAGAAGGAAAACAGGTTGTACAGGAGACAAGACGCTGGGATGACAACAAAGAGCATTCTTATGCAATGCGTTCCAAAGAGGATGCACAGGATTATCGTTATTTCCCGGAACCGGACCTTGTTCCGATCGTGATCAGTGATGAATGGATCGAGAAAATCAAATCTCAGCAGCCGGAACTTCGTACAGAGAAGCTTGAGCGTTACAAGGAACAGTTTGATATTCCGCAGTATGATGCAGAGATCATCACAGGTTCCAAGAAAATGGCTGATCTTTTTGAGGCAACAACAGCAATCTGTGAGAAACCGAAGAAAGTTGCAAACTGGCTGATCGGAGAGACTTTCCGTCTGATGAAAGACAATGGAATGGAACCGGAAGATTTAACATTCTCTCCGGAGAACCTGGCAAAATTAATTGATCTTGCGGATGCAGGAACCATTAACAGTTCTGTGGCAAAAGATGTATTCAAACAGATTTTCCAGGAGGATATAGATCCTGAGAAATATGTAGAAGAACATGGACTTAAGATGGTGAACGATGAAGGTGCACTCCGTGAGACAGCTGCCAAAGTGATTGCAGACAACCCACAGGCAGTCGCAGATTTCAAAGGCGGTAAAGAGAAAGCAATCGGAGCACTGTTTGGACAGACAATGCGCGCCATGAAAGGGAAAGCAAACCCTGGAATGGTGAATCAGGTGCTGCGAGAGTTGTTAAAATAAAATTTGATTTGTCTGTTAGGATTCCTGTAAATGGAACAGATACATTTATTGACCTAATATTGAAATTAAGACTGATATATTGACAGCCTGGAAAATGTCTGCTATATTACAAGTAGAACACAGAGAAATAATAAACTATATATGTTCAAAACAATAAGAGATTCGGAAGGATGTGGAAAGAATGAAACGAGATTATTATGAAGTGCTTGGGCTGTCAAAGGGCGCAGAGGATAAAGAAATAAAGAGAGCATATCGTAAGCTGGCGAAGAAGTATCATCCGGACACGAATCCTGGAGATAAAGAAGCGGAGAAGAAATTCAAAGAAGTGACGGAGGCGTACTCTGTCTTGAGTGATCCGGAGAAGAAGAAAATGTATGACCAGTTCGGTCAGGCTGCATTTGATCAGAGCGGCGCTGCCGGTTCCGGATATGGAAATGCAGGTGCAGGTGGCTTTGGAGGATTCGGCGGAAACGGCGGATTCAGAGGCGGTACTTACCGTAGTTATGGTGGACCGGGAAGCGGATATCAAGAGTATCATTTCGAGGGTGGCGACATGGATGACATGTTTGGTGACATTTTCGGAAATATGTTCCATGGAGGAAGTACTTCAGGACGCAGCAGAAGGACATCAGGATTTACCGGTGGATTTGGAGGAGAAAGCTTCAAATCAAAAGGATCTGACATCAAGGCAGGTATCACAGTAGGATTTGACGAGGCTGCATTTGGTGGAGATAAGGTTATTACCCTGAGTAATCCGGAGAATCCGGGACAACCGGGACAGTCACTGAAGGTTCATATTCCGGCAGGTATTGATAGCGGAAAGTCGATCCGTTTAAGAGGAAAGGGAATGCCGGGAACCGGTGGCGGTGAAGCAGGAGATCTTCTGTTGAAAGTAACAGTTGCTCCGAAACCTGGATATGAGCGGAAAGGCATGGATGTGTATACAACCGTATCTGTTCCATATACAACAGCTGTATTCGGAGGAGAGACACTGGTACACACCTTGTACGGAGATGTTATGTGCAAGATCAAGGAGGGAACACAGTCAGGTTCGAAAATCCGTCTGAGAGGCAAGGGAATCGTTTCGATGAAAGATGCCTCTGTTCATGGAGATCAGTATGTAACAATCCAGATTGAAGTACCGAGAAGCTTAAGCCCGCAGGCAAGACAGAAACTGAAAGAATTCGAGGCAATCTGTCAGGGGAGTTCAAGAACAGCATAAATAATGAAAAGACCAGAGGCTTGTTTTAGAAATTGAACAAGAACCTCTGGTCTTTTCTGCTGTTTAGAATATTGTTGTAGCTGTTTTACAGTCACTGTGAGCAGTAACGTTTTGTACAGGTACAATTTATAGCCACTGACTTAGAAAATGGAAGCCAGTAACAAACGAATTATAATGGGAACCCTAGTCACGTTCCCAACGACCGGAAGCTCCACAAGGGAGAACCAGTCCTGAATCTGTAACAGGAAGTCCGATCTCCTGAGAATCTACATGTCCGTTCCATGCTTTCAACTCTGTTGAGATCATGTAAGTAAGAACGGCAGGTGCAAGTCCTGTTGTATAAGAATTCACAAGGAAGAAAAGTGCATCCTTGGAAAGAATCTTTGTACAAAGCTTGATGAGCGGATGGATCATATCTTCAATCTTCCAAATCTCACCCTTTGGTCCACGTCCGTAAGACGGCGGATCCATAATGATCGCATCATAAGTGTTGCCGCGGCGGATCTCGCGCTCAACGAACTTCACGCAGTCATCAACAAGCCAACGGATCGGTGCATCTCCAAGACCGGAAGAAACTGCATTCTCCTTCGCCCATGTCACCATTCCCTTTGATGCGTCTACATGAGTAACCTGTGCTCCGGCAGCAGCTGCCGCAAGCGTAGCACCTCCAGTATAAGCAAAAAGATTCAATACCTTGACCGGACGCCCTGCATTCCTGATCTTCTCAGAGAACCAGTCCCAGTTTGTTGCCTGCTCAGGGAAAAGTCCTGTATGTTTAAAACTAAAAGGTTTTAGGTTGAAAGTAAGATTTTTGTAATCAATGGTCCATTGTTCAGGCAAATTAAAAAAGTCCCATTTGCCACCACCTTTGTTGCTGCGATGGTAATGACCATTGTGTTTTCTCCAACCATTATCTTTTTTTGGAGTGTTCCATATAACCTGAGGGTCTGGTCTAACCAAAAGGTAATCACCCCAACGCTCTAATTTTTCTCCTGTTGAAGTATCAATAACTTCATAATCTTTCCAATTATCTGCAATCCACATAAATTTATCCTCTTATATAATAATTTATTAATCTAATCGGTTATTATATTAACATAATAACCAGAAAGAGACAATGTAGTACAAAAAAATCAGACATGTATTGAAAGCAATACGGGTCTGAATTTTTTTGATCTAATTAAAGAAATTATATTAACCACAATATCTACTAAGACAGAGTATTTATTTTATAATATATCGGTGATAATAATATAAATATAAGGAGGCAAGTGTTATGTCCAGATATGCTTATATACGCGTGTCAAGCAAAGATCAAAACATTGACAGACAAGTTGATGCCATGCTAAAAGTTGGAATTGAAAAAAACAAAATGTTTGTGGATAAACAATCAGGTAAAGACTTTAATATGAAAAAGAATATCTACGTATTGGTGAAAATACATTAGAACATTACCATTGGATTAAAAAAACACAGAAAGTATATTATGAAGATATACATTGTCTTCTTATTGTTCCTTTTTAATCAGTAACAGATTTTATTATTATAGACAAAAATTATAATAGTGTAATTAGGTTAGATATGAATCTTCATAAAATCGCTAATGATAAAAGAAAAGCAAAGAAATACACGTAAGGCATCAATTGTAATATTTATAATTGTAATGTCATATGCAATTACATTTCCTGTAAACTATGTGTTGACGTTTGATGCACCTAAACATGAATATATTGTTATTTCAAAAAAGGATATAAGAAGATCAAGTAGAATAACAACACGTTATTTATACGGATATTGGAATGGGAAGGAAATTCAATTTCCTGTTACAAAGAGTGAATATAATGAAACATCTATTGGAGATATGAGAAGAGTATGCATAAAAAAGAGTTGCCATCGATTGCTTGACACAAACTTTTACGTTACCTTTTTTTAGTACAATTGACTTTCGGACACTATAGTGGTAAAGTGATAAAAAACTAAAGAAAGAGGGAGATTAAAAATGAGAAAGAAAATAGTATTATGTATTTTTTTAGTAACAGTAATTATTATACATTCATACAGTAGATATGTTAATGCTAGCGAAGAGACAGGCGGAAGAATGCTAAAGGAAATGTATTATGAACAATTACGAAGCGTTTCGCAAGACAATGAAGTTAATAACAAAAACGAAGAAAGGACTTTAGAAACTTATAAAGCAAATCAGAAAATTATGAGAGAAAAATTTAAAACTAATGTTGATACTAGTTATTATGGCGGAAGTTTTATTGATGAAAATAAGTTGATCGTTATGACTAATAATAAGCAAAAAATTCAAAAAGAAAGAATTAGTGCAGATGTGTATTCTGATTGTAAGTATTCGTATGAAGAATTAGAAAATACTTACGATGAATTGAACAATATGGCTGATAAATTCTCTAGGGTAAATAAAAAAGATAAGAAAAATAACATTTTGAATAATGTTTGTGAGTTTGGTATTTCAATTCAAGAAAATAGAGTCATAATTGGATTAAAAGATATAAATGATACAAATACAATTGATAAAATAAAAAAATGTGTATCAAAGTGTGATACGCTTAAATTTATTGAAAGTACAAAAGTTAGCGAGAATAGTACTTCT
>OIYG01000461.1_pt1 | contig 40235 bp, 31 predicted proteins | sample 1587861 | NCBI WGS metagenome assembly OIYG01 (sample SAMN03283272) | human gut metagenome | biome: human-associated habitat; material: feces | host: Homo sapiens | place: Peru | collected 2012 | reverse complement strand
GATACTTGGTTCTCTAGTGCATTATGGCCATTTTCAACATTAGGTTGGCCAGAAAACACTGAAGATATGCAAAAATATTTTCCAAATAACTGCTTAGTAACAGGATATGATATCATTCCGTTCTGGGTAAATCGTATGACTTTCCAATCTCTTGAATTAACTGGAAAACGTCCTTTTAAAGATTGTGTAATTCATGGACTTATTCGTGATAAAGAGGGAAGAAAGATGTCTAAGTCTTTAGGTAACGGAATAGATCCGATGGACATGATTGAAAAGTATGGAGCTGATGCTTTAAGATACTATTTAACAACTGACTGTGCTTTAGGAACTGATCTTCGTTTTGATGAAACAAAGATGTCAAGTACATGGAACTATATCAATAAAATATGGAATGCATCACGTTTTGTTCTTATGAACATCGAATCATTAAAAGAATTAGATTTTTCAAACACAACTGATGAAGATAAATGGATACTAACAAAACTAGAAAACTTGATTAAATCAACAACTAAACATATGGAAAACTACGAATTTAATTTAGTAGGTGCTGAAACTTCTGACTTTATTTGGAACGATTTCTGTAGTAGTTATATTGAATTCTCTAAGTTTACAAGTGATAATGAATCAACAAAATCAACATTATGCTATGTATTGACAGCAATAGTGAAACTATTACATCCATTTATGCCATTTGTAACCGAAGAAATTTATAGTATGTTACCAATTAAGGATAGTGATTCTATAATGATTAGCACCTATCCTGAATATGATAGCAATCTAGTATTTAATGAAGAAACTGCTAAAGTAGATGAAAAAGTATCATTCATAGCTGCTTTCCGTAACATTAAAGCTGAAAACGGAATAGGTAAAGATGCTTTAGTTAAAATTAACAATAAAGATAATATAATCTTAAAAATGTTAAAAATTGAAGATTCTTTAACAGAGGATGAACTTACTATTAATTCTTATAATGTTAAATCTGGTGAAATAGAAGCTACTATTTATTATGAAAAAATTGTAACTGAAGAAGAAAAAGCTTTAAAAGAAAAACAAATAGCTGATTTAAAAGCATCAATTGAAAGAAGAAAAACACTTCTAGCAAACGAAAACTATGTAAGTAAAGCACCGGCTGCTTTAGTTGAGAAAGAAAGACTTACTCTTGCATCAGAAATCGAAGCTTTAGAACTTTTGGAAAAATAAAAATAAGTTGGAATCCCAACTTATTTTTCATATTTCTTTTCATCTTTTTTTATCTTGTAATATTGTTGTATTAAAGAAGCAAGAACTAAATCTATATCATTTGTGTAATTAGAATCTAGAAGAGCAATTAGACTATCTATGTCAGTACCATTCATATTTAGTGTTTCAATAATATCACTAGTTACATCATTTATTAAATCTTCATCAATTCTATATAAGTCTGCAAGAAGTCTTGCAAGTTCTTGATAAATTGCTTCATTTGGTAGGTTAGTATCATTTTGTTGATTGATTTCATCAACAATAAACTCTGGAGTAATATCTATTCCATACAATTTATATTCTTCTTCAAAAAATGGATTAATTGAACTTAAAAACTCTATATCAGTTTCATCTAAAGAATTAAATATAACTATTTTCTTATAAAAACTAGCATTCTTAATTTCTTTAGTAGCGTCAGTCATTGCTACTAAATCCAATGATTCAGTAATATAACCAAAAGCTTTATCTCTTATACTTTTTAAAGCTTTTTCAATAGTCGAATCTTTGTTATCCTCATTTTGAGTTTTGAATTTATATGTAGAAAAGATATAGTAATCGGACAAAAATGTTATTTCTTCTAAAGCCATTAAAACTACATTTACTTTGGCAGCTGCTTCATCTTTTGGATATTTTTGAGCCATATCATAAGATTCCATACTATTGGTTAACCTTTCGTATAAAGAATTGCTTAGCCATAATTTGCCGTAAAAGTCATCTGATTTCATATTATTCGCTTTAAGGTTTTGACTTATTACGCCTTGTAATAATTTTACACTTGATAAAACGCTGGTTCTTATAACATCTGAATTTGTTTTGATTTTCATAAAAAACACCCTCAATTTGCTAAAATATTATACTAAATTTAGTAAAAAAGTCAAATTTATTACACCAAATATAGTTAAAATATGATACTATATTAAATAAGAAAAGAGGAGTATCTATGGAAAGAAAACTAACTGACCAAGAATTGGCAAGAAGAGAAAAGATGAATAGAATCAAAGATATGAACTTAGATCCATTTGGTCATAGATTTGATAGAACAAATAATTCTGCTGAAATAAAAGAAAAATATGGGAGTATAGAACATGACGAATTAGAAAATATGGATATTCATGTATCTGTTGCTGGAAGAATTATGTTTATGAGAAAAATGGGAAAAGCATCATTCTTTACCATAAAAGATAGATTTGGACAAATTCAAGTATATATTTCTATAAATGATGTTGGAGAGGAAGCGTATACTTTATTTAAGGCTGCAGATATCGGAGATATTGTTGGTATAAAAGGTAAAGTTATGAAAACTCAAACGGGTGAAATGACAATCAAATGTTTAGAATATACTCATTTAACAAAAGCTTTAAGACCACTTCCTGAAAAAATGCATGGTTTAACCGATGTTGAAGAAAGATATAGAAGACGCTATGTAGATTTAATGATGAATGATGAAACTATGCGTGTTGCATTAATGAGACCAAAAATCATTAGATGTATTCAAAATTTCTTGGATAATAGAGGTTTTGTTGAAGTCGAAACACCTATACTAACAACTCTTTTAACAGGTGCAGCTGCTCGTCCTTTTATTACTCACCATAATTCTCAAGACTTAGACATGTATCTTCGTATTGCCCTTGAACTTAATTTAAAACGTTTACTTGTTGGTGGGATGGAATCCGTTTATGAAATCGGAAGAGTATTTAGAAATGAAGGAATGGATCCACAACACAATCCAGAGTTTACAATGATGGAAGTATATCAAGCTTATTCAGATTTAAATGGCATGATGGATTTAACTGAAAATATGTATCAAACTATAGCTCGTGAAGTTTGTGGAAAAATGACTTTTAATTATTTAGGAAATGAAATTAACTTAGAAGGACCATGGAAGAGAATCTCAATGGTTGATGCGATTAAAGAAAAAGTTGGAATTGACTTCAAAAAAGAAATGACTGTTGAAGAAGCATTAAAATTAGCTGAAGAGCATCATATTGAAGTCGCTGATCATGAACATACAGTTGGTCATATAATCAATTTATTCTTTGAAAAATATGTAGAAGAAACTTTAATTCAACCAACATTTCTATATGGACATCCAATCGAAATTTCTCCACTTACTAAGAAAAATCCAGAAGATCCAAGATTTGTAGATCGTTTTGAATTATTTATTTCTGGAAAAGAAGCAGCAAATGCTTATACAGAACTTAATGATCCAATTGATCAATTAGAAAGATTTAAAGAACAATTAAAAGAAAAAGAATTAGGAAATGATGAAGCAAACGATATAGACTATGACTTTATCGAAGCTTTGGAATATGGTATGCCACCTGCTGGTGGAATAGGTTATGGAATAGATAGACTAGTAATGTTCTTTACAGAGTCTGCATCCATTAGAGATGTGCTTTTATTCCCAACAATGAAACCTAGAAAAAATGAATTAGATATGTAAAAGTTTTCATATCTTTTTTTTTGAATTTTACATCAAAATGTAAAAAATATAAAAAATAATAGAAAAAAGTAGATAATTGTAAAAAAATGGGGTAAAATGTAATCATAGAAAGGTGTGTAAAATAGATGAAAAAGAATAAAACAGCTAAAATGGGAATTATAGTAGCTATACTACTATTAGCAGTTGGATTTGCAGCTATCACTACTACATTAGTAATTAATGGTACTGCAAAAATCGTTCCAGATAGTGAAAACTTTGAAAAAAATGTAATCTTTACAGAAGCAACTGCAACAGAAGGAGCAACTGCAACTATAAGTACAGATGGTAAAACTATTACTTTCACTACACAAGAAATGAAAAATATTGGTGATGAAGCAACTTTAACTTACAAAATTAAAAATGCTAGTCAATATGATGCATTAATTGGATCAATTACTTGTGAAGCTCCAACATCAGAACCTGCAACTACAGCTGAAACTGCTAACGCAACTGCATATTCTACTTATTTAACTGTTACACCAAGTAACACATTAAATGGTACTACAGTAGCAAAAGGAACTACTTCAGCTACATCTGATACTGTAAAAGTTGTACAAAAAAGATCATTTGTTTCTACTGATACAGAAACAACTAAAACAATTACTTTCAAATGTACAATTCCAGCTACTGCTAAAGAAGCTGAATAATTTTGATAGAAAATAGTTAAAGAGTGGTGGACATGATGTTTAAATTTATTACTCAAATAGTTTTAGAATTAGGTTTTGCATGCTTATTATTCTTTAACGTTTTTGTGTCAAAATCATTGGATACAACGATATGTTTGATTGGTTTATCTGTTTTTTTGATACTGATGATACTACTAAGAAATTTTAAAAGACCAGTTCTAAGAAACAAGAATGATGGATTGGTAGTTGTATTAGGTTCTACCATTATTTTAATGGGAGCTTTTTACATGTTGGGGTTTAAAACTGGATTCAGTACAAGCTATAGTTGTATATTTAAAAACTATATATCAACGTTTACTTGGATAAAAATATTCTTAATTGTGATACTTTCTGAAGTAATGCGTTATATAGCAGTAAATATGGAATATAGAAACAAACTATTTAATTATTTAACTCAGGGTGTTCTTTTAATAATTTTTTTCTTTATTGAAATGAATATTGCAACAAAAAGTTATAATTTTTCAAGTTTTAACCAATTATATGAATTTTTTGCTTTGATATTTGTTCAAAGTATATCAAAAAACTTATTATTAAATTTTGTTACAAAAAGATATGGAATATATCCTTGTTTAGGTTATCGATTAATAATGGACTTACATATTTATTTATTCTCGATTACACCTAAACTCAACATATTTATTGAAGGTGTTATTCTATTAGTTTTCCCTTATGTAATATATTCGATATTGAAGTCTTTTGAACCAAAACCAACATTAGAGCCAATTAGAAAGACTAAAAAAAATAATAAGATAAGCACAGTTGTCTTTACTATTATTTTTGGTGTTCTTGTAGCGTTAGTTTCTAGAGAATTCGAATATGCAATGATCGCGATTGGCTCTGGATCAATGACAGGAACTATAAATAAAGGAGATGCCGTTATTTATAAAAGATACCATAAAGATACAGATGAACTAAAAGAGGGCGATATCTTAGTATATGTTAAAGAAAACATGACAATTGTTCACCGTATATATAGAACATTCTCTTTAGATGGTGAAACCGTTTACCAAACTAAGGGTGATTATAATGAGAATGCTGATAATTGGATAGTTGAAAAAAGTGATATAACAGGTGTAGTAAAACTAAGAGTATTATGGATTGCTTGGCCATCTGTATATATAAATGAGATATTTTAATAGAGAGGTGTTAAACTATGGAAAAAATGGAATTGCCATTACTTAAAGGCAGTGATAGAGAAAAGTGTATTCCAATAACTGTTATTGTTGGATTAATTGGATTAGTTGTATTTTTCTTACTTGCATCTTTAGCTTTAACTTTTAAAAGTAATTATAAGTTACATTATAGTGAAAATAGTAATTTAGATTATACAGTTAATTTAAAAGATAATAGTTTTGGAATGAAAATCATAAGAAAAGATGAAAATAAAGAAATAATTTCTTCACTTGTTGATACAATTGATGCAAAGTTCAGCTACAATTTCAAAAGTAATGAAAATTTAGGACTTGAATATTCTTATTATGTAAAAGCGAGTGTTCAAGTAGATAACTCAGAAGGAAAGAACTTTTATAAAGAAGATGACATGTTAATTGAGAAAAAAGAATTCAGTGATTTAAGCAATAACATGTTTAAAATCAATGAAAATGTTAACATTAACTATGAAAAATATAATGATTTAGCAAGACAATTCATAAATACATATGGAATATCAGCTGATGCCAAATTGGTGGTAGGTTTATATATTGACGTTGCTGGAAAACATGCTAACTTTGATAAAAAGCTTTCCGACAGTGCTGTTATTGAGTTAAGCATTCCGCTTACAACAAAAACTACAGAAATTAAACCTAATTATCAATTATCTAACAGCCAAGATCAAATACTTCAATACAAATCAACAATTATTAATAACCCTTATTTATTTGGATTTGCAATAACTTTAAGTGTAATTGATTTAATCGCGATGGTTTCAATAATTATTTGGATCATAAAAAACAGAGATCACAATACATTATATAAAAAGAAATTGGATAAAATATTAAAAGATTATGAAAGATACATAAGTGAAACGGTAATTACTGAAAGAGTAGAAGATATGATGAAAACTCGAAGCTTACGTATCGAAGTAGTAAAAGACTTTGAAGGTCTAATCGATATTCGTGATAGTCTAGGAAAACCAATTTTATTCCATGAGGAAAGACCTGGACAAGAAGCAGTATTCTATATCTTATCTGATCGTGTTGGATATATATATGTAATGCGTGCTAATGATTTTAAAAAGAAAAAAACTATGACAAATAAGAAAAAATAGTATCACAAGTTGATACTTTTTTTGTGCTATAATTTAGCATATTCACATAATATTTTATTGGTGATTAAAATATGTTTCAAAACACATATCGTAGTCGTATTTTAATAATATCAATTGTAATAATTCTTTTATTTATTTTAATTATAGGTAGAATATTCTTTATACAAGTAATAGACTACAAAAAACTAAACAGTTTAGCTAATGATTTATGGAGTAGGAATCTACCGATTGGAGCTGACCGAGGTTTAATAACTGATCGCAATGGAGTGGTTTTGGCAGAAAATATAACAACAACTTCACTTGTAGTCGTACCAAATCAAATAATTGATAAAGAATTAACCGCAAAAAAACTATCTGAAATTCTTAATACCGATTATGATGATATGTTAAAACATTTAAATAAAAAAACTTCAATAGAAAGAATACATCCTGAAGGAAGAAAACTATCTTTTGAAATTGCTGATAAAATCAATTCTTTAAATTTAGATGGTGTATACTTACTAAAAGAATCTAAAAGAAATTATCCTTATAATAACTTACTTTCTCATGTTTTGGGTTATGTTGGAATTGATAATCAAGGTTTATCAGGTATTGAACTTGCCTATGATGAATATTTAAAGGGAGAAGATGGGTCAATCAAGTATTATTCTGATGGTTTTGGTAAGAAACTAGAAAAAGCAACAGTTTATAATTCTCCTCAAAGTGGAATGAATGTCGCTTTAACAATCGATATAAATATTCAACAAGCAATTGAAAATGAACTTGACAATGTAGTTACTAAATATAATCCTGAACAAGCATTAATAGTAGTTGCTAACCCTAAAACAGGCGAAATATATGGAATGTCATCAAGACCAAATTTTAATCCAAATGAATATAATAAATATGATTTAGAAACTATAAATAGAAACTTACCGATATTTAATACGTATGAACCTGGAAGTACATTTAAAGTTATAAGTCTTGCGAGTTCAATTCAAGAAAAGACAATCAATTTATTTGAAGATAAGTACTTTGATTCTGGTTCCATAAATGTAAGTGGGTCTAGAATAAAGTGTTGGAAACACGGTGGACATGGAAGTCAAACATTTTTACAAGTTGTTGAAAATTCATGTAATCCAGGTTTTGTTGTAATGGGTGAAAGACTTGGAAAAGAAAGACTAATGGGTTATATTAAAAAGTTTGGTTTTGGAGAAAAAACAGGAATAGATCTATCTGGAGAAGAAAATGGAATTCTTTTTGATGTTGATAAAATGGGACCAGTAGAAACGGCAACCACTGCTTTTGGTCAAGGTGTATCAGTAACACCAATTCAACAAGTCATGGGTGTATCAGCTGCGGTTAATGGAGGACATTTATATACTCCTTATTTGGTTTCGTCAATATCTAATGCCAATACTTTAGATACTGTTTTAGTAAATAAACCAAAATTAAAAAGAGATGTTATCTCTGAAGAAACATCTAAACTTGTAAGATATGCCTTAGAAAGTGTTGTTGCTAAAGGAACCGGTAGAAATGCTTATCTTAATGGTTATCGAGTAGGGGGAAAAACAGGAACAGCTCAAAAAGTTAAAGATGGAAGATATATGGAAGGTAATTATATCTTATCTTTTATTGGATTTATGCCAGCAAATGATCCTGAAGTAGTTGTTTATGTTGCTGTAGATAATCCTAAAGGCGTTGTTCAATATGGAGGAACAGTTGCCGCACCAATTGCTAAAAGAGTACTCGAAGCAAGTGCTAATGCTTTAAATATAAAAAAAAGCAAAAGTGATATTGAAAGGGAATATGAACTTTGGGATATTAAATATTACGAAGTACCAAATGTTATTGGGATGACTAAAAAAGAAGCAAGAGCAGCGATTGGTATTAACTATCAAATCGAATATTCTGGAACTGGAGATAAAGTTATATATCAGTCTCCAAAAGAGGGTGAGTTTGTTAAGCATGGAGAAAAAATAAAACTAATGTTAGGTTAAAAACGTATAAATCAATAAAATTTACATAAAATATAAAATAATTAGCACTTAGTATTGACAAGTGCTAATTAAAGTAGTATAGTTATAATTGTAAAAGAAAGGAAGTGTGAGTATGTTACCAAGTAAATTATTCTTCGATAATTTCTTTGATGATTTAGATACTCCAAAAAAATTAGATAAAATGATGAAATGCGATATTTATGAAAAGGATGGACTTTATAATATCGAAATGGACTTGCCTGGATTTAAAAAAGAAAATATCAATCTAGACTATAAGGATGGATACTTAAAAGTATCAGCAAAAAATGTAGTTGAAGAAAACGAAGATAAAAAATATATTCGTCGTGAAAGATCTGTAAGCGAATGCACAAGAGATTTCTATGTTGGCGATATAGATGAATCATCAATCAAAGCTTCTTTCAAAGATGGAATCTTAACAATAAGCGTTCCAAAAGAAGAAGACAAAAAAGATGAAATTAGACATATTAGTATTGACTAGTGAATTTATTTCACTAGTTTTTTTTGCCCGATAAATTTGACAAAATGCTGTTAAAGTGTTAGTATATACAGCAATTCAAGGGGGATTTGGATTATGAAAGTTGGTAGAAGTGTAGGGGTTATTCTATCACTAATGATAGTAATGTTGTTTACAAATAGATATATTGATGGAAAATCTTATAGTCGTTATGCTAATAATAATGAAGAAACAAATATTGCCTATGATATACCTGATCAAATATTGCGTAATTCTTCGGATAATAAAGAAGGGACTATTACTTATAAAAATGAGTTTAGTTATCCAATTTATTTAAATCAATCCAGTATAAAAATAAAATGTGCTGGATATGGAGATAATAAAGAAGATGATGAGGAACTGGTTAAAAATAATCTTCAAATTAAAGTTTTATTCTCTAAGGATAAAAAGAACAAAAGTGAAAGTATTAGGCTAGAAAAAAATGAAACTGTATATATCTATGTTGTATCTAACTATACTAAAGATATTTATCCGACTAAAGAAGTCACATGTAACTATAACATAAACATTCAAACGTCGATGTAATTTGACTATTTAGAGATAATTTGCTATTATATAGCGCATAAAGTTTTTAAAGGGGTAAAAACTTTAAAGAATAAAAAGAGGGGGAAACAAAATGGAAGGTCGTACTAAAAGACGAGTCAAGTTTGGTCTTTCTATCACACCTTATATTCTAATAGTTGCATTATCTGGTGGATATGCATTAAGTGATATTGGAAGTGATATAAAAGATGCAAAAGTTGTAGAAGATGTTAAAAAAGAAGTTTTGCTTCCTGAACATCCGATTATAATAGATGACAGAAAAGACGAACAAAAACGTCAAGATGATATTGTTGAAGAAACACCTGTTATTGAACCAGAAGAAAAAATAAATATCAGCTCAGAATTATTGGATCAAGGGTATGAATTCGAAAGAATTGATTTTGATGAATTAAAGCAAATCAATCCTGACTCTGATGCATGGATTATAATTGATGGAACAAAGATTGATCTTCCAATAGTTAAGTCTATCGATAATGAATTTTACTTACATCATAATATAGAAAAAAAAGATAGTAACTCAGGAACATTATTTATAGATTGTCGAAATCAAGCTTTATCTAGCGATTCACTTGATGATATAACATTCGTGTATGGACATCACATGAAAGGCGGAAGGATGCTTGCTGGAATTTGTAATTATAAAGACGAAAATTTTTATAAGAATCATGAATATGGTATAATTTATACTCCGGATGGATATGCTTACAAAGCAAGCGTAGTTGCCTGTACGGTAGTTGATGGTGGAAGCGATGAAAACGTTTTTGAAAATAACTTTGATAAAAAAGAAGAATATCAAAATTATTTAGATAACATGTTAGCAAATTCAGTCATTCAAACTGATACACCAGTAACTACTGATGACAAATTACTTGCATTGGTAACTTGTACGTATGAAAAAGAGAATGCCAGATGTATTGTTTATTTAAAGTTAGAAAAACAATATACAAACACTTATCAAATAGAAGAAATAATGGAAAAAACATTGAATTAATAATTTAAAGGGAGAGATAAAAATGGAAAAAGTTATTAAAAAATTAAAATTATTTGGAGCAACAGTTGGATTAGCAACTTCGATAGTATGTACTTCACCTGTAGTTGTACATGCTGAAGAAGAAATATTGTGGGAAAATGATAAAGATGATCATCATGAAGAAGATATCAATAATTATCAACCTGATAATTCTATAGCAACGCCAACACCAGAAACACCAACGCCTGCACCAACTCAACAAATAACAATTGATGCGTCAAATTGGGATCCAAAATCTGAACCAAATGCGGGGCTAGAAATTCCAGACTATGTACAAACAGAAGCAGAGAGAAAAGGATTGACTACACCAACACCAGAAACACCAACACCAGAAACACCAACGCCAGAAACACCAACGCCAGAAACACCAACGCCAGAAACACCAACACCAGAAACACCAACACCAGAAACACCAAGCAAACCTGAAGAACCAAAACCTATTCCTAAAACTGGACAAACGGCCAAAAATGTAGTATTTGCTTTAGCTTCCGGATTAGCGTTTTCTACAATAGCATTAATAATTATTAGGGGTTTAGGATTCTGTAATGATGAAAAAGCACTTGATATAATTTATAAAGAAGAAGAAAAAGAAGAAGAAAAAGAAGAAAAGGAAAACAAATTACTAAAAAAGTAGGGATTAATGAAAATTAATCCTTGTATTTTGTTCATTGAAAGGAAATAAATATGAAAAAAACAAAAACAAATATAAAATTAATGAGCACAATTTTAACTATTGCCTTATCAGGAGGTGGCGTTTGTCTTACTTCTTGTGCTCCTGAAGAAACAGAAAACGTAAAACTTGAAAATTACTCCACTTTAGGAGGTACATCTAATATAGATAAGATATTAAATGAAAGTAATGTTAAGCATTTAATAACAGAACTTCAAAATTATGGAGTTATTTGTGACTATAGTGAAAATATAGGTAGCCTTGAAGTTAGTTCAATAGCAGGTTATGATTTTAGTAACATGCCTGATAGATTTTATACATTATTAAATGATTTATTAGAATATACATCTGTCAATCATTTGTGTTGTTTTTCTAAAGAATTATCAACTAACTTAGATTTAAACAAAATAGATCTAGAAAACATTAAACGTTTAGGCTTATTTGGAAATGATAATATTATTAACTATATCAATAATTATCAACCTGATGTTGATAGTCTTTGTATTCTTTTAGATGAAACATCACTTTTGACAAATAAACTAAATCTAAATATACAAGGAATAGAAGACGTAACTATTTTAAGTGGTAATTCAAATATTATTGAACTTGGAGATATCAACTTTTTTGGTGTAAAGGAAAGCAAGTTGACATTAAGTGGGATTGCTTTAACTAATAATACCTCATTTAATTGTAGTAATGTAAAAGTTATTTTAAAAGGAATGATAAAAGACTCTATATCATTAGCAAGTTTAAAAAACGTTATGTTTGTTTATTATGATAATGAAACTGATAAGAGTATAAGTTATAATCCAAATAAAAATAACTTTGAAGAAATAGTACAAAAAATTAATGTTACTAATGACATAAAAAGTTTAAAAAAAGGAAATATGTAGTTAAATATTTTCTTTTTTTTACATATAATTAATATAGTTATAATGGGTACAATATATGTAAATAGAGTGTATAATATTAGTTTTTTTAAAGCATTTATTATATAATAATATAAATGGTGGTGAGTTTATGCTAATTTTAGCAAAATCTATATTAGGACTAACTCTTGGGTTTGTTCTATCTATAATTGTTGGATTATTGATTATTCCAGTATTAAAAAAATTAAAGGCTGGTCAAACTGTAAGTAACTTAATAAATAAGCGACATCAATTGAAAAATGGTACACCAACACTTGGTGGACTGATATTTATAATTCCACCAATTACTACTATGCTCATACTTTATTTTAAAGGAAGCATAACCCTATCAACGAACATCATAATTGTTATGTTTGTCTTTATTGCTTATGCAATATTGGGATTTATCGATGATTTCTTGAAAATAAAATATCATAACAATAAAGGATTATCTACAATAACAAAACTTATTTGTCAAATATTTATAGCTGTAGTATTCTATTCAATATATAAATATAATGGTGGTTCAACTTCACTAGAAGTAACATTACTTGGTATAAAATGGGAACTAGGTTTTGTTTATGGTATATTTATATTATTTGTTTTAGTAGGAACGACGAATGCTGTAAATATAACTGATGGATTAGATGGCTTATGTGGTGGGCTTTCTGTGATGGCTTTTTTAGCATATGGAGTTATCTCATGGGGAAGTAATTGGATACCAGGCTATGACACAATGGCAATTTTCTCATTTGTTCTAGTAGGCTCTCTTTTAGGATTTTTACTATTTAATACACATCCTGCTAGAGTATTTATGGGAGACACTGGATCTCTTGCTTTAGGTGGAGCTTTAGCTAGTATTGCAATTCTTACTCACCATGAATTTTCACTTATTATTATAGGTGGCGTGTTCGTAATTGAAACATTATCAAGTTTTATTCAAATAATAGCTATAAGAAAGTTTAATAGAAAAGTATTTTTAAAAGCGCCTCTTCATCATCATTTTGAAGAGTTGGGTTGGAGTGAGACTGATATCGTTAAAGTATTTTGGGTAGCAGGATTCTTACTTGCAATGTTTGGAGTAATATATGGAGTATGGTTGTAATACTCCTTTTTTTATTTCATAAAATGTATTATGAAAAGAAATTTAATAATAACAATTGTAACAGTTTTTTTAACTCTTTTTGGTGTAGTGATGGTTGCATCATCTTCAAGTATATGGGCAGCTTATAAGTTCAATAATCCAAATAAATATATGATCCATCAGTTGATTTTTGCAAGTATTGGTTTTGCTTTAATGTATATATGTAGTAAAACGGATTATAGGTTATATAAGCATCATGCCAATAAGATATTAATTTGCTCTTTCATATTGCTTATTTTGGTCTTAATACCAGGAATAGGTATAGTAAGAAATGGAAGTCGAAGTTGGTTTGGAATTGGTCCATTTGGAATTCAACCAAGTGAAATAGCAAAATTAGCAATGATTATATTTGTATCAAAATATTTATCTAAGTTTGATAGTTATATGGATAATATAAAAGAATATTCTATTCCTATACTTTTATTAGTAGTTGTTTGTTTTCTTCTTATTCTTTTAGAACCTGATTTTGGAAGTGGAGCTATTTTAGTTTTATCGCTTATCGCATTAATATTTACATCAAAAATAAAAATATCTTTTTTTGTAAAACTGGGTTTTTTAGGAGTTTTTGGAGTTGTAATGTTAATTATTGCTGCCCCTTATCGAGTAGCTAGAATACTTGCATATTTAAATCCTTGGAGTGATCCCTTAGGAAGTGGTTTTCAAATAATACAAAGTTTATATGCCATTGGTCCTGGTGGGCTTTTTGGTTTAGGACTCGGTAATTCTATTCAAAAACATTTTTATCTACCAGAACCTCAAACGGACTTCATTTTTTCAATCATCTCCGAAGAACTGGGGTTTATAGGAATTCTAATAATAACAATTTGTTATATAACTTTGTTTTATAATGTTGTTAATGTTTCTTTAGAAACAAAAGATTTATTTGGAAAATATTTGGCATTTGGTTTAATTCTAGAACTTATTTTACAAACTCTTTTAAATTTGCTTGTTGTTGTTGGACTTATTCCTGTTACAGGTGTAACTTTACCATTTTTAAGTTATGGTGGTTCTAGTTTACTAACATGTTTAATAATGATGGGAATTATTTTAAATATATCAAAAAATAAATAGATATGCTATAATATGCAAATAGGAAGTGAAGACAATGGAAAAGTTTGAAAATATAATAGAAAAGTTAAATAATAGAGAATCATCTCATGATGCTATTGATTGTTTTTTTCAATTAATTGAAGGTGTAGATGCTGAGTCACTCGACAATTTACTTGATATGATGGTTGAATATTATGATTATGTTTTAACAAAAGAAAATTGTTACTCAATGCTACAAAATAAACACTTTTCTAAAGAAGTAAAAGAAAATATATTTAAATTGGCTAATGAATGTATTGATAAATATAGATATTTGGGAACAAAAGTAAATGAATATGGAATAAATACAAGTAGTTGGATAAGCCATTCTATTCAAGAAGCAAGGTTATGTTCACATATGGCTACATGTATACAAGTTGATCCTAATGTAGCTTATAAAATGGGACTCTTACATGATTATGGAAGAAAATATGACCATGGTGGAGCACATATAATTCTGGGATTTGAAAAACTTTATGAGTTAGGATATATTGAAGAATCTATTGGATGTTTAACTCATTCCTTCTTAAATGGAAACTTTTTTGCTTGCTATGCTCCAAGTGATAAATATGTAGTAAATGAAAATTTAGAAGTAAAACCAGTAAGTCCAAAAGTTATTGAAAATTTAGAAGTAAAACCAGTAAGTCCAAAAGTTATTGAAAATGGTTTATGTGATTTTTTATCTAAATATGAATATACAGCATATGATTTAATTCTAACATTATCAGATTTAATGGCAACGGATCATGGAGTTGTATCTCCATCAGAAAGAATTGCTGATATTGAAACTAGAAGAAAAATGGAAGGACTACAAAGAGAATTTTTCTTAAACCAATTAGCTATATCAATAAAATTGTTCCTAGAATGTATGGGAGTAAAAAATATCGACACTGATGACTATGAAACATTATCAAACATGTTATGTGATAAATTGTGTGTGTTTTCATCATCTAGCAAGCAACTGAGTTTAACTCCAAAAGAGAATTAATCTTTTATTTTTAAAACCTTGATGTTATAATTTTGTTAAGGTGATGTGATATGAAAATAGCAGTAGCAGGATGTGGATATGTTGGACTGTCCTTATCAACTTTATTAAGTCAAAAACATGAAGTTGTTGCACTTGATATTGATGAAAAAAGAGTGGATAAAATAAACAAAAGAAAATGTCCAATAAAAGATAAATTGATAGAAGAATATTTCAAAGAAAAAGACTTAAATTTAAAAGCAACAATAGATGCTCATGAAGCGATAAATAATGCTGACTTTGTTATAATAAGTACTCCAACAAATTATGATGATAAAACAAATTATTTTGATACTTCAGCAGTAGAAGACATTATTGTAAAAACAATCGAATTTGGTAATCAAGATACTACAATAGTAGTAAAGTCAACTATACCTGTTGGTTTTATAGATCATATGAAAGAAAAATATAATATAGATAATATTTTCTTTTCTCCAGAATTTTTAAGAGAAGGTCATGCTTTAGAAGACAATCTATATCCATCAAGGATTATTGTTGGAAGTGAAAGCAAGAAAGCCAAACTTTTTGCAGAACTTTTAAAAGATGCCGCTTTAAAAGAAGATGTACAAGTTTTATGCATTGGAGGAAGAGAAGCAGAGGCTGTAAAATTATTTGCAAATACTTATTTAGCATTAAGAGTATCATTTTTTAATGAACTTGATACATATGCAGATGTAAAAGGATTAAAAACAAAAGATATAATTGATGGTGTATGTTTAGACCCAAGAATAGGAAGTCATTATAATAATCCATCGTTTGGATATGGGGGCTATTGCTTACCAAAGGATACTAAGCAATTACTTGCTAATTATGAAGATATTCCTGAAAACTTAATAGGCGCCATAATAAAATCAAATGATACAAGAAAAAAATATATAAGTGACTCAATAAAGAAAAAGAAACCACTTGTAGTTGGGGCTTATAGATTAGCAATGAAAGCCGGTTCTGATAATTTTAGAACTTCAGCTATCAAAGATATAATTGAATCAATTAAAAATGATGGTATAAATGTAGTTATTTATGAGCCAACAATTGATGACGAAATTATTATGGATTGTCCAGTTATCAAAAATCTAAATGATTTTAAAAAAATGAGTGATATTATACTAGTTAATAGACTTGATGAGAATTTAATGGATTCTCTTGATAGAGTATATACAAGAGATGTATATAGTAATAATTAAAATCTGCATTTGCAGATTTTTTTTATTTAAGTATATTAGAAAAACTTTACACATCCTAAAAATAGAATATTTAGGTTCTTTAGGAATACATACATACAGTGCGCATTGCAAATATGAGTGAATGCGAATCCGAAACAAGTGAAACAGCATGCGGATTTATGGTTGAATTTGCTGATGTAATAACAAAGCAACAATTTAATAGTTCGAATACAAACATAGGTGGATGGAAAGATTCTTCAATGCGTACATATATAAATGAGACAATATATAATGCACTACCAAACGATTTACAAAATAAAATAGTTTCAACAAAAGTGATCTCTGGACATGGAAGCAAAGATTCTACTAATTTTGAAACTCAAGATAAATTATATCTATTATCAAGCGAAGAGATATATGGAGACTTTGCAAGTTCATCTAACTCTCAATATGATATAGCATTAAGAACATCATAACAATTGGATTATTATAAGAAAAAATTAGTAACAATGGAAAATTATTCTTTAGTTATAAAAAAATATAACAAAAGTGATTTTTGGTGGTGGCTTCGTTTGTCTAATTCTGCTGATATTATCGCTTTCTTGTAGTTGGTCACCATGGTGATTGGTATAGGAGTTATGTCAAAGATTCTTGTGGCATCTCTCCAGCATTTAGAATTGCTTAAATTAACATTTAGAAGTTTTTCACACAAACTTCTTTTTTATTTCATAAATATTTCAAAATAATTTAATATATTTATTTTGGGGGATGAAAGAATGTATATATTTAAAAATGCGCTTACAAATATAAGCCGAAACAAAATGCGTAATATATTACTAGGTCTAATATTTATTGTTATTGCATCAATTTTATCTATTACTTTTGCTATTAAAAAAAGTGCAAGTAATATTGTTAAGTCTTATGAAAGTAAAAATAGTGTTGAAGCTAACATTAGCATGAATAGGGATAAACTTATGGAACATCTTGATGAAAGTGATTCTCAAGAGGATAAAATAAATGCTTTTAATAACATTGAATCAGTAACGCTTGATGAAATAAAGAGCTATGCCAACAGTGTCTACGTTTCATCATATTATTACACATATAATTTAAGAGTAGATGCTGCATCTTTAACGGAAGCAACAGATTCGCTTGTTAAAGAAACAACTGAGACTAAGACTGAAACTAAGCGTTTTAAAAATGGCGGACCATTTGGAAATGCTCCACCAAACGAACAAACAAAAACAACAACTAAAAAAACTGAAAAAATCTATAATGAAAAAGCTCAAGATGGTGCTTTCTCTTTAATAGGTTACAGTGATTATGCGTCCATGAGTGAATTTATTAATGGAAAATATAAAATTACTGAAGGAAGTATATCGGAAGATTTTGAAAGTGACTCTTGTGTTATTTCAAGTGAACTAGCCGAAATAAATAGCTTAAGTGTGGGTGATACAATTACTATAGTTGATCCTAAAAATTCAAAAAAAACTTATAAACTTACTGTAACTGGTATTTATGAAGAACAAAGTGATTCAGCTAATGATTTAACTAAAATGTTTTCCGATTCAGCTAATACGATAATTACTAACTCAACTGTTGTAAATAAAATACTTGCCGGAAATAGTTCTTTAACGGCAACAATTACACCAACATTTATTTTAACTTCTAGTGACGTCATTGAAGCATTCACGGCTGAAGTAAGTGAAAAAGGTTTAAGTGATTATTACATAATAACTACAAATCAAGAAGAAATTGAAGAAAGTCTATCATCAATAAAAAATCTAGAAAACTTTGCAAATACTTTTTTAATTATAACAATGATTATTGGTGGTTCAATTCTTGTACTTATAAACACTTTAATCATCAGAGAAAGAAAATATGAAATAGGTGTATTAAGAACTATTGGTATGAAAAAAAGCATAGTATCTCTTCAATTTGTTTTAGAAATATTTATAGTTGCCATATGTTCGTTTATTATTGGAACAGGCATTGGTTCTACATTAAGTGTAAATGTTGCTAATAATTTATTAGAAAATGAAATTACTGAACAAGAAAACTCTAACAATAAAGTAAATGATAATTTTGGTAATCATGGAAAACAAGATTTTAAACCAAATCAATCAATTGCTAAAGTAGATTCGATAAAAGCTATTGTAGATATAAAAGTAATAACATCAATGCTATATTCACTTATAATTTTAACAATAACTTCATCTCTAGTAGCAATCATATCCATAAATAGATTTAAACCACTTACGATTTTAAAGGAGAGAGGATAATGAGTATACTAAAACTAAAAAATGTATCATATAGATATAAAGATGCCAAAAAGAACGAATATGTTCTTAAGAACATTGATTATGAATTTTGCACAGGGAAATTATATGTTATTAAAGGAAAAAGTGGAAGCGGTAAAACTACATTCTTATCTCTTATAAGTGGACTTGAAACCAATTATGAAGGAAGTATTCTTTACAAAGATAAAGAACTTAAGAAAAATAATTTGGATAAATATCGTAATACCGATATTGGAATTGTATTCCAAAGTTATAATCTTTTACCATCTTTAACAGCAATTGAAAACATTATGTTATCAATGAATATCAATGGAATGCAAACTAAAAAACGCGAGAAAGCTTTAGAACTTATGAAAAGTGTAGGATTAGATGAAAGTTATGCTAATAGAAGAATATTAAAATTATCAGGAGGAGAGCAACAAAGAGTTTCTATTGCTCGAAGTATTTCTTATAATCCGAGTATTATAATAGCTGATGAGCCAACAGGCAATTTAGATCCTCAAACTGAAAAAGATATTATGGAAATATTTAAAAAACAGGCTAAGTCTGGTAAATGCGTTATTATAGTTACGCATTCGGAAAATGTTTGCAAATATGCTGATTATATATATGAACTAAAAAAGAAATGATTTTTCATTTCTTTTTTAATGTGTTTAAAATTTTTGAAATTGTTAGTTGTATATTTTCAGTATACACTGTTGTATCGTTAATATAATTAACTTTTATTATATAATACTTATTATCAACTTGGAAAAGATGTGCATAATAAGAATCGTCTGCAAAAGTGATACTTTCAATTTCTCCTATTTTACTAGTTAAATGTTCGTTTAATTCGCAGTAATTATTATATTCCTCAAATGTTATCTTATTAATTTCAATATTTATACTCGAATTGTCTTTAAGAAATATTACATTAGAGGCAACTCCAAAGTTATCTGGATATTCCATAATTAAACTATCATATTTAAACTTTTTTGTTTTCATTTCTTCCGTGGTAGTAAAACTAGTCATATTAGGAGTTGGTTCCTTTTTTATATCTTTTATTGTGTAAGTTATTATTAAAGAAATTGTAATAGCAATAAATATTAATAATATCATAATAACTATGGAATGCTTATTTGTTTTCTTTTTTGCGGTTTTCATTTCTTTTAATTTATTATTTTCCTCTAATGAATTGTCATAGCCACAATGATGGCAAATTTTTTCGCTTTCATCAAGCAAATGATTACATTTTTTACAATACATAAGCACACCACCCTAAAACAATTATAAATGAATTCTAGTTTAATCACAAGGAAAAAAGACTAAAAAAATAAAAATGCAACATAATAAATAATGAATATAATTGTCGATTTTTATCGTGTTTTTGGTTTACATGAATTATAGGAGATGTTATAATTTTAGTATAGGATGTGAATGATATGAAAGGTTATGCTGTTAAACTATTTACAATTATAACTTTTATATTTGCTTTTATTGTAGGTATTAATTTCAATAAGACTAGCAAAAATTCTTTATCTTTAGCGTATTCTAGTAGAATAGGCGAACTTTTTAATGCTAACATGAATCAAGAAATTGATTTATATGCTGGTGCTGCTTTAACAGCAACGATTAGCACAAAGAACACACTCGGTAAAACTGAACTATATAGAGATAAAATAGCAAGTGTATCAATAACAGTTTCTAATGCTGATTATGACAAAGATAATTATATTCTATCAATAACAAATCCAAATAACAAAGATGACACTTCAAATTGGAGTGTTGATAGTAAAAGTAAAACTGGAAACAAACTTAATATAGTTTTAAAAAGAAGCGGTGAATCCCCTGAAGTTGGTTCATATAAAGTTACTATTAAGAATAATAAAGTTCCATCATCTAAAGTATCAGCATCTTTTAAAGTTATTGGATATTATAACTACTTTCAAATAACAAGTCCTAAATTAATTAGTTCTACTCATGGTTATGCTAATGAGTCTAATAAATGGGAAATTGATTTGACTAATTTATCCGATAAGATTTATGATAAGGTATCTTCAAATGATGTAAGTAAATTCAGCGTTACAATAAAACATAAAAATGTCAATGTTACTACTTCGAAATTTAATATAACTAAAACTAAAGACAAAATCTATATTTCTAATAAAACAACTTTCTTTACAACTCCTGAATCTGGAGGTTATGAAGTAACTATAACTCATAGTGATAATGATTTTAATCCAACATCTTATTCACAAAAAACAACTTTTAAAATAGGAGCTAAAAGTATTAAATTAACTGAAAAAAGCTCAGTATCAAATCGTTATATTAGACAAATGATGGATATTAATTATTTACTAAACATTGAATCTATTAAAAATTCTAATATTACTTATACTGTAAACGGGACAACATATACTCAAACGATAGCTGATTTCCAAGCTAAATATCAAAGAGCAGACATTAATATTGTTTCAGTAGATGCCAACGGAATAGTAATATATCCATACAATAATACTCTTACAATTACTGGATATAATGGAACAAATGTTACTTATTCATTAAATGGAACAAGTCAAACTGTCAGTGCCACAACATTTAAAAGTAGCTATGCTGATGCTTATAACAAATTAACTAGTCTATATAGTTATAAACCAAATGGAAACTTGATTTATAAAATGAATTGCTTAGTAACTGAAGAAGTAAAAAATCTTGATAATAAAAACTTAACTATATTTGCTTTGTCTGGCGGAATTATTACAAAAACATACACATACGAAGGAATAAGAGAGGAAGAATTTAATGATTTACAACCTTACATTGTTAAAAATAATGATACTAAAACTTGTGGAAATGGATTATGTAATGAAAAAGATGGTTTTAAATTAAGCTGTGAGTATAAAGCTACTGATACATTCACAGGTGAAATAAAATGTAAAGTGGATTATGACAATACTCTTGAAAAATATACTGGCGTTTATAAAATAATTTTGCCATTTACAGATACTAGTGAAGAACAAGCTATTAAGTTTGAAATATATGATCAAAATACGGATTATTACCTAACAAGTCAATTTGATAAACATTCCGATAGCAAAGATAGCTTAACCTCAACAACATTACCACCAGGTAATAAAAGATATGAGTATTATTTAGGATTATATTTAATAAAAGGCGGCAAAAAATTAGAAACAAGAACTGGAGGAACTATTTCTACAAGAATTTTTGATCACCATGTTGATGTTGAAAGAAATTCTGACGGAAATGTTAAACAAGATTCTAACGGAAATGATATTTTAAAATATTATGATGTAGATTCTTATCAAATACGTCTAAATAGTTATAACGCATCAACCAACAAGATTAATTTCAATGTTTCTATCAATGGTGGTGCATTTGTTACAAAAGAACTTACTTATACTGAATTTGCTAAAACTTATGAAATAGACGAAAGATATCCAACTTGTGGCGGGACTAATTTCTTAAGCTGTTACAAATTTGATTCTAATGGGAATTTTGTTAACAGTGATGATAATTTCTTCCACACTGACTCTGACGGAAAAAAATATAAAATGTTAATAAAATCATTTAAATCTAACTCTGCAGGAACAGATATCGATGTAGTATATGATGCATACAATGCTGACGGAACTCTTAAAACTGCAAACGCAACGATGTCTTTAACTGAATTTAAAGTTAATTATCCTGATGTTTATGGATATTTGGTAACGAAATTTGTTTATGACACTAATGGAAACATAATTCGTGGAACATTTAGTGGAGAATATAAGGTATATGAAATAAATGGAAAAGCAATAGAAGGTAAAGAATTAACAAAATTATTTAATATTAAAGTTGATTACGACAATTTAAACAACGTTGATCGTGCGGTAACAATTTTACCAAAGACTGAAGTTCCTAAAGGAACATACTATGTTTACACTAAATACGATACTATGGAAGCTATAGGATATATTAATAAAAATACAGTGGACCCAATTACTGGAGAAGAAATGGAAGCGACAATAAGCAAAGATTTATATCCAGAAATGTGGTTACAAAATGTTCATATGACTTCAATTTCATATGACAATCCTGATTATGAATTAGAAATTACTAAAGCAACATCTAGCAACGTAAGAAATGATGAAGAAAAACTATATTATAATGTTGATGGAAAAATCACTTTTGATTTAAGCACAAAATATATTTATAGTGATACTGATAGTTCAGGAAACAGTCTCTTTAATGTCAAAGTATATCAAAAATCTAGTAGCAGTTACAATGATGTAACAAGCAAATTTACTTTAAATGAAGAATACAACATGCCAAACGATGAAACTGATGCTGTTTCCAAAATTAGCTTAGGAGTAACACCTGGCAAAGTAAGTGTTGGTGATTATAAGGTTGTAGTGACTTACACTAAAGACGGATTTACCAAAACTTGTGAAAAGACATTTACTATTTCTGGAAAATATTATGCTATAGAAATCGCTGATGAACAATCAATAATATTTGCCAAAAATGTTGAAAAAACAGTAACAATTAACACTAATACATATTACGTAGAAAATCCTAATAACATAGTTCCAAGCATTGTTATGCAAAGAGTTGGAACAATAAGTGAAAAACTGGTTTTAGATAGTCAAGCTAAAGCATTTAAAGATTCAACTGGAAAAGTCTTATTTAAATATTCTTATGAAATACATAAGTTTGATAACGAATTAACTGAGTATCAATTCTTGCTAACAAATGTTAGAAATGCTGCTGAAATAGGAAATTATGTTTTAACTTTATCTTATCAAGATGGTGATAATGATCTTGTAACAGCCAATGTGAATTTTTCGGTTTCTGCTGAGGAATATACTTTAATTCTTAGTGATAGAAATCCAACAGTTACTGATGATGGAGCGTTTATAAACTATAACATTTCAACAAAAAATGTCTTAGAAAGTGAACTTGATAATATTGAATACACAATTTATTACTATGATAGGTCTTTAAGAAAATATGTTGATGTTTCTAGCGAAGACTCAGAAAACCGTATGTTTAAAGTTCGCGATAGTTGGAATTTATCAACTGGCCCTGATTATAAAGGAAATATCTTTATTGAATTTATTGATGGCAAAGTTGATATGGATGGCGTTTATACTATAAAAGTTAAATATCAATCTGTTGAAAATGAATATGAATTGACAGACTATGGACGTTCACTAAAAAGCTTATTTGAATGGAAAATTGACAGTGTTACCATTAATAGTACATATAATGATAATGGTACACCAGTAAAAATAGATGGTTTTTATAAAAACCTAAGCGATATAACAATTACAGCAAAGATTAAATCTCCATTTGAAAAACAAGCATCTTGGACAATCAATAAAGAATGTTTAAACGGAACATGCGATCCAACAGTTGGTACAAACTATAATGATCGTTTTGTAGCAACAAATGATACTAAAAATGGTGATACATTAAAACTTGTTTTAAGAAGTGATTTAAGCGATGATATGAAACTAAGTGAAGGAACTTATTCCTTAGTAGTCTACTATAGCAACACCGATTATCGAGTTTACAATTTTGAGGTAAAAGCTGAATATGCTAATGTTGCTATTGATAAAAAGAATGTTCTTATTTATTCAAAAATAACTGATGATTTAGTTGTAGATGGACTATTTACTAATAAAATAGGAAAAATTTATATTCCAGTAAAGGTTCAAGGAATTGATTATTCAAATGAAGATTTGAAAATAAAAATAACTAATGAAGATGGAACTGTGGATTATAGTTCATATTTCAAATATAATAGAAGTTCATTTAATTCAACTCATAACCTTGAAATAGATTATGATACAACGAAAGTAATTGAAACTGGCAAATATATGGTTACAATCGAGTATTCTAATAATATAACAAACGTAAGTGATTCTTTAGTATTTACAGTTAACAGAACCTACTTTAACTATACTATTAAGAATCCAATGTATAATCCAAATCCGTTATATCCAAATACCATTGGAACAATTGAATACGAAATAGTAACTGATGACATTCCAAATATTCAAATAAGTGATACGCATATTGATGCTGATTCCAATAAGCATTTATTTAGTAAAAATACTAGAATATTGGATGAAGAAAATAATGATGTTACATCTTCATTTACAATAACGGCAACTAACAGTCCAAACTCACTTTTAGCACTAATACTAAATATCAAATATGAGAAAAATGCCGTTACACCTGGAACATATAAAGTTATAACTTTCTATGATATGGATGGTTATCGCTTAGAAAAAGAAACTTCATTTGTTGTAGGTGACTATAAAAAAGATTTTGTAATCAAAGAAACAAAATTGATAACTGATGCAGTTGATGGAAGATTACATAACAATGTTGACAGTGTCTTTGAAATCTATTATACAAGTGATTATGAGATATTTGCTTCTGATATGAATGTAAAAATATTATCAAGCACAGGTACTGATGTTTCAAATAAATTTAAACTTGAAAAATATGATGATGTTATAAAAGTAAGATATAGTGGTCAAACAAATATTGCTGCTAGAACTTATCAAATATCATTAACATATCAAGAAAATGCTGATTATAAATATACTCAAAATATTGAATATGTAATGAACTCTGCATATAAAGAAATAAAAATATCTAATATGACAGCGTCTTCATCACCAATTTATGCTGATTTAGACAACATGAGTTATTCATTTGCTGTAACTACAGCTGTTAATTCAAGTGAATTAGCTAATATTAAAGCAAGAATCTATAATTCAGAAGGAACTATGGTTTATAGTGATATTGCATCTGATAAAGTAAAAAACATCTTTAATCTTTCAAATAAAATAAAAGATGAAGGAAAGTATTATATTAATTTAATTCCATTTGCTGCTAGAACTGGAGAATACACAATTGAACTATTATATTTTGAAAGTGATGGATCATATTCATCATCCAACAAATTATCTTTCGTCATTGAAAAAACTTATTACAAGTTGAATCTAATAAACGAATCTTCAATTGAACCAGTAATAGATTATGGAAACAATTTAATTTATGATGTTGATGGAGCAAAAGGAACTTATATTTTTAGTACCACTTATGACAAGAGTAAAAAAGATGTTTACACTATAGAAATTTATAAAGGTTTAACTTTAATGGATGAAATAAAAACGTCTATTGAAGAGGTTGATTATTATGGAGCATCTTTATTTAAGGCAACGTTTAAGACAAATGCTCTAAAAGCTGGAGACTTAGATTTCTATTTATGTATTAATGGTTTACCATATACTAAAATTACTAAAACTGTCTATGAATACAAAAAGATAAACAGCATTAAGGTTGTTATTGATAATGTAGAAATAGGTGATAACGTTACTCTGTTTAATGGTGAATTTAAATCAATAAATTACGTCATAGATCCAGTTGATTATACAGATCGTGATATTAAGATAACTTCATCAAATGAAGATATTATAAAAATATTAGAAGATGGAAGAATCAAAGTCAATGGAATTGGATCATGTGAATTACGTATTAGTAATAAAGATATAACGAGAGTAATTAAAATAACAACACGTCAAAGATTATCATCTAATACATATGGAGTAAACTATGATGACTTTACTATAACAGTGTTAAATATGAACAAGAAATCTTTGAGTAAAGCTGAATTTATATCAAATATAGATGGTTTAGTAAATGGTTATAAAATATTTGATAAAAATTATAACGATGTAACAAACACTGTTTCAGAAATTGCAACCGGTATGCTTCTTATTAATGGTGAAGAAACATATACTATTTCTATATTAGGTGATTTAAACAAAGATGGTAAAATTAACGTCTTTGATGTATCAATGCTATATAATTATGTAAGAGGAAAAACAACTCTAGATAAAGCAAGTTTAAATGCCGCAAGAATTAGAAAACAAAATGATATAAAAGTTGCAGATGTTTCTAAATTATATAGTTTTGTAAGAGATAGGATAAGTGATATATGATGAAAATAATGTTTTTGCTATTATCACTTATTCCTACACTTTGTTTTGCAGAAGGTATTGAATATGATTGCAAAAAGAGTGGCAAAGTTCAGGAATGTATAGTGTATGCAACTTCCAATTTTGATGTTAGTGCAATAGAATATCATTTGAATGGTAATATAAAAAATTTTGAAGCCACAAATGACTTTTTAGGAGATTATGAAAATAACAAAATTCTTTTATACACGGACACTTTCAAAAAAGGAAAATTTGAAATAGGCAAAATTACATATACTGGAAAAATAAAGTCAACATATTTAAGTTATGGTGACAATGAATTTAATGAGGTTATTATTTATAACAAAGAAAAAAACAAAATTAATTATTATTTATTTATAGTACCTATAGTTATACTGGTACTGCTAATTGCATTAATAAGAAGGAGGAAAAAATATGAAAGGTAGAACTTTAGTAGGATTAATCGTGTTAAGTTTGGCATTAATTTTACCAAATAATGTTCAAGCTGCTGGCAGTTTTAGAGTAAGCGTTAAATGTAGTAATGTTGAAGTTGGAAATACAACTAAATGTATTTTAACAGGAACTGCAAGTGGAACGGAAATATCAAGTTTTCATGGAAAAATAAATGTTTCTGGAAATGCATCCTTTGAAAGTTTTCAAGCAGGTTCTGGATGGATTGGTGAAGGTAGTAATGGGGTAATAGATTTATACACTGATACAATGAAATCAAATTCTTTCTCCATAGGAACAGTTACTTTAAAAACAACTGCTGTTGGAAGTGGATCTTTGACTATTTCTGGAATAGAGGCAAGTGATTCAAATTTTGAAAACATAAGTGGAATTAATAATGCAACTGGAAGTTTTAAAATTAATGATCATATAACGACAACAACGACAACAAAAAAAATAACTACTGCTGCAAGTAACAATGTTACTGAAAAAATAACAACTACAACTACACAATATATAGCTCCTTTAAGATTAACAAGTTTAACAGTTGATAATTTTCAAGTAACAAATGAAAATGGAATATATTATGTAACTGTTAATCAAGATACAACCGAAGTAAATATTAATGCAACAGCTGCTGAGGGAATAACGATAATAGGTTTAGGTAAGCGTACTTTAGCAGACGGAAAAAATGTTGTAGAGTTAGTTTTAAGAAACACTTTTGATCAAACAGCAACAGTAAGTTTGATTATCACTAAACCAAATGGTGAAAAAGAAGTTGACACTAAATTAAGCGAATTAAAAATAGTTAATTATCCGTTTACATTTAATCCTGAAACCTTGGAATACAAAGTTACAATTCCTTACAATATTAATGAAATATATGTAATGGCTATACCTAAAGATGAGAATGTAACTATAAGAAACGATGGCCTACAAGTTTTAAGCAAAGGGGAAAATACTATTGTTGTAACATCAACATTTGGCGATTTAAATGAGACAAAATATACAATAACAATTAAGAGAAGTTATAATAATTTGATTTTTATGATTCTTTTCTTTACCACTGGGGGAATATTTATAGTATATATTTTCTTCTCAAAATTAAAAACAAAAAAAATTAAAGAAGAAGCTATAAATAAAATTGCTGAAGAAAAACGTGAATCAGCAGCACAAAGTATAAAAGTTAATGCTTCGTTTAATGGTGAAAGCAGCGTAGGAGTTGGAAAACGTATTGTTATCCCAACAAAAGTGGTTGCTGCACATAGTATGAACGATGCTCCTAATGATAATATGTTAAGTTCAAATTCTCCAGCACCACAAGTTAAAGTAATAAAGACAATAAATACTAATGGAATTAATCAACAAGTAATCAGCTCAAATAAAGAAAAAGTTGGTGAGGCTCATGAATAATGATCAAAACATTCCTTTCTTAGATCGTGAAAGAGAGAATATTCAAGAAGCAACAGTTCAAGCAAATAATAATGTAAATGAACAAAAAATTAATGACGTTAACAATAAAATTAAAGTTAAAAAGAAAAACAGATTTTTATCATTTTTAATAATTGTAATTTGTTTGTTTTTAGCAGTGTCTTTAACTTATTATGGAGTTAAATATATTACTAAAAAGATGAATGATGTAACTAAAAGTACAACAACAACTGAGCTAGTAAGTGATCCTATTAAGGAATATATTAATGACATAAATAAAATAAGAAAGTTAAGAAGTGAAAAAGAAATAATATATCTTTTACCAGCTTTCTCTAACTATAAAGTGGTTTCAATTGACATTAGTAATAAAGAATTAATAACTAATAAATATGGAACATATAATATATTAAGTGATGGTTTTGAAATTCGTTATGGAAATGATGTATATAATTATGTATTAACAAGAAAGGGTGTAATAAATGATATAGATTTCATAATAGATGACAGTGAATATAAATATTACACAAATAATCAAGATATAATTCTTTTAAATGCATCAGATAACTATAACCATGCATATATTATAAAAGAGGATGGAAGCGTAAAAGAGGAAAACTTTACGGAAGAAATCGACAAAATCGTCATTGGAAATGATACCTATATTAAAAATGGGGATGACTTATTATTCAATAATGTAAGTTATATTTATATATCATAAATTTGATATTTAACTAATTATTTGATATACTTAATAGGTCGCGACAAGTAAAGAGACATGTTAAGTAATGAAAAATTAGAATATTTAATTATTGATATATGATATAATTTTTTCAAAGTGGAGTGGTAAAATGAAAACTAATTTAAGTTTTGATGATATAGCAAAAGAAATTATTAAAAATGAAAAATATTTAAAAATAAAAAATGAATCGCATCATGGTATTACAAGATATATTCATTCTATGCGTGTAGCGAGAAATGTTTATAAAGTATCTAAAAAATTGAACTTAGATTATGTTTCAGCTACAAGAGCAGCTATATTACATGATTTCTTTACAAACGAAGAGTTTGGAAGCAATCATGGTTTAATTCAAGGAGTTGTTCATCCTGACATTGCCTTAGCAAATGCTAAAGGAGAATTCAAACTAAATAAAATAGAGGAAAATGCTATAGCAGCTCATATGTTTCCTTTATGTATGACTTTACCTAAATATAAGGAATCATGGGTATTAACTCTTGTTGATAAAGCAGTTGCTATCTATGAATATGCAAGTTATAAATTCAGCTATACAAAAGTAACTGGTAAAGTGTCTACGGCATTAAGCCTATCATTAATTTTTGCATTTAATGTATTAACAATGGGAAAAAAATAATCTCATTGTTTTTATTTATAATCATTTATGTTATAATTTTTATATGTCCTGGTAGTACAATGGATAGTACAAGGCTCTCCTAAAGCTTAGATACGAGTTCGATTCTCGTCTGGGACACCATATTGATATGAAACTTGAATTTTCAAGTAATAAACGACTTCTTTAATAAGTCGTTTTTATGTTATTATAAATATGTAAAGAAAACTTGTATAAAATACAGCAAAGTTACTAAATAAAAGATAAAGGAGTGCATAATATGTTTGAATCTGAAAATGTTGATGTAATTGAAATAGTTTCCAATGATTCTGGAATGGGATTATTAAAAAGAAGTGGAAACAAAAATCTAAAAATCTGTTTACCTCTATGTTTATGTATTGGTAATCTTGATGGAATGAGTTGTTTAAACAGAAATGAGTTAGAGAAATACATTAATCCAAATGAGAATAAATTATTCAAAAGTGGATTAGATTTTAAATATGAATATGATAAATTGATGGAGTATGCAAACAAAGCATCTAAAATTAGAATATGGTCAAGTCATTTAGATTGTGATGCCTATTGTTTATTATTGTATTTATGTTATATATTAAAAGATAAAAATATAAGTGTAATATATTCAGAAGAACTTGATTGGGAAGCAACAACCATGGGATGTATAACAGAAAAAGAATTAAAAATATTAGAACAAAAAGAGCATATTTTAAAACCGGTTGAAAAAGATAATTTTAGTGATGAATGGAAAAAAATAATAAGAGATAATACTGAACTTAGATTTGTGGTAAATGGTCAAGTTCTTTCAAAAGATATTAATTATTTTGATAGTAGTATATTAAAAAGATTGGAAAAATTGGGTCGAGTAAATATATATACTTTAGTTGCAGAATTAATGGGAAATCCAATTATTCCTTCTGTAAAATATCCAGATTGGATTTATATTTATTTAATAAATAGGCTTATTAATAATAGGTTAATAGAAAAATCAGTTAAAAACAGTATAACGTATGGTGAAGTAACTAATTAAATAGACACTTTATTAATACTTAAAAATGTATGTTTTTTTTGAAATGAACATGGAATTTATAAACAATATTTATTGGATAAATTTGACTTTATTAAATGATGTTTTTAATTTACAAACCTTTCATAAAATACTATTTAAATAAAAAGATGAGAACAAAGGAAGTAAAATAGTCAGTGACTATTGAAAAAGAAATATACGAAAATAGAATAAACAAAAATAGAAAGTCTAAATGAAATAATAAAATTATCTCCATATTGATAAGCATGGTTTAAATCAAATAATATTTAACAATGGAGTAAATATTTAATTAAACATCCTAAATAAGAATTTATAAAAAATATTGAAAAAGATGAAATTATTGTCACTTTTGAAATAAGTCGTATTTGGAGTTATGAAACACTAAGCTAAGAAATAACTCCTAAAGATGGCAAAGAACATTATCCTAAGAAAATGAAAAGTTGAAAAATAGATTGAAATAAGTTATAATAACCATCGTTTTTACGAGGGGTGTTTGTATGGAAGAAATTAGTAAAGATTTAATTTCTAATGGAATGAATATTAATACATATAATTTGTTATTTGATGACATTAACAATAAAAAGTCGGATAAAAAAGGCAGTTATGAAAGTCTTAATGCTTTATGTATAATTAGCAAATTCACCAAATTTGATGATATTAAGATATACTGTTTAATGGCTAGAATGTATGAAACCATTGATGATTATGATTTTAGAGCAATTAGTTGGAATAATGAACTTAATTCCTTTGTATACCAAAATGAAAATTTTAAAATAGCATTTAATTTGTTATCGGATTTTATGACACATGAGGATGATAAAGAAGAATTACTGTCAAATGAAAGACTTCATCAATGTCATGAAAAATCTATTATTTTGGCTAGCATGTATCCAAATTTTAGAGTAATTACTGGATATGTATATTTAGGAAATCAAAGAATATTACACTCTGTTGTTGAATATGATGATAACGAAGAAACTATTATTCTTGATTGGACTAAAAACCTTAGAATGTTAAAAGATGATTATTTGAAATTAACTAATTTTAGAGTTATAGAAACTATTGAAGGCTATGAAATAGCTAATGATATAACAGCTCCAGTTAACAAAATTGGAATGGATTTAAAAACGTACTGTGTATTTAGACCAGAAATTATTAAGGAGTTAAAAAAGAATAATAGAGTTTTCTAATTGATAAAGGAGAATATATGGAAAAATTATATGGATTAGATACTAATGATATTATTTTACCAAATTTAGTGATTCCTAGTTTAACAGATAAGGAATTAGAAAAAATTTATAGACAATTAAAACCCATAGCAACAGTTGGTGAAATAAAATATTATTTAAAGGAATATTCTTTATATCAGCTGCGTTACTATTCGTATATGCAAGATTTTGCTTCTTCAATAAGTGAAAAATTAGATTCATCTTTAATTGATCCAATTGATGAATTTATTTGCCTTCATAAATTTCATTATTATGGATCATTTACTCCTACAATAGCAGAAGTATTATCTCAAGTACCTGAACATTTAATTGATGATTCTAATGCATTTGAAATTGTTGAATATCCAACAAAAATGGCTGATGTAGCTAGGTATTTTGAAGCATTTGAAAAAGGATATCATCTTTCTAAAGTTAGAACATATAAGATAAAAAATGAAAATATCTAACTTTTGGTAATTTATAGTACTTCTTTCCTTTTTTCGACTTTATTTTTATAAATCAATTGTAAATTAATTTTTTATGTGCTATAGTCAAAATATAGAGGAGAGTTTGATATGAACGAAGAAAATAATGTTAATTCTAATGAAGAAAATAACTCATTAGAAACAAATAATACTGAATCACCTGAAACAGTTAATGTTGAAACAAAAATTGTTACTCCAGTTGAAGAAGTAAAACCAGAAGCAACAGAGAATAAACAAGAAAATAAAGATTTGTTTTTAGGACTTATTGATAAGACTAAACTAATCAAAATATTATGTGCAATTGCAGTTGTATTATTGATTGCACTTATAATTAAAATTTTTGTATTTAAACCAGGAACTTCCAAAAATGGTGTAAGTAAACTATTAGATACAAAATATGATTCAATATCATGTATAGACTATGACTGTAATGGATTCATGGCAATTGAAGGAGATAAATTAACAAAATACAAAGTTGTTTTATTCAATGTTGATGGTGAGAAAGTAGCTGATTATAAAGAGGTATACGATGCCAATTTAAAAGAAACAGAAGTACCTTATGCAATTGGAAAAGATTTTTATTTAACATCAATTACAAGTTTAAGCAAGTTAAGTGCAAGTGGATATAACATGAAGAATAAAAAAGGAAAGGTAATTTATTCATCAGAAAAGTCTATTGAATTATTAAATAATTATTTAGTAATTACTACTGATAAAGAAACAAGTAAAAAAATTATTGTTGATAAAAAAGGCAAAGTTTTATATAGCAATATAAGTGATTATGATTCATATTTCAATGGAAAAATCATAGAAATAGAAATTGATAACACATATGCTTTGTTAAATGAATTAGGAGAAAAATTCTTAAGTGATTATTCTATTTCTAAAATTGTTAAAGATGAAGATGAAAAATATTTATATGCTGTAGTAAAAAATGAAAAAGACAAAGTATATAATTATTTTGATTTATTAAAAGCCAAAATAGTAGGAGATAGTTTTAGTAGTTATTCTGCTGGAGATGAAGTTGGAACACTTGTTATAACTAAAAAAGAAAATGAAAAAAGTGTTAAATATCTATTAACTAAAGATGGAAAACAAACTAAACTTGAAACAGAAGAAACAGTAACTTCAAGTGATGGTTTCTATAAAGATTTTAAAGATAAAGTAGACACAGATACTTATAGTATTTTTAGTGGTAGTCTTTATTCAAAAGACCAAGAAAATATTATTGTTAACAATAAAGCAGAAAAATCAATGGGCGTATACAATGTAAACACTAAAGAATATAAAGAATTATATAAATATGCTCAAGATAAATCATACTTTTATTCAGGTGTATATAATGTAAAAAATTCTGATGAAAATGGTTTAGTTTTAAGATTTATTTGTACAACTTCATGTGATCAAAATGAATCATTAGTCTATGATGTAAAAAATAATAAAGAACTATATCGTTATGAAGGAGAAAATCACATAACAAGTTATGCAGAATATGAAAATGGTTACAAAGTTATCGGTTTATCCAATTCAACTGATAAGTATGAAGTTTTAGATAAAAATAATAAAAATCTATATTCTTCAAAAAAAGTAGTGTTAATTCTTGATTCTAAATTAGTATTAGGAGATAAACCATCATATTCAGCAATACTTTACTCTTCAAAAGATAATAAAGTTATAAATGAAAATACTGTATCCATTATTGATGATTATAAAAATATGCTTTATAAATATAGTGATGAAACAAATACATATATTCTTGATAAAGATGGAAAAGAAATTATTAAAGTAAATAAAAATGATTATCTAAAAAATATTGATAATTATTATATCTATATAGCAAATAATAAAATAAATATCTATGACATAGACAAAAATAAAACTAATTCTTATACAATGAAAGATTCTGAAAAGATGAATGATGCTAGCGGATCGATGATTTCCCCATATAAGCAAAATTTAGTTATAAATAATAGTACTGAAAAGTATGTTAAAGTAATTAACTTTAATGGAAAAGTACTTAAAAAGATAGATAATGTTGAATTATCAAAATTTAAAACAAATGATGAAGCAGAAAAAGCATTCTTAATTGTTAAAAAAACTAAAAACAATAAAGATTTATATGGCTTATATGTATACCAATAAGATATCAAAAGAAATTTTGATATTTTTTTCTTTATAAGGAACAATTTACATCTTAAAATATCCATGTTATAATTGAATATAGTAAGGATAGGGATAAAAATGAATGAAACTGGATTAATTGAACAAGTATCAAGAATTATAAATGCTAATTATTCAAATATTTATGTAATAGATATTATAGATGACAAAGTATATCGTTTTGATTTTACAATAAGCAATAGTTTAGTGATTAAAGAAGTAACTACTTATACTGATTTTATAGAAATTGCAAAAAGATTTGTAAATTCAAGTGATTTATCAACTTATTTTGATGCTTTATCAATAAGCAAATTGGAATTAGAAAGTCAAAGAGGCAATAGTGAAACTAAGATAAAATATCGTAAGTTATGTGAAACTGGCGAATATAAATGGTTTGTTAACATAATTAACTATCTCCCATATGAGGGTAAAAAACTAATTTTTATGATGAGTGAAGATATCAGTAATAGACTTACAGATATTGAAAGTGAAAATGATAAACTTGAAACAGAGGTAATAGACTATAAAAAAAGATTAGACAGAGAAAATAAAAGTATAAGTGATGCTATTTATTTAATAAACCATGCTCTTGAAACTAGCAATGGAAGTGAACAAACAAAAAGATATATTAATTCAGTATTCAATAAAGTAACTGAGAATCATCCCGAGCTTAATAAAGCTATATTAAATAGAATGGCTGAAGTAACAAGCTATAGAAAACCATCTATATTAATAGTTGATGATTCTTCAATTATAAGAAATTCTTTAAAAAGAATATTTTCTAATGACTATGAAATTTTAATTGCTAAAAATGGATTAGAAGCTATAAGTATTATTACGGAAAATGTTTTATCAAACAATATGAATATGTCTAAAGAAAATATTGTTGGTATGCTTCTAGATCTAGTCATGCCTGAATCAGACGGATTTGAAGTTCTTGAATTTATGAAGGCAAATGATTTGTTCAATAGAATCCCTGTTGCTATTATAAGTGGAGATGAAACTCGAGAAACAAGAAAAAGAGTATACCAATATGAGATTGTTGATATGCTTGAAAAACCATTTAACACAGAAAATATTCGTAGAAGATTTGGTAAAATAGTTAATCTCTATCAATCAAGTAATAACTTACAAAACATTGTAGAAGTTCAAAATGAAGAATTAAAAACAGTAAATGATAATAAATCATTAGAACTAATTATAAATAAAATAATAACTAATATAGAAACTTCAAAAGAATCTATGTTATTAAAAAGAGTTGTTAAACTATTATGTGATGCTTTAGCAAGCAAATATCCAAAATATAATTTGGATTCTAAAAAAATAGATAATGTTGTTAAGTCATGCGCATTATATAATGTTGGATCAATCGCGATATCCAAAGATTCTGTTATTACAAGTGATTCTATAAAAGAAGAAATTGAATATGGAAATGTTTTATTAAAAAATTATATTAAAGATGAAGCTCATTTAAAAGTTGCCTCAAATATAGTTAACTATAGTTTTGAAATGTATAATGGAAGTGGTTATCCAAACGCTTTAAAAGAAAATGATATTCCAATAGAAGCACAACTTACAAGTATTTCAGTAAGAATAGTTCAATATTCCTTAAATAAATCATTCAATATAGCAATAAAAAATATATTAATGGTTGAAGATAAGAAATACAATCCAGATATTTTAGATGTTATTAAAGATATGAAAAAAGAACTAAAAGACTTGTTCTAGAGAAATGCAAAAAGCATTTCTTTCTTTATTATAATAAATAGGAGTTGAAGTATATGAAAAAGGGAAAAAATTCTTTAAATCCATTAATAATATTTTTGGCAACAATTATAATTGTTTTATCTATTATTTATGGTATATTTATAAACCCAATTAAGCAAGAAAATGATTATATAAATGAACGTTCAAAATTTGACGTACATTTTGAAAATCCACAAGCAATACTTGTCCCTGAAGAAAAAAGGTTAGATGGATTGGATTTCAATGAAAGCTCAACAACTTTATCTTTTTCTGCTTTTTTAAAACTAAATGATGTTTATGACTATACTTTAGATGTTGTTAACAACAGTGACACAAGTGTAAATCTAAATCAATTATCTATGACAAAAGCAAACGAAACTAATGGTAGTGCAGAAAATATAACTTATACACTTACATGGGATAATGGCGAAGAAATAAAAGAAACCGATATAATTGAAAAAAATTCTCGAAGAAAAGTAACTATTCACATACAAGATGACAATGAAGAATATATTGATATTTATCAAAAATATAGTTTTACATTAAACATGAATTTTATTAAAACTAAATAATATGCTATACTATTATGCAATTTAAGAAAGGAAGAAATCTATGGCATCATTTACTACTCAAATAAAAGATGAAATAAGTAAAATCGAAACAAATAAGTTAGAATCTATAAGTGAATTATGTGCATTTTTAAAATATAACGATGCTATAGATGAAACTTTAACAGTAAAAACTGAAAATCCAAGTGTAGCAAGAAGAATATTTAATCTTTTAAAAAGAATTTATGGGGTAAACATAAAATTAACTATTAGAAGTCAAAAAAAATTCTTTAACAAAACTGTTTATTATTTGCATGTAAGTGAAAAAATAGATATTATCAATACTGATGTAGAAAGTATTTATAAATCTATTACTTCTTTTTCTGATGAAGAACAAGCATCTTATTTAAAAGGAGTATTTCTTGCTAATGGTTCAATAAATGATCCTAAAACTAGTAAATATCATTTAGAGTTTTTAATTAACGATGAATTAAAAGCAAAACTTGTTGATAAATTATTAAAACATTTTAGATTCTCAAGCAAAATTTTAAAAAGAGAAAAAGGTTATATGGTTTATTTAAAACAAGCTGAAGAAATAAGTGATTTTATTAAAATGATTGGAGCCATAACAGCGTTATTTTACTATGAAGATATACGTATTTATAGGGATCACAAAAACATGGTTAATAGATTAAATAACTGCGAACAAGCTAATGTTGAAAAGTCTTTAAAGACATGTAATGAACAAATAGAAAACATAAATTATTTAAAAGAAAATGACTTAGAATCTTTAATAGATGATAAAACAAAACTAATAATGACGTATAGACTTAAATATCCAGAGACTACAATGAATGAACTTGCAGAAATTATATCTTTAGAAACAGATATTAATATTACTAAATCAGGAATAAATCATCATTTTAGAAAAATAAAAGAATTAGTTGAAAAAAGTAAAAATAAAGATTTTTAAAAAAATAAGCATATACAATGCTTATCACTTTGAATAAAAATTACTTATTGAGGGTTTTGACTAAGAAATACTAAAGAAGCAAAAACGATAAATTATAACTATCGTTTTTATCTTGTTAATATGTTTTTAAAACCTCAAAAGAAATTTTTATTTTTCACAACTCGAATATATCATTTATATATAAAATCCCGATAACTTTTTGAATTGACTTGAAAATCGTTGGGGGAATATTATAAAATGAAAATAGAAAGATAGATGATGCAAAATGAAGAAAACGACAATACTTATAATAGTAGTTTTATTTATGGTAATAGGGTATGCAGCGTATAATACAACAATAAATATATATGGGAATGGAAAGTTAGCAGAAAACTTAAGTGATTTTAATGTATATCTATCTAGCTTAAAAGTAAATGGAAAAGAAGTAAGTGGAATAAATAATACAAAAGATGAGTTTACAATAAATGATATAAATGGATATATAAGTGTAGATGTAATAAATGATTCAACAGAGTATGATACAGAAAGCTATTTAGAATGTGAATTAGAAAAAGAAGAAACGAATAAAACATGGAATTACGATTATACAGGAGGAGAGCAAACATTTACAGTTCCAACAACTGGTACTTATAAGTTAGAGACTTGGGGAGCTCAAGGAGGCAGTTATGATTCCACTTACACAGGAGGAAGCGGTGCATATGCTTCTGGTGAAATTTTTCTTGTAGAAAATAAACAACTTTATATATATGTCGGCCAAGAAAATAATTGTGTTGAAGGATCCTCAGGTAATACAAGTGGTGGATATAATGGAGGCGGAACTGCTGGAGCAACAATTTGGCCTGCTCGAAACTTCTGTGGTGGTGGTGGAGCAACAGATGTTAGATTAGTAAATGGCGAGTGGAATAATATAAATTCTTTAAAATCAAGAATAATGGTCGCTGCCGGAGGTGGTGGAGCAAATTATTTAGGAAGTTCTTATCATGCGGCTGGAGGCTCTGGAGGCGGGCTAATCGGGTATAAAGCATCTGGAAACACTGGAACAGCAGGAGATGGTATCGCGAGAGGATCAGCTGGAACTCAATTTTCTGGTGCTGCATTTGGTAGTGGTGGAAATCAAACCACTTCTGGAGGTGGAAGTGGTTACTATGGTGGTGAAGCTATAACATGGGATGGAGGAACCGGTGGATCATCTTTTATTTCTGGTCATGCTGGATCGGTTGCCATTTTAGAAGAATCAACGGCAGATAACATTGTTTTTAAAAATGATTCTAAAGGTATTCCATGTAACAGTGAAAATTCAACAGGTTACAATTCTTCAAAATATAACACAGATTATGAATGTTCCAAACACTATAGCGGTTATGTATTTGATAACACATTAATGATTGATGGAAACGGTTATGTTTGGACCACAAAAAAAGAACAATATTCAGGTCAAATTCAACCGGATGGAACTTTAACAGCTGGTCATTTAGGTAATGGATATGCTCGAATTACTCTTTTAACTTCATTAAACAATATAGCTACAAATAAAGTAACAATTACTGCACAAGAAAGTGTTAGTCAAAACATGGAAAGCATTTCTGGTAAATCAATAACTTGTAAATTAAAAGTTAATAAAATATCAAGAACCAATAAAGTTAAAAGTAATATCGCCGCAGATCCAGTATTAAGCAAAAGCTTAATACCAGTAACAATTGCAGATGATGGAAAAGTAACATATGCCGATATAACAAAAGAATGGTACAATTATGAAAAAAAGATTTGGGC
>OIYG01000460.1_pt1 | contig 40348 bp, 36 predicted proteins | sample 1587861 | NCBI WGS metagenome assembly OIYG01 (sample SAMN03283272) | human gut metagenome | biome: human-associated habitat; material: feces | host: Homo sapiens | place: Peru | collected 2012 | reverse complement strand
TTATACCTGTATGGAAAAGTACACGCTCTGTAAATGTAGTCTTACCAGCATCTATGTGTGCCATAATACCTATATTACGTAGCTTATCTAAAGATACATCACGTGCCATATTACATTTCTCCCTTCATTATTACCATCTGTAATGTGCATAAGCTTTATTAGCTTCTGCCATTTTGTGAGTATCCTCACGTTTTTTAACTGCTCCACCAGTTCCGTTAGCAGCATCTATAATTTCGTTAGCTAAGTTTTCAGCCATACCTTTACCACTTCTATTCTTAGCATATTGTACTAACCAACGAAGAGCTAAAGCTTGTCCTCTTTCTTCTCTAACTTCAACTGGTACTTGATAGTTACCACCACCAATACGTCTACTTCTAATCTCTAATTGAGGTTTAATATTTTCATAAGCCTTATTAAAAACTTCCATAGGATCTTGTCCAGTCTTTTCTTTAACTATGTTAAATGCATCATATAATATTGTTTGAGCAGTACCTTTTTTACCACCAATCATAATTCTATTGATTAATTTAGTAACAATTTTACTACTATATATAGGATCTGCTAAAACTTCTCTTTTTACAGCTTGTCTTTTACGCATAGTTTTCTACTCCTTTCTTATATATTATTTATTTATTTTTTGGTTTCTTTGTTCCGTATTTACTTCTACCTTGTCTTCTTTTGTCTATACCAGCAGTATCTAAAGTACCACGTACAATGTGATATCTTACTCCGATTAGGTCTTTAACACGTCCGCCTCTTATTAATACTACACTGTGTTCTTGTAAGTTATGTCCTTCTCCTGGAATATAGCAAGTTACTTCGTAACCATTTGAAAGTCTTACACGAGCATATTTTCTTAATGCTGAGTTTGGTTTTTTAGGTGTCTTAGTACCAACACGAGTACATACTCCACGTTTTTGAGGACTCATATTGTTTGTTCTTTTTCTATCTTTTGAGTTAAATCCAACATTTAATACTGGACTTTTACTCTTTCTTACTTTTTGTCCTCTTTTCTTTCTAACTAATTGGTTAATAGTAGTCATATTAACTCCTTTCTCGTACACACTTCCTGGTGTATCGTGTTTATTATTTTAATTAGAGTTCCACTGGAAACTCAAACAAAATTAATATATCACGCATTTAGTGAATTGTCAAACAAAATTTGCGTTTTACATCAAATTTTACGCAAAAAAAAGAGTTTTATTACTTCTTTAAAACTCTTACTTGTTCTTCTTTAATAGATACTAATCTAGTTTCTAATACTCTAAGTAAACTTTCTGCAAATACTGTATTGGAACATTTAGGTGATAAAACTATTTTAGTTAAGTTTCCATTTTTATCATAAGTGAATAATGGAAATCTTCCTATTTCACAATATGAATACTTTCTATCTATAACCATTCTATCTGTTGCTTTTCTAGTTACTTCAATTTCAGCTTCTTGAATAAGTTCAATAAGATTTAGCATTAAGTTAACATATTCTTTTGCTAAATCTTCACTATGCTCTAGGGCTTTTCTAAGAAGTTCAACAGTAGATAAATTACTTAACCAATATTCTTCTTTAATACCATATAAATATCCAAGTAACTTACTTCTAACGATAGAATTAGCAAGTTCTACTCTTTCTTCATAATTCATTTTCTTAAAGTTCTTCTCTATCTCTTTAATCGACATATTCAAATCCATTTTAAACCCTCCTTTTTTTCAATGTTTATTATTGTACAATAATTAGTACAAAAAGTCAAGAAAAAAATAGCACTTTAACAAAGGACTTAAAAAGTACTATTTTCTAAGTGTTCTGGTATTTTCTTTAGATACTAAGAACGATTTATCAAAAGCCATAATTATAGAGGTAACGAGAGATAAACTATTTATCTTATTATCGGCTTTGATAGCAATTAATTTTCCATCTACGTTGTAAACATACTCAGGCATTTCTCTTAAATTTTTATTTCTAATAGTAATATATGTTATTTCTTCCTCTTGCATAACTTCCATTATACTTTTAATTTGATTAAATAGTGATAAATTAAATTCATCATCATTTTCATCTTTACCTAAAAGTGCATCATATACTAAAAGTGCTTGTCTAGGTGATAATGAATGTGCTGTCATTGTATGTTTTCTAATAGCTTCTTTTATTTCAAACATAATTACTTTCTTTTGATTTTCAATACTTAATTTTTTAAAACCTTCACTGTTTTTTATAAATTCTAAATAATTCATTTTTTTCTTCCTTTCCAAACGAATGGTACTTATTATAACACACATTTTTTACTTGTCAACACTTTTTGTACATTTTTAAGTCCAAAGAAAAAACTTACTCTTTCATAATGAGTAAGCTCTTGTTATCTAAGTTAATATTTTTAATAGCATCTTTTACTTCACTTAACTTAATACTATTAACCACTTTTTCTATATCATTAGGTAATTTATTATAAGAAAATAAATTACTTGTTATAATATCTTCTACATTTATTATATCTTCAAAACCAAGTATTACCGAACTTAGAAGTGCCTTTTTCTTTCTTTCTAAACTATCTTTATCAAATTCTAAACTCATAAGTTCTTCTTCAAGAATCTTTATAAACTTTTCATCTTCTTTAGTACTAGCTAGAAAATATAATGCTATATGGTTATCACATTCTTCAATAGAATATTCAAATCTAGGTATATTATTTTCAATAAATCTAAGAAATGATTTACCAGTTTTATCAAAGTTCTCACTAAGCGCCATCTCAAGCATTAGTTTAAATTTTCTCTTTTCTTTAATACTAGGAATTCTAATTTTATAACCAATAACAACTTTAGGTTCACTTAAGTTTTCTGTTATTTCTTCATACTCAGAATATACACTATCACTTTCTTTAGGAATAATTACTTCACTTTTAGAATTAGGTATATTTACGTCTTCCATATATTTATTTATATAGTCCATTACTTCATCTTTATTAAATGAACCACATACCACTATAAACATATTATCTGGTACATAAAAGTCTTTATAAAGTCTAGTTAACTCTTTCTCATTAGCGCCTTTGATGCCTTCTTCTGTACCTAAAACAGTATATTTTAAAAATCCATTATGAAACATATTAGCAAGTAAACCAGTCTGTGCTTTATAATATGGATCACTATTATACATAGAATACTCTTCAAGAATAATACCTTTTTCACTTTCTACATCTTCTTCTTTAATATGAGCTTTGAATACCCTATCAAATAAAAGAGTTATATTTTCTAATATATTTTCAGTTCCAAATAAATTATAATTAGTACCATTATAAGTAGTATAAGCATTAACTAGGCTACCTAATTCATTTATTTTTTTAGCAGCTTCTTTATTTTTAGTAAAGTCCATTACCCTATGTTCTAGAAAATGTGCACTACCTTTAGTAACTTCATATACTTTTTTACCCTTTTTATATTTCATCACTTCTGCTCCAAAGTGAGTACTTACTGTAATATAAAAGTTTTTACTCTTATTAGTAGGATATAAATAAACAGATATACCATTTTTTAATTTTTCTTCATATATATACTCATCATAATTAAAATCTATCTTTTTCATAGAGTACCCTCCATTAAATATATTAGTCCAATACTTACTTTTTTAGCAATATCAGTTACATCTTTACTAGTAAGATTCATTACTTTTTCTCTTCTTTCTTCAATACTAGGTAAAATAGTAAATTCTCTTATAAAATAATAGTCTATTATTTTATTAGAACTTTCATAAAAATCATTATATGCAATATTAAGAGTCTTCTTTGCATTCTTAAGTAACTTATCTACTTTCTTTTCATCTTTCATTTCTTCAAGTGATTCTTTAATAAGTCTAACCGCATCATCAAAACTATCACTGCTTATTCCAGACCTTATAATCATAGTTTCAGTAAATTTACTAATTGTACTACCAATACTATAACATAAACTATTTTTTTCTCTAACATTTACAAATAGTACAGAATTATTCATAGATCCTAGTATTGTATTATATAAAATTAATTTATAGTCTCTTTCTTCATCAGTAAGTCCACTTATATTAAGTCCAATTAATAAAGAAGATTGTGATTCTTTAAATTTATCTTTAACTAAACTTTCTTTACACTTAACTTTAGTATATAAATCTTTAGTATAATTATCTTTACTTTTAAATCCTTTCATTAACTCTTCTATATATTTAGTTAATACTTCTTCATCAAATTCTCCAATAACAAATACATCTATTTTAAATTCACTAAATAATTTCTTATAGTTTTCATATAGCTTCTTACTTTCCATATCTTCAAATAATTTTATATTTTTATAATTATTCTCAGCATACACAGTACCTTTATAAAAGATTTCTTGAAACTTTAAACTTGAATAACTTCTTAAATCATCTTTAACATTTAATATACTATTTATTAGATTATCTTTTTGTAAATCAAAATATTTAAATTGATTATTCTTTAATGTTGGTTTAGTTAATATTTCTTTAAACAAATCAAAAGATTCTTTATAAGTATCTTCTTTAGTATATTTGGGATTTATTATTCTTAAATTAGTTTCAAAAGTCATATTTTCACTAGTAACATAAAATTTATACCCAATATTAGCATTATATAAACTTTCTAATTTTTTAGTTATATCATTTACTGATTTATAATTCTCTGTACCATTTATAGGTAATACTCTCTCTAATAATTTAAAATAAACACTTTCTTCTCTATTATATTTTTTAGTAAATTTTAAAGATACAGTTATAGTTTTAAATCTATCAGTATTTATAAGATGTAAGTTATAATTATCTCTTTTTATTTTTTTATAATTCATAAAACTTCTGCCCTCCAAACATATTATAACCTATTTTTCCCAAATAATTAAACCTATTTAAAAGAGTTTACCTTAACTCGTAAACTCTTCTTTAGTTCCATCAGTATAATTTATTATAAATTTACTTGTAGTCTTCAATGAACAGAAGTATTGTTCATTTTGTATAGTAGCCTTGCCTTCATTATCATTATATTCTACACTTGTATCTTTTACAGTTTTATTATTATATAATTTAATCTTATCACTACTTACTTCGTGAATATAAACTTTATTATTTGAAATAAACATAACTGTTTCATTATTTCTTAAAATTAATTTATCTACAGCAAATAATTTTCCATTATCATCTCTAAATTCAAAAGGAACCGCTGTATTTTTGTAATCGTGCCCATTTCCGAACGTCATAACATTTCCTTTATCATTAATATATACTCTATAATAAACACTATTTTCTACAATGAATGCTTTTGCTAATTTATAACTTTCATAACCTGTTATATCAGTTAAATCTAAAGTTAAAGCTTTATTATCCTCTGTAACCATATAAAACATATTATAATTAACAGTATGTAATAAATATAAACTTATTCCACTAACATATTTTATTTTATTACCTTTAATATCAACTTTAGTTACAGTATCTTGATAATAATCATATAAATAAACATTATCATTTTTATCTACAAAAACAGCTCTATAAGTTCCACATCCATCTCCAACTTTAAAACTAAAACTATCTTTTATTTCACTATACTTAGGTAAATCTAGTTTCTTTATATTTGTTGTTTCATAATCATAGCCATACATCACATCATCTTCATAACAAATATTACTATACTGACAAAGTAATGATTCATCCTTCTCATTTTTTAAAACACTACATTTTTGAATAGAATTCTCAGATTTATTTTTACCAATGTTTTCAATAAATCTGCTTAGTTCTAAATTTTTATTTTCAAATATTTTATCTTCACACTTTTCAAAATCAACAACCACATCAGAAATAACAATCTTCTTATCCTCATCATCAGGTTTAACATCATTATTAGTACTGTTATCCTTTCCTTTATCTGGTTGTTCAGTCTTATTATCATTCTTATCAAGAATAACATACTTAGTAACTAATCCAACTGCCCCCGCAAAAAGTAAAACACCAATTACCCCGATTAAATATTTTTTCATAAAATCCTCTCTCCTTAATTAAATTCTATCATATAAATTAATTTGTAAATTCTTCGGATGTATTATCAGTGTAAACTATTGTAAATTTATTTACAGTTTTAGTACTACAGTAATTCACTTCATTTAATACATAAGCTTTACTTGCATTTTCATCGTATGTTACATCAGTACTTTTTATAGTTTTATCATTATATAACTTTACTAAATCAGTACTAATGTCATAAGTATAAAGTTTGTTATCCATAGTAAACATTAAACTGTTCTTTCTGATAATAAGATTAGATGCAGTAACTAATTTATCATTTATTTTAATTTCCTTAGGTTCTGTTATACCAAATGACTGATTCTTTTCATCATAAAGCATTATATTATTTTTATCATTCATATAAACAGTAGTAAGTATAGTCTCATCATTTTTAAACATACCATAATTTTTATATGTTTCATAATTAGTTATATCATTAAGTCCTAGAGTAAGTGCTTTACCATCAAGAGTAACCATTATAAATGTGTATAATTTTTCAGTATCAGATTTAGAGAAACTTACTCCAGTTAAATATTTAATTTTATTATCTTTTACATCTATTTTAGTAACAGTCTTAGTAGCACTATTAAGTAAATATACTCCATTATTCTTATCCAAAAATAATGCATATAATGTTTTATCTCCCTCAACATTGGAAAAATTATAACTATTTTTTATGTCTGTATATTTAGGTAAATCTAATTTAATTAGTTCATTATTTTCAAATTTATATATATCATCATTTGTATAACATATATCACTATATATATGGCTTAAAATATTACTATCAACTACACTTGTAATCATATCACATTTTACTATAATTTTATCTGATTCTTTCTTTTGTATATTATCAATAAAACGATTTAATTCCATATTTGTAGTAACATCAAATTTAGATTCACAAGTATTAAAATTAATCACAGTAGCTTGAGTTGTAGGTTTTTCAGTACTTCCATTACTTTTACATTCACCACATTTAGTTTTGTATGTCACCCCAGCAACTCCACCAATTAATAAAATTACAATAAATACAGATATTATTTTCTTCATATCACACTCTCCTATAAGTTAGCTATACTTTCAAGCGCTAACTTTATCATATCATTAAATCCTTTTTCTCTTTCTTCACTACTTAAACTAGTCTTTGTCACAAATGAATCACTAATAGTTAGAATTGCACTAGCTCTTCTATTAAAATATATACTATTAGTAAATAAACTATAAGTTTCCATTTCAACACATTTAACATTATATTTATCTATTAAATCTTTAACATTTAAATCGAGTTCATAAAAACTTTCAGCACAATAAGTATTACCTAAAGTTATATTTAATCCAAGCGTTTTACTAGTGAGCATTATTTTTTCATTAAGTATACTATTTGAAGGTAAAACTTCTTTATTTTCTCCTTCAATTTTATAACTACTTTTAGAATAGCATTCATTAACTAAAAGAATATCTTTTACATTTAAGTCCTCAGTATAACTCCCTGCACTTCCTATTCTTATTATATTTTGTACATTATAATATTTGAATAATTCATAACTATATATTCCCATTGAAGGAATACCCATTCCACTTGAGAATATTGTTACTTTAACCCCATTATAGTAACCAGTAAAAGCGAGTTCTCCTCTTACAGTATTAACAAGTTTAGCATCAGTTAAGAATTTTTCAGCAATATATTTAACACGATTAGGGTCTCCTGGCATTATGACATTAGGCGCAATGTCTTCTAATTTTGCTTCTATATGTGGTGTCATTCTTCTTCTCCACCTTCCTTACTAGCACCCATTTTAAATAATACTTCTCTAGGCTTACTACCATTTTGAGGTCCAATTATACCTCTTTCTTCAAGTAAATCAATTATTCTAGCAGCACGATTATATCCAAGTCTATATTTTCTTTGTATTAAACTTGCACTTATCTTACCAGTTCTAACTGCAAACTCAACTATTTCATTATATAGTGGATCATCATCGTCCATCTTACTAGCGCCTTCAAGTTCTTTCTTTTCTTCATCAGGACTCTTTTCTAAATTAACCATAGATTCATCATACTTTGGTTCTCCACTTCTTCTTACAAATTCAACTACTCTTTCTATTTCTTCATCACTTACAAAAGATCCTTGAATTCTTATTGGACTAGGTTCCCCTGGAGGTAAGAAAAGCATATCTCCTTTACCTAAAAGTTTCTCAGCTCCACCCATATCAAGTATAGTTCTAGAATCTACAAATGATGAAACCATAAAGCTTATTCTTGTAGGTATATTAGATTTAATAAGTCCAGTTATAACGTCTGTACTAGGTCTTTGAGTTGCTACAATTAAGTGTATTCCAGCAGCACGCGCTAGCTGAGTGATTCTCATAATACTTTCTTCTACTTCTTTACTTGCAACCATCATTAAATCAGCAAGTTCATCTATAATGACTAATATATAAGGTAATTTTTCTAACTCTGGCTTTCTAGATTTATTTTTTTCAACATATTCGTTATAACTAGTAATATTTCTAGTACCAGAATTAGCAAACATCTCATACCTGTCTTCCATAATCGAGCAAACTTTTTGAAGTGCTACACTTGCTTTTTTAGGATCAGTAACAACTGGTCTCATTAGATGTGGAACACCTTCATAACAATTAAGTTCAACTTTCTTAGGGTCAACTAATATCATTTTAACTTCATTAGGTTTAGCTCGCATAAGTATTGATGTAATTATATTATTAATACAAACTGATTTACCACTACCAGTTGCACCTGCAATTAACATATGTGGTGCTTTATTAATTTCAAAATATTGAATATTACCCATAATATCAAGTCCAAGTGGCGCTAAGAGTTTTGAAGAATCTAATTTTTTAGGAATACCTGCTAGTATATCTTTCATCTTAACTTCACTTGTTTTAGGATTAGGTATTTCTATACCAATTGTACTCTTTCCAGGAATAGGTGCTTGTATTCTTACATCTTTAGCAGCAAGTGCAAGAGCTATTTCTCTATTAATACTTAATATTTTATTTACTTTAGTACCAGCTTTTAATTCAATTTCATATTGTGTAACAGTAGGTCCTACGTGTACTTCTTTTACTTTACCAACAATACCAAAATCATTAAATACTTGCTCTAAAATCTTATTATTCTTAGTTATAAACTCTGTACTATCTATCTTACCTCTATTCTTACTACCAACAAGTAAATCAAGTGGTGGAAGAACATAATCTGCGTTTTCTTTAACTTTTTCTTCAGTATATCTAACTTCTTCTACATGAGTCATAGGAGCTTCTTTAGTAGTAATTTCATTTATATTAGTAATAACTACTTTATCATCTACTTCATTATTCTCTCTACTAATTAACTCTTCTTCTCCCTCTTTAGCCATTTCTGCTAAAGTCTTTTTCTTTTTCTTAAATGGTTTTAAAATTACATTAAAGATATCACTAAGTGTTATATTAAAGCTCATAATTAGTCCAAATATAACAAGTATACCAACTACTATATAAGTACCAGTTATATCAAATAAAGAAACAAATAGAAAGGCAAGTAATGCCCCGATTATTCCTCCACCTGTATAAATAAGCATCTCTGGATTATCAAAAGTACTAACAATATTATTAATAGTATCTTTTATTATATTTACACCAGACACTTCATTAGCACTTATATATTTAATATGACTTAACATTAAAAGAGAAACTACAAGAATATATATACCAACAAGTCTACCTGTTATATAAGTAGGACTTTTTCTCTTTATAATTAAAATGATTCCAATAAGTAAGCACATTAAAAGAAATAGCCACCACCAAGTTCCAAATAAGAATACTCCAAAACTTTTAATGATTCTCCCAATAGGTCCAAATTTACCAAAACCTAAAACTCCTACTAGAATTAACCCTAATCCCTCAAGTTCCTTAGTATATGGAAATGACTCTTTTACTTCACTTGTTTGTTTTTTCTTTGCCATAACTTCCCTCTTTCTGCTATTTAGCCTTCATAAGCATTCATTAACTTTTTATGAATATTAGGTTCGACTATATTAAGAACATCTAAAGTAGTTTCTAGACTCTTCTTATATTGTCCATTTCTAAATAATGACTCTGCTTTTACAAGACCAACTTCTATCTCTTTATTAGAACTTCTATATCTATTTCCATACACAATAGCCATCTCAGCCATACTAGCTGATTTAGTAAGTTCATTACTTAAAGTATATAATTTAAGTACTAAATCTCTTCCGGTATCTACTCTAGTATTTAAATCACTTATAACTATAGGTTTCTTTTCAAGTTCTGATACTATATTACTAATACTATCTTTAGCTTCATTAAGTTCAATAAAATATGTCTTAGGTATAACAGGAAGTTTATAACTCTTAATTTTATCTTTAGCATCTTTAAGAATTCCTCTTATTTCAGTAAGTTGTTCACGCGCTCTTAGTTCATCTTCCTTTAAACTACCTAAACTCTTAATCGCACTTTCAAGTTTATCTTCAGTTTTACTAATTCTAACACTTATTAGTTCACAATCTTTACTAAGTCTAGAGTATGGTGTAGATCTTGTTAAAGTTCTATCATTAACAAGTTTAAAACTATCTTTTTCTCCGGTTAACTCTTTACCAATACTATCAAGTGTACTAAGTTCTTCTTTTGTTAAAGCATAAGTTTCTTTAAGCATATCTACTTCCTCATAAATACTTCTAAGTACACTAGTAAGTCTAGATAACTTCTTACCTATACCATCTATTAACATTTCATATTCTTTCTTAGCAGTTCTTTCTTTATCAAAGTCATAATATAAACTTTCAAAATAATCAAGTATAGTCTTAAGTTCAAAAATACTATCCTCTAAGTTAAGCATTTTAAGTCTATCAAATATATCATTTAATTTCTTCTTAGTCTCTTCAATATTATAATCAAGATTCATATACTCAATATTATATCCATCTTTCTTCATCTTAGAAGCAACCATTTCAAGTTCATTTATCTTCTTAGGTATAATCATTTTACCCATAAGTATTACTGTAGGTGTTTCATCTATTACTATTTTAATATTGTTAATTAAATCATCTAATGCTTTTACTATTTTACCAACTTCATCATAATCATTTTGTTCCATTGATATTTCAAAAGCACTTAATAATTTATTAATATTTTCAAATTGAAGATTAACTCTTTCCTCCATACCTTTATAGTCATTCATATTACTTGTATATTTATTAACAACATTTCTAAATGTACTCTTAAGTTTAGTAACGGCACTTCTATTTCTCTCTTCACTATTAGTAATTTCTTTAACATCTTCTAGAAGTAACTCCATATCAGTTTTAACATAATATATATCTATCTCTGCCTTAGCAAGTTCATAGCTTGCTTCTTTAAATTTATTATTTTCTATAAGTTCAGAGCACACTAAAAGTTTATCAGTAAGTCTTGGAATATCTTCTTTCTCTATCTTATGATATCTCTTTTCCCACTTCTTATATGTTTCCATTAATTTATCATTATTAATAAGTGCTTTAACTTTCTCCATTTCAGTAAGTATACCACTTGATATAATAAGATTCTTAAGTGTCTCAAGTTTTGTCAATTCTTTTTCAAGCTTATTTCTATTCTTTTTCTGTATAGTAAATAAAGTTACACATATAAGTACAACTCCAATTATATAAAGAATTATTGCTCCAAGTATAATACCACTTTTACTCATACAATCAACCTACTCTCTTAATATATTTTATCACGAAAGAGTAAAATCTAAAAGAGAAAGTGAACAAAAAAGCATTTTTTTCATTATTTCTTAAGTTAGGGTTGATATTTTCACGTTTTTTTAGTATACTTAAATGCATGGAAGAAATGGCTACTTTATTTATTAAGTAACGTGTTTATTAAAGTTTAACTTTGTTAGTAACTAAAGCCATTAGTGAAAGCCCAGAATAAACACCCTATTTATGAGAATAAAGAAAAACCTTCTTTCAAATATTTCAAAAGGAGGCGTTTTATGTCAAGATACACAGGACCAGCTTTTAAAAAGTCAAGAAGACTTGGATTCAGTACTTTAGAAAGTGGTAAAGAACTTAGAAAAAGAACTTCTGCTCCAGGACAACACGGAACTAGTAGAAAGAAACTAAGTGAATATGGAATCCAACTTGCTGAAAAGCAAAAAGTAAGAATTATGTATGGTCTTACTGAAAAACAATTTAAAAAGACTTTCCTTGCTGCTGGTAAGAAACAAGGTATTCACGGTACTAACTTATTAATTATGCTTGAAAGTAGACTTGATAACTTAGTATATCGTATGGGACTTGCTAAAACTAGAAGAAGTTCTAGACAAATAGTAAATCACGGACATATATTAGTTAATGGTAAGAGAGTTGATATTCCTTCATATCAAGTTAAACCAGGAGATGTAATAAGTGTTAAGGAAAGTTCTATGAACCATCCTGTTATTAATGAATGTTTAGAAGCTAAATTAAGTAACGTAAGTTATGTAACATTTGATCCTAAGAAAAAAGAAGGAACTTATGTTAGATATCCTGAAAGAGAAGAACTTAATGCTGATATTAATGAATCATTAATAGTTGAATACTACAATAGATAGTATACTAGCCCACTATATGTGGGCTTTTTGTTTGACATAATATATTTTATACTTTATAATATGAATTATTTGAAGGGAGTTTAAATATATGGGAAACGAGAAAATTAATGAACTAAACTTATTAGAAAAACAAAAGGAAGAATATCAAAAAGAATTAACTGAATTAAAAAAGGAATACGATAAAATAATTCAAAAACATAAATTAAATTTAACAAAAGTTTTACTAGAACAAAATAGAGTTACTGAATCACATAATGGTGTGTGCGCTATTATTGGGATAATACTAAATTTAATTGGTATAGCAGTTTTAATTAAACTAATATTATCACCAATTGGTACTGCAAAAACATTATTTGTACTTGCTTCATTAGGACTTATCAAAGGGAGTGTTGGTTACCTAGTAAGTAAAGTATTTAAAAATGACCAAGTTAAATTTGATAATCAAAAAAACAAAATAAACACTGATTTTGTTAAAGATACTGAGAAAAATAATAATAAAGAAAAAGAATTAATAGAAAGTATTTCTAAAATAGATAAAGAAATTAAAGAAAAGATTAATAGTTATTATATTGAAAGACTTAAGAAATCACTTAAAAATAGAATTGAAACTCTAAACGAAACTGAAGTACTTGAAGAAGAAAATGTTAATAAATTAGTTCTTAAGTAGACCATCTGGTCTATTTTTTTGTATAAAAAAACCAAGAATTAACTTGGTTTAAAAATCTCTATTTCTTAAAAATGGTGGTAAATCATCTTCGTCATCTAAAGTTTCTACTTTTTCATTTGGAGAATATGCTTTATAAAGTGGTTCACTTTCATCTTCAAAACCAGTTGCTATTACTGTAACTATTGCTTCATCACTTAGAGCTTCGTTTACTACAGCACCAAATATAATGTTTATATCAGTATTAGCAGCAGCTCTTATTACTTCAGCAGCATCTTCTGCTTCAAATAATGTTAAACTATTTCCGCCAGTTATATTAATAATACAATCAGTTGCACCATTAATAGTAGTTTCTAAAAGTGGGCTACTAACAGCTTGTTTAGCAGCTTCAATAGCACGGTTTTCTCCAAAACCTACACCTATTCCAATTAATGCTTGTCCCCTATTCTCCATAATTGCTTTAACATCAGCAAAGTCAAGGTTAACTAGTCCTGGTACACTTATCAAATCACTTATTGATTGAACACCAAGTCTTAAAACATTATCTACTTCTTTAAATGCATCCATCATAGGTGTTGATTTATCAATTATATCCCTAAGTCTATCATTTGGTATTACTACAAATGTATCAACGTGTTTCTTAAGTTCATCAAGTCCAAGTAATGCGTGGTCCATACGTTTCTTACCTTCAAACTTAAATGGCTTAGTAACTATTGCTACAGTAAGTGCTCCAAGTCCTTGCGCTATTTCGGCGATAACTGGTGCAGCTCCTGTTCCAGTACCTCCACCAAGACCACAAGTAACGAATACCATATCTGCTCCCCTTAGAGCATCTTCTATTTCATTTCTACTTTCAAGTGCAGCTTCTCTTCCTACTTCAGGATCAGCTCCTGCTCCAAGTCCATCAGTAATTGAAGCACCAATTTGTAACTTAGTCTCTGCTTTAGAAGTATTTAAAACCTGTAAATCTGTATTAGCAACAATAAACTCAACTCCCTTAAGTCCTGATTCTATCATTCTATTAACAGCATTACAGCCTCCGCCACCTACACCTATTACTTTAATTTTTGCTATTTGTAACATCTCTAACGTATTACCTTGCATATTCTAACCTCCTAATTATCAAAAAAGTAACTATAAACTTTTCCGAGTAAACTACTTTCATTTATTTTCTTCTTGTTATTAAATAATTCCCCTTGTTCTTCTTCATTAATAGTTGATGGTACTTTCTCTCTAAACTTTAACTTTTCAGCATAAAGCTTAATAACGCCTAGTGAACTACTGTATATATTATTTCTAACTCCAAGTTCATCAACTTTAGATATTTCTACACTTTTACCAAATATCTCTTTAAAAACAGACTTAAATCCATCTAATTCACTAGTTCCTCCTGTAACTATTATATAACTAATTCTCTCTTTTGTTAAGAATTTTATTTGTTTTTTTGAAAGTTCTAGTATTTCTCTTATTCTTGAATATACAATATCACTTACTTCATACTGATTTATTTTAATATGTTCATTAGATTTTGTCAAGCACTCGATTACTTCACTAGTACTAGCTCTTTCTTTAGTAGCAAGAGCAAACTTTTCTTTAATAAGTTTACTATCTTCTAAACTTATATCATATATATAACTAATATCCCTATCTATATTTCTACCACCTATATCAAGCACTTCTGCATTAGTTAGCATACCTTCATTTACAATACTTATTTCTGTTTTATGCGCTCCTATATTTATAACAACACCAGTTTTATCATTATATTCATCACACCTGAATTCATAGTAATCAGCAAGACCTCCAAATGCAAGATCAACTACTTTAATACCTAAATTTTCAAGTAAATTAATCACTGGATAAACATTCTTTTTTGGTATCATACCAAGTATAGAGTTAACTGATAACTTAAATGCCTTCATTCCTTTAGGATCTTTTACTATTTCTTTTTCATCAATAATAAACTCTCTAGGAGAAACACTTACAAGTTCTAAATTAGGACTAACCCTATTATATACACTAACCTGTAAAGCACGTGTTACATCTTCTCCAGTAACAATACCTTCTTCATTATTTATAGTAGTATACCCTTCACTCTTAACAAAGCTTGCTGAATAAGAAGGCACGATTAAAACAGTCCTATTAAGTTTAGTTCCAAGAATTTCTTCCACTTTCTTAAATGCTTCCTTAATAGCAGTACTTGCTTCTTCTTCATTACTAATAATACCTTTTTTTATACCTTTACTCTTAACAGTCGAGCACGCTAAAACAAATAGTCTACCCTTAAACACTTCTCCAACTATAAGTTTAATATAAGATGAACCAATATCTAAACTAGTTATTATCTGTTTCATAAACACTCTCCTATTTTTGTACTAACTTAATTATAGCAAAATTTTTATAAAAGTAAAATATAAACAAGAAAAAAAGTGATTATTTTTTAACCACATTCTTATAAAATTTACATATATCTTTAAACGGACAAATATTGCACTCAGGATTTTTACTTTTACAAGTATATCTACCAAAAAGCACTAATTGCTGATGTAGTCTAGTCCAAGTATTTTTAGGAAATGCTTTTTTAAGTTTGTTTTCTACATCTAATACTGTATCATTTTCTTTAGCAAGACCTAATCTTTTACTTACTCTATCAACGTGAGTATCAACTGCTATTAATGGCTCATTATACAAAACTGATAAAACTACATTAGTAGTCTTTCTACCAACACCACTCATACTCTCTAAAACTTCTCTATCATTAGGAACATAACCAATTTTAATAAGATTATTTACTATTTCCTTAAAATTTCTAGCTTTAGTTTTATACATACCAATAGTTTTAATTTGCTCCTCTATTTCTGGATTTGTAAGAGTTTGTAACTTTTCTAAAGTATCATACTTTTTAAATAATTCTGAAGTAACCATATTAACTCTTTTATCAGTTGTCTGAGCACTAAGCATAACTGCAAGCAAAAGTTCATAATCCTTATTAAATTCAAGTTCACATCTAGGATTAGGTATAAGTTTATTTAATCCATCTAAAATAAATTCACTCTTCTTACTCATCAGTATCCTCTAGCCAATCATAATCAAAAAGTTCTTCACTTTCCTCTTTAGGTCTCATTGTTTTCTTAGTCCATTCATAAATAATCTTATCTATATATCTTAAATTACGAACATTATTAATAACAGCTTCTCTAAGTGCTTCAACAATAAGTTCTTCTTTAACCCCACTACTAATCCATCTATTAATAGTTTCATATTCCATAGGACTTAAACTTCTACCAAACTCATTCTCAAACTTAGAATAAATATCTTCATTAGACTTAACTTCCTCCTTAGCACCAAGAATTAACTTATCATAAAAAACATCTAAACTTATTTTTTCACTAAAAATACCATTATTCTTAAAAGTTTTAACTTCAATTAAACCTTTAGCAAGTAAATTACTATAAACATTTAGAATCTCTTCATCTGTAAAATTAATATATTCTTTAATCTTAGCTAAATCTAAACTCTCTTCAACATTTATAAAATAAAGTAGTAATAAAAGTTCATCTATATCAATCTTTAAATTTCTAACATTCTTAAGCACTAATGTATTAATAAGAAAATTCTTCTCTTTATACATTTTTTTTATGTTGTCCATTATACCACCTTAACCTTTCTATAATCTTTTCTTCTTCATTTATTAATTTACCATTTACTATTTCTTTTTCAAGTAATTTCCATGTTGTACCTAGTTCTTTACCAGGAGTAATATTTAAAACATCACAAATTTTTTCACTTGTAATATTAATCTCTATTATACCCTTTATTGGAAGATTAGTATACATTAAATTAATTTTCTTCTTTGATAAACCAAGTATTTCTCCAGCACATAAAGATATATAAAGACCATATTTATAAAGATCCATCATATCTACTTTTTTCTTTTTTAGAATCTTTCTTATATCTTTAATTTGTTCTTTTTCATACTTAGTAAATGGTAAAGGTTTACTTATTGTTAGCTGGGCATAACTGGCTACTAAACTATTTGTATAAACAAACTTATCACATTTAATACCAATATAATCTTCTAAACTATAATCTTTAATAAACTTTAAAAATTTAGCAGGATTATATTTAAATAACTTATCAAACTCTTCTTTCTTCTTATTAGGACTTATTAAAAGAAAATCACTTTTATTATTCTTTATATAATTAATAATACTCTTATCAAATTTCATATCTAAACTACTCATAAACCTAAGTCCTCTTAAAAGACGACTAGCATCTTCTTTAAAAAGAATATTTACATCTTTAACAGGTTTTATAATTCTATTTTTAATATCAGATGTACCATTCATAAAGTCATATATTTTACCATTCCTATCCATTACTAAAGTATTCATAGTAAAGTCTCTTCTTTTTAAATCTTCTTCTAAATTTTTAGTGTACTCTATTTTAATGGGTTTACCATTTTTATATCCTATTTCTCTTCTAAAAGTAGTAATATCTATAATATGATCTTTAACATATAACTTAATAGAACCATATTCATTATTAACACTTTTAACATTATTAAATATCTTCTTCATCTCCATAGGAACTGCATCAGTTATAATATCAACATCAACTTCTCTTTCTCCAAGAAGTAAATTTCTTACATATCCACCTACCACATAAGCTTTATATCCATTATCTTCTAATTTTTTTAATGTACTTAAATAATAATTAACCATATTGTTTCTAGAAATGACCAAAAAAAAAGTCAAAAAGACTTTTTTAGTTTAAAGCATCTTTAAGTTTGCTTCCAGCTTTAAAACTAGCAACAGTTTTAGCAGCTATTTTTAATGGTTTCTTAGTTAGAGGGTTAATTCCTTCTCTAGCAGCTCTTTTCTTAGCACTAAAAGTACCAAAACCAACTAAAGTAACTTTACCTTCTTTCTTTAAACCAGTTTGAATTCCTTCTAAAGTAGCTTCTAGTGCTCTTCCAGCATCAGCTTTAGTTAAACCAGCTTTTGCAGCGATGAATTCTACTAATTCAGTTTTAGTCATCTCGTTTACCTCCATAATTTATATTTTTAAGCAAATTATGCTTACATCTTCATTTTACTATAAAATACCCATTTTGCAAATAATTTTTTACTTTTTTTGATAATTTTTTTATATTTAGTATTTTGTAATGTCCAAAAGATGTATTTTTTACATTCATAAATAAAAAAAAGCTATATTGCTATAGCAAATTTTTACTTAAGTTTCTTATTAATTTCAGTAGTATTTCTACATATAGTAAGTAGTAAAAGTGATAATTCATATACTACTCTTAAAACTATATTTCCGAACACTAAAGTTAAAATAAATCCTAAGAAACTAGTTCCGATTAATTCAAATGACATTAAGGAAATATAAATAGCTAAAATTAAATAAGATATCTTTAATATAGATTCTAGCCACATCTTTTTAAAAGATAAGAATTCATATAAGTATTTTAGAAAACCAGTAAACTTATTTTCATTATCTTTTTTTAAGAATAAGAAATACACTAGTATTCCACCAGCAATAGCTAATATTAAAGCTATAATCATCCATGTTAAACTATTTGAAGTCTGTCCAAATCCTCCATCCATAGCATCATATACATCAAATGTAGTTCTCATAAAATCACACCTCCTATAGTCTTATTATAAAGGAAAAATTGCTATAAGACAATAGCAATTAAGTTTCCACTTCCTTTGTTTACAATTTTTGTAACTGTATTAGCAAGCTTATATCTAACAGCATCTGGTATTAAGTTTAGTTTTGCTTGTATTCCTTCTTGAACAATGACTTCTAAACTTCTACCAAATATCTCACTCTTCCAAATATTATCATTATTTCCATCTTTCATAAGATTGTCTATTAACTCTTTACTTTGCATTTCTGTTCCAATAATAGGTTCAAATGTACTTTCAACATCTACCTTTATCATATGTATAGAACTACCTACTGCTTTTAATTTAACTCCGTACCTACCAGCTTGTTTAATTATTTCAGGCGATTCAAGTTTCATATCTTCAAGTCTAGGAAACACTATACCATAACCAGTTGAATATACTTGTTTAAGAGCAGATTTAACACTTTCATATTCACTTTTACCTTCTTTGAAATCCATAAATACTCTAAGTAAATCAGCCTTACTAGTAATCTCTTTACCCATAGTATCTTTAAGTACACTATCAAATAACTCTTCAGGTGCTTCTAAATTAATAGTAACTTCTCCAGTATTAGTATTTAAATTAGATATATAAGCATTATTAATAACATCATTTTCTTCAAAATTAAGATTAATATTTTCTATATCTCTTAACTTATCTACACTTACTACACTCTTCTTCATAGCATCCATAAATGTCTTTTTAATAGGATTATCACTCTTTAAAACAGATACCCAATCAGGGATTTTCACTTCAATATCTTCAACTGGAAATTCATAAAGTGCTTCTTTTAAAATGCCTACTATATCTTTTTCTGTCATATCTGGTACACTTACTGGAATAACTGGTACATCATATTTATTTTTTAACTCTGCACACAAATCACGTGTTCCTATATCATTAGGATGAGAAGAATTCATAATAACTATAAATGGTTTATTAATATTCTTAAGTTCATTAATTACTTTCTCTTCAGCTCCTACATAATTTAACCTATTCATATCAAGAATTGAACCATCTGTTGTAACTACTATACCTATAGTACTATGATCTTTAATAACTTTTTCAGTACCTATAGTAGCTGCTTCTACAAAAGGTAAATCCTCAGTAAACCAAGGAGTTTTAATCATCCTTTCGTGCCCTTCATCATCTACAAATCCCTTACTATCAGGTGTAACAAATCCTACACAATCAATAAGTTTAATATTTGTAGTCATTTCTTCTATCTTAATATTCGCACCACTAGAAGGAACAAACTTAGGCTCGACTGTCATAATTTGTTTACCTCCACTCGTTTGAGGAATTTCATCTAAACATCTTTTCTTTTCATTTTCATCCTCAATATTAGGTACCACTATAGTTTCAATTACCTTCTTTATAAAACTACTTTTACCAGTTCTTACTGCACCAACTACACCAAGATATATCTCTCCATTACCTTTTCTTGAAATGCTTTCTAGTATTTCTTTTTTATCCATATTTTCCACTCCTTTTATTATTCACTTAAATATATGTTAATAAAAATCTAATATGAACAAAAAAATTAATAAACTAAATAAATAAGGGCATACTAATAAACAACTGGTACTGTCTGACTACATTATTTTAACTAGTTTTATGAGAAAATTAATATGGTGGTATTTATGGCATATAAATATAGAGAATTTGATTTTAACAAAGATATAAAGAAAATAGTTGCTTCAAATATCAGAAAATATAGAAGGCTCAAAGGATATACACAAGAAGAACTTGCTCTATATACTGATAGAAGTTTTGAATTTATTAGAAGAATAGAAAGTGAAGGCGGAAAAAGAGGATTTTCTGTCGAAACACTTTGGAGAATAGCAACTGTTTTAGAAATCCCAATGGATTATTTATTTGAAGATGAAAAAGCTAGCAAGGACTAGCTTTTTTCTATTATATCTCTATCTTTATGTGGTTCATATGTTAAAAGGTCATTAAAGTTTTGTTGTCTTAAAGCTTCGTATACCATAATAGCAACTGAATTACTTACATTTAATGCTCTTACATTTTCAGTCATAGGTATTCTCATACAATTATCTAAATGATCCTTAAGAATATGAAGTGGAATACCAGTACTCTCTTTACCAAAAAAGAAATAAATATTCTCATCTTTATTAGAATAATCAAAACTAGTATGTGGTTTAGTACCATACCTAGTTAAAAAATAATATGTTCCATTATTATTACTAAAAAAATCTTCTATATTTTCATATACTTCATAATCACATTTATCTATATAATTAACACCACATCTCTTAACATACTTATCTTCTAAGCTAAAGCCGAGTGGTTTAATTAAATGTAATTTAGTATTACTTGCTACACAAGTTCTCATTATATTACCAGTATTAGCAGGTATCTCTGGTTCATAAAGAACAACATTTATCATAATAAACACCTCACGAATTATTTTACTATATATAAAAAGAATTGCAAGCATATTAGCAATTCTTTTTAGTTTTTACTCCATACTGCATATAAGTCTATTACTCCAGCAGTAGTTTGACCATCAAATTTCTTGTTTACAACATTAGTAAGCCAAGAATCATTTACTCCACTATAAACACTATAATTCTTAGCAGTAGCATCTTGAGTAAGTGCCCAGCCTTGTAAAGTGTGTCCAGCATAATCATATTGACCAAATTGTCCAGTTTGTTTCCATCTAGGAGTTCCATTAGTAAAGTAACCAAACCTATTTCCACTTTCTCCAAGTATGAAATATTGACTAGCAACAGAAGTATCAGAACTTGTTCTATTTCTATGGAAATTAACTCTTACAGTTTGTAAACTAAGCATATATGGATTAGATGATGAACCGTTTCCACTTGCAACTTTAAGACTACCACTCAAACTTATAACAGGTCTAACTACCATTCCACTAGTATTGTTAGAATTAGTAGTAGCTAATAACCCACGTACAGTATATGCATTAAACATTGAAGCATTTTTAGTACCATTCATTGCCCATACAGCAGGTGTCATTGTCCACCAGGTATTAAAACCAGTTATGCTATGTGAATAATCACTAGAAACACTTTTATTATTCCTATAGAACCAAGCATTACTTGTAGTTGTACCATATGTACCACCCGCATAAACAATTTCATCAGCAGTCATAAGACCAATTGGATATGTAAGTTTAGCTTTAGAGTTGTTAACAGCAAAAGCATCTTGTTGTGTTTTACAGTTATAAGTTGGACTAGGACTAGTTGCGCCGAGTCTAGAAAAAGCAGCAAAAGTAAATTTTGTTGTTCCAGTACTTGTATAAGAACCAGTTCCTATAGTTCTATCATTACAATACACTGCATCTTTACTTAAATAACTTGTATATATATTTAATTTACTCTTATACCAAGTATCTACAGTAGTTTTAATAGTACTATCATTTGTATTATTTCTATTATGTGCAAGACTTCCCGCATCACCATACTTATATCCAACATACATAGAATTACCAGTAGTAGAATTATAAGTTCCAGTTCCGATATATCCTTCCGTTGTATCAGGACTAGTTCCAGCATATATTAATCTAATACTCTTATCGTGATTTGTTCTTATTATTCTCCAGTAGAATCCTCCAAATTTAACCCAGTTATTCTGTGCATTTCCTGCAAAATAGTAAACTGTTGTAGCTGTTGTAGCCGTTCCAGAAATATTTACACTTTCTGTCGACGAATATAATGTACCAGTATTATCAGTACTAAGAGGATTTGCAAAACTTGGCCTTGTAGGTCTAGTCGGATTATCAGCAAGTATCTTATCATAAATAGTATTTGGATATTTAAATGTTATCATACAGCTTTGCTCGCCTTTAACATTACTTATTGTTACAGTAGACCCACTTATAGTACCTGAAGCACCAAAATTACAAAGTATAGTTGGACTCGTTGTAGTAAAGTTACTAGTTGGTTTAACATTCGTAAATGTTCCACTTTTACCATATTCAATTGTTTTAGTACTACCACCAGAACCATTCTTAACTATAAGAGTTACATTATACTTATTAATTGTAGCAGTAAGTGTTTGTGAACCAGATGTTCCCATTTTAGCTGAACAAGGTTTAGCAAGAGTACAAGCTGTATAAGTATAACCAGTTGAAGCAACACCATAGAAATAATATGTTGTACCATAAGTAACACTAAGTGTTGCAGTTGCATTAGTCGAAGTATACGTACTTGCTCCATTAACTTTATAATAAATGGTACTTATACCTGCTCCCTTAGTTAAAGTTAAAGCATACTTATTTGGAGTTGCAGCGAGAGTTTGAGTAGCAGCTTCTGCTTTCATTTTAGCCGAGCAAGGAGATGCCTCAGTACATTTTGTATATGAGTATCCTGTAGCAGCTTCCCCATAAAAATAATAATCTGAATTATAATTAACATTTAATGTAACATCAGCTGTAACTTTAGTATATGTACTTGCCCCATTTATTTTATAATAAATACTTGCTATACCAGTTCCTTTTTTAAGTGTAAGTTGATATTGATTAGGATTCCATTTAGCATATAAAGTAGTATTTTTAGCAATACCAGTATTTTTATATAAGTCATTTACAAAAGTTCCACTTGTATTAACAAATTGTGTTCCACCACCATTAGTCTTAGTATAATATCCACCAAACGCATAACCTGTTTTACTTGGAACACTAATAGTATGACCACTAGTAAGACACGTACTTAAAACTTTATCAGTATAATAATAACACTTAACACTATCTATAGTTTTAGTAGTATTAAACTGATAATAAACAAGACTAGTTCCAGCAGTACTAGCACCCTGATTATCCAAAGTAACACTATATGTATTAGGAGACCATTTAGCTTTCAATGTAATATTAGCAGCCCCTTGTGTATAAGTACCAGTTTTAGTAGATTTATCAAAAGTAAAAGAAGCTCTTTTTAAATCAGTTGCACTAGTTCCACCAGTATCAGTATTAGATAAAGTATATCCAACTAAAGTATAACCAATTTTCCTTCTTTCAGAAATTGGTTCAACGTGTCCAAAAGGATAAGAAATCTTCATAACACTAGAATCATTATCAGGAACTCTATAACCTCCATTTGGATCTATAGTTAAACTATATTCTCCATAATCAAAATCCATAGAACAATGATCAGGTATATTTATATTACTAAAATTAATTAAATTAGTATCTTTATTATATACAGCAACTGTACCATTTTCACAAGTAATACCTTTAAAATCATAATACTCAATTAAATCAGCAAATGGTACACTAGTATATTCCCCATTTATTGTAACAGCCTGTATTCCAGCAGGTTTATTTAAAATTCTTTTAACATCACTGCCTTTATTATTATCACTTACTTTACCTTTAAAAACCACAAAAGTAAATGTAAAAGTTAAAACAAAAACAACCGTAAACAAACTTAACAAAGTTATTCTTTTCTTATTCATACAAATCACTTAATCCTTTGCCTATTATCTATGTTAAAATTTTATCATTTTTTGCCACATATAGTCAAGTCTATCCCAATCAAAAAACTCCCCTTAGAGAGTTTTTAATCAATCGCGTCCAAAACTGCAGGTACAATTTGTTGTTTTCTACTAACAACACCTTTTAAGAAAACACCTTGCTCTATTTTCTTAATATTAAATGCTTTCTTAACTACATCTTCACTCTTATTATCATATAAAATATAACTTCCATTCTTAATAATATCAGTAACAGCAAAGATAAATCTTTTAACCCCAGTTTCTTTCATTAACTTATCCATTTCCATTAAATAATTATCTTTATCTTTAAGTATATTATCTATATCTAAAGTAAATGCTTGACTTATAGTAAATTCTTCATCTCCTGATTTAAATGTCTTACTATCCATTTCAAGTACTTCTTCATATGTCATACCTTCTAAACTACTTCCACTCTTAAACATTTCAAGTCCAAACTTTTCTACATTTAGTTTCACTATTTTATTAAGTTCTTTAACAGCCTTAATATCCATATCAGTAGTTGTAGGACTCTTAAGTAAAAGAGTATCTGAAATTATACCAGCAAGCATAAGTCCAGCCATAGTTTTATCTATCTTAACACCTTTTTCTTTATACATACTATAAATAATAGTATTAGTACTACCTACTATCATATTTCTAAAATTAATTGGATGAGTTGTACTAACTCTACCTATCTTATGATGATCAACTATTTCAACTATCTCAGCCTCTTCAAGCCCGATCGCACTTTGCTCGATTTCATTATGATCAACCAAAACCACTTTTCTCTTATTAGAACCAGAAAGCTCACTCTTTCTAAGAAGCCCCTTACAAATACCATTCTTATCCAAAACAGGATAATTATCTATCTGTAAATCTTTACTCCAAGAAATAAAATCATCATAATAATCTTTCTCATAAAGAATATACTCTGCTTCCTTATCAATAATCTTCTTAATATAATTACTATTTAAAATAACCCTAGCAGTTTCAAAAGTATTCATATTAGTCTTAATAATATTTACTTTATTCTTCTTAGCCTCTTTAATATGCTCTTTCTTAGGAATATTACCACCAACTATAATAATTAACTTAACTTTAGATTTAATAGCAAGATCAATTATATAATGTCTATCTCCTACTATTAAAATATCTTCATTAGTAAGTTCCTTTACATTTTCAAATGTCTCATGAGCAAAAGCAGCAGCAGTCACAACTCCCTTTATTTCATCATCAACTTTAACAACGGCTTCTCCATTTAAAGTATTCAAAATATTCTGATAACTAGTATAAAGTTCAGCATCATTAAGACCTAAACTCTTATTAAGAATATCTTTAGAAGTAATAATATTTAAAAACTTTTTATTAGAATCCACTATAGGTACACCAGTAGTATTTTTATTAAGCATATAATTATAAGTATCCTCTATAGAAGCATTCTCATTTATATAATAATTATGTCTATAATTTAAATCTTTAATTCTAAGTTTAGTATCATTTAAATACTTAGGTTCTTTTACTTTAAAATAATCTAAAACATACTTAGTTTCTTTATTAATATTTCCAAGTACTCTTTCTTCAGCATTCATTCCTTCCATTCTCTTTAAATTAGCAAGTGTAATTGCCGCGCATACTGAATCAGTATCTGGATTTATGTGTCCAAAAACGTATAATTTTTGCATTAAAATCAGTCCTTTCTAAATTACAATTAAAGAAAATTCTATCAATTGATAGAACTTTCAAAACATTTTCTACCGGGATCATTTATTGCTCGCACCACCCGGAAGCGACTAACATTTATTCATAGATATAAATACAAGTAAATTCATACTCGCAGATATATTTTATTACAATCTTATATATTTGTAAAGACTTTACTCTTTAATTTCAAAATAATTACCACTATCTAAATAAAGTATTCCCTTATTAGTACCAAGTTGTTCTTTTATCTTATTATAATTATTAAGATTCTTAAGTTTAGCAAGTGTAACGTGAACAGTATTCTCATCAGTCATATAAAGTATAAATCTTTCTTTATCATACTTAGTTGGAGAATACTCTATCTCACTTATCTTACTAATAATACTACTATCTATCTTTTCAAACTTACTAACAAATTTAGAAAGCACATCATCTTGAACATAATTAATAAGAACAGGCCCTACATAATCAATATCACTTAATTTTTTATTACCTTCCAAAACATACTCATCAGTACTTCTAACTTTAAAAAGCACTTTATACTCAGTAACCTCAATAACTAACTTCTCAAAAAAATGCTTATGCACTTTAACATCTTTAACAAGTGGTATCTTAAGAATATTCTTTTTAATCTTACCTCTAGAAGTCTTAATAAAAGATGGATAATCCTCTAAATTAGCTATCATCATAATCTCTTCATCACTTATATTAGAAGTACCAGTAATAACAATATTTCTAATTGGTCTCTTACTTAAGAAAAAATACACTAAAAATATGGCCACTATAGTAAATATGAAACCAAAAAATTTTTTTAAATTAAGTTTTTTCTTCTTTACTTTTGCCACATTTTTACTCCTATCTTTAAATAAAATTATATTACTTTTTTTCTATTTCTTCAACTATAATAGTACTTGATTTTAATTTCTCTTGCTTTTTCAAATTACTTATCATATCTTTTTCATTCTTTAAAACATAATCAATTGCTTTTTCTAAAGATTCTTTATTTAAATCTTTCTGCTCTAACATATAAGCAAGATTCTTTTCTTTTAAATCAAGTGCATTATAATATTGATGATTATTAGCAACATATGGACTTGGTATAAGTATTGAAGGTAAATTCAAACTTAATATTTCACTAATAGTGCTAGCCCCAGCCCTTGAAATAATCAAATCAGCACTTTTCATAAGTCCACTTAAATCATTATAATAAGGTAATATTTTAATAGATTTATCTACCTTTAAATTTTTATAATTATCATAACTAGACTTACCAGTTATAAATAATATCTCATTAGTTTCACTTTTATAATTAATAAGAAAATCTTTTATTCTAGAATTTACCGCTTCACTACCTAAACTACCCATAACTATAAGAGTTAACTTTTTATTCTTAGAAAATCCAAGTTTAGTCTTATCGTGCCTTATACTATTAAGTGCTTTCTCTGAACAAGGATTACCCGACACAATAACATTATTCTTAAAATACTTTTCACTTTCTTTAAAAGAAACAAAAGTAGTATCAACAAATTTAGAAAGAAGTCTATTTGTCTTACCAGGAAGCTTATTCTGTTCGTGAACTGCAGATTTTATCTTATACTTATGAGCAGCCATTAAAACAGGAAACGTAACATACCCACCAAAACCAATTACATAATCAGGTTTAAATTCCTTCATTATTTTTTTACACTTCTTATATGCAGACATAATAAGTTTTACATTCTTAATATCTCTTTTAATATCAGTCTTAGATAAACCGTATATCTCTAGTCCTACATAAGGTAGCCCCTTCTCAGGCACAATTTCACTTTCCATTCTATTAGTAGTACCTATATATAAAACCTCATTATCTTTATTCTCTAAAAACTTTTCTATAACACCAAGTGCTGGATATATATGTCCCCCAGTCCCACCTGCAGTTACTATTAATTTCATTTTCTCTCCTCCATTTAATTATATGTATTTTCTTTCTAACTTAAGTATATCATAAATAAAGAGTCTTTTACACAAGTTAGTAAAGTAAATGTCAATATCTTTTTACCAATATAAATGTTATAATATCACTAGTTTTGAGGTGTTATATGAATTTATTAAATATTATAAGCAGTATTGGAAACCATTTTAATGAATGGAAAAATGTATACTACATAATCGGAAGCATAATGACTATTATGTTCTTCTATAAAAAAATATATTATATTATAGGTTTTTTCTTTACTAGAAAGTTTAAACCCGCTAAGAAAAAACATAAATATGCAATATTAATTGCAGCTAGAAATGAAAAATATGTAATTGGTAACTTACTAGATAGCATAAATAAACAAGACTATGATATGAGTTTAGTAACAACATTCGTAGTCGCAGATAACTGTACAGATAACACTGCTGAAATAGCAAGAAAACATGGGGCTATTTGCTATGAAAGATTTGATGACAAGCACAGAACAAAAGGTTATGCGCTAGAGTTTCTACTTGATAGAATTGAAGAAGACTATGGAAGAATGAGCTTTGAAGGATATTTTATATTTGATGCAGATAACCTATTAAATACAGACTACATCAGCAGAATGAATGACTCATTTGACGAAGGATGTAAAATAATTACTTCTTACAGAAATACCAAAAACTTTGATGAAAATTGGGTTGCTTCTACATATGCACTTCACTGGATAAGAAGTATAAGATGTAACCACCGTGCTAGAAGTGTACTTAGATTAGCAACTAACATTCAAGGAACTGGATTCTTATTCACAAGCGAAATAGTTAAAAATGGTTGGCACTATACAAGTCTTACTGAGGACCGTGCCTTAACAGCTGATGCAGTAGCACAAGGGTATCAAATCACATACAACGACAAAGCAATGTTCTATGATGAACAACCAACAAGTTTAAAAGTTGCATTAAGACAAAGACTTCGTTGGAGTAAAGGTCACTTACAAGCATTTGTAGAATCAGGCCCTTACCTATTTATAAACATATTCCTAGGCAAATGGTTTGTAAGAACCAAATGGGGAGAAAACTCAGTAAACAAAAAAAAGAAAAGTAAAACATTTAAAGAATTTATACTAAATATCATAGAAAACATAAGACACAGATTCGCGTCATACGACACTCTAATCCAGTTAACTCCATTCAGTGTATTTAACTTACTTAGATGGATAATAGTCATATGGTTTATGCAAGCTTGTTATATGTACAATGTAGGAATGGACGTTAATTTATTTGCAGGTGGTACATACCTTGCTAAAGGTCTTAGCAAACTATTCGAAATAAGAATTGTATCTAACGCGGGAATGAATGCATTCTTACTAGGACTACTAATTAACTTATGGACAAGAGTATTATTTAGAATTGGTGACTACTTTGAAAGAATGTGGGTAGCAGTTTACTTATTCATAGTAGAACACAAAAACATAAAACCAATACCATTTTATAAAAAAGTATTATATACCCTAACGTGGCCAACATTTGACATAATCGGAAGATGGACAACATACATAGCAATATTTATGAAAGTTGAATGGAAACCAATTCCACACAATAGTAAAGTTACAATTGATGACATAACTAGTAATAAATAACTAGAAAGCCAAAGTGCTTTCTTTTTTGTCACTTACTTGTCACTTAGGGTGTTTATAATAAAAATAAGATTGCCCCATTATCCATACTTTGCTATAATTGGGGTGTTTACGAAATGAGGAAGTTATATGAAAATAGTATTAGAATATTTAGAAAAAACTGCTGACATAAAGAAAGATAAAATAGCAGTCATTGAAGAGAATAAAAAAATAACATATGAAAATCTACTTAAATCATCAAAAATAATTGGTTCAAATTTAATATCAGAACTAAATGAACCAATAATAGTATTCATGGACAAAGGAATAGAAACACTTTGTACATTCTTTGGCGTACTATATTCGGGTGCTTGCTATAGCTTAATAAATCCAGAATTCCCTGAAGCAAGAATAAATCAAATTAAAGAAGTATTAAACAGTAAAAAAGTAATTACAAACAAAGAAAACTTAGAAAAAGCAAAAAGTATATTTAATGATTTAGACATATATCTTGCAGAAGAACTTTTAAAAGGTGAAATAAATGAAGAAAAACTAAAAAGCACCAGAACTTTTAAATATGACATTGACCCAGTATATATAAACTTTACTTCTGGCTCAACTGGAGTTCCTAAAGGTGTTGTAGTAAGTTCGAGAAGCATAATTGACTTTATTGATACATTCACTGAAGAACTAAACATAAAAGAAGATGATGTGTTAGCTAACCAAGCTCCATTTGACTTTGATGTATCAGTTAAAGACATTTTCTCAAGTATGAAAATTGGTGCCACATTATTAATTGTACCTAAAAAATACTTTTCTTCTCCAGCATTACTACTAGACTACCTAACAGATAACAAAGCAACTACCCTAATCTGGGCTGTATCCGCGCTTTGCTTAATAACTACATTCCACGGTCTTGACTACAAAGTACCTTCTCAAGTTAACAAAATAATCTATAGTGGAGAAGTAATGCCATACAAACACCTAAAAGAATGGATGGACAAACTACCAAATGCTGAAATAATAAATGTATATGGTCCTACTGAAATAACTTGCAACTGTACATATCACAAAATAGACAGAAATAGAGACTACACTGAAGGAGTACCTATTGGTAAACCATTTAATAATGAAAAAGTATTCTTACTAAATGAACAAAATGAACTTGTAACTGACATAAATACTCCTGGAGAAGTATGCGTAAGTGGAACAGCTTTAAGCCTAGGATACTATAACAATAAAGAAGTAACTAGCAAAAACTTTATGCAAAACCCACTAAACAAAAACTACATAGAAATGATATACAGAACTGGAGATCTAGCTATATATAATGAAAACTATGAACTTGTATTTAAAGGAAGAAAAGACTTTCAAATAAAATATATGGGACACCGTATAGAACTTGAAGAAATAGATAAAGAAATACTAAAAGTAGATGGTGTTAAAAGAGTTGTAACACTATTTAATGAAAAAAAACATAAACTATGGGCTTTCTATGTAGGAGATGCTACTAAAGAAGAAATAATAGAAAAACTTAAAAAAGATGTACCTATTTATATGATTCCATCTATATATAAAAAACTAAATGAATTTAAACTAACTAAAAATGGAAAAATAGACAGAAACATACTTAAAAGCACTATGGAGGACACTAATGGACTACAATAAAATAATTAAAGAGTACTCTACTCCCCTATTTGTTTACAATATAAATATTCTAAAAGAAAGAATCAAATACCTAAGAGAAAACTTAAAAGGTAATATGTGCTATGCAATAAAAGCTAATTCATTTGTAATAAGGGAAATAACTGAAGAAGTAGAAAGAATTGAAATATGTTCATTTGGAGAATATATGATATGTAAAAATAATAACGTACCAGCAAACAAAATGGTACTAAGTGGTGTTAATAAAAGTTATGAAGAATTTAATTATATATTTGAAAATGAAAAAGACATACTAAGGTACACAATAGAAAGTATTCACCAGTTTGAATTATTAAAAGAATTATCAGAAAAATACAAAAGAAAAATAAACATACTTCCTAGAATAACAAGTGGTAATCAATTTGGAATTACTTACGAAGAGTTAGAATACATAATAGAAAACTTAAATGAATATATGACTCTATCTGGAATTGAATTCTTTAGTGGAACTCAAAAACACAGTATAAAAAGAATAGAAAAAGAAATAAAAATGCTAAGTGAAATATGCTTAAATATAAAGGAAAAATATAGTGTAGACATTAAAGAAATTGAATATGGTCCTGGTCTTCCAGTATACTATTTTCAAAACGAATGCTTTAATGAAGATGAATTTCTAAATGAAATAAATATTATTACATCTAACTACCTAAAAGGTAAAGAAATAATATTAGAAATAGGTAGAAGTATGGTCGCTTCTTGTGGCGTATACATAACTAGTGTAGTTGACAAAAAAGAAAACAAAACAGGAAAATATGTAATATTAGATGGTGGTATAAATCACTTAGTATACTATGGTGGTTCTATGGGAATGATGGCCCCCTACTATGAAATACTTAATAAAAATGAAAAAGAAGAAGAAATAGTTAATTTATTTGGTTCACTTTGCACAATTAATGATATAATACTTAAAGGAGCAAAAGTACCTAAACTAAATATTGGAGACACTTTTATATTTAAAAATGTAGGAGCCTATTCAGTAACAGAAGGAATAAACCTATTTCTAAGTAGAAATATGCCAAAAATAATTTTAGTAAATGACGGAAAATGCTCACTAGTAAGGGATAAAATAAGTACTTATAAACTTAATTGTCCTAGATATGGAGGTAAATAAAATGGAAGAATTATTAGAAATACTAGAAAACATAAAACCAGGAGTAGATTATGAAAACTGTGAAACATTAATAGATGATCACTATTTAGATTCATTATCTATCCTATCACTAATTGCTGACATTGAAGATGAATTTGATGTAGTCGTGCCAACTGTAGAAATCGTGCCAACTAACTTTAATTCAGTTAAAAGTATGCTTTCTTTAATAAATAAACTAAAAGAGGAAGATTAAGATGCAGTATAGTGATTTAACTTATCTTCTTCTTTTTTTGCCCTTAGTAATTATTATATATTCTATATCTCCAAAAAAATATAGATACATTGTCTTATTACTTTCTAGTTACATATTTTTTTACTCAATAAGTTCATACTTAATAACTTACTCTCTAATTAGTACAATACTTATATACATAATAACTAAAATATTAAGTAAACTTAAAGACAAAGAAAAACTACTAACAGAATCATTAGAAAAAGAAGAAAGAAAAATAATTAAAAAGAAATATTTAAAGAAAAGAAAACTTACTTTAATTATAGGCATAATATCTTTATTAATTACACTAATACTAACTAAATACTTAAACTTTATAACAATAAGTTTTAATGACTTAATGAAGATATTTAACGTAAACTTTAAAATCCATTTTTCAAACCTAATAGCGCCTATAGGAATAAGTTTCTACACACTAGAAGGTATAAGCTACTTAGTAGATGTATATAATGGTAAGTGTGAAAAAGAAAATAACATACTTAAACTATCACTATATCTAACATTCTTTCCTAAACTTATGGAAGGACCAATAACAAGATATAATGAAATAAAGGATAGTTTATATGCTGGAAATAAAATTAATTATAAAAATTTAACATTTGGACTACAAAGAATAACATATGGACTAATTAAAAAATTTGTTGTTGCAAACAGAATACACAATGTTATCGAGCCTATCTTCACTAACTATTTAAAATATGATGGTGGAGTTCTATTTATAGGAATAATACTTTATGTAATAGAACTATATATGGACTTCTCAGGAATAATGGACATAGTAATAGGTACTTCTGAAATATTTGGAATCACTCTTCCAGAAAACTTCAAAAGACCATTCTTCTCAAGGAGCATAAGCGACTTTTGGAGTAGATGGCACGTAACACTTGGTACTTTCTTCAAAGACTACATATTTTATCCAGTATCACTATCAAAATTCTCAAGAAATCTAACATCTAAAATGAGAAAAAAACTTGGCAATCACTTTGGACCATTAATAAGTGGGACAGTTGCCTTATTACTAGTCTGGCTAAGTAATGGTTTATGGCACGGCGCTAATTATAACTTCATAGCATTCGGACTATACCACTTTACATTTATTTTGCTTGGAAACATATTTAGTCCCCTATTAAATTCATTCTACAAAAAATCAAACATAAACAAAGATAACTTTATAATAAAAGTATTATCAATAACAAAAACAACTATAATAGTTATATTTGGAGAAATATTCTTCAGAGCTACATCACTTAAAAGTGCGCTATACATAATAAAAGAAATATTCACTAACTTTAATTTAAAATTCCTATATAATCATACATTCCTAAAACTAGGACTAGACTCTAAAGACATACTTATAATTATTTTAACTATCATAATAGTATTTATAATAGGAATATTAAATGAAAAAAATATATCTGTTAGAGAAGAAATAAGTAAAAAAAATATATTTGTAAGATGGACAATATATTACCTATTAATATTCTACTTACTAATATTTGGTGCTTATCTAGGGCCTTATACACCAGTTGACCCTATGTACGCAAGTTTCTAAAGGAGGAAAAAATGAAAAATTATTTAAAACCTATAATATTTTCTATAATACTAATTGTATTTATAATAATACTTGGTAAACTATTTACTCCTAAAAACAACAGCATAACTTCAGGAATGATGGACATAAAAGCAAATGGAATACTTGGAGAAAAAGAAAACACACTTGATGTAATATTCATAGGAGACTCTCTTACATACAGTTCATTCATTCCCCTACTAATGTACAAAGAAAATGGATTCACTTCTTACGTATGTGGAACGCACGCTCAAAGAATGTTTGACTCATACAAATTCTTAGAAAAATCAATAGAAAAACAAAAACCAAAACTAGTAGTGCTAGAAACAAATGCACTATTTAGAAAATACTCACTAAAAAAAGATATAATAAGTAAACTTGAAAAAACATTTCCTTTCTTTGAATACCATAACAGATGGAAAAACTTAAGCATAAATGACTTAAAAAGTAGTAAAGACTATAAATACACAGATCCTATGAAAGGATATATGCTTAAAAGAAGTGTTAAATCAGTAAGTTCTAAAGACTATATGAAACATAATAGCAAGAGCACTTATATTCCAGAAGGAAACTATAAATACTTAGAAATGATGAGAAAAAAATGTGAAAAAAACAACATTAAATTTGTACTAGTAAGTGCAACTAGTCAAGTAAACTATAACTATAGTAAATATCAAACATTAAAAAAATATGCAGATGCAAATAAAATAGATTATATAGATTTAAATATAGACAACATTATAGACATTGACTGGCAAACTGATACTTCTGACAAAGGAGATCATTTAAACTTCCAAGGTGCTAAAAAAGAAAGCATATACTTAGGAAGATACCTAAAAGAAAAATATAACTTACCAGACCATAGAAATGATATAAACTATAGTAATTGGTCAAAAGACATATTAGAATATGAAAAAATTGCTAGTTAACTTTATAACAAATTACACTAGCAACTGCATAATCTTCATCGTGAGATATAGAAAGGCTAAACTCTAGCCCTTCTTTTTTTATATACTCATTTAACTCTCCATAAAATTTAAGAAAAGGCTTGTAATTAATATGAACAACTTCAATAAGAAGCAAACTATAAACATTAAGCGCTACTCCAAGACTCTTTAAAACTGCTTCCTTAGCAGCATACACTCCTGCTTTAGTTTGAATACTCTTATGACTTTCAAAATAATTCATCTCATTAAGTGTAAATATTTTCTTATAATTACTTACATTCTTTAAACTATTTACACTAACAATATCTATACCATTACTTACTATCATCAAGCTTACCCTTATCTTTAAAATAATCTACTTTAAGAGTCAAATCATTCTTCTTAATTAACTCACTAATATAATGATTCATATTCTCTAACTCCTCAGGCTTAATATACTTATTATTAACAACCTCTCCACCTACAGTATAAACTTTACCATTATACCAACTATAATCACTAAAGAACACATAACCATTATAATTCTTACTAAGAGCATTTAATCCAATATAATTATTAGAATTATAATCCATACCATATAAATTAAGAAGTGTTGGTAATATATTAAGTTGTGAAGTAACATCCTTAACTGTCTTCTTAGTCTTACCATCATATATAAAGAATGGTGTATGATTAATTAAATTATTACTTGTATCTTTATACTTATCTAAAATACTTTGATCACTTAATGTATATAAATAATGATCTGTAAACACTACTAATGCCGTTTTAGATAGTAAATCTTTTTCCTCTAACTTTTCTAATAGAAGCCCAACCATATAATCAGTTTCCTTAGCTTGTCTTCTCGCACAATCCTCTTCTGAAAGTGTAGGAAGAACATAATCCTTAGGAAGTTTAGTAACTCCTAGTTCTTCTAATGCATCCATAGTAACCAAAGTCTTACAAGCCCCCTTTTCTGTACTAAAAGGTAAATGTGGTGTATAAGTAATAATATAATCCACAAACTTTTCACTCTCAAACATTCTATTACTAAAATCTTCATTAAGAATTAACTCTCTATCAAGTTCATACTCTTTATTCTTATAATCATACATATCAACAAGGCCATAATAATTATCATAACCCCAATTTTTATAATTAGCTCCCCTACTATAAAACTCACTAGTATTCATATGAAACGCATTAACAGCATATCCCTCTTTCTTAAATAACTTAGCAAGTGTATTAGGAAAAGTATTCTTACTAAAAGAATAAGCATTCTTAGTATAACTAAGAGGTGTAATAAATCCAGTATTAACAGCAAACTCTGAATTAAAAGTACTTCCCCCGCCATTATAATAAGAATAATGATTGGTAAAATTAATACTATTATTCATAAGCTTATACAAATTAGGTGTATCATTTTTATTAAGAAGCCAAGAATCTAAACCCTCTAACTGTAAAATAATAAGATTCTTACCATTTAAAACACCAGTATACTTATCACTAACTTTAGTATCTTCCATATTATAAATACCATCTAAAAAATTAATTTCTTCCTCACTAGTAGTCTTTTTAGGCTTTAAAAATGTAATATAAAAATTTCTAAAACTATACTCATACAAACCAGTAATAGTCATACTCTTATTATTATCATTAAAACTAATATAAATATTTCTAGGATTCTTCCAGGTAGACCAAGTAAGTTCTTTATCCTTCTTACCTAACAAGAAAGGTGTAAGTGTATGCAAAATAACAAAAACTACTAAAGCAATTCCTATATACTTATAATTATTCTTTTCTTTATTAGGAAAATACTTCAGAGTAAAAGCAAAAACTACTATTATAAGTACCATAAGCACGTACACAACTGGATTACAATTAACAATAGCATCCATAAAATAACCAGACCCTTCTCCTGCTAATAAAACAAGAGAAAAATCAAAAAACGAACTAGTCATACTATAATATATATTATTAACAGTAAAAAGTGCAAAACCAATTATAAAAAACACTATATACAAAGGTTTACCTGTTTTTTTCTTAACACTCAAAACAATACTAAGCATAAGAAAAATCCAAAGCACACTAAACAAATTAGGTACTAATCTATAAATACCAAAAAAGTGAATCTTATACCCTAATATCCTAGTAAACAAATCCATAAGAACAAAAGGAACACACAAAAAAATCTCCCTCTTATACTCACTAACAAATTTCTTAATCTTATTAAATATATCTTTAACTATATTATTTCTTTTTTTTACTTCTTTCTTCATCTGAATCACATCATAATTGTACCATATTTACATATAAAAGTAAACTTTATCAAACAAGTATAAAAAAAACTTCAAGATTGGTTTTATCTTGAAGTTAAAAGCTATAAATCTCCATCAACAATAAAATGATCAAGGTCAGTACGTTTTAATGTAATATTACAAGTTTTATTTTCAGTAACATCCTTAACAGTGTAAGTATGAATATATTTGAAATTAGAACTAGGTACATTTTCATAACCCACTTCACCATTACAACTATCACTAGTTAATGAACCACCAATTTGACCATTATAATCTATTATAAATTTCGCATCCCCGCCTTTTTCAGATTGAATAGTATATACATTATATGGATGTAAAGTTACTCCATCAGGTGTAATATTAAGTTTAACTGTATAAGTTTCATATTTTTCTATAAATATATTACCACTTAAAACTTTCTTCATATCCTCAGATTGATCAACAGTATCACTATTACTATAATTAAATATAACTTTATAAGTATGTGTTGTTCCTTTTGCTAAACTTATATTTTTAGCTAGCACTGTGTCTGTTTTTGTACTAGACTTTGGTACATCAGCAAAGTCTGTCATATTATATCCCCCATCAGTGCTTGTTATTTTATACTGTAAGAACCCAGTCGTTACAAAAGTATTTACTAAATCCTTAATCACAATATTGTAATTATATGTTCCATTAGATTCATTTTTTACTGTGAATGTGTTCTCCCCACTATTCCAGCCCGGTTCTATACTAGTCCCATTTATAGTTCCACTCCCACTTGTAAATGTAACCTTTAAATCAGCTGCTGTTACAGTAATATCCTTTTCTGTTCCTAAAATTTTAATTGTAAAATACGCTACTGATACTGATAATACTACCACTAATAGACTAGATAATAGTACGATAAGTTCTTTTTTTCTTTTCATTTCTACTTCCTTCCTTTTCCTTTTTGGACATCAAAAAAATGATAGAATCCCTCCTATCACTTTAAAGCATATGAAAAACTTCTAAAGATACAACTATCTAAATTGTACCCCCCCCCCAAGTGCAATATTTTGTACTAGATTGTTATTTTTCATATCTATCACTCGTCCTTATTTTTTGAAGATTTGCGAATTAAAATGTACAAAATTCGTATATCTTCTACAATTAAAATTCTAGCATAATTTTCCTGACTATGCAAGAATTTTTAGCAGCCTCCATTTTCAACTATTTCGTATGGACTCTCAGCTGAGCCGTCTCCACTTTTCCATTGTATACAAGACTTGAGTGAAGTAACTGGGCGGACACCATACGAAAAGTTGACATCTCCAATATACAATTGACCAGGATATTCCGAACCATAAACAAAAAAATTATAAGAAGTTGAACTAGCCCAGTAATTAGAAGAAAGAAGCCACCATTCAGTTGATCCTGTTATGCTGCCATAAGTACTATTTGTATAAAACCACATTAGTGAATCTTTTCCCTTTACTCCACCTGCATATGATATTTCATCTGCTGTCATTAAAGCCAGTGGATATGTTAGTTTTGCTTCTGTATTATTTACTGAAAATGCATCTTTTGTGTTTGAGCAATTATAAGTTGGAGTTTTATTTGTTACTAGTCTTTCGTATGATCCGTAATAAAATACTGATGATGTTGAATAAGTACTTCCAGTCGCTAATTCTCTATCATTACAATATATTGCATCTTTACTTAAATAATTTGTATATGATGATAAATTATTTTCATACCAATTATCTATATATGTTTTTATTGTACTATCATTTGTATTTGTTCTCGCTTCTTCTAATGTTGTATCACTATCTCCATACATATATCCTACATATTTAGGATTTTTATAATTTGTATTAAATTTACTTTCTCCTATGTATCCTTCAATTGCATTTGGACTTACACCTGAATATAAAAGTCTTATACTTCCATCAGCATTTGTTCTTATTATTCTCCAATATATATCGTCCCCAATTTTCCAAACATACGTGCAATTATATTTATAACTTGTAGCACTTGTACATTCACTCATTGTTGAATATAATTTTGAATTATTAACAGTTTTTGAATAGTAACCTATTACTGGACCGGTTGAAGTATACTTTCCAAATTTAACCCAGTTGTTTATTGGCGTACTTTCTGTATCTTGCCCTGCAAAATAATATACATCAGTACCATTTTCAGTTGCTTTATATAATGTATTTGCAGTATTAGTTGTGAATGTTGTGCTAAAGTCACTTCTTGTACTTATTGTTGGATTGTTTTCTAACAATTTATTTGTTAATTTTGGTATAAATTTTTCTATAAATATCTTTCCACTTATCAATTTACCCATATCTTCAGATTGGTCTACATCATCACTATTGTTGTAATTCATTATTATTTTGTATGTATGAGTTGCACCTTTTTCTATACTTATATTTTCTGCTAGTGTTGTATCTGTTGCTGTACTAGATTTTGGTACATCAACAAAATCTGTCATATTGTATCCGCCATCAGCAGAAGTTATTTTATATTGTAAGAATCCTTCTGTTACAAAAGTATTTACTAAATCCTTTATTATAATATTATATTTGTATGTTCCGTTAGATTCATTCTTTACTGTAAATGTGTTCTCTCCGCTTGTCCACCCTGGTTCTATATTAGTTCCATTTATAGTACCACTTCCACTTGTGAATGTAATTTTTAAGTCTGCACTTTCTACTGATATCTCATTTCCAGTACCTAGTATCTTAGTAGTAAAGTATGCTACTGATACTGATAATACTATTACTAGTAAACTAGATA
>OIYG01000459.1_pt1 | contig 40405 bp, 33 predicted proteins | sample 1587861 | NCBI WGS metagenome assembly OIYG01 (sample SAMN03283272) | human gut metagenome | biome: human-associated habitat; material: feces | host: Homo sapiens | place: Peru | collected 2012 | reverse complement strand
TTGACAACAACTGAGCTATCGAACAAAACTTCGAACAACTGGCTTAATGGCATTGGGTGATTGAAGGGGAGAAGCTGCCGGTAGTAGGTTCGGTTGGTCGTTATTTTATAAATTTAATTCGGTTACGGTTGACTCGACTGCAACCGAATAAAAATTGACATCTGCATATACTCTCACTATACTATATATATAATCTCATATTTTGAGGCTTGGAGGATATTGAGTATGTTCTATGGAAGAGAAAACGAAAGAAAAAAACTGCATAGGATGTTTCTTTCAGACGGTCAGATGATTTCTTTGATTTATGGCAGGAGGAGAATTGGCAAAAGCGAGCTTATTAAGCAGGCACTAAAAGAAACAGACATAAAAAGTATTTACTATGAATGTAAGCAGACTACGGAACGCAATAATGTGGATAGTTTAGCAGAGCTTATCGCTGAAATCTTTGATTTTCCCAAACCGGCATTTGAGAATATTGAAGCCTTGCTGCAATTCCTTTTTAAAATGTCAGAAAAAGAACCGATGATTCTTGTCCTGGATGAATATCCGTATTTACGGGAAAATGCAAAGGGACTTGACAGTATTTTACAATCTCTCATAGACCATTATAAAGATACTTCTAATATGAAGTTTATTGTATGTGGTTCTTATGTAGATACAATGAAAGCTCTTTTGGAAAAACAGAATCCCTTATACGGCAGAATTGATTTGACCCTAAATTTGAAACCAATGGATTACTATGAATCCGCATTGTTTTATCCTGAATTTACAGAAGAGGATAAGGTAAGATTGTTCAGTGTGTTCGGGGGAATTCCATATTATAACCGATTGATTGATGGTCAAAAAAGTGTACGGGAAAATATTATAGAGCTTATTGCGTCTCCGGGAGCTAGGCTGGAAAATGAGGTATCTATGTATCTCAATTCAGAAATATCAAAAATTACAAATGCAAATGAGGTCTTTGAAGCACTTGCAAAAGGATTTTCCAGATACAAGGATATTCTTGACCAGTCAAATGTTTCCAGTGGACCGGCATTAGTTGATATTCTTGACAAGCTGATGCGTATGGATGTTGTCTCAAAAGAAGCTCCTATTAACGATGAAAACAATAAGAAAAAATCGGGATATTTCATTTCGGACAATTTATCTTTGTTTTACTACAAATACATTTTCAGAAATATGTCGAGAATGAATATTATGGATTCTGATGTATTTTATGATAGATATATTGCAGAGGATTTTGAAACAAAGTATGTTCCCAAAAGTTTTGAGCGGATTTGCAAACAGTATCTGATTAGAAAAAACAGGAAAGGTTTGATGGATGAAGTTTTTGAAAAAATAGGAAAATACTATTATGATGACCCGATAGAAAAAAGGAATGGGGAGTTTGATATTGTTACCTTGGATGATAGGGGATATATTTTCTATGAAGCCAAATTCAGAAAAGAACCTATAACAGAGAGCGTTGTTCAAAATGAAATACGTCAGGTAGAGCAAACCGGCTTGGAGTGTTATAAGTACGGATTTTTTTCAAAGTCAGGATTCGCCTGTGAGGAAGAGGAAAATCGGATATTGATTGAATTGAAGGAACTGTATAAATAAAAAATGCGGAAACAGGGAAAAACACTATATAAAAAATGCGGAAATTGTGGAGATATGAATAATTTTACAGATACACTAAAACAAAGAAATTTAGAAGAAGTAAGAAAACATACAAAGGCAGACCTGCACAATCATTTTGTGCTTGGTGGCAGCAGGAGCTTTCTATATCAGGCAACCGGTAAAAGGATTGAGCCCATAATGAATCCCTTGTCCTCAATGGATGAGATGGACGCATGGAGCCAAAAATATATTGGTCAGTACTTTAACAACACCGAGATGAGAAAGCTCTTAATCAAAGCAGCTTTTCAACAAGCAAAAGAGGACGGAGTCACGGTGCTTGAAATCGGTGAGGATGTTTGGGGCTTAGGTGAATTTTTTAACAATGATATTGATGAGCTGGTCGATGCTTTTACAAGTGCCCAGAAAGAAATCGCTCCAGATATAGAATTGAGGCTGCAAATCGGACTATCAAGACATTGTCCTATCGATTATTTGGAAGAGTGCTTATCTCATTTTTGGGGTAATAAGAATTTTTATTCTATTGATTTGTATGGCGATGAATTAGCCCAGCCTATTGAAAATTTTAAAGGGATTTATCGCCGGGCAAAAAAAGAAGGATTAAGGCTGAAAGCACATGTCGGAGAATGGGGAACTGCTAAAGATGTAAGAACAGCGGTGGAAGAACTAGAGCTTGACGAAGTGCAGCATGGCATAGCGGCAGCTAGTAACGAATCAGTAATCCGATTTTTGGCGGATAATAAAATCAGATTAAATATCACACCGACAAGTAATGTTTTACTTGGAAGAGTTGCAGATATGTCTGAGCATCCGATTGGAAAATTCTATCGCAGTGGCGTTGATGTTACGATTAATTCGGATGATGTGCTGATTTTTGACTCAGATGTATCTAAAGAATATTTAAGGCTTTATGAGGCTGAGTGCTTAACGGCAAAGGAACTGGATGACATAAGAATAAAAGGATTGAGGTAAATAGAAGACATGCTGAATGTGAGAAATGCAGAAATAGCAGATTTAGAACAAATCATGATAATTTACAGATATGCGCAGGTTTACATGATAGAGTCCGGAAACCCTACTCAGTGGGGACGTTTTTATCCGGATGCAGACCTGATAAAATCTGATATTGACCAGAATGTATGTAAGCTGATATATGACGAGGATGGAATCCACGGGGTATTTGCATTGTTTGATGGGGCAGAGCCTGCTTATAAGCATATCGAGGGCGGTAACTGGCTGAATGAAGAACCGTATCTGACGATTCACAGGCTTGCCGGAGATGGTCAGGTGCATGACTTATTTTTCTGTGCTTTAAACTATTGTAAAAATATTTCTTCAAATATCAGAGTAGATACTCATGCGGATAACAAAACCATGCAGAGGCTGATTGAAAAGAATGGTTTTACTAAATGCGGTACCATATATGCAAAAAATGGAACAGCGAGAATTGCATATCAACGGACTGCTTCATAATATGGAGGTATTACTTTAGACGATAACAACAGCAAGGCAAATATCTTATAACGATTAACGGAAGGACTATAATTCATGAGTAGAATACTTTTGTTGGAAGATGACACAATGATTGCTTCGGGAATTCTGTATGCACTTGAGTCAGAAGGTTATGAAACAAATCATGCCACACGTATAAAAGATGCCAGAAGTTTAATTGAACATTATAATTTTGACCTGGCAATTATAGATATGCAGCTTCCGGATGGAACTGGATTTGATGTAAGTGAGATATTCAAAAATAATGCTACATCTGTGATTTTCCTGACAGTTGTGGATGATGAAAATACAATTGTGAGGGCATTTGATGAAGGAGCACAGGATTATATTGTAAAACCTTTCAGAATTCGAGAACTTTTGGCGAGAGTTCGGCGCATTTTATCTGTCAATATCAAAAATGGAGAGAAGGACAACATAATCTATATGGGGCATGCAGCCATCCATACAGATGAGGCAAAAGTTTATGTGAATGATAAAATCATAGAACTTACAGCATTGGAATATCGGTTACTGCTTATTTTTGCGAGTAATAAAGGAATCCTTTTGACAAGGCAGCAGATTCTTGACAAAATATGGGACGCAGACGGCAACTTTGTTGAGGATAATACACTTACCGTTTATGTGAAACGGCTGCGGGAGAAACTTGGAGAGGCAATACACATTGAGACTGTGAGAGGAATGGGATATCGTGTGGATTAAGAAAAAAGAGATCGAACAGTTGTCGGAGTTTGTGAAAGGCTATAGTTCCGGCGAGGAACTGGATATTCGAGTGAATAGGGAAGGCTCTTTTAACATATTAAAAAATGATATTTATGCTCTTGTGAACACGAAAAATGAACAGATAAAGGCAGTTGAGACAGAAAGAGACAGTCTCTCTGACTATATGGCAGATATTTCCCATCAGTTAAAAACACCGATTACTTCCATGATGATTATGGCAGATTTATTGGAGGAGGCAGAGCCGGAAAAACAGACAGAGTTCATTCATAACATACAGGTTTCGTTAAATAAAATGGAGTGGCTTGTAGGGGCACTTCTTAAGATGGCAAAGCTTGATGCCCATGCAATTGATTTTATCAAAAATGACATCCACACGTCAGAACTCTTAGAGGCGGTAAAACCATCGGTGGCAATCCTTTTGGATATCCACAATCTGACCATAGAGCTGAAACAGGATTGCATCATACATTGTGATAAACGCTGGACCACAGAAGCACTCACAAACATTGTCAAAAATGCGATCGAATATTCACCGGATGGAAGTGTGATTGAGATCGACAGCGGAGAAAATCCCATGTATAGCTGGATTTCGGTCAGGGACAGCGGTATGGGAATGGACAAAACAGAGTATGCTGCTCTTTTTAAAAGGTTTGAAAATTCTACAAATGAAAATGGATTTGGAATCGGAATGCCGCTTGCACTCTCTATTCTGAAAGGACAGGGTGGCGATATTGATGTTGATTTTGGAGGCAAGGGAGAGGGAACGACTTTTATTTTAAAATTTTTTAAGTGAATTGTTTCTAAGTGACAAAATTGTCACAATAATAATTTCTTTTGTCACAGAACAGTCATTTTGCATTGCTAGGATGGTATTTGAAAAAGGAGGACTACAATGGCTGTTTTAGAAGTGAAGGAATTAACAAAGAAATATGGTGAAGGCGAATCGGAAGTGATTGCGCTTGATCATGTGTCTTTTTCGGTAGAAAGAGGAGAATTTGTTGCAATCATCGGAGCATCCGGTTCTGGGAAATCGACACTTATGAATATGATTGGCGGAATTGATTATCCAACAAGCGGTTCTATTATCATTGATGGAAATGAGATACAAGCAATGAGTGAGGATGAACTTGCAATTTTCCGAAGAAGAAATCTGGGAATTGTTTATCAGTTTTATAATCTGATACCCACTCTTACTGCGGAGGAAAATATTGCGCTGCCATGGAAATTAGATGGAAGAAAAGAGAATAAGGAACGGCTTTCAGAGATTGTGAATATGCTGGGTCTTGAGAAAAGGGCAAAACATCTGCCAGGTCAAATGTCAGGAGGTCAGCAGCAAAGAGTATCCATAGGAAGGGCACTTATAAACGAGCCGGCATTTATTCTTGCAGATGAGCCGACGGGAAATCTTGATAGTAAAACAAGTAGAGAGATTCTGGACATTTTGAAGTTCACCAATCAGAAATATAAGCAGACGATTCTTCTTGTCACACATGACGAAAAGATAGCACTGCAAGCGAACCGAATCATCACGATCGGAGATGGAAAAATCATAAAAGACGAGGTGATGAAGTAATGAAAATAACAGCACAACTCGCCTTAAGCCAGATGAAAGTGAATAAAAAAAGAACGATTGCAGGAATTTTTGCAATCGCACTTGCAACATCACTTATTACAACTGTAATGTGCTTTGTGACAAGCGCAAATAAGATGCTTACGGATTTCCTTGGTTCGGATTATGGAGAATATGCAGGAGCATACTCTCTCATGCTTGCAATACCGGCACTGCTTTTAGGTCTTCTGATTGCAGCAATGTCGATTACTGTAATATCCAATATATTTTCTGCTAGTGCCAATAAGCGGATTCAGGAGTTTGGTATTTTAAAATGTGTTGGTGCAACAGGCAGACAGATAAGGGCAAGTGTTATCTATGAGAGTTTATGGCTTAGTTTGACAGCCATCCCGCTTGGATTCATTGCAGGAACTATACTTGGTTATATTAGTGTGAAGTTTACAGGGCATTTTATTTCCGATATCAATGATGCTGCAAAAGAAATTATTATGAGGCCTTTTACCTTTTCCCTGCCCTTTCATATATCTGTGTGGACATATTTGTTTGCAGGAGTATTTTCGTTTTGCATGGTATTATTCTCTGCATACAGACCAGCTAAAAAGGTTGGTAAATTTACTGCTATCCAGTGTGTAAAAGGGATTGGAGCAGGTACAGCTTTGAAAGAGATCCAGGTAAAAGACAGCTTTATCCAAAAAATATTTGGGTGTGAGTCTGCAATTGCCTATAAAAACATGAAAAGAAACAAATACGGCTATAAGGCAACGATACGTGCATTGTCACTTGGAATTTTACTTTTTCTGTTAACCGGAGGATTATCCGGTCAGGCAAAGGAATTCCAAGAATGGATGACACCAAAATCAAAAGAAATGATGGTGGATTATTCTTCTAATTACGATATTGAGGTAAATGCGAAAACAGGGAAAGAAGAGAGAAAAATCAGCCGACCTGTTACATCAGACGAATATAATGAAATCACACAAAAGCTGGAAAAGTACGGGATAGACGTATATGGTGTTGGAGCAGATACTTTTACCTACAATGCGCTATTAGATAAAAATACATTAACAGAGGATATGCTGCAGGTTCCGAAATTTTCCGATGATAATGGGGAAACAAGGACAGAAATCGTGTCCGTTGATGATGAACTCTATAAAAAACTGTGTGACAGGGTAGGCGTAGAATATGGAAGTATCCTTTTGCTGAACACTTACCAATATAATGACAATGGAGAGTATGCGTCGATAAAACCTTTTAAAGATGATGTGACACAGATTTCCCTGATAAACGCAGCCAATGAGAAGAACATACTTACAATTGGAGGTATTTTAGAACAGTCCGATTTAAAGGAATATGGTTTTTGGGAAATGACACCATATCCGGTCAGAATTGTCGTACCTGATGCGGATGCGAGGAGTTTTGACTGGTTTAGTATGCCATCAGATGAAGATGATTATACAGAATATGCCAGAAGTGTCATGGATGAATATTTTCCGATTGTAGCAGAGGATTCTTATGTAGAGCAGGGATATACCGTGAGAATTGCCCGCACAGATGCTATGATTAAAATGCTCAATATAGCTATAGTTCTTGCTGAAATTGTGATGTATGGTTTTGTTATCCTGCTCATTCTCATGGGATTTACAAGTGTAATTAGTACGCTGGCGACAAATATTAGAATCAGAAGCCGTGAGTTTGCAGTATTAAAGAGTGTTGGAATGACAAATAAATCACTTTGCAGGATGTTATATAGTGAAAGTATTTTTTGCGTTCTAAATGCACTTGTTCCGGGAGTGATACTTGGAATTGCAATTCCATTTTTCATTAATTTATCCATTCGGAAGGCTTTCCCGGTATTGTATCATATTCCGTGGGCGGCATTATTTGGTGGTATATTTGTTTTGATAGGAATTGTGTTTTTTATCACACGAACTGAAATTCACAAGTTAAGAGATAAAAGTATTATTGATGAAATAAGAATGGATATTGTATAAATGTCAATGCTGTTGTGGTAGATTAAAATCACAGATAAGCTGGTTGTTTGTTTTGAAAGGAGAATTTTATGAAAACCAAACAACCGGAACTAAACAAAATCACTGAACGCTACGAGAGATTATCCCGTGATGATGAGCAAAGTGGTGACAGCAACAGTATCATAAACCAGAAGAAAATGCTGGAGAAATATGCAACTGAACAGGGATTTACCAATCAGCTTTATTATTTTGTATTTTGAAACGTTCGAAGCATGCGAAATACCTGTTCAACCGTATCGGTCATATTCTGTTTTGCATGATCGGTCTGCATGGCTTCTTCAAGCGAAACAGCACCCCGCACAATCGGGAAAAAGGCATCAATTCCTGCTGCATGACAGGCTTTTGCATCTTCCGTCACGCAGCCGGAAAATGCAAGCACAGGTTTTTGAAATTCTTTGGCAATCTTTGCAACGCCGGCAGGTGCTTTCCCCATGACGGTCTGACCATCCAGACAGCCTTCTCCGGTGATGACAATATCTGCATTTTTTATATAGTCGGAAAGATGGGTTTCTTCCAGAATGATGTTTACACCGGATTCCAGAGTGGCATGGAAAAAGGTGAGAAAAGCAAACCCAAGGCCGCCGGCAGCCCCGGCTCCTGCATGCGCGGGATTCGTTTCCGGAAAGCTTTTTCCGGCGAGTGCGGCATAGGAGGAAAGCCACTGATCCATCTGCTGGATCATGGCAGGATCTGCGCCTTTTTGCGGACCGAAAACGGCGCTGCATCCCTGCGGACCGTAGAGCGGATTTGTTACATCACAGGCAATCCGAAACGTACATTCTTTCAGTTCCGGCAGCGCATGGGAGTCTGAAATCACAGCCAGATCCCTTAAGCCCAGAGCACCATGACGTACCGGAACCCCTTCCTGATCCAGCAGGTCAAATCCCAGTGCCTGCAGCATACCGATTCCTCCATCGTTTGTAGCACTTCCGCCGATTCCTATAATAAAATGTCTGCAGCCTCTGGTAATGGCGTCTCTGATGACTTCCCCAACCCCGTAGGTCGTTGTATACAAAGGATTCCGTTCGGTTTCGGAAAGGAGTGTAATTCCGGCAGCCCCGGACATTTCTATGACTGCAGTTTTTCCAGCATCCAGAATGCCGTAACTGCAAAGTACCGGTTTTTCAAGAGGCCCGGTTACGCATACCTGTGTGCGTGTGCCGCCACAGCCAAGCGTCAAAGCGTCCACCGTGCCTTCGCCACCGTCTGCAAGTGGACGGATGGTGATATCTGCATCCGGATATATGCGCCGGATTCCGGTAGAGGCACTTTCCCCGGCTTCGAGGGAAGTCATGCTTCCTTTAAAAGAATCGATGGCAATAACAACGTTCATGTATACTCTCCTCCTGATATCTGATGGTTGTATTACATGTCACCAGGCGGAACCTGATGACATGCTTCATTATAACATGAAAACAGCGGAGTGGAACTGGTGAATAAAAGAAGTATGCATATTATTTGACACGCGTCAAATAATATAAAAGAGGGAGAAGTGCTGCACGCGATGTGGTAAATGATGTGAACCGCTGCCGGAGTCGGGCAGAACCCATATCTTTCATGTCGAAAAAACTGTAATTCATGTCGTACGAAACCCAAACCGGTCTGAAACTGATATAATAGGTACGTAGGTCAGGAAAGTTCCAATAAGGAACGTACCTTAAATCAATCAGTACAATAAACTTTTGAAGCAGATGGTGGATAAAAAGAGGAGGAATACGTATATGAATGGTATGATAAGGAAACAATTTTTGCGAATTACAGTTTGTCTGATGTTGGTACTTACAATGTCTGTAACCATCCTGCAGGAACCAGTGCAGGCGGCGGGAACGACATCCGGCTTTACCACAGATCTGGTTGATTTGAGCCGGTCGGCAACGTTTCGGACTTATGCCAGAGCCGGAAAGGGCGGGGTTGGTTTTATTGGCACCTCGTTAGGAGCTCCGGAAGGGGCAGCTATTTATATTGAGGATGGAAGGAACACCTGCTCGGGAAAATATATCTATAAGGTGTTTTATGAAGGAAGAAGGTGGACAATCTATGCCAGCGATGTTGTGGAACTGAAAGACACTGCATATAGCACGGCATATTATGCAACATTAAAGAGAGAAAAAAACGGCAAGAAAGTAAAGGCGAAAAAGACCGCTTTGATAGGAGATGTCATGGATCCCCTTCATTACTACAATATTTATGCAAAGCCAAAGGTAACGGATGAAAATTGCATTGCTACAGCTGCTGTCGGAGAAACGATATATGTCATCAGGGAAAACTACAATGAGAAATGGGCTGAGATTTTATGGGGTGGCGTTATTGGATATATTAAAAAGGATTGTCTTAATTATGCTGACAGTTATCTGTCAGATATAGGGATCAGGAGCCAGCAGGATATAAAGCAGGCGAAAAAAGCAGGGCTGACCTATCAGGGGATTTTGAAAGATTATGAAAAGGATCTGACAAAGAAGGAATTTTGCCGCCTTGCGGTCAACTGGTATACGGCAAGTGGTAACACGACTCCAAAGCAGAGTGCGAAATCACCTTTTACCGATACAAAGGATTCTTATGTTATTATGGCGTACCAGCTGGGGATTGTGAAAAGTACTTCCAATAAGAAATTCCGGCCGAATAAAATGCTGACATGCAATCAGTATAATACCCTGGTAAAAAAACTGCTTAACATTACAAAAAATTCAAAGGTGTACGAGTATATGAGTACCTATAGCTCAAATTCGACTTCGGTGGGATTTGGCATTTCAAGAGAAGAAGCACTGCGCAAATTTTACCGGTCATACAGAATGCTTCAGAAGAAAGACTATCTGGTCGGAGGCGATGACTGGCGTTATAGTGATGTCACGTATACCATTTCACCGGCAGATAATCCGGATGTTTGCCTGGATGTCTGGGAATGGTCGAATGCCGTTGGAGGAGAGATCGGATTATACGATAAAAAGGGCAGTAAGAATCAAAAATTCCTCATATACTATGTCAATGGCTTTACAACGATCAACAACTTATTTTCACAAAAAACGCTGGCTGGAACAACGAAAAAAGTGTATCAGGACAGAATTTGGTACAATTGTGAGAAACTGACCATTGAATACAATGATGATGGAACGGTATGCATCAAAAATGGGGACGGATTGTATCTGGATATTAAGGGTGGTGCTGCCGTCAGCGGTGCACATCTGATTTATGCACCAAAGTCAGGCAGCAGTTCCCAGAAATTTGTATTTCAATTGATTAAAAGCGAGACATAAAAATACTGCAGTGAAAAAATAAAATGTGGTTGCAACAACATATTCTTTTCCCATTTTTGTGTATAGTGTAACGGAAGAATGAAAAAACTGTTTGTAAGAGAGTCTATATAAATGGGAAAGGATAAAATCATGGAACACAACACACGGGTAGAACAGATCAAAACATATCTCGAGCGGCTGAGCGCCGGGGAAGAATTGGAAAAAGTAAGGGCGGATTTCGCAAAAGAATTTAAAGAGGTTGATCCGGCAGAGATTATGCAGGCGGAGCAGGAACTTCTGCAGGGTGGAACACCGCTTGAGACCGTGCAGAAATTGTGTGATGTCCATGCGGCACTGTTCCGCGGCGCAACGAGTGAGGAAAAAGTTGCCAACGCGGAAAAAGCGGTTGCGGCATCGGTAAAAGAGAAAAAGCTGGCGGCTACCGCGGCTTTAACCGGAATCACCGGACATCCGCTGCAGACGTTTACTCACGAAAATGAAGTGTTGGAAAACGTCATCCGGGAATGCAGGAACGAAATAGAGAAAACCAATACCCTTTCACCGGAGCTGTTTGGAAAGCTGCGGGAAGTTGCGATCCATTATGCAAAGAAAGGGGATCTTCTGTATCCGCATCTGAAAGTAAAATACGGGATCAGCGGCCCGTCGGATGTGATGTGGACAACCGATGATGAGATCAGGGATGAACTGGCAGCGCTGGCAAAGCAGCTGCCGGTTCAAAAGACGGAAGATCACTGGCTGGAACGTTTTCGCATTGTGTTGCAGCGCGTGGAGGATATGATCTACAAGGAAACCAATATTTTCTTCCCGAACTGTGCCCTGAATTTCACGGAGGAAGAGTGGTTTGGAATTTACCGTGATTCGAAAGATTATCTGGTCTGCTTTGGTGTGGAAAATGCGACATGGGAGGCGGCAGAGAAGTTTTTAAAGGAAAAATCAGAAGCCTTCGTTTCTAAGAAAATTATGGGAAAGAAAACAGATGAAATCATCATGCCGGGCGGGCACCTGACCGTTGCGCAGCTTACCGCAATGCTAAACACGATTCCGATGGAGATCACATTTGTCGATGAGGACAATATCAACCGCTTTTTCAATGAAGGACCAAAGGATTTCAAGCGTCCGGGCATGGCGATCGACCGCGAGGTATTTTCCTGCCATCCGCCGAAAGTTGAGCAGCAGGTGCGGCACATTATCGGGGAATTCCGGAAAGGAACGCTCGACAAAGTGCCGATCTGGATGGAGAAAAACGGAAAAACCATGCTGGTTACCTATATGGCGGTACGGGATGCCACAGGCACATATCTCGGGACCATGGAGCTGGTGCAGGATATGGGCTTTGCAAAAGAGCATTTCCTTTCCGACGTAAAAGCAAAAGAAGCAGCGCTGCGCGCAGGTATGGAAGATTAACTTATTTTTGTTTTTCCATATGATTTAATTCCGGAATCACGGTGGCAAGCATCGTGAGAAAGCACAGGCTTCCACCGATCACATTTGAGACCGGTTCCGCCATAAACACACCTCTTGTTCCCATGCCAAGTGCATATGGGAGCAGGTAGGTCAGCGGCACAACAATAAATACCTTACGAAGCAGGGAGAAAAAAATCGCCTGCTTCTTTTTATTTAATGATTTAAACGTGGTCTGTCCGATGTATTGCAGATCCATGAAAATAAATGCGGCAAAATAAAGTTTTAAGGCAGGAACCGCGTCTTTGATCAGCTCGCTGTCGGAACTGAAAATCCCGATAAGGAAATGCGGTGCAACGATAATGACCGACCACATGGCGGCGGTATACACAAAGATCATAACCGCCATTGTACCAATTGCCTGTTTTACACGCTTCGGGCGGCGGGCACCGTAATTGTAGCTTAAAATCGGTGAACTACCCTCATTCATGGCATAAATCGGCGTCTCGACAAGCTGCCGGACGCTGGAAATGATTGTCATCACGGAGATATAGATATCGCCTCCGGTCACGGAGAGTACGTTGTTGCAGCAGATGCTGACTAAACTGTTGGTAAGCTGCATGATAAATCCTGCGGTTCCGAGGCTTACGATGTTTTTGGCGGTTTCCATGCACTGGGAGAGTTCGTTTCTGGTCAGAAGCCTTACGTTAAGTTCTGAGCGTTTTTTCAGAAAATAGAGGACAAATGCCGCGGAGAGTGTCTGGGAAATCACCGTTGCAATGGCTGCACCCTGGATTCCAAGCGAAAAGACGAAGATGAAAACCGGATCGAGAATACAGTTTGCCACCGCGCCAATGGCAACGGATGTCATGCCGGTCGTGGCATATCCCTGTGCGTTGATAAACGAATTCATACCGGTAGCAATCATGGACGGAAGTGTGCCCACCAGATAGATCATCAGGTACGGGTATGCATAAACCAGGGCAGACTCGGAAGCGCCGAACAGACGCAGGATCGGGCGCGCAAACAAAAATCCAATGACCATTAAAACAATTGCGCCGCCGCAGACCATCGTATAGGAGGTATTCATAATTTCGGAAGCTTTCCGGGAATTATTTTCCCCCCGCCGGATGGAAAAAAGCGGAGCACCGCCGCTGCCGAACAGGTTGCTGAAAGCCGTGATGATCACAATAATCGGAAAACATAAGCCGACCGCGCCGAGAGCGGTTGTGCCGATATGCGGGATTCTTGCTATATAAATGCGGTCTATGATGTTGTAAAGCAGGCTTAAAAGCTGCGCCACCAGCATGGGAATCGCTGCGTTTAAGATGTTGCTTGGTATGGACCCATGTTCAAAATCAATTCGTTTCACAATCATTTCATTTCTTTCTTTTTCATTTTGACTTTCTGTTGACATTTAGTATACCATAGATTAACATATATGAAAAATATTACTTTTATGAATTAACTAAACAAAAAATGTATGGAGAGAAGCTATGGATGTAAAACAACTGGAATACTTCCGGGCAATTGTGGATGCTGGTACGATCAGCGGTGCGGCGCGAGTTCTCCACATGACACAGCCGCCGCTGAGTTATCAGGTCAAGATGCTCGAAGAAGAACTTCAAGTGCAGCTTTTTTTGCGGGGCACCAAAAAGATTACATTAACGGAAGCAGGAAAAACACTGTATGACAGGGCGGGCAGTCTTCTTACCATGGCGGATATTACCAAGCGGGAAGTCATAAAGGCAAGCCAGGCGGCAACAATCCACATCGGATTTACGCCGTCCACGGTTTCTATGATGTCCGATTACCTGATCCGTTTTTCCACGTCGCATCCGGATATTCGTTTTGATATCCATGAGGGATCGACATTTACGCTGCGGGAGCAGTTGGAAAACGGCGTGGTCGATATCACGACACTCCGGACACCGATTGTGCTCAAAGGATGTGAGAGCAGGACTTTGATGCAGGAAAAGCTGCTTGCAATGGCGGCTGCAGGGAACCCAGTTTTAGAAAAAAACGAAGATGGGATCACGCTCGAGGAACTGTCAGAGCAGAAACTGATCCTGTCCCACCGCTACCGCAGTTATCTGTTGTCCGCGTTCGAAAAAAAGGGGCTTTTGTGTGATATTTATTGTGAGTGTGAGGATGCCAGAACAGCGATGACCATGGCGGAAAAAGGGCTTGGAATCGCCATTCTTCCGGCTTCTATGCACAAGTTGTCGGATCAGATGAAGTCCTGTGATATTCTGGATGCGGATCTTACGACGGAACTTCTTCTCGCGTGGCGCAAAGGACGCATGCCGGAGGAAGTAAAAGCGTTTCTTGAAATGTGGAAGTAGATATTTAGCATATGGAGGTAGAACAATGACGAAAGAAGAAAAAATTAAACGTTTTGAAAGGTTGAACAAGGAGGTTGTGCCGGGGCAGATTGTGTGCGCAGGATCTTCCCTCATGGAGATGTTTCCGGTGGAAGAACTGGTCAGGGAAAAGCAGATCCATATGACCATCTATAACCGCGGAGTCGGTGGATTTATCACGGATGAACTGCTTGAAAATATCGACACCTGTATCCTGGATTTAAAACCATCGAAATTATTTATCAATATCGGGACCAACGATCTGAGCAATCCGGATATTCCGATCGCGCAGATGATTGATCACTACGATCAGATCCTGTGTCAGGTGAAAGCTGCTCTGCCGGATGTAAAGCTGTATCTCATGGCATATTATCCAATCAATTACGATGCTGCAACCGAGGAGATGAAGCCCTGCCTTCTTGTGCGCACCAACCAAAAGATCGCTGAAGCAAACGCGGCTGTCAAAAAACTGGCCGAAAAACATCACGCAAAATACATGGATATCAATGACCCGCTGAAGGATGAAAACGGAAATCTTAAGGCTGAATATACGATTGAGGGCATGCATATAAAGGAAGAAGGGTATCGGGCGATTTTCCCGAAATTTATCCGGTATGCCATGGAATAATATTCGTGAAAAAACATGGCGTTTGTGGTATGCTGGAGACAGAAATTAACTACGACAAAGAGACAAAAACACATAAGTGTGTGATTGGGCAATTAACAAAAAAGACTGACAGGAGGAAACCAAAATGAGCAACGTATTAGAAGAAATGAAAACCAGAAGAAGCATCCGAAAATTCAAACCGGATGCCATCCCACAGGAAATTTTAGACCAGATCATCGAAGCGGGAACCTATGCGGCAAACGGCAGGGGTGCACAGAATGTCATCATCATTCAGGTGACAAACAAGGAGAAGCGCGATGAAATCGCAAAGAAAAATGCAGAAATCATGGGAAGTGAGGGTGATCCGTTTTACGGCGCACCGGCAATGCTCATCGTTTTAGGAAAAAAAGACTGGCCGACACATGTTTATGACGGCAGTCTTGTGATGGGAAACCTGATGCTTGCAGCCCATGATCTGGGAATCGGCAGCTGCTGGATTCACCGCGCGAAAGAGGAATTTGAAAGCAGCTGGGGCAGGGAACTGCTTGCATCCCTTGGGATTGAGGATGAATATGAGGGAATCGGACACTGTGCGCTCGGCTATGTGGACGGGGATTATCCGGATGTTATTCCAAGAAAAGAAAACCGCGTATTCTATATCAGATAGGGCGGAACTGCCATGAGAGAAGAGTATCGCGTTTATTATGAAAATTATGAAGAACTGGCCCAAGGAGAACCTGGTGCAGAGATTCCTTTGCAAAAGGATATTGTGTGGGAAAATAAAAATTCCCAGAGTGAACGATGGAAAGCATTGTCGGTTTTTGCCTGTCCACAGGGGCTGGTACTGGAACTGGCAAAGCAGGTGGCATCAAAACAGTACCTTGCGTTTTATGAGAAATGGAAAGAGGCGGACGAAGACCGGCTTACGGATCGGCAGCTGTCGCAGATTGAGGAAGAATCCCCACTTGGTGAATGCCCGGCAGTGTTGCTTACCTGTAATGGGGAGGAACTGCAAAGTGACGGAACCATGGGGATGGCCTGGTATCCGTCAGACATTCTGGAAAAGCTGGAATGGGAACAGGATCCGGAGGCAGAAGCCTGCAGGCAGCATTATGGTTTAGATCCTGCATACCTCTGGTGGATCGGGCGTTTTCATTTTATGTGGAAGCAGCCGGTAGCTGCCAGTAAGATACAAAACCTTGTGCTGACATTGCAGGCTGAAGAAAAAAGAATCTATGGAGAAGAAAGTTTTATTCTTCGCACAGGCGATCAGATCCGTTTTTCACATCCGGTCACAGGGCAAACCTACCGGCTGGATGTGCTGGAAATAGCAGAGGAAGAAATACCGGCAGAACGGATGCCGGACAATGATATGTGTTACCCACGTTTTGCGCAGAGCATGCGCTACAAACTGACACCCGATGATCCGGCCGTTTCTCTTGAGGACGATTCCCCGGCAGAAAGAATTTATAAAAAGAATCCGAACGGTTCCCAAAGCGAAGTGAGTGGGGCGATTTCATTTTTTCTTATGGGGAAATTGAAACCAGAGAAGCAGAACCGTCTGACAACCGGAAATCTGCATTATGCCCCGGTTACGGAGACCGCGTGGATTCCGGTATTTAAGGTGAAACGAAAGGAAGACATTACGGTCGAAGCGATGCCCGGACACAAAAATTAAGGTAGAAGGACAAACGCCGGATTGCGAATAACGAAAAAAGGAGATAAAAAATATGCCTTGTACAACGATATTAGTAGGAAAAAATGCAACCTATGATGGTTCAACCATGATTGCGAGAAATGATGATGCGGGTGGAAATGATCACTTTACGCCAAAGAAAATGATCGTGGTGCAGTCAAAGGAGCAGCCACGTGTATACAAAGCGGTACTTTCTTCTGTAGAAATTCCGCTTCCAGAAAATCCACTTTGCTATACAGCTATGCCAAATGCGGTGGAAGGAAAGGGAGTCTGGGGCGCGTGTGGAGTCAATGAGGCGCGGACCGGAATGACGGCAACCGAGACGATCACATCCAATCCACGTGTACTCGGTGCAGATCCACTGGTGGAAAACGGGATTGGAGAGGAAGATATTGTATCGTTAGTACTTCCTTATATCCACAATGCAAGAGAGGGTGTTCAGCGGCTGGGAGAACTTCTGGAAACCTATGGTACTTATGAAATGAATGGAATTGCCTTTTCCGATCAGAATGAAATCTGGTGGATGGAGACCATTGGCGGACATCACTGGATTGCACGCCGTGTGCCGGATGATGCGTATGTGGTTATGCCAAATCAGCTTGGAATTGATGCATTTGATCTGGATGATGCATTTACCATGCAGGAAAATCATATGTGTTCTGCAGATATGCGGGAGTTTATTGCGAATAATCACCTGAATCTTTCCATGGATGGCACTCTAAATCCGCGCGAAGCTTTTGGCAGCCATGACGATGCAGATCATGTGTACAATACACCGCGTGCGTGGTATATGCTGCGCTGCCTGAATCCACACACATACAACTGGGATGGACCGGATGCGGATTTTACACCGGAGTCCGATGATCTGCCATGGACATTGGTACCGGAGCGCAAGATTACGGTGGAAGATGTGAAATATGTGCTTTCTTCGCATTATCAGGGAACACCTTACGATCCATATGGAGCGTATGGAGATCCGGGGCAGCGCGGCATGTATCGTTCCATCGGTATCAACCGCAATGATTTTGTTGGTCTGGTACATATCCGCCCGGAGCATGGAGAGGATGCCAATGTACTGGAGTGGGTTGCATATGGCTCCAATGCTTTTAATGCCATGGTGCCGTTTTATGCGCAGGTGGAGGAAACTCCGGAATATGTGGCCAATACGACAGCAGAAGTTTCTACAGATAATTTTTACTGGGTAAGCCGGATGATTGGTGCGATGGCAGATGCCTCTTATAAGAAATCGGTGTTCCATGTCGAGCGGTATCAGGAGAAAGTGCTGTCTAAAGGACATGAGATTATCAATCATTATGATAAACTGCTGGAAAAAGAAACCGACGCAGGAAAGCGCATGGCACTTAAGACAGAAGCAAACAATGCGGTGGCAGATATGGTAAAAAAAGAAGCCGCCGATACACTCGATAAAGTTCTGTTTGAACTGTGTGGACAGATGAAGAATGCATTTGCCCGTTCCGATGCTTAACGCATCAGTTTCCGCCGCAGAAGCAGATATGCCGTGATCATAGCCGTACCGGTCAGTACCCAGGAGATCGGATAGATAATCATAACAACCCAGAATTCATGTACAGCACGGCAGACGGTGTTGATCCAGATGAGGCGCAGCACGCAGGAGCCGACCACGGTGATCAGAGCCGGTGTCAGGGAATGGCCAAAGCCACGCATGGCACCGCCGCTGATCTCGTAAGTGGAGGTCAGAAGTTCCAGTGTGGTGACGATCAGAAGGCGCTGTACGGCAAAAGTCAGGACATTCGGATCGGTTGTGTACAGGCGAAGGAAAAAGTCCCGGCCAAGTACAAAAATACCGGATAACAGGCCACAGAATATCACGGAAAAAATCATGCAGAGACGGTATACTTTTTTGCACCGCTGAAAATCCCCGGCACCGTAATTCTGGCTCGTAAAAGTAACGGTAGTCTGGGCAAATGCGTTTACCATAAAATACGCAAAAAATTCAAAGTTCAGTGCAGCTGCAGATCCTGCGATAGCGTTTGATCCAAAACTGTTAATCATGCTCTGGATGCAGACGTTGGCAAGGGAAAAGACCATGCCCTGCAGACCGGCAGGAACGCCAATGATCAGGATTTTTTTCAGTTCGCCCCAGTCAATGGACAAGCCACAGAGTCTGACACGGATTGGTTCCTGTTCATGCAGTAAAATATAAAACAGAATACCGGAACTTACAATATTAGAAACAACGGTGGCAATTGCGACACCGGATACTCCCAGATGAAATACAATGACAAGAATCAGGTTCAGTCCGGTATTAATGATTCCGGCGGCAATCAGGGCATACAGCGGGCGGCGGCTGTCACCGATGCTGCGCAGGATTGAGGAACTGAAATCATAAAGCATGATAAATGGCATGCCGAGAAAATAGATCCGCAGATATAAAACTGCCAGATCGATAACATCTTTTGGAGTTCCCATCAGTGTCAGTACCGGTCTGGCAATGAACTGCCCCAGTACAAGCACGAAAATGCCGCTGCATAAAGCGACAACGATGGCGGTGTGAATTGCCGCTTTTACATGTTCTTCGGCTTTCTGTCCGATGTAGCGGGAAATAATTACGTTGGAACCGAGCGAAATTCCGATGAACAGATTAATCATCAGTGCGATGAGCGAACTGTTGCTTCCCACGGCCGCCAATGCGCGGCTGCTTGCAAAACGGCCGACCACTGCGGTATCCACAGAATTAAAAAGCTGTTGCAAAATGCTGCTGGCAGCCAGCGGCAGGGCGAAAATCAGTAATTTATTCCATAGAGATCCATGTGTCATATCAATTGTATTTTTCTTTTGCATATTCATAGTGAAACAAATCCCCTCTTTAATAAGTACAGATGATTATAATCCCGGGAAATCAGAAAATCAATAGTAACAAAACAAACAAAATTTTGCATGGAGTTTACATGCCTTTCCCTTAAAACTTACGAATATCCGATAGGATGAATAAGAACATACAAAAAAAGTGTAAATTTTTTGTAAATGCAATAGATAGAGGAAAATAAATGAATGGAACAAAATTTCAGAAATAAGGAAAAAGATGGAGCATTGCTACATGCAACGGACTGGAAATCACAAATGCAAATGGTTTATGCAGTTGCAACAAACGCGGAACAGAAAGTAGCAGATTTTTTGCTTACACAGGGGGAGATACTGGAACAGATGACTTTGCGTGATGTAGCGTCAGGAGCGGGGGTCGGACAGCCTACCGTTGTCCGGGTGCTGAAAAAGGCTGGTTTTGATGGATGGAATGATTTCCTTCATGTGGTATGGAAAGGAAAAATGACACTTGATGAAAATTCAAAAAGCCAACTGCCAGCAGCTTTGGCATGTATGCAGACCGATATAGCCGTAATACAGGAGATGGCGCAGCATCTGAAACTGAAGGAGATGAAAAAGCTTGCGACAGTCATAAAGAAAGCACACCTGATTGATATATACGGAACGGACAATTCCGCGGGAGCTGCATCGGAATTATCCGGGAAATTACTGCATATGGGGCTGCCGAGCAGAAATTATTCCGATCTGTTTTACCAGAAAGTCAGTGCCGGACATCTGGAGGCGAAAGATGTAGCAATTGGTTTTTCTATGTCAGGAGAAACGGAAGCAGTTGTGGATGCACTGCTTGCAGCAAAACAGAGCCAGGCAGTGACCGTAGCGGTGACAGCAGATATTACGTCTACACTGACAAAGTATGCGGATTTTGTATTTTATACGCCAACATTTGTACAGAGTGAGGCAAGCCGCTGGATTTCCTCGCGAATTACGCAGACGGTTTTTGTGGATGCCCTCTGTATGACATTACTGGAAAGTGATACCGGTTATTTCAATAAAAATCTGCACCAGTCAACGAGTGAATTTGAAAAAGATGTGTTAAATCAGGAAATGTGGAGCATTGCTCCGTAAAATATTTTTTACATAGTATTTGTAAAATTTCACTTACATTTTTTTTACGGAAAATTGATAGAACGGGAAAAAACATTATGTTAAGATTCAAAACGTTCGCAGGACAGACAACAAAAAAGAAATGAGGAATGGTTTTGAAGAAAAAATTTGACTGGAAAAAATGGTGCAGTGTAATGACATTTGTCGTACCGGCACTGATACCGTTGACGGTATTTTGGATTTATCCAATATTGCGTTCAATGCTTTTAAGTTTAACAGATTGGGACTATATGTCACCAAGTTATTCTTTTGTCGGGCTTTCAAATTATGTGGCTCTTTTTAAAGATACAAGATTCTACAGTGCATTGTGGAATACATTTGTATTTGGCATAGGAACGGTGATCCCGACCATTATTGGAGGAATGATTTTAGCACTTTTGTTACAGAAAGCATTCCGGGGGGATGGTATTTTTAAATTTATATTATTTTCCCCATGGATTACCCCAACGGTTGCAATTTCAATAGTATGGACATGGATTTATGAACCGGATGTAGGAATTGCCAATCATGTGTTGAAATTTTTCCATCTTCCGGCATTGCAATGGATCAACAGTTCCAGCACTGCAATGCTTGCTGTGATTATTGTAACTGTATGGAAAAGTCTTGGGTATGCAATGATCTTTTATATCACTGCCTTAGAAAAGGTTCCAAAGGAACTGTATGAGGCAAATGCACTTGATGGGGCAAACAGCTGGCAGAGATTTCGGGATGTGACGCTTCCATGTATCTCTCCGACAACCTTCTTTCTCGTAATCATTACTATGGTAAATTCATTACAGGCATATGATCAAATCCAGATTCTGACACAGGGAGGTCCTTCTGGAAGTACACGGACACTTTTATATATGTATTATCAGCTTGGCTTTGAGGAATTTAACATGGGACAGGCAACTGCAGTTGCTATGATATTGATTTTAATCACCGTTATGTTGTCACTTATCCAGTTTGTGGTATCAAAAAAGTGGGTACATTATTAAATCAGTGGAAAAGAAAGAGGTATGAAATGGAACAGTTAGAACAATGGAAGAAAAGAGGAAGCCTGTTGATACGTTTTATCCTTTTAGCAATTACAGGAATTTTTACAGCGTTTCCTTTTTTCTGGATGATTGTCAGCGCATTAAAGACGAAAAGTGAAATTATGGATACGGCTGTATTTTTCCCGAAAGAGGCACAATGGGGAAATTTTATATCTATTTTTACAGATTCTCCATTGCTGCACTATATCGGAAACAGTTTGTTTGTGTCATTTGTGACGCTTGTGCTGCAACTTTTGCTTGGAGCATTGATTGCATATGCCATTGTTTTTATGAAATTTAAAGGAAGAAATGTATTGTTTGCACTCATTATGGGAACATATATGCTTCCAGTAGCGGCAACATATATTCCATCCTACATCATTTTGGCAAAACTGAATCTGCTCAATACATTTACCGGACTTATTATTTCAAACGCTGTCAGCATTTTTGGAATTTTCCTGTTGCGGCAGGCATTTATGCAGGTGCCGGTAGGAGTTATTGAGGCAGCAAGAATTGATGGGGCATCCCACTGGAAAATCTTATGGCATGTAGTGGCCCCAATGACAAAATCATCATTTATTACCTTTGGGCTGATGAGCTTTATCAGCTGTTATAACAATTATATGTGGCCATCGCTGATTACAGATGACCCTGAAAAAAGCCTTGTTTCGCAGGGATTACGGCGCTTTTTTATTGAAGGGGGCGCATACGGAACCGAGTGGCCGAAAGTGATGGCAGGAAGTGCGGTGATTGTCATTCCGCTTTTGCTTCTGTTTGCGTTTACACAGAAGTGGTTCATTAATGGCATCGGTGGAGATACCGGTATGAAGGGATAAATTCCCATGACATACAAGTAATGTGCACAATTACAAAGCAGCAAAAAGAAAAAGAAATTAATTTTTAGAAAGAGGTCAAAAATGAAGAAAAAAATAGTAGTAACTTTGCTTTCTTTGACAATGGCAGTAGGATTACTGGCAGGATGTGGAAGCACAACAGGGGAATCAAGCCAGAGTAAGGGCAGCAGCGAAAACAATCAGGGAACCGTAGAACTGGATTTCTGGTTTTCTGGTGGAAAAACAGCTGTGAATGTATTGCAGGATACGGTAGATGAATTTAACAAGTCACAGACTAAGTATCATATTAATACCGTGACGCAGGCAGATTATGACGAGACATATGAAAAGCTGCAGGCAGGAATTGCCGGAAATAAAGCTCCGGATGTTGCACTTCTGGATGTGGATAAAGCAAGAAATCTTTCTGAGAAGGATCTGGTTGCAGACATTCAGCCGTATGTAGATGCAGACAGTAATTTTGATAAAGATGATTATCTGCAGGTTTTCTGGAATCAGGGATATGACACAAATGGAAAGCTGTTTGCATTTCCGGCATATGGAACTACGCAGATCATGTATTACAATATCAAGGCATTTAAGGATGCAGGAATTAATGCAGATGATATTAAAACATGGCAGGATCTGGAATCCGCGGCAACAAAGATTCATGAAAACAATCCGGACATGGCAGGCTGGGAGCCGATGTGGGGCAAGGGAAATATGATTGATGCAGCACTGGGAAATGGTGGAAAGGTGCTGAGTGATGATGGAAAAACGGTTACGATCAACTCCAAAGAGTGGGTTGAAGTATGGGAGAGTTTCCGTAAATGGATTCATGATGACAAGATTATGAAAATTCATTCCGGTGGGCAGGGATGGGAATACTGGTATAAAACCATTGATGATGTACTTGCAGATAAAGCAGGTGGTTACACAGGCTCCTCCGGGGATCAGGCGGATCTTGATTTTACAAAAGTGGCAGCAATGGAACAGCCAGGATGGGGCAGTAATCAGTCAGCTCCGACAGCAGATGCACTTCAGCTTGTCATGCTGCAGAATTCTTCGGATCAGGAGAAACAGGGTGTCTATGAATTTATGAAATATTTTACAAGTCCGGAGAATCAGGCAAACTGGTCTATGAATACCGGCTATGTGGCTGTCCGTAATTCTACGCAGGATGTAGAGTCCTTTAAGGAATACACCAAGGATCATCCACAGGCACTGGTGCCATTGCAGCAGGCTTCCCATGGTTCCATACTTCCGGCTGATCCGACTGGAGGAAAAATATGGGATGCCTTAACGGTTGCAGCAGATCAGGTAGAAATTGAAGGAAAATCTGCACAGGAAGCACTGGATCAGGCACAGAAGACAGCACAGGACGCGTTGGATGCGTTGAAATAAAAGTGATGAAAAAAAGAATTACATGGAGCATTGACCGGGCATCAGAAAATATACTGTGGCAAGATGTCCGGTTGGAAAAAGAGGAAAAGAAGGTGTATTTTAAGATACACTTTCCACAGGAATTTACATACGGAAGCTATTTGGTGGTTGTGGATGCTTATAAGCATCTGAGGCTTCAGAAACTGCTGGGATACGGAGAACAGAATCTTTGTATTGCAGATTTACCGGAAATGACCTCTGTAGGGGGAATTGCCGGTGAAATTCCAGAAGGAACATGGCGCATCGGGTTGGGTATTTTTACAGAGTATCTCGCCCGATATGATGGGAAAATTCCAGTGAAAGTGGAACTGGAAATCACAACAGAAACCGGTGTCGTTACCCAGTCAGTTGGTGAACATGTCTGGATAAGCGATGATGGAAAACTGACATTAGATGCATATGATTGGAATCTATGCAGGCAAAAGGGGACGCGCTGGTATAAGGGCGATTTTCACACTCACACCCGGCTTTCCGATGGAAAAGAGACAGTAGAGGGAGCCATGAAGCTGGCAAAGCAGATGGAACTGGATTTTTATGTACCAACAGAGCATAATCTGGTTCACACCGGTTGGGTAGAGACAAGTGTCCTGCCAATTCCGGGAATTGAGATTACAACAGACCTTGGGCATTGCAATTTTTTTGGAATTACGTCATATCCGTCAAAAATTATGGATATTATGCAGCATATGGGGCAGAAATCGCTGGAACAGGATTTGTTGCATCAGATTGCAGAAGCAAAACAAAAGGGGTGGCTGCTCAGTATTAATCATCCATTTTTGCATATCTGGAAATGGCTTTGTCGGGAAATAAAACTGGAGGATCTGGATTGTCTGGAAATCGTCAATGATCCGACCTATACGTATGCCAGAGAGTCCAATGATAAGGCAATCTGTTTTCTGGATCTGCTCTGGAGTGACGGATATAAAATCTGTGGTGTCGGAGGTAGTGATGCGCATAATTTGCCGGAAGAACGTTATCCAGGTGCAGATCTTCCATCCATTGTCGGAGATCCGGGAACCTATGTATACGCAGATGCATGCAGCCCACAGAAAATTTTACAGGCAGTCCGGGAAAGACATGTATGTGTTTCGCGTTTTTGCAGTGTAGAAATATCTGCTGATGATGGAAATACACAATTGCTTCCGGGAGATGAAATGAAAGCAGCGGAAACAGAGGCTGTGATCCGGTTATATGGAGATATAGAACATCCGGTTATTACGGTTGTCCGGTATGATGAAATAGAAGGCATACAAAAGGAGCCGGTTACAGTGACACAAAAGGATGGTAGATGCGAGGGCCACTATAAATATTACGTAAAGGGAGAATATTGGCAGTGGTTCCGGTTTGAAGTACGAGATCCTTCAGGACAGTTTCTTGCATACAGCAACCCTTTATATTATGGAAAAAAGGAGCATCGGCTGACCAGTTATGGGGATGCACTGGACAAGCTGGAACAAAAAGATGCAGATTAAGGGAATATTATTTGATAAAGATGGAACATTGATTGATTTTCAGTCGCTTTGGCTGCAGGCGGCGAATGAGGTTACGGATTTGCTCATCCGTATTAATGGGCTGGAAAAGTCACTGGGAAAAAGAAATTTTATATTAGAAGCGATGGGGATAAAAGATGGAAAGGTTATTCCTGACGGACCACTTGCTTATCAGACGTACACGGAGATAGGAGAAGCCGTTCATGCAGCATTGCATAAGCAGGGGGATGAGGTAGATCCGGTTCTGATTGCAGAGCAGCTGTCGGTTTTGTTTGAAAGTGTTACGGCAAGAGACGATTTTGAATATCGGGAAATAGTTCCGCTTCGTCCCTTGTTTGAGGTTTTACGTAGAATGCAAATAAAAATTGGACTGGCAACAGCAGATACGGCTACATCGGTTCGACGGTGTTTTCAAAAACTTGGTATTTTAGAAATGTTTGATTTCCTTGGATGTGACGATGGAAAATTAAAACCGAAACCGGAAAAAGATATGTTTGAAAAGTTTCGAGGAAAATTTAGAATGCAGCCACAGGAAATTCTGGTAGTTGGGGATACAAAGAATGATATGATATTTGCACATATGTGTGGCGGTACAGGAATCGGAGTACTGAGCGGTCTTGCAAAAAAAGAAGATTTTGCGGGAGAAGCGGATGAAATATTAACATCCATTGGAGAACTTCCGGCATATCTGGAAAGGAATTAAAGATGGCGGCAATTGAACTTAGGCATGTATATAAATATTATGAAGATGGAGTGGCAGCAGTACAGGATTTTAACCTGGAAATTGAAAAGCAGGAATTTGTTGTTTTTGTCGGACCATCCGGATGCGGAAAATCAACAACACTCCGTATGATAGCCGGGCTGGAAGAAATTTCCGATGGCAAACTGCTGATGGATGGAAAGCTGGTAAACCATGTAAAGGCAAATAAGAGAGATGTAGCAATGGTATTTCAGAATTATGCGCTTTATCCGCATATGTCGGTTTATGATAATATTGCTTATAGTTTAAAATTGAATCATCAGTCCAGGTCACAGATCCGGGAGGAAGTTATGCGTGTAGCACAAATTCTTGATATCGTGCAGATCCTTGAACGGAAACCAGGGGAACTTTCCGGCGGGCAGAAACAAAGAGTAGCGATCGGACGTGCAATGGTCCGGAAACCGAAAGTATTTTTAATGGATGAACCACTTTCCAATCTGGATGCAAAACTACGTGGAAAAATGCGTGCAGAAATCAGTGAATTGTATCGGATGCTGCAGACAACCTTTATTTATGTGACGCATGACCAGATAGAAGCAATGACACTTGGAACAAAAATTGTTGTCATGAAGGAAGGTATCGTACAGCAGATCGCAACACCAAAGGAACTTTATCAGCATCCGGCAAATGTGTTTGTGGCACAGTTTATTGGCACTCCACAGATGAATCTGTTTTGTGGGAAGATCTGTTTTCGGGAAAATCGGTATCTGCTGGTAATTGATGATTATGAAATTCCATTATATGAAGAACAGGGACAATATTTCTATAATAAATTTTATATTGGAGAAGAAGTTCTTGTCGGAGTACGTCCAGAAGATGTGCAGGTAAACCGAGCCACAGAAAAGGGGCTGGCATTACCGCTTGCAGCCTATGAACTTCTCGGGGGAGAAAAAAACTATTTTTTCCAATATGGAAATGAAAGAATAGCGGCAGTTGTGAAAAATGAGGAAATCCCAGAGACTGGAGCCGTTTACCGCCTGCAATTTTTACCACAAAAATTGCATTTTTTTGACAAAAAAACGCAGGAGCGAATCTGACAAGATTTCGAAAAAAGTAAGTTATAATAAAAAATTGTATTGACATTTCAAAAAGAGAGTGCTATGTTTTTTGTTAACAAAGAGTGACAGAACAAATGCATGGAACAGAATACGATCATCGGAAAAGGAGCACATCGCATGGGAGTTCCGCTTATGCGGAAGCGATGTACGCAGGTGATGCAGCTTGGCTGCACCACAGAGCTTTCTTCAGAGAACTGCCGGAAGGTGCGAGGCAGTGAAAGGTTCGGATGACCATCCTCTGTGAGCAGTGTGTTGAATTCCCGCGTGGGACATTAGGCATCACCGGTTTTCTACCGTTACGAAGAACCTTATTACTGATGGGAGTTTGCAGTGATGAGAGTGAGCGGTCGTTTGATACGGCAAATAAAGTGGTAACGCGGAAGCATAAAATAAGCCTTCGTCTTTATATACTGTAACAGGTATATGGGACGGAGGCTTTTTAAATTCTTGTTCCTGTCTCTTTGCAAATATTTAAGAAGGGAGTCGCCAACAGGCGAAAAAACAATGAATGGTTTAGTTATCGTATTAATTGCAATTGTGGTACTTGGTGCCGGCTATCTGTTATACGGACGCTGGCTTGCCAACAAATGGGGGCTGGATCCGAAAGCAAAAACTCCGGCTTATACGCATGAAGATGGACAGGATTATGTTCCTTCCTCCAAACTGACAGTGTTTGCCCATCAGTTTTCTTCCATTGCAGGTGCGGGACCTGTCACCGGACCGATCCTGGCATCCGTATTCGGCTGGGTGCCGGTATTGTTATGGCTGCTGATTGGAGGTCTGTTTTTCGGAGCCGTGCAGGATTTTGGAGCATTGTATGCATCTGTTAAGAATGAAGGAAAATCGATGGGAATGATCATCGAAAAATACATTGGCAGAACCGGACGGAAATTATTTATGCTGTTCTGCTGGCTGTTTACACTGCTTGTTATGGCAGCATTTACCGATATGGTTGCCGGAACATTTGTCGGAAAAGGTGTCGAGGGAATGACAGAGGCAACAAGCTATGCCAATTCCGCTGCAGCATCGATTTCCATGTTGTTTATCGTCGTAGCAATCATTTTTGGTCTGATCCAGAAAAAAGTCGGAAAGATGAAAGAGTGGGTGCGCGCCGTTGTCGCAATCGCTCTGTTGGTTGTTATGTTTGTCATTGGTATGAAACTTCCAATGTATGCAACAAAGACAGCCTGGATCTACATTGTAATGGCTTACCTGTTCCTTGCATCGGTTATGCCGATGTGGCTGCTCATGGAGCCGCGTGATTACATGACCACTTTCATGCTGCTGGGCATGATCATTGGTGCGGTTGTCGGTGTCATTGCCGAGCATCCGACCATGAAGCTGAATGCATTTAGCGGATTTAATGTAGATGGCAGTTATCTGTTCCCTACCTTATTTGTAACGATTGCCTGTGGTGCGGTATCCGGATTCCACAGTCTGGTTTCTTCCGGAACATCATCAAAGACCATCAGTAATGAGAAAGATATGCCGATGGTCGGTTATGGTGCCATGGTGGTAGAGTCACTGCTCGGAGTCATTGCACTGGTTGTTGTTGGTGCGGTTGCCGTAAACGGAACAAAGCCGGAGGGTACTCCGTTTTCTATTTTCTCTGCTGGTGTTGCAGGATTTTTCGAAAAATTCGGTATTCCGGTACAGGTTGCTACCGTATTTATGACGATGTGTGTATCTGCACTGGCACTGACCTCTCTCGATTCTGTTGCACGGATCGGACGTATGTCGTTTCAGGAGCTGTTTTACGGAGATACTACTGACACTTCCAAGATGCCGGGCTGGCAGAAAGTTCTGACCAATAAATATTTTGCAACAATTATTACCTTATTCTTTGGTTATTTACTGACTCTTGGCGGATACAATAATATCTGGCCACTGTTTGGTTCTGCGAACCAGCTGCTTGCAGCACTTGTACTGATTGCACTTGCGGTATTCTTAAAGACAACCGGAAGAACCGGCTGGACACTTTACATACCGATGTTTGTTATGCTGGCAGTTACGTTTACCGCACTGATCCAGAAGACCATTGCACTGGTTTCCAATATTGCCGGTGGTCAGGCAACTTTCCTGGTAGACGGTCTGCAGTTTATCGTGGCTATTCTTCTGATGGTTCTCGGTGTGCTGGTTGCATTCAGCTGTCTGAAGAAACTGTTTACTGCAAAGAAGCAGGAAGCATAAGCTATTTGTTCTGTTTTCTCCATTCCCGCGGAGAAACACCATAAATGTTTTTAAATGCACGGGAAAAATGAAGCTGATTTTCGTATCCGACAGCAGAGCCGACATCTGCAATGGATAAGGAAGTCAGCTTTAATAATTCCGTAGCCTTTACCATGCGGTAGTTCATAAGAAATTCCTGTGGGGAGCGACCGGTCGAGTTGCGGAAGATTTTTCCGAAATAACTCCGGTTGATGCCACATACCGCAGCGATATCTTCAATCGAAATAGTATTCTGAAAATTCTGTTCCATATAATTGATCGCTTCTTTTATATAATAATCACTCATGCGCCCGCTGGAGACCAGCGTTGCTGATTTTGCCGACTGCAGCAGATAATCCAAAAACAGATACAGATGCCCGATCAGATGGAAGGAGGATTCCTGCGGATGATTGACGATATAAAGCATTTCATCGGCAAGTTTTTCCCGTAATTCTTTGGAATGGGAATGATAAACGGGCGCGTCTTTGCACAAATCTGTGACACTTAAAGCCTCTTTTACACGTAAGCCGTCAAATTCGATCCATATATATTCCCATGGAAGCTGTTCATCGGCAATGTAAGTATTGATCTGCCCCGGGAAAATCATAAATCCCTGTCCGCTTTTTACGGAATAGGTCTGTGTATCCCCTTTTGCATTGTCTGCCATAAGCGTTCCGGTTCCGGAAAGAATGTAGTGAAACAGATAGTGGTTGCGTGTTGCAGGTCCGAAAGAATGACCGGGATCACACTGTTCGTATCCAAACTGATACATGCACAGATCAATAAAATTTTCATTTGGAAAAATATTAAAAAATGTATTACTCATAAAACACTCCGTATATACCAAAATGCGATATTAGTATCTATTATAGCACAAAATATTGCATTTAGGTATAAAATTAAAAAAATGTGGGTATTTAAGGACGCATAAAGGTATGTTATAATCAAATTATCAAAAAGACAAGCGGATATATTTAAGAAAAGGAGAGAGGAATATGGCAAAAAGGAATATTTTCCGTGGTCTTGCGGCTGTGCTTGCACTTGGCATGTGCATGACAGGACTCGCTGGATGCGGAAGCGAAAAAAGGGCGGATGGAAAAACGGAGATTGAAGTGGTTTCCTACAAACCAGAAGCAGTTAAGGCATTTGAAAAAATTGAAAAGCGGTTCAATGAAACACATGATGACATTCATTTGACGATTTCATCTCCAAATGAAGCAATGACCATTTTAAAGACACGTTTTATCCGGGAGGATTATCCGGACATCATCGCAATCGGAGGAGATATCAACTACTCCAATTTTTTAGATGCAGACCTGTTTGAAGATATTTCCGGTCTGGATGAAGTTCAGACCGTAAAACAGGCATATCTGGATATGGATAAGGAACTGGAGTTTATTCCAAAAGATGGCACATACGCACTTCCATATGTGGCAAATGCAGCAGGAATTTTATATAACAAAGATCTGTTTGAGGAAAATGGCTGGAAAGTTCCGACCACCTGGCAGGAATTTACGGCACTGTGTGATGAAATAAAACAAAGCGGAACACTTCCGCTGTATCTGGGTTTTAAAGATACCTGGACCTGTCTGGCTCCGTGGAATGCGCTGGCAGTCGGACTTACCGATTCGGATACCTGCAATCAGGTAAATATGGGAAATACCACATTTTCCGATACGTATGGACCGGTAGCAGAAAAGATGCGTGCGCTTTTGGATTACGCCGAAAAAAATCCGTATGCATATGGTTATAACGATGCCTGTACGGCATTTGCCCGCGGGGAATCAGCCATGTATCCGATTGGAAGCTATGCGATCCCGCAGATCAAATCGGTCAATCCGGATATGAATATCGGTTCTTTTACATTTCCTGCAAATGATAACGAATCAGACAATGTATTAAATTCAGGAATTGATCTGCAGTTTTCCGTAATGAAAGCATGCAAAAATAAAGAGGCTGCATATGAAGTTTTAAAGTATCTGTATGACGATGAGACCATTCAGATTTATCTGGATGATCAGGGCGGAATTGCCTGCAAGGATGGGGATTTCGCAATTCCGGAAACACTTGAGGATATGCGTCCTTACATTGAAAACAACCGCATGGCAGATTATCAGGATCACCATTATCCGAGTGAGATGAGTGTGGATGCCATGATCCAGACGTTCCTGCTGGATACAAGAGACAATGCACAGGAAAAGTTTTTGAAAAAATTTGATTCCGACTGGAAACGCTACAACCGGGATCTGATTCGGAAAGTACAGGATTATCAGAAAGAACAGGAGGATGCACAATGAAAAAGAAAATGTCAAACAGGGACAAAACATTCTGGGCGGTTATCATACCGGTTGTAATCTTATTTTTTGCATTCAATACGCTTCCAATGATCAAAGGTGTGATTTACAGTTTTACCAATTATAAAGGATACGGAACGTACGATTATGTCGGATTCCGGAACTATGCAGATCTGTTTACGGATTCCCGAGTGGGAAAAAGCTATTTGTTTACGTTTAAATATGCACTGGCAGGAACGATATTGGTAAATGTGCTGAGTTTGATCATGGCAGTTGGATTAAACAGTAAGATCCGTTGCAAAAGTGCACTGCGCGGTATTTATTTTGTACCGAATATTTTAGGCGGACTTGTCATCGGTTATATTTTTAGTTTTATTTTTACTTACATTCTCCCAACTGTGGGAAATGTGTTCCATATTGGATTTTTACAGAACAGTATTCTTGCAAGTGAAAAATACGCGTGGATTGGTGTGCTGATTGTTGGTGTATGGCAGGCAGTTGCCATGAATACCATTATTTATATTTCCGGTCTGCAGACCGTCCCGGAGGAAGTTTACGAGGCGAGTATGCTTGATGGAGCAAGTAAATGGAAGCAGTTCTGGAAAGTAACATTTCCACTGGTTATGCCGTTTGTAACAATCAATCTGGTATTGAGCACAAAGAATTTTCTCATGGTATTCGACCAGATCATGTCTTTGACCAAGGGAGGTCCGGCACAGAGCACCGAATCGATCTCTTACCTGATTTATAAAAATGGTATGGATGGCGGACAGTTTGGATTCCAGAGTGCAAATGCAGTTATTTTCTTTATTGTGATTGTGGCAATTTCACTTTTCCAGATGACAGTCATGAATAAGAAGGAGGAGCAGTTATGATGAAAGAAAAACAGAAAACAAACCGGGTACTTACGATTGTTCTGATTTTGGGGACGGTTACCGTATTTTTTCCACTGTATATGGCAGCGATCATTGCGTTTAAGAAACCAAGTGAGATGACAAACGATGTGGCGGGTGCACTTTCTTTCCCGAAACAATGGAGTTTTGAAAACTTCCGTCAGGCAATGGAAGTGACCGATTTCTGGCGTTCTCTTGGAAACAGTTTACTGATCACTCTGGTAACGATCGTACTGGCAATTCTGATCCACTCGATTGCAGGCTATGTGATCGGGCGGGGCATGGCAAGAAGAAAAAGTTTCCGTTTTATCTATCTGTATATTGTCAGTGGTATGTTTGTTCCATTTTCCATCTTAATGATGCCTCTGGTAAAACAGACGGCACACATGGGACTTGGAAACCGTGCCGGTGTCATCGTGTTGTATCTGGTATTTTACATGCCAATGAATGTCCTGCTTTACAGTGGATATTTAAAAAATATTCCGGTAGCATTGGAGGAGGCTGCAGATATCGATGGCGCAAGCACCTGGACGACTTACTGGAGAGTGGTATTCCCGATGATGAAACCGATGCATGCGACGGTTGCGATTCTGACAGCCCTTGGAACATGGAACGATGTAATGACACCACTTGTTATCATGTCCGGAACCGGACAGAATACGCTGCCGCTTGCACAGCTTAACTTCCAGACACAGTTTGGAACCAATTACAATCTGGCGTTTGCCTCCTATATTCTGGCACTGATCCCGATCCTGATCTTTTATATGATCTGTCAGAAACAGATTTTGAATGGTGTGGCAAACGGTGCAGTCAAAGGATAAAAAATAAAACGAGGTGGCTTCTATGGCAATTATATATCATCCAAATAAAAAAATCTTTACCCTGCATACAGCGCATACAACCTATCAGATGCAGGTCGACCCACTGGGATATCTGCTGCATCTGTACTATGGGGAAAAAACAAACAGTTCCATGGATTATGTCTTAACCTATGCAGACCGCGGATTTTCCGGAAATCCTTATGCAGCGGGCATGGACCGCACCTATTCGCTGGATGCGCTGCCACAGGAGTATCCGTCCCTTGGCACAGGGGATTACCGCAATATTGCACTGAATATCAAAAATGAAAAAGGGGTGGAAAGTGCAGATCTGCTTTTTAAGAGCTATGAGATCCGAAGCGGCAAGTATCAGTTACAGGGACTTCCGGCTGTCTGGGCAGATGAAAACGAAGCACAGACACTGGAAATAGTCCTTGCAGATGAAAACGCACAGGTTGAAGTGCATCTGCTGTATGGCGTTTTAGAAGAAACCGATATCATTACAAGGAGTGTCCGGATTAAAAATACGGGAACCGGACAGATTACGATCGAAAAGGCAGCGGCAGCCTGTCTGGATTTTGTACAGGGAGAGTTTGATGTCCTGCGGTTTTATGGAAAGCATGCCATGGAGCGCAATCTGGAGCGCACCTCGCTGGGACATGGAACGATTGCGTTTGGCAGCCGCAGGGGAACATCCAGCCATCAGTATAATCCGGCAGTGATTCTGGCAGAAAAAGGGACAACAGAGACGGCAGGCAGCTGCTATGGCATGCTGTTTGTATACAGCGGCAATTTCTCCTGTGAGGCAGAAAAAGACCAGTTCAACCAGACGCGCCTGCTTCTTGGATTAAATGAAGAACTGTTTTCCTACCCGCTCGCGGCTGGAGAAACCTTTACGGTGCCGGAAGTCATTTTATCCTATTCGGCAGATGGATTGTCTGCATTGTCGCAGCAGTATCATAACTGCATCCGCAACCATGTGTGCCGCAGCAAATATGTCCATATGCAGCGTCCGGTGCTGATCAACAGCTGGGAGGCAGCCTATTTCGATTTTACGGGAGATACGATTGTGGATCTGGCAAAAGAAGCCGCTTCCCTTGGAATTGATATGGTAGTGATGGATGACGGTTGGTTCGGGAAAAGAAATGATGACAATTCTTCCCTTGGGGACTGGCAGGTCAACGAAAAGAAACTGGGTGGCAGTCTGGCAGAGCTTATTAGCCGCGTGCATGAGCAGGGCGTGAAATTCGGCATCTGGATTGAGCCGGAGATGGTCAATGAAGACAGTGACCTTTATCGGGCGCATCCGGACTGGGCGATCCGGATTCCGGGGAAAAAGCCGGTACGCTCGAGAAACCAGTTACTGCTTGATTTTTCCAGAAAAGAAGTGCGCGACTGTGTATTTGACCAGATCTGTGCCGTGCTCGATCAGGGAAAAATTGATTATGTCAAGTGGGATATGAACCGCAGCATGGCAGATGTCTATGCCGGAAATCTTTCCCATGATTACGTCCTTGGTGTTTATGATTTTATGGAGCGTCTGTGCAGCCGCTATCCGGATCTTCTGCTTGAGGGATGCAGCGGTGGCGGCGGCAGGTTTGACGCAGGAATGCTTTATTATTCCCCACAGATCTGGTGCAGCGACAATACCGATGCGATCAACCGCACAAGAATCCAGTACGGAACTTCGTTTTTCTATCCGGTTTCCGCGATGGGGGCGCATGTTTCGGCGGTGCCAAATCACCAGACCGGACGGGTGACAAGTTTCCATACCCGTGGGGTGACGGCGATGGCGGGAACTTTCGGTTACGAATTAAACCCGGCGCTTTTATCGGATGAGGAAAAGCAGCAGATCCGGGAGCAGATCAAAACGTATAAGAAGTATGAAACGCTCATTAACGAGGGAACCTACTGGCGGCTGTCTGATCCGTTTACAGATGAAATTGCGGCATGGATGTCCGTCTCAGAGGAACAGGATCATGCACTGGTAAGTGTGGTGCGTCTTATGGCTGAGGCAAATCAGGCGACCGTTTATGTCCGCCTGCGTGGGTTAAAACCGGATGCCGTGTATCTGGAAGAACAGAGCGGCAGGCAGTATTCCGGTGCAGCACTGATGCATGCGGGAATTCCGCTTCCGCCGTTTACCGGAGAATATGAGGCATATCAGTTTTCTCTTACAGAGCTGAAAGAGGCTGGAACATTATATGAAAAAGTGCAGAAATGGTGTGACAGGAGTGCCAAAAATCGAGTGGTCATCAGCCTTTACGGTGGCTCCGGTTCCGGAAAAACAACACTCGCAACGGCATTGCAGCAGTACTTTTTAAATGACGGAACGGGTTGTTATCTGCTCTCGGGCGATGATTATCCACACCGGATTCCAAAACGCAATGATGAAGAACGGATGCGTGTGTATAAAGAAACCGGGGAAGACGGACTGCGTGGATATCTCGGAACAAAGAAAGAGATTGACTTCGATCGGATCAATGAAGTGCTTGCGGCATTTCATGAGGGAAAAGATACGATCACATTGCGGCATATGGGTCGGGAAGATGGCGAGATTTCATCGGAAGAAACCGATTTTTCCGGAATATCCGTATTACTTCTGGAGTGGACACACGGAGGCAGTGACGAGTTACATGGTGTGGATCTGCCCGTCTTTCTGGAAAGTTCCCCGGAGGAGACCAGGGAGCGGCGCATCCGCAGAAACCGCGATGAGAATGCCGCAAGCCCGTTTATCTGCCGCGTGGTAGAACTGGAACAGGAAAAACTTGAAGTGCAGCGCAAAAATGCAGGATTAATCGTGGGAAAGGACGGAAGAGTTTATGAACCATAAACCGATGCTCAATGCATATCCCGACAGTCTTGGAGAAAATCTGGGAGATATTGTAACATTGCTAAAAACTGAGGCAATGCAGGATGTATTTTCTTCCTTTTACATTCTGCCGAGCCTGTATCATTCCGATCTCGACCGGGGATTTTCCGTGATCGATTATGACCTGAATGAGCAGCTTGCCAACCGGGAAGACCTTGACCAGTTAAAGAATATGGGGATTGACCTGAAACTGGATTTTATTTTAAACCATGCTTCCGCACAGTCCCCACAGTTTCAGGATCTTGTGGAAAAAGGGGAGGCTTCTGCGTACCGCGATTTTTTCATCGACTGGAACCGCTTCTGGGAAGGGCATGGAACCATGACAGAGGAAGGCTATATCCAGCCGGAGGAAAGCTGCCTGAAGCAGATGTTTTTCCGCAAACCCGGGCTGCCGATCCTGATGGTGGAATTTCCGGATGGAAAAAAGGTGCCGTACTGGAATACCTTTTATCAGGAAGTGCATGGCAGACACTATCTCGGACAGATGGATGTAAACATCCAGTCGCCAAAGGTGTGGGAGTTTTATCGTGAAACACTGGAGAAAATAGCTTCTTACGGAGCGGCGATCGTGCGGCTGGATGCCTTTGCCTATGCGCCGAAGACACCGGGAAAGAAAAACTTCCTCAATGATCCGGAGACGTGGGAACTTTTACAGAAGATTCATGCGCTGGCAGAACCTTTGGGACTTACGCTTTTGCCGGAGATCCACGCAGCGTATGACGAAAAAATATACCAGACGCTTGCAGAAAAAGGCTATGCGACCTACGACTTTTTCCTGCCGGGACTGGTCATTGATGCGATTGAGAACAGGCGCGGAACATACCTTGCAGCATGGGCGAAGGAAATTGTGGAAAAGAAGATCTCCACGGTCAACATGCTTGGCTGTCACGACGGCATCCCGCTTCTGGATTTAAAGGGACTGCTTCCAAAAGAGGAGATCCAGTCGTTAATTGACCGGATTGTATCCCGCGGAGGCATGGTCAAAAATTTACATGGACAAAAGAATCTGTATTATCAGGTAAATGCCACGTACTACAGTGCATTGGGAGAGTCGGATGAAAAAATGCTTCTGGCGCGGGCCATCCAGATGTTTATGCCGGGCAAACCGCAGATCTGGTATCTGGATCTGTTTGCCGGAAAAAATGACCATGAAGCGGTGCAGCGTGCAGGGGAATCCGGACATAAGGAAATCAACCGGACAAATCTTTCCGGTGATCAGATCGCGGAAGGACTGAAAAAAGATGTGGTTCAAAAACAGCTTGCGCTAATCCGTATGAGGAATACCCATAAGGCATTTTCGGAAGGTGCAGAGGTGACAATCTCCGGAGAGGAGAGTTCTCTGGAAATCCGCTGGGAATATGACGGGGCATATGCAGAATTGCATGTAAATTTTGAAGAGGGGACTTATACAATAGAAAGTAATTGAGAACAGAACGATATTACATGTAAAAAATAACATGAAAGCAAGAAGGAGATGCAGGAATACCGGTATCTCCTTCTTATGGGTTTAAATCCATAAGCTCATTGCCATGTTCCCGTAACCATTTGCGGGAAACCTTATAGTCTGGAAGCACACGCTCCACCTGTGCCCAGAAGCGTGGTGAATGGTTCATCTCCAGCCGGTGGCACAGCTCATGGACGACCACGTAATCCAGCACTTCCGGCGGTGCTTTCATCAGCAGGCAGTTAAAGTTAAGATTGCCCTTTGCACTGCAGCTTCCCCAGCGTGTACGCTGGTTTCGTATGGTGATCCTGCCATAGGTCACGCCGACAACCGGGGCATAAAACCGTACCCGTTCCGGAATTACGCGCAGTGCTTCATCTGCAAGCACCTGCAATTCCACGGGATTTAAAGGTGCGGCTTTCGGGCGTGCAGCTTCCAATTTTTGTTTTTGTTCCATTTCCCGGAGATGGGCATACAGCCAGTCTGATTTTTCATCGACAAATTTACGGATCTGCCAGTCTGCCATCCAGTAAGGTGCCCTTACCAGAACCGATAAATCTGGACGGATTTCCAGTGCAACGGTTTTTCTTTTGCTTCGGATTATTCGAATCTGTGCTTTTTCCATTTCATTTCCATTTCCAACAATATATGTAAAACAGATGTTTTGTGTTATGTCATCATTGTACCATCATTTTATTGGAATGCAAAGGGGACAAACCAGGGGGAATTTCTGAGTGTGGAAAAAGATAAAATTCGCATATTTTCGACAGAAACATTGCAGTGGGAGGAAAAAAGGCGTATGATAAAATTAGTATTTTAAAGCGGAATAAGGAAAGGAACAGAGAAAATGGAAGGACGAAAAAATATAGAAGAGTTTTACCGAAAACTGAAGGTAGGAACGAAGTTGAAGTATGCATTTACTACAGTCATTGTAACGTTTGCGGTTGCTATGGTTGTTTCGCTTGTTTCCATTGTAATGATGAATGTGGATACCTATAAGTTTTACAAGGAAGCATATGCAAACAGCACATTGCAGATGGAAATCCGTAAAGATGTACAGCTTGTGGGAAAATATATTTTGTGGTCGATGACAACCGATGATACAGGTTCCACACAGAGTTATCTTAATTCGGCACAGCAGTATGCAGATCAGGTTGGAAAAAATGTTACCACACTGGAGAAGTCTTTTCATGATAAAAAGAAAGTTGCGGAATTAAAAGATGCGATAGAAGAACTGAAAAAACAGCGGGCAGCGCTCATGGAACTGGTGCAGCAGAATAAAAATGACGAAGCCCTGGCACTGTTTAATTCCGATTATAATGATGCAACAGAAAAACTTCAGGATATATTGGTTGATATGGGAAAAGTGGCATCCGCAGAGGCAAAGAGTCAGTATACATCTGCCAGGGTAACGGGAATTGTGAGCATTATTCTGATGATTCTCATAGGAACAGGAGCAGTGGCTTTCTCCACTGTCATCCGGACCACCATTACCGGAATTATGCTAAAGCCAATTCAGGAACTGGAAGGTGCAGCTGAGAAACTGAAAGCAGGACAGCTTGATGTGGAAATAAATTATGAATCTCCAGACGAACTCGGAAAACTTGCCGGTAATTTCCGGCAGGCATGCAAAACTCTGGAGGTGATTGTGCAGGATACCAGTTATCTTCTGGGAGAAATGGCAGAAGGAAATTTCAATGTATCCAGTAATAATGCACAGATTTATATTGGAAATTTCAGACAGCAGTATGAGTCCATAAGCAAATTAAAACATGAACTGAGTGATACCCTGACACAGATTAATGAGGCATCCGAGCAGGTTGCATCCGGTTCCGGGCAGCTGGCAGGCGGGGCACAGGCTTTGGCAGAAGGTGCCACCGATCAGGCAGGTGCAGTAGAAGAACTGACAGCAACGGTAGAGAGTGTCAGCGGAATTGCAGAATCCAGCGCAGAGAGCGCTTCCGGGGCTTACCAGATGGTACGCACTGCCGTAGAACAGGCAGATCAAAGCAGAGAAGAATTACAGGCATTGACCAATGCCATGGAGCGGATCAGCAGTACCTCACAGGAAATCCAAAACATCATCGGTTCCATCGAGGAGATTGCAAGTCAGACCAACCTGTTGTCCCTGAATGCTTCCATTGAGGCAGCACGTGCCGGGGAAGCCGGAAAAGGTTTTGCGGTTGTGGCAGATCAGATCGGAAAACTGGCGGGTGACAGTGCACAGGCGGCAGTCAATACTCGCGATCTGATTGAAAAATCTCTGCAGGAAATTGAAAACGGAAACCAGATTACAGAAAAGACGGTTGCTGCATTAAATAAGATTCTTGAATCCATGAATGATTTTGCGAATGCGGCAAAGGGCGCCAGCGAGAGTTCCACCGAGCAGGCAGATATGTTAAAGCAGATCGAGCAGGGAATCGAGCAGATTTCCAGTGTCGTACAGAGCAACTCCGCAGCTGCGGAAGAGACTTCTGCAACAAGCCAGGAGCTTTCCGCACAGTCGGAAGGACTGAAAAATCTGGTTGGCAGGTTTAAGC